>Ga0247734_1000199_pt1 | contig 54410 bp, 65 predicted proteins | sample UWRJL103311B2_FD_180933 | JGI IMG/M metagenome (GOLD analysis project Ga0247734, IMG submission 180933) | Plant litter microbial communities from Arlington Agricultural Research Station in Wisconsin, United States - UWRJ-L103-311B-2 | ecosystem: Environmental > Terrestrial > Plant litter >... | reverse complement strand
CGCACGGTCTTGATGCTGACAGTGCCTATCGAGTCACTCGGTATGCCGTTGACTATCACAGGGCCTGTGAATACGTCGTCAAACGACTGAGCTTTGGTTGCCATCCATACAGCTGCGATCGTGGAAGTCAGCAGCAGGGTAAGCAGGGCATAACGAAAACGGATACGGTTCATGGCCATCACTCCTGGCGAGTTGTTAAGGGTAATTATAGGGCCAATTGCCAAATTGTCAATATCTACAAATAGGCTTTGTGAAAATATTTCCGCGCAGCCATTTCTTCACGGTTGGTCAGGAGTGAGGTATCTCACAGCTTTGCGTTTGCATGGCCAAATCGTAGGCGTAGACGTATTTTGAAAAGTACCCCTGGTAGCGCTGGTCAAGAAGGTCGCTGCATTTCTTGATTGCCTTTTGCATGGGTTCTGTAAGGGTAGGAGTTGCGGATGCGATCATCCTCTTGCGAAGGGCATCATTGTCCTTTAGGCCTTCAGCATAAGCCAAGGATTCAGCGCGCCGGTCGGCATCATAGAGTGTGTCATTGACCAGCAATTGCAAGGCATTGGTATTGTCAGCAAGGCGAAGCGCTTCAACAAATACGCTGTCGCGCTCTGCAAGCCTCCCCTGTGCTTCAGCCGTCACCATCAAGATAACGCTGGCAAACGAAAAGCCTTTTTCATGATAGCTTTCGACAATTGCCCGGTTCGCTCCGGTAAGCAACTTGTCTTTGGCAAAGACGTCCATGACGGTTTGAGCACTGAGTGCCTGCTCCTCCAGCTTTTTGGATGAGAGATCTACATAATGCTGGGTGACGCCAAGCAGGGCGAACTTTAAACCGACGGCGCAGAGCAATCCGATGACCACTCGTTTTCTAACGTGGGGAATTTTCATTGGTTTTTTCATGGATGGAGGGGTTATTTTCTGCGCTTCAAGTGGCGCGCCACTCGCAGGGTTCGGGTGTGATCAAGGCTCAGTGGCAGTCCGGCATCAGCCTGCTCGATGCTGCTCGACTCCAGAGGAGCGGTGCAGGCCTGCGCGACTATCGAAACACTGGATTCGTCTTCTGTTGGCATGACGACACGAGCAGAATTTTGAGCGGCCATTAGGGTGCCTACCTGTAGTCGAAGAAAGCATGAAAATTAGGGTTTTGAAGAGAAACCATGGTCACCACACATCCTAACGGTTTAGTCATATATTGTGAACCCTGGCGTGACCAATCGTCCGGCGCTGTGTGCACGTAAAGGTTCGCCCACCCCTGAATCGACGCGGATTATCTTGCAGCCCCTCACGCTGGCTGGGCATAATTTTATTAACGATAAAATCTAGATCTGGAGACACAGACGTGAAAACCTTCCTGCGCCGAGTACTGATCGGCTTTACCAAGGATCGTGAAGACAGCAGAACCACACTGAGTCTTTACTTCAACATCCTGCTCATTGCGCTTAGAAAGACTCTGAAAAACCTTACCTTCTTTGGTGTGATCCTGTCCGTCGCCTACTGGCTGGGATACCTGACATTCGGCATGTCTCCAGCCATCAGTTTGAAGCTTGAGATTTGCGGGGTGTACTCTCCGCAGGCCCGAGAAATCGCGGCGATCACCGCACTTGTGGTGATGTCCTGCGCAGCTTTTCTATACCTCAACCGACTTTACATGCTTGGCAAATTTGCCGAAGAGATGGGCGATGATTATGGTCGTGGTGTCAACGCCTCACATCTGGCTCCATTGGCCAAGCTGATGGAGGCTGAAGAGGATTTTGCACAGCGGCGTGAGGATCTTTTCGACCAGGCGAACAAACATACCTGAAGTCCCAAGGTTGCCAATAGCTGGGTGGGTTGATCTTTTTCTTGATGATGTCAAAATCAATTAATAGCTAAATGATTTTACAAAACAATAAGAAGGGACAACCCCCATGAGTTCGCTAAATCCGGAAGTACTCCTGTTGAAATCGACAGGGCTGACTGAGCGCTTCAACGCAGCCCTTCAGCACCTGAGCAGAAACGCTCTCCACCAACTGTTTCTGACCAAGATTGGCTCTGTGGCTGAGATCGGCAAGAACTGGCGCGAGGCATCAATTGCTTTGGCAACATTTTGTGTCGATCAGTTCGCACTGACCCGAGAGAAAGGTGGCGTGTTGATCAACATGGCGCTAATCAAGTCGCTGCTGCAACTTGATGCTGTTCATAGCGGCGCCCAGCTCGATCAAGCGTCAGCCAAGCACTACCTGTCTCTACTGCCAGGCTTCAAGAAAACGGGCACAGTTACTGATGCCGGCATGGGCTTTCATGAGTATGCCCAAGGCTATCTGGTGAGCATACTGGACGAACTGGTTGAGGACATGAAGCTCAACCATACCGATCCTGCGATGTTTCGCACTGCCAAGATCGGTGACGTACTCCTTGAAGGCAATGGGTTTGAAGTCAAGACCTCCAAGCAGCTTTCCAGTTATGTCGAGTACACCGAAGGCAACATCGCGGTCATGGTGATTCATGATGTCAGGGAAAACCAGTTCCTTCTGGTCGAGCGCTACAATCCCATTGACGGCGTGTTCACACTCGAATTCCCCCGAGCCTCCGGGCATGGCGAGATCACCCCAGAATCCCACGCTTCGACTGCCTTGCGCGACCTGACCGGCTTATCTCTGCGCGACCTGGAGAAGATTGGGGAAGTTCGGCCAGACGCTCACCTTGTCAAAGGCAGCTGTGATGTCTTTTATGGCAACTTCGATCTGGAAGAAAATCATCAGCCCCTGGTGCCTTCAGTGCGCTCGCTAAAGCGAATCACCGAAGATGGTCTCTATCAGGCCGCTTATGAGAAACGCATCACCTGCGCACTGACTTTATCGGCCATATCGGTGTGGCATGCGTTTGAGTCAATCCGCAAAAAGCGTGTTGCCAATAGCAAGCGCGTCCGAACGCCTGTAAAGGCTGCCGAAGAAGAAGTGGAAGCTGACGCTGACGAAGAATGATGATTGGCACCCGCCAATGGGCGGGTGCAGGCATCTTTGAGGACATGTAATGACCGATGTTAATTTGACCATTGTGTACAGGGGCGTCGCTGCACATTGGGCCGGTGTTTCTACCTGTGGGCACGTTCTCATGGACGAAAGGGTAGGCTTGTACAGCGATGGTGCTGCTCCAGACCTTTCGTGGATTAACAACTCGACCTGGGGCGAGATGCTGGAAGCCATTGAACAGCCTTTGATGGATCCTTGCTATGGCACGCTCATAGTTGACTTCGATCAGAAAAAAATAACAGACAGCACAGGAGCGGGGCGCCCTTTCGATTTGCATATGGAATGGCTGGCCATGACCTGGAAGTTGCCACGCATTGCCCCCGTGACGAAGAAATCTCTTCGCGGCCATCTGAGGGCAGGTCGACTGAGCAGGCTACAGTCGCATCTTCTAATGGATGATGAGGCCTTGGGCGAAACACTCCCAAAAACGCTACCCAAAGCCATAGCAGCATACGAAGCGCAGGAGTTTAAGCATGGCTGGACTGCAAGATTTCTACTTCCTCCTGGCTGGACGTACGAATCTGTAGAGGCCTGATTGTTGAGGCGGGGTGATCGCATGCATCATCATGAGGTATAGAGAATCGATCGAGACACCACATGCCCGCCCACGCAAGCTTCATCAAGAAATGCACGGCCCTGTCTAGCCAGGTAGCCAAAGACCTCCAATGCACAACCAAGCATCTGGAGTTCTCAGAGGTTTTCATGCAGCGCCTGCTCTCAACGACCAAGCCAGAAGCTATTCTTCGTCAGATTTTGAATGCCGAAGAGTATGACATGGCAGCCCACGAAGCTTGTTACCATGCAATGCATGTGAAAGAGTCTGCTCAAGCCCTGACATCAATCGCCATTGCCACGGGTAATGCCAGAGCCCTGTACAACCAGTACATTTCAGGCGTCGATACACACACCTACGCAAATTTAAGGGCTGAAGACTTCGACCATTCAGATACCCTGATCGCCCTGAAGACGCTTAGGGGTGCAGAAGGAAGCCAGAAGAAAACCTTCGTGAGCCCCCGGTATGCATTCTTTGCGGGCTATGCACTGGAAATTGAGATCGAACATTCAATCTCGCTGGACGATGCGCTCTCTGGAATGTCGATACTTGAGCTTCACGGCTGCGCCCCAGAATTGTTCAAAAAAGGGGTGGAGCTTTTCTCGCAGGATCGGATGGCGGCGTACTCCCATTATCCCTACTACTACCTCAATGAGTGCACGGAGAAGGAACTTGAGCCTACGTTCAGTCTTCTTTGCAGGCTTCATGGCGGCATCGCCGCGCAAAACCTGTTGAGTGACGCGTTGGTCAATTCGCCACTCAACGCAGTATTCCTAAAGGCTGACGAGATCGCCACCTTGCTTGGAGAATCGAAAGTCCTGACCGCCATAAAGCAAATCGTGGCCTCAAAGGATGACATGTACGCCAGGCCGCTGGCTTGGGCGATGAAGGCTGTGAGGCAGGAAGGCCGACTCTCCGAGCTTGATGCACTGACAAAGAACGAGTCCAGATATCTTCTTGATCAGGGCATGATTCAGCTGACAGATCTAAGCGGTCTTCCCAAGCTGGCAGCCATGCACAGCGAAAGGCGATTTGCGGCAGACTTGGGCCTTTGATCGGGGAGTCTGCGAGCGCCTCGCAAGAATGACCCTTTACTGGTAAATTGGCTTTTTATCTACAAGGCCAACAACATGAAATATCTCGCAATGATGTTGGCATTGGTTTGCTGTGGTGCCAATGCCGCCCAATCCGACCCCTCCGTAGCCTCGCAAAGCGCCTACATCCAGTTGATGTCTGTGATAGATGGCACGCAGTCTGATATCGCTCTACCCGGTATTTCCGACCTGAGTCACGAGATCTGGGAAATGGCAGAGCAGGGCGCTCCTGAGCTCTCTAGCGCCTGGATTGACGCGGGTTTGACTGAAAGCAGTCTTCTTGCCCAAGTGTCATGCATCGATAGCCCTCAGGACTTTTCAATTGAGGACAGGGGGCAGATCTGGTTCTACAGGGACACCCGAGAGCTGTATTGCGAGGCAGCAGGCCAAGGCTTCACCTTGATGGTAGAGGTGGGCATCCGCCAGGAGAGAGGCGTCTCTTGGGAGTACACGCATCTGCAGTCGATAAATTCGATTAAATAGGTTATTGACAGCGCTTCGATTAACCCTATAATTGACCCCAAGTTGCCCATTTGGCAATTACCTAAACCTTCTGTCTCACTCGGAGATATCGATATGCGCAACTTCTGGGGCTCGGCCCTTGTCACGCTGATCTGTATGATTGGCGCGTTCATCTACGGAGGCCCATCCGCTGCGTTTGCAGTGCTGATCCTGGGCGTGCTCGAAGTCTCCGTCAGTCTGGACAACGCCGTGGCAAACGCCAAGGTACTCAAGGACATGAGCCGCTTCTGGCAACTGGCCTTCTTGACCGTCGGCATCTTCATTGCCGTCTTCGTTGTGCGACTTCTGCTTCCGGTTGAGATCGTGGCGCTGGCTGCCGACATCAGCTTCATGGATACGGCGCACATGCTGATCAATGATCCTGTGCAGTATTCCCACCACCTGCACGAAGCCCACTTGTCCATCTCAGCTTTCGGCGGCATGTTCCTGCTGATGGTCTTCCTGGACTTCGTCTTCAATGACGAGAAAGAGCACTTCTGGCTGGGCAAGGTTGAAGAAAAGCTGGCCTCCTTTGGCGGCGTTGATGGTGTAAAGGCTTTCGTAGCACTGGCTGTGCTGATGGGTATCGCTTCCGTGCTGGAAGCCCCGAAGTCCGCCGAGTTTCTGTACGCAGGCTCCCTGGGTCTGGTGATCTTCTTCGCAATGTCTCTGCTCAAGAATCTGTTCGAAGAAAAAGAGACTGGCGATGCTGTTGTCGACACAGTGAAAAAAGGGGGTCTGATCAGCTTTTTGTACCTGGAGGTACTCGACGCCTCATTCAGCCTCGATGGTGTAATCGGTGCCTTCGCAATCAGCAAAGACCCCGTCATCATCGGCATGGGCTTGACCATCGGTGCAATGTTCGTCCGATCCCTGACTGTGTATCTGGTCAAAAAGGGCACCCTGGATGAGCTGGTTTACCTGGAAGCAGGTGCAATGTGCGCCATTGGTGTTCTGGCCCTGATCATGATCAGCTCTGGCTTCATCGACATCCCTGAGCTCTTCACTGCTCTGGTGGGCGCTGTTCTGATCGGCCTGTCTGTATGGTCGAGCCTGCGCCACAAGAAAGCGGAAGCGGCGCTGCCGGCTCAAGCAGAAGCTTGATTCAAGCTCAATCCTGAATCACCTGAGGGCGGGTATTCCGCCTCTCAGCTAACTAAAACGACATACCAGTAAATTGAACTAGGAGCAATATCATGGCAATTTCTTTGAGCAAAGGGGGCAACATCTCGTTGTCCAAGGCTGAGCCTGGTCTTCAGAAGATCCTTGTAGGTCTTTCCTGGGAAGAGCGCACCACTCATGGCCAAGCTTTCGACCTGGACGCCAGCGCGCTGTGCCTCTACGAGGACGGCAAAGCCAAAAACGACAAGGACTTCATCTTCTTCAGTAATGACAAGTCTGTCGACGGCTCCATTATCTTCGGTGGCGACAATCGCACCGGTAGCGGTGACGGCCACGATGAAACCATCACCATCGATCTGAGCCAGGTGCCTGCTGAAATCACCCGCGTACAGTTCATCATCAACATCCACGAAGGCAAAGAGCGCAACCAGTGCTTCGGCCAGGTCGGTGGCGCCAAGGTTGAAGTGCTGAATCAGGAAACGAACAACTCCATCGCCGTGTACGAGCTCAATGAAGATGCCTCGGTCGAAACCGTCGTTGTCATGGGTGAAGTGTATCGCCACGGCGAGGAGTGGAAGTTCCGCGCCATCGGCCAGGGCTACGAGCAAGGTTTGATCGGCGTACTGGCAAACGTTGGCCTCGCTGCCACGCCTTGATCGCCCCGGTGGGCACGAAGGGGGTGATCGCGCCCCCTTCAATTCAGAATCCATTTTCAGATAAAAGGAATACCGTCATGATTCAACTCTCCAAAGGCGCCAGAATCAGCCTCGCAAAACCCGATGGCACCGCACTGACTTCCGTTTCGATGGGTCTGGGCTGGGATGGCGCTCGCGGGATCTTCGGTGGCGCCAAATCCGTTGACCTCGATGCCTCTGTTCTTCTGCTGGACGCCAACAAGACCCTGGTCGATCAGGTCTGGTTTCGCAGCCTGAAAAGTCGTTGTGGCAGCATCGTGCACTCCGGCGACAACCGTACCGGCGCTGGCGATGGCGATGATGAAACCATCAAGGTCAACCTGGCAGCCCTGCCTGACAACGTCCAGTACCTGGTCTTCACGGTCAATTCCTACACCGGTCAGTCGTTCAACGACGTTGAAAACGCCTACTGCAACCTGTACGACGAAGCCGGCAACAAGGTCGCTCAGTTCAACCTGTCCGAGAAAGGGCGCCATACCGGCCTGATCATGGCCAGCATCTACCGCAAAGACGGTGCCTGGAAGGTCAATGCGCTGGGTATCCAGAGCAATGGCAACCTGGCTCAGGAAATGGTCGATACCATTCGCGGCAATATCTGATCGGCGAAAGCCATGAAAAGCCCGGCGATGCCGGGCTTTTTTGTATAGGTAACCCTTAAATGGCAAGGATTGGACTGATACTCGCACTCACGGCTTTACTGATCCCCTGGCGTGCCCAGGCTCAAGTGCTGGAGTACTCATGGAGTGACTTTCGTGGGCAGCCTCAGACAATAAGCGTCGACTTGCCTTATCAGCGGCTTGAGGCAGGCATGCTGCGTGGCAAGGATCAGATCTCACAGCAGGACATCCTGAAACTGAGTTACCGCCTCGCCCAAGGCATAGCCCGTCAAACAACCACCCCCCAATATCCAGTCACCGTGGCAGGCACCGAGCAGCGTTTCTTCTTTGCGGTAGATGGAAAGGATCCCGTATCGGATACAGCTTTTGCCCAGAGCCTGAGAAAAGATCTGGTCTATTCCATCAATCACAGTTCCGAGCGGGGCTATTTCATTTTTGACGAGTTTGCCAACGGCATACGTCCCGACTATCGAGAGATTTTGAAGGACAACCAGGATGTCTTTGCAATCTTCGCCCATGCGGTTGTCAATAAATTCGGACAAGAAGATTCCGTTGAATTGATCAACCAGTTACTGGCGTTTCTCCAGCAGATCCCCTACGACGACCTGCTTGCAGAGCCGTTTCCCATGGCGACGCCCATCCAGATGCTGGTGGAGAACAGGGGCGATTGCGAAGCAAAGCAGGTGTTTCTGGTGGGCGTGCTCGGCCAACTGTTCCCTGATCGACCTATGGCTTTGCTCAACCTGCCGACATTCAATCACATTCTTGCTGCGATCAGCCTTGATGCGGATCTTTCTAGCAAGGTCATCCACGATGGCAAGCCATTTGTGCTGATGGATGCGACAGGGCCAACCAAGCAAGCGTTTGGCGAAGTTTTTATTTACTTGAGAGACGCGACATCGAGTTCTTGGATCGACATTTAGGCAAGTATTGCCAATTGACGAAAAGGCAATATACCGTATAATCGAATTTATTAAACCGTCAAGCTGGAATACTGTTAGATGAAGCACACCATCTGGTTCAACGCAGGTCTTTGGGTGATGGCAGAAGCCATCGAAGCAATTCGCGAACAAGAGGCGGCTGTAGCTGAGGCTGAACAAGTCGTAGGACGCCTGATCGTCACCCACACCAACCCACACTTCATCGGGTTCGGCATGGCGGATCACGCTGAACTCGAACCGTCCTTCAGTGATCAGGCATCCTATGCGCGATGGGCGCTGGAGTTCGTCAAGGCACATGGTATTGAGTGTATCGTGGCAAGCCGCAACCTTGAAGCTTTGGCACTCAATGCCGAAGCCTTTCAAGCACTTGGGGTAAAGGTGCTGACCGCATGCGACTTGGCGGATTGGGATGCTATTGACGACAAGATCGCTTTTTATCATAAATTGCAAGCGGAAGGTGCTGGTGAGATGCTTCCCCGATGGGCTACTTGGCGCTCTGATCTGTCAAGCAGTCTTCACGAAGCAATTTCTGCGATTACCCAGCATCAGGAAGGGGAACATTCGCGTGACGCCTGCATCAAGCCGGCACGGGGCATTTTTGGCCAGGGTTTCTTCCATTTCAAGGAAAAGCCGGACGTTGAGCAGTTACTGTTCAACGTGGATGCCAAGCTCATGGAGCCCAATCGCTTCGTTCCCCTTGCCTTCGTAAATGGTGAGGCCAAGGGGCATTCTGACTGGATGGTCATGGAATTCATGCCCGGCTCGGAATTTTCCGTAGATTGCCTGGCTTGGGATGGGAAACTGGTGTCAGCAGTGGCTCGTGAAAAGCGATCCCCATCCAATCATGGTCAGCTCATCGTCAACAACCCTTGCATCGAGCAGTACTGCCAGCAGCTAGCAGGCATCTTTCGCATGCAGGGTGTTTTCAATGCTCAGTTCAAGGTGGATGTCACCGGAGCCTTGCGTGTTCTGGAAATCAATCCTCGGTTCTCGGGTGGCATGGGCATGAGCCTACTGTCGGGCGTGAACCTTGTCTGGTGGTGGATCAAGCTTGCCTATGGTGCTGATCCCGCCACTGTTCCCGCCCCGGCTGAAGGTGCGCGGGTCTATTCGTGGCGCAAAGCCGTGCGCCTCCCCGACATTCGCGGCAAGGAGTCACAAGCATGAACATGCTGGAAACGCCACCATTCACAACCTATCACCACAGCCTGCCGACAGGAGACCTGCAAGTGCACGTCAATCAGGCTGGCTGGGATTTTGAAAAATGCATGGATATCGGTGCACGCATCAATCCAAAGCGCGGTTTTCTGTTTGTCAGCAAATTGCTGGGCAAGCACATTCCAACCCCCACTGATCTCATCTGCGAAGCTCATGAGGCGCTGCTTGACCATCTGGCTCCCCGTCTGAAGCCAGGGAAGCCGATGACATTCATCGCCATGGCCGAGACCGCTACTGGGCTAGGCCATGGCCTTTACGAAGCTGCTTTGCGTCGATTTGGCGCTGATCAGCCTTGGGTATTTCTGACGTCAACGCGCTACGACATGGGCGCGTTTCCCCGGATCGACTTTGTTGAGGAGCACTCACACGCCGCCTCGCAGTGGATGTACCTTCCTCAGGGTAAGAATCTGGGTATCTTCCTGGAAAGCCAGGACGTTGTTCTGATCGATGATGAGGTATCGACCGGAAAAACCTTCTTGAATCTAGAGCACGCACTCAAGCCTCACATGCCCTCGCTTGAATCTGTCTCCTGGGTAACCTTGACCAGCTTGGCCAGTGAAACCGCTAGGCCAAGTGTGTACTTGCTCAATGGCTCATTCAGCTTTGAAAGCAAGCCTTTGAACATTCTCCCTCCACAGTCGGTGGGAGCCTCCATGAGCGCTGTAGGCGTATTGTCTCCGTCCTGGGGGCGTCTGGGCCTTAAGGGCTTGATGAAGTCGCCAGCGGGCTTTCCCGAGGCCCTGACGCAGATCATCGGCGGCACGCGCAATGACAAACCAGTGTTGGTGCTGGGGCAGGGCGAATTCATGCATGCTGCAGTCATCGTGGCCAAGGAGTTGGAATCGGTGGGTGTTCAATGCCTGGTTCAATCAACTACTCGCTCGCCCGTAATGGTGTGGGGGGCTATTGGGTGCGCCTTGAAGGCTCCAGATCCCCTGGGCAACGGCGTTGACCATTTTGTCTACAACCTCGACCCCATGGCTTATGCCAAGGTGATCGTGCTTTGCGAAGCGGGAGCTACCGAGCAAACCAGGGCTTTCTGCCGCCAACTGGGCAATGCAAGCGTGCTGGAAATGGATGGCTGGTTGGCTTGATTGCCAAGCCAGTTCGTTCAATGCCGAGATATCGGTATATTGCATTGACAGAATGTCGCGTAACCCATATATTGCCAAAAAAGCAAGGTAGCCATCATGACCCAATCAGCTTCTCCTCTCGTTTACTTTACCGACCTGGATCACACCCTGTTTCAGAGTCTTGCGAGTGATCCACGCGGCACTGTTCCCATGGCTGTAAATGCCAAGGAAGAGGATCATGGCTTTGCTCGCGCTGACCAACAGGCCCTTTTCAATCAGATGATCAGCTCTGGTATCGTTATTCCAGTTACTGCGCGCTCCCACGAGCAGCTGGAGCGGGTCAATGGTTTCGTGACAGGGCAGCCTTACGATATTGCGCTGACTGATCTTGGCGCCTCCTTGCTTGTTCGCGACAATAACGGTGATGGCCTGTGGCATGCTATCGCAAGCTGGACTGAGTCCTACCTTCAGTTCGCACACCCTCACATTCGCCGCCTGACCAAGGATTACGAAATCATCGAAGATTGGGTTCGCAACTCCGAACTCAGCGGACAAGTTCAGATTGATTTGATCCAGCTGGGCAAGCTGCATTTGCCGCTGTACATCGTTCTGACCGTGAAAGGTGAAGAGGACGTGAAGGCGCAAAACGTGTCCTGCGTACGACGTCGCTTTGCAGAGCCGATCGCACGTGCTACTGGCAAGTACCAGATCCATGAAACTGAGGGTCAGATCTGCCTGTGGCCGACTTTCGTCAGCAAGGGTATTGCTGTTGAGCGTCTTCAGAAAGCTCTACGCGATGGCCTGGGTGATGAGCGATTTGATCGCGCTCGTGACTACTTGAACCTGGGTGCAAGCGTTTCGATGGGCGTTGGCGATTCGACGACTGATCTTGAATTCATGCGCCACACCGATTTCATGGTGGTGCCGAAAACTTCGCAGATCAGCACGATTCTGAATGCGCAAGTAGTCAAGATGATGGATAAGGAATCCAAGTGATGATCAACTCCTACGCCCGTGGTGACGTCCAGGTACTGCTAGAGCAGATCAATCCCGTCTTTTTCACGGTTGAAGAAAAAGAAGCTGCAATCCAGAACGGCGTGCACTACAGCGAGATTCTTTCTGCTGAGAAAATGCCTGATCAGTCCTACCAGGATCTGTTCCGGCAGCAAGTCGAGACTGAAGGCCCAGCCATGGCCAAGCGCTTCCATGATTTAGCAGCAATCATTGCTTCCACTCGCAAGAAACCGGTGATTGTTTCGCTCGTGCGTGGCGGCACGCCCATTGGTGTGGTGCTCAAGCGTGTACTTTCCCATTACGGGGTTTCAGTCTCTCACTTCACTGTATCGATCATCCGTGACCGTGGGCTCGATTTGGTCGCAATCGAAAAGATCCTGAGTCTGGGTCACAAAGCGGAAGACTTGACTTTCGTTGATGGCTGGACAGGAAAGGGGGTGATCCGCAAGGAGTTGTCCGAATCGATCTCGGCGCTTCGCAAAAAGCATCCTCAGATCAAAGACGAGCTGTATGTGCTGTCTGATATTGCTGGGGTGGCTGATTATGCCGGCACTCGCACTGACGCCCTGATCCCCACCTGTCTGCTCAATGCAACCGTATCCGGTCTTCTGTCTCGCTCTGTGTACCGCCAGGCTCAAGGTACCCCCTTGATGCACGGTGCCGCCTATCTGGAAGACCTCGCATCGGCTGACCTAAGCCAATGGTTTGTTGAGCGCATGATGAACTTCATCCAGCCGCAGCTGGGCAGCGGGCTGCTCAACTTCATCTCCAAGGGCCGCGCCGCCTGTGAAAACGTGCGACAAAAGTCGATTGTGGCAGAAGAAATGCACCAGATGATCCGGCGCATCCTTTCGATCGAAGGGGTCACTGACCGCAACATGATCAAGCCTGGCATTGGCGAAGCCAGCCGCGTGCTGCTCCGCAGAGTGCCGGATTTGCTGATGCTGCGCGATGACCAAGATCCATCTGTAGAACACCTGATTCGTCTGGCCAACGCCAGAAACATTCGAATCAAAGTCTGCCCCGATCTCAAGATCCAGGCTGTGGCGATCATCAAGAGTGTCGGTAACGACTAACCCTTTTCTAGAGGTAATTAAGAATGCACGAATTGACTGACAGAGAGCGCCAGGCGCTTTCTCTGGGCGCTACCATGTACGTGCCCGGCACACGCGAAAACCTGGAGGCGGTGGTTTGCCAGCGCAAAACTGCTGCCAGATCGCTTGTGATCTGTACGGAAGATGCGGTGGAGGAGTCACGCGTCTCCCAGGCTATCGACAATATTCGTGCAGCCTTGCCTGGCATGATGAATCTTGAGCGTGACGGTGTTCAGGTTTTCATTCGCCCTCGCAATCCAGCGGTTCTTCGACAGCTTCTGCAAGACGACAACATCCGCAATTGCAGTGGCTTTGTCCTGCCTAAGTTCTCGCTTGAAACTCATGACGAGTGGGCAGAGGCACTCGAAGGTGCCCCTCCGCTGCTGGGGGTGATGCCTACGCTTGAGACAGCCTGCGTATTCGACGTCAAGTCAATGCAGTTGCTGGGCCTCCTTTTGCGCAAAGGCTCGCTGTCCAGTCGCGTGATTGCACTGCGCATCGGCGGCAACGATTTGTTCAATTGCCTGGGTCTGCGTCGCCCACGCAATCTGACCATCTACGACACTCCCCTGGGTTTGACAATTGCCCAGTTGGTGTCGGTGTTCAGGCCACAAGGATTCATGCTCAGCGCCCCCGTTTTCGAGCATTTCCAGGACATCGAAACGATGAACCGTGAACTGATCTTGGACAAGGCACATGGCTTGATCGGCAAGACAGCCATCCATCCGTCCCAGCTGGCAATCATTGAAGATATGCTGGCGCCTTCGGCAATGGAGATCCAGGAGGCAGAGGCTATCCTGGCTGAAGATGCCCCGGCTGTCTTCTCACTTAACGGCAGTATGTGTGAGCCGGCAACCCATTTGCGCTGGGCCAAGATGATTCGTTTCATCAGCGAGCGCTCTCAAACCAATAAGCTACGCATCGTAGCCTAACCAAGGAGTACACCATGAGCTTTCTCAAAAATCTGGGCAAAAGCATCACCGCCAGCGCCAAGCGCTTTGCACCCGCTTCCCTGACCCCCGAAAAACGCTTTGCTCGTGCGCTGGTGACTTCTTCGGCCCTGATTACGATGGCCGATGGCAGTGCCGAGGAGAGCGAAATCGAGCAGGCGAGCCAGATTATCAGCGGCCACAACAGCATCAAGCAGTATCTGACGCCTGCCGAAGCGCACGACATGTACGCCGAGATCATCGAAGAACTCGTCACGGCCTACAAGAACCCGACGTCGCGCCTGATGGAAGTGAACAAGCGTGTTGCTGAAATTGGCGACACGGTGAAAGAAGCCAGCTGGCGGCGTGAGATCATCGAATTCGCCAACGTGATGGCCTCAAGTAACAGTCGCGGTCGTGCGGGCGCTGATGAGCAAGCGATCATCGACAAGATCAAGACCATCCTGGCCTGACGGCCTGCTGCGGCTTAAAACCCGCAGCGCAATGATATCAATTTATAGGATAATCGAACATGCGTATTAGCCTGTCCAAAGTGGAGCAAGAAGCACCGGAACTGGTTTCTGCTTACAAGCAGACCAAGATCAGTCTTGCAAAGCACGAACATTTGCGTGATCACATTGCTCGCGTAGCCCTGGTGCTGGACATCTCAGCGTCCATGAGTGGTCTGTATAACAGCGGCCTCGTCGACCGCCTGGTCGCCAAGGCCATGCCTGTTGGACTCACATTCGACGATGATGGTGAGATCGACGTGTTCGCCTTTGGGGTCGATGCTTACGAGATCGGCAGCTATGGCATGGCTGAGTACAAGGGTTGCGTTAGCAGCATCATGGAGCGCCACAGTCTTGAGGGTGGCACCCGCTATGCACGAGCTCTTGAGCTGCTGGAGGCCAAATATGCCGACAGCACCGACCCGGTCTATGTGATGTTCGTCACTGACGGTGATACCGAGCAGGCGGACAAAGTCAGTTACCTGATCCGGAAAATGTCCAAGCTGCCGCTCTTCATCCAATTTGTTGGCCTAGGTCAACAGATCCCACCAGAAGGTTTTGATATTGATGGTAATGCGGAGCCTGCGCCTGCCAAGAAAGCAGGATTCTTCGCACGACTACTCGGGACTTCTGGCTCGACAGCAAGTGCGCCAACTCGCCGACCCAGCACCGATGGCTTCAAGTACCTGTGTGAGCTCGACAGCATGGGCGGCAGGGAGGTGGACAACTGCAACTTCTTTGCACTCAAAGACCCAGCATCGGTTAGCGACGAGCGCTTTTATGAACTGCTGATGAACGAGTACCCGTCTTGGGTGAAGGAAGCAAAATCCAAGGGCATTTTGAATTGATACGGGGCAGACCCAGTCACCCGGCTGGGTTTGTCAAATATTGACACTGAAAGCTTTTTGCAATATATTCAAAAGTAATAGAAATGGAGTGTCGCCGTGATTCTTGCTACCTACACACTGATCGTTGTATTGCTGGCTGCACTCTCAAGCTGGGTGTCATTCAAGGTCACAGCCAAGAAGCTGTACACCCTGGTGGTGCCGCTGATCGTTCTGGCCTTTGGCTATCTGCTCTGGATCGGCGTACTGGAAAACGTCGCTGCCCGCCGTTGGGGCGGGACAATGAACGTCACGCTGCCAGAAAACGCTCAACTCATGAGCATGACCTGGAAAGAGGACTCTCTGTGGGTGATGTACTACGACCAGACCACTCAAAAATGCATCTTCGCTGAGGATTCCCGCCTGGGCGTTCTCCAGGGTGATGTTCAAGTCAAAAACTGCAAGCCCCTGGGATTAAAGCCATGAGCACTTACTCGCTTGGCCACATCATGGACTCCATCTGGAAGAGACTTCCAAAGGGAGACTCCCTGCTGAGAATGAACCCATATTCCATGCCCAATCCGCATGAATTCTTGCTGACCGCTGGCCGCAAGATCATTGAATTTTGCGGGGAAGAGGGTGCTCTCCTGTATGCTCAGCTTCCCAAGGAAAAAGACCGCAATGCCTGGTACAGGCTAGTCGCTGCCTGGGCGTTCCATTTCAAAGGCCGTGAAATGCTGAGCCGTGCGCAAGTGGCAGACGAGCTGTCAATCGACCCTTCGAATTTGACCAACTTTCTCAATGGCAAGCGACCCCTGACGTCCAACGCCCTGTTGAGCATCGCCAAATTCATGGGCATCCAGCCGTACGATATTCGCCCTGAACTCGGAGCGCATAGTGCTGACAAGCAGAATCGCGATCATTGCAAGTTGATCCTCAGTGTTGAGCGCAGCCTCAAGGATATCGAGCGTGAAATACAGGCCTTGGCCCGTGAAGGTGTGAAGGTGGACTCGCTCCTGCTCAAAGTAAATAAGACCCTGACGGGCATAGCCCGATAATGTCGGGCGTCTGTCACCGCTATTGGCAATATATGTAATAACCCTTTTATGCCCGCTCTTTAATTGGTATTATCCTACTAAATCAGTAGGAGAAAGCTCATGGCGTACAGTGAAAAGGTTATTGATCACTACGAAAATCCGAGGAATGTCGGCAAGTTCGACGCCTCCGATCCCTCGGTAGGTACTGGCATGGTGGGAGCGCCTGCCTGTGGCGACGTCATGAGACTCCAGATCAAGGTAAGCCCTGAAGGAGTCATCGAAGATGCCAAATTCAAAACCTATGGCTGTGGATCTGCCATCGCCTCAAGCTCATTGGCCACTGAATGGCTCAAAGGCAAGACTCTCGATCAAGCAGCTGCCATCAAGAACAGCGCCATAGCTGAAGAACTTTCGCTCCCACCCGTCAAAATTCACTGCTCAGTGCTGGCCGAAGATGCCATCAAGGCAGCAGTTGAGGATTTTCGCGCAAAAAGGCAGGCATCATGATCGATCTGGCACTGACAGCAGCCGCAACCGCGCAAATCCAGCGCTCTCTTGAAGGTCGCCAGAAAGGCTTAGGCATTCGCCTCGGTGTTCGCACGACGGGCTGTTCTGGGCTGGCTTATACCCTTGAATTTGTGGATGAGGCTGATCCAACCGATTTGGTCAAAGCAGAGGCCGGATTCAGTCTTTACGTTAGCCCCAAGCATGCTGTTTATTTACAGGGCCTGGAAGTCGACTACGTCCGGCAAGGCCTGAATCACGGTTTTGAGTTCCTCAACCCCAATGAGAGCGGTCGTTGCGGTTGCGGTGAATCATTTTCCATCTAGCACGGTTTCTTGCTGATGCTTTAGTCTGAGAGTATCGGCGCACCCCTCATTAGGACACCCTCGTGGAACCCAATCGCTCATCGCAGATGCAAAGTCTTGTGATCGCCATTCACGAACATCTGGTCAGAAAAAACTACTTTGACGCCCATTACCTGATCGACAGCATGACGACGCTTGGGAGTGCCATGACTGCTCAAGACGATGTGCCCCCAAGTTTCTGGCATCGCGTCAATGACATCATGGTCAATCTCTTCATTGGGGCGCCGGCAAGCGAAAGCGGCTTTACCTTCGTTCGAGCACTCTCAAAACTCAAGATCCTTGAACATGCGCAGCTTTCCCTTCGTCCAGGATTCGATGCGATGGGGCAGCATTTTTTAGAAAGCACCTACACTGGGCATGAATCAAGCGAGTTCATTCGCATGGCCAATACCCTGATTGGCGATGACACCAAGGCATTTGTTAAACCCCGTGTCGTTCACCTGTTGGCGATGGCCAAGTATCTGGAGCCAAGGTCAGACTGCTACACACTGGACGTCAGTGTGTTGCGAGAAAGGATCAAGACAAACAATCGATTCATTGAAGATATCGGGTCGATCATCAATCCCTTGCTTCAGCGTTTTTCAGAAGCGCCACAAGATCCTCGCAACCTGCTTGTTGCCGAGAAACTGGCTGAGCCTCTGTATGCTCTCATCAAGGAGCTCGCATCTGCGCCTGGGATTGCCAAGATCAATCTCTTCCTGACCAACCTTTCATGGCTTTGCATCACTCGCAGCGAAGTGGGTGAGTTCACCCTGGAGCACCCTGTTAGCCTCTGCAACCCTAAGAGCCTGGGAGAGCTATGCGCCGCATTGCTTCAGGATCAGTACCCTGCGATACACAAATCTGTGTCCGACCCGCTGAGCGACATCTCCGACACTTACAGCAAGGCCGCCCAGCTGGTTGATCTGATGCGTGCTCATGTCGAACCAGCCCAAAGGCGCGACGCTATGACGACCCTTTTTTGTGCCCTGTTGGCTTCGCACCACTACTATGTGGGATCATCGCATAGCCATGAAGCCGAGCAGGTAACGTCATTTCTTCAGGATGTCTACCCAGAGATCGATCTGCAGCGGGCGGAATCGACGATGAAGAGAAGGCACAGCATGAAGCTCACGCTGTATATTAAGAATCAACACAGGAACGATTTGGGCAAGCTTTCGTCGCGCTCCCGCGATAACTTGTTCGGACATGATTTGGGGCTTTGACCTTGTCGAACATCAAAGAAGATCTTGCTTATCGGGGCGAACTCAACAGACGAATGAGTGTTGAAAAGATGCCCTTTGAGTACGGCCTGCTGCTGTCTGTACGAGACGGTCAGGATCGTGAGGTCGCCGATCGCATCAGGCTGATGTCTGATCATGGGAAGTTTCCAGCCTTCTTTCGGCTTGACCTGAAGGATTCTGATCTTGAAGCCCTCTATGTCATTGATAAATTCCACATCCAGCGTGAACGCCTCCTCATGGGAATCGTGGAATACCTGGAAGAGGATGATGTAACGCCAGAGCAGGGTTATCGGCTGATGCCGCTCCTAGATCTCCTAGGCAGTCGACCCTTCATGATTGACACGAAGCGGGATGTGCTCCTCAAGGGCCGTCTCTATTTTGCTCTTAAAAAAATCATGCCTGCTTCTGATGCGCTGCGAACCTATGAACATTTTGTTTCCTATGATCAAAAGCCTTACCACGGCGCATCTTACAACTCCTTTTTTGAGCGAGCCATCTCCTTTGCCATAAAGGGGGATAATCCCGAGGGGTCGCAAGAGGATCTTAAATCAATCGCCAGTTGCCGGCATATGATCTTCATCCGAGAAGAAGCAGAGGCTCGCAGGTGGATAATGCAGCTTCACTCTATAGGCCTGTATCTGGATAGATACAAGGGGCAGGATAATGGTGCCATCACTCATTTGGGGCACGTCCGCGCCAAACACCTGATGCATTGGCTGGAGACAACATCCTCCGTTGAAGCGATGCAGCCATTCATGTCTACCAAAACCATCGGATCTGCCAAGAACGCCATAGCTGCTTTCCAGCAGTACGTTGTCGTCATGACGGCTCTTGATCGCATCAACAAGGAACAGCCTCTCAAATTCGATGTTCAGACTCCGTTGACCCGGCACGCCCTGAAGCTTGTCTCCAGGTTTCTGGACAAGATGTCATCGCGCCACTGGGAAGAGCTGAGAGCACTGGACAGTTTGACGGTGGATTGGAAGTCGATATGCCAAAAAACATCGGTTGAGAATCAGGAAATTTTGGTGCTACAACTGCCCCAAGTTCTAAGTGATGTCACGCACAAGGCTCGCGATCGTCATTTCATGGGGGATTTGGGGCTGTGAATGCTCAGAAAATGATTGAATCCTGGGAGCGTCACGAGTTTGGTGCGTGTCTCTCCCACTTGGCGCTCTTGTCTGATGGAGACCTGTTGCAGCTATCAGGGGAAATTCCCGACGCAAAAATTGGCGCATTTTGCTCGATCTTCTTTTTTTCGAGGCACATGACCAACGAGCAAACCAGCGCTTACGCCCGTCTGCTGGAACACAAATTCCAGACAGTAGCCCGCAGACGCAACCCTCAATCAGTGATGGATATTGGAAAGGCCTGCTCGCTGCTATCACTTTGCGTTCCTGAGCTTATGGAGTCCAGCTATGAACGCAAGGGTCTTCAAGCAATGAAGGACATTTTCCGTGCTTATACAGCGTCCCTGGCTTGCCTTAAGGTTCAAGTAGAGTTCGGAGAGCCTGCTTTGATCAACAAGGGCATGGTTGAGCGCTGGGCAGAAGCGCTGACCTACGATTTCGGCATGATTGATAAGGTCGATCCAGACACCCTGGCATTCATCAACAAGATGGTGACCCTGAGGGGGGATCGAGTAGCTTCGACCATGATTTATGCGCTGAAGCAAAAAGCGTCACACTCCCCGGCTGAAGAGCGGCCAGGCGAATTTTCAGACGGCATTGAGCAGATGGTGAACACCATGGCCAGCCATGATCTGCTCATAGTCCCAAAAGACGTGGAGTCCTTGGTAAAGGAAGCAGACCACCTTCCACAGTACTACCTGAACCATGAGTCCAAAAAACTGTGGGCCGCACGCAGTTCGCTACTTACTCATCTTCTGGATCCTGATAAGGGTGGCAGGTGGTTGGGTAATAGCTATTCCAAGTCAGGGCGCAAAGTCCTCGACCCCGTAGGGTTGAAAAGACTCAAGGGTGCGATCGAGTCAGCGCTCGACAAGCCCGAGTCCCAGGGGCTGGAACATTTAGCCTGGCGCAGTAAGGTTGGGCTGATCAACGCAATGTCCCGGCTGCCTGGTAATCAGAATGTTACTGAAAACCTGATTGTGAATTTGATTCGCCCTTGTGAAGATGATCACGTCAAATGGATCCTTTCTCAGGTCACCAGGAAGGCCTCCTTACTGATAGCCAGAGGGATTGGAAGAAAGATTCCTGAGCGAGTGAGTCTTATCACCCCAAGGCTTGGAGAAAAGTTGTTAGCAGTAGATTTGGGCCTTTGAAGACACACACTCATGCCAGCAATTATATGTATAATCGGGGAAACTTATGATGCCTGATATGGAGTGTATCGATGTTAGACCCCAAAATGCTGCGTCAAGATCCCGATGCCATAGAAGCCGCTTTACTGCGCCGAGGCTCCGTAAGCCTGGGGGAATATAAAGACCTGGAATCTAAACGCAAGATTATCCAGTCTGAGGCCGAGCGCCTCCAGGCGGAGCGTAACCTCAGGGCTCGTGAGATCGGGCAGGCCAAGCGTGCAGGGCAGGACATTGCTCAACTGATGGCAACAGAGGGTAATGCACAAGATCAACTTCGAGATGCGCAGGATGAGCTCAAGAGCCTGCAGGAAATGATCGATGCCATCGTCATGGGCCTGCCCAATGTTCCTGATGTCTCGGTTCCTGATGGTCTGGATGAAAGCGGTAATGTCGAAGTTCGTCACTGGGGTACCCCAAGGGTCTTTGATTTTACCCCCGTCGACCACGTAAAGCTTGGAGAAGATTTGGCAGGGATGGATTTTGCATCAGGGGCAGCTCTGTCGGGTGCAAGGTTTGTCGTGCTCCAACGAGATGTCGCAAGGCTTCACCGCGCCCTGGGGCAGTTCATGCTCGATTATCATGTCGATCACCATGGCTATGAAGAGGCCTACACGCCTTATCTTGTAAATGCCCAGACACTGCGGGGCACCGGACAACTGCCCAAGTTTGAAGAGGATCTCTTTCGAGTCGAGAGGCCGGGTCAGTGCGATCTTTATCTGATACCAACCGCCGAGGTCACCCTGACGAACCTGGTGGCCGATAAGATCCTTGCAGTGGATGATCTGCCAATCAAGATGACTGCTCACTCGCCTTGCTTTCGTAGTGAGGCTGGAGCATCGGGCCGGGACACTCGTGGTCTGATCAGGCAGCATCAATTCGACAAGGTTGAGATGGTGCAGATCGTTCACCCGGATCAGTCGTTGCAGGCATTGGAAGCAATGACGGGTCATGCTGAAAAGATTCTGCAGTTGCTCGAACTGCCCTATCGAGTCGTGCTTCTTTGTGCCGGCGACATGGGCTTCTCAGCTGTAAAGACCTACGACCTTGAAGTGTGGGTACCCAGCCAGGAAAAGTACCGAGAAATCTCTTCGTGCTCGAACTGCGGAGATTTTCAGGCTCGACGTCTGCAAACCAGGTTTCGTGACAGCGATGCAGGCAAGACAGTGCTGGTTCATACCCTAAACGGCTCGGGCCTGGCTGTGGGTCGCACCTTGGTGGCACTGCTGGAGAATCATCAGACAGAAGATGGGCGAATCAGAGTTCCAGAGCCACTTCGTCCTTACCTGGGTGGTCGTGAATATATCGGCTGATTCGGGAAATGAAAAAAGAGGCTTGAAGGCCTCTTTTTTAATGTTGGTGCCCAGCAACGGACTCGAACCGTTACTCCCTTTGGAACAGAGTTTTGAGCTCTGCGCGTCTACCAGTTTCACCAGCTGGGCGGTGGTGCCCCGAGCCGGGGTTGAACCGGCACAGCCATACGGCTGGCAAATTTTAAGTCTGCTGCGTCTGCCAATTCCGCCATCGGGGCGCTGTACTTGTAAAGTACCACATATTGTCGTTTAGTCAATATATATGAAAGCCGACTTGACTGCCCAGTATAGATACAGCATACTCCACATCATCATAATGCGACATACCGAGGTCTACCATGGGAACTGGAAGTGAAGTGTGGCAATCAGCCTTCACCCAGGCATGCCTCGGAAATCTTGAGCCGTTGCGAAGTCTCGTTGCTCAGGAGGTCATTTGGTCTGATCTACACCCTTTGATGTCACTCATGGATCATCCTGCTCTTGAATCAGGCTCATCTCTTGAGAGCCTCTTTGTCCTCAAAAACGAATATGCGCATGTGGCATTTGGATTGGACGCACCCGAGGTTGCTGCCCCTTTGTGCTTCCTGGTGGCTTGCCATTACAAAGGATTGATCGATGCGGGTCGACTGTTCGGCACAGGGGTGCCTGGTGATCCGGAGATTCTAGTGCAGCTTGCCATGCTTCCAGGGTCGTGGGGTTTAGCATTACCCGCCGCTGCAGGTGTTCGATTGGGCCAGGGGTTGGATATTGCCGCTCAAGAGCTTATAGCCAGCAAGCTGAAAGGGGGCGACTTCTTTGCGTGTCTTGCCGTGGCTCTTCAGAAGCGCTCGGTGGTGCATGATGCCATGAAGGAAGGCCTGTGCATCACGGACTCGGCTTCGCACTGCCTAACGGATGCTTGGGGCCCTCTGGCCGGTGATTCTATTGAGGTTGGGCGGGATGGGTTAGTGCACAAGCTTCACAATCATCATTTTGAATCACCGCTAGAAGTTTTTCTGCAAATCTGTCGAGTGGGCGTCTGTACACCCCATTTGCTGAGGACGCTTCATGGCGCCGGTTTGGCGCTCAACCGACTTCCCGTTCCAATGTCTTGCGTACAAGACGCCGAGAGTTTTCTGGCGTGCTCATTGCACCACAAAGCTCATGGTGATCAGTTGGCCTGGATAGAACGTACCTACCTCAATGTCATGGGGTTTTTCTTTGCCCAAGGACATGATGAGGCACTGGTGGCTCTGCAGCAAGCTGAGATCGACTCAACACTCAAGACCGCAGTAATCAATGCCTGGGGCGCCTATAGACCTTCGTCGCTGGCGCTTCTGAGCCCAATTTATCTGGACAACAACCTGGGCGCTGACCTGGGGCTGTGAGGAGCTTCTACCGTGAACAATCAAGCAGTCGTACAAGATGCAGAAAAATTTCAGGCGTTGCTGGCAGAGGTGGTCAAAGCCCATCCCATGTTTGCCATCATAAAGCTCAATAAGCAAGGCGTGCCGATGTTGAGCGCACACAATGTCCTTCACATGGGTGTTTTTGCCGTGTTCATCGAGCAGATGGGTGACCTGGCCAATGCGCCTAGCCTTGGAAATCTATTGTCTGTGTCCCGGCTCACCTGCCAGAATTGGATCAATAGCCATAAGGCAAGTGGTGTAGAAATCGAATGGGTGTTTGGACGCGGCACCAACCGCCCACACCTTGAGATGAAATCCTGGGGATGCTACAGCCGCGAATGCTTCAACCCGATCGTTCCATTGGTGCGAGCGATCATTGACCGCTGGATAGAAGAGAAAAATGACTAGCAATGAGCCTCTGAACCTCCCGCTCGACTTCGGCGTACCTGACGAGGTTGTGTTTGCCGCTGCAGTCGAGATGAAGGATTACGAGACTTTGGGCAAGCTCTATGAGCAGGGAATGCCCATGAACGATCCTGATTTTGCCCTGCAGGATTTTTTGCTGGATCTAGAAGATGGTTTAGAGCTATCAGATGCCGCCATCAACGGTTTTTCGCTTCGAATTTACAAGACGCTGGCTCTAACCGATCTTGAAGATGACCCCCTGAGTCAGAATGCGATCTACCAGCTACTTCGCAATGTTATGGCTGACGATATGGGCGTGATAGATTCATCGACCCGGCTGGCAGCGTCGCTGATGAAGTTGCCTTACACAAAATCAGATAAGCACTCTGTGTTGGGCACCATGCTTGAAGCAGCAGTCGACATTCTGGACGAAACTGATTCAGCCCTTGATGACACCCTCTGCTTCGCCCGACGCTTCAAAGAGGTCTATCCTGGAACCGCAGGTGCGAACGCCTTCGCTGCCTACTCGTGTAACAGGCATTTTGGCAGCGATTCTGTGAACGTAAACTCAACCATTGGCTTAACGGGCATCCTAACGCATCCTTCGCCTGAAACATCTGAAATCAAGGATGCTTTCTGCCGTCACCTCAAAGAAACAAACCCTGGCAGGGTAGCTTTGCTCGTTGTGCTCCAGGGCATTGAGAAATCCTCGGGTAACGATAGAGCTACGGTTAAGCATACGCTGGAGGGGATGGCTCGCGATGGTTTTGAAATGAGCAGGCTGGCCAATGCTGTTGAGGATGACAACGAGATGCAGACGCTTTTGAAGAAACTTGATTTTGACAGAAGCCTATTCAAGCCTCAGATGATGAAACCGCACATGAGAGATAGCCTGATAGGAGTCGATCTGGGGCTCTAGGAAAGCAGGTGGCGCCCAGGTAGGGCGCCAAAGGCTTAGCTTTTCTCACGAATCGTCAACTTGCACGGACTGAATTGGTCAGTAGTGCTGGTATAGCGAATCTTTTCCATGACCAGAATGTCGCCCGGCGCATGGTTCAAGGTGGCCGGAAGCTCAATGTTGATCCACTGCCCTTTGCTCATTCGCCCCGTAATCAATTGAGAACTCAGATCTTCAACTGAGCCGCCGCGCTCTTGAAACTCGCGACCTGCCAGGGTCAGCTTGTCGGTAGCGGTGTCTGCCGTCCAAGCCGTATTGAGATAGCCTACATTGCCCCCGCCGAACTCCTGAATGCCAATTTTTGCTTGGATCTCACCTTTGCATGATGGGTCAATCAGGTATTGCAGATTTGTCAATGGAGCAGACAGTTGGATCAGGCCGACCATTGCACCAGCGGTGGTAGGCTGGGTGTCGTAAGCTGGTCGAATGAAATTAATGTCTAAATTGACGTTTTTGCTATTAGCAGGAGTAACCTGAAGGTAACCCTCGTAGCTTTTAACGTCGATGCGCTTGAGCAGGGACTCGGTGTCCTGGGCCTGCGCCATGGCACTGAGGCCGCAGAGAATGGTGGCTAGCAGCGCGGCTGATTTTTTCATTGGGCTATCCCTTTTCTTGTTATCATTTTATCGGTAATCTTAGCATAGCCCCAATCAATATTTACAATAAAATGGGTAAAGCAATGAGCTCCGACCAATCCAATACTTCTGAAGACCTGGAACGCTGCCTGGAGCAGCTTGTCAGGTGCTGCGCTGCACTCAATATGCCTGTATTTCTTGCATTGCAAGAGTCCGAGAAAAGCTTCCGCACCGTCCTTGCAAACGAGCAGTACGCCAAGGGTGGCCAGATGAAGCTGTTGCGCACGCTAGTGAAGGCCGGCAATCTGGATCAGTTCTTTCGACAGATATCGATCGAGGCACAGAATGAGGGGCATTCAAGCCTATTTCTCAAGGCTATTGGGATCCCTCAAAAGCCAAGCTAAGGCTCGAATGATGATTTTCGGGCATTAAAAAGCCCCTTTCGGGGCCCCACTCCTTTCGGAGCTTAAACGGATGACTTCAGAATTAGGCTTTGCCCAGTTCCGTAGCTTTCCTTGATGTGTTTCTGCCAGGTTTTCAGATTCTCAGGGAAGACGGGGGCACCGGATTCCAGAATAGTCCGAACTGTCAGATCCAATTTGCCCAGCAGATCCTCGAAATCACCGTATACGTTGACCCAAGTATAGCTTCCTTCACCACTGAACCTAGTTTCTATTGATAGATGAAACCGGGTGTCTGGCTTGGGAATCAACAATGCCGAGCGAATGTCATCAAGATACTTACGCTCGATAGCCATATTGAGCAAAGTTTCAGCCGCAGATACTTGGCGTTCTTCCCGACTTTGGTCGTTCGCCCCGCTGCTTAATCTTGATTGCATCATGGTAGTGTCTTCATTCAGATTTGCTTGCTTTCGAAGCCTAACTCTCAGGCAACGCTCTTACCATCTGAGCTTCATCCGCCAGTTTCAGCGGACGAGTGCACATTAGCCCCCTGTTGACTTTTTGACAAGACCGCTCGTTCCCTATTTATCGACAAATTCACACTTTAGCCGACAGAATGAATTGACTGCTGTATGGGTATACAGTGATTTTGGTATAAATTGGTACAAGAGCCGGTTTCATTGGGGGCTATCTCACTGTTTTGGTGAGCACTCTTATGAATAACTTCACTGTTTTGGTGAGCAATATCAACCAAAATTGTTTATTTCTTGCGCCAACATTCTGGCACTGTTAAACCTTCCGTGATGATTTTAATCTCTATTGCCACCCATAGCCATTAATTGGTCGCTCGTAAGTTAGTTTCATGAGTTCTGCAGTTCGTCATGCATTTAGACGAATATTAGTGTTGGCCAAGATCTGTCCGAGATGGTATAAAGCACACCTGATTTGAGGTCAATGGTTCGTCGGTTTGCGTGGGAATTCGAGCATGACGCGTGGTTTGTATAAAGCAGTATCAAGCAAGGCTTTTTGGGGCACGCTGACGGACGGTCTGGTTCGGCGGACAACCTTCAAGGGGATGATCAAACGTGCGGCAATGGGGCCCATGCTTGTGCTGGCCGGTGTAGTGGTCGTAACCCACCTTATCTCTCTGCACGAGAGCTCAAAGGAGGAAGCTTTCCGGACAAGCCATCGGATTTCTCAGGCTCTGTCTGAAAAGCTCCTCGTGTCGATGACTACCGGCGATCGTGACGAAAATCTGCGCGTGCTGAATCTGGCACTTAAAGACAGTGCCTTGATGCGCATCGAACTGACAGTTGACCCTGTTGTTCCGGGTGAATCCGCGTCCATCCTCACCGCCGATTCTCCACCTACAAGGGGAGGCCCGCTGCTTCGTGCAGTTTCGTGGGTATGTTCATCGTGCATCGAGCCGCTCATTCACAAGAGCTACACGTTCGACGTCAACGCAGACGATTATCCATCTGTGGGAGAAAACTCCGATTCGAAGGCGCGACGCCTCGGTCAGATGCACATCACCCTAGACCTTTCCGATATCGTTTCGCCGCGCCTGAACCAGTTTGCAATCATTCTGACCATCGTCGCTTTGCTGGTGATCTTTGCCTTCTTGTTCGAGCAGACGATTCGTCGCCAGATCAGCGAGCCCCTGGAGGGCCTCATCAAGTCGATGGGGAAAATGAAGGAGCTGACATCCGATCCGACTCAGCATGACCGCCTGAGCATGTCAGAGCTTCCTACCAGTGATCAGCACGAGATCAAGGGATTGATTATTGCGTTTCAGCGCTTGATCGAAAATGTGTATCAGAGCGAAGACGGCATGAAGGCTGTTCTGGCTGCGCAATCCGATAAGATCCGTGCGGCAACAGCCTCCCTTGAGATTTCCTTGGCAAAAGAGAAAGAGGCCAGCGAGATCAAGGGCAATTTCATCAACCTGATGAGCCATGAGCTTCGACAGCCCCTGTACGCCAGCAAAACTGCAGCGTTGAACATGACCCGTGATGAGGCCCTGTCCCATTATCCAAACCTGCGCCGCAACATTGAGCTGATCTTGCGCGAAATTGCCAAGGCCAGCAGTCAGATCGACAATGTGCTTGAGTATTCTCGCAACCTGCGTGACCCGAAGGTACCGACCAACTCGCATTTTGACCTGTACCGCAAGGTCGAAGGGGCGGTGCTATCGATTTCGGGCATGGCTTACGCCAAAGACCTCTACATCGACCTGATCGTTGAGGATGGTATGCCCAATCAGGTTGTGTCATCACAGGAGGCCTGGACTCATATCATCGACAACTACCTGGGCAACGCCATCAAGTACACTGAGACAGGTGGAATTCGGGTCTACCTGAGTCAGCTTGATGAAACCTCCAAGGACACCATCTGGATCCGCTTTTCGGTTGAAGACACTGGCGTTGGCGTACCTGATTCGAAAATGGACTACATTTTCGAGCCGTTTTCTCAGGTTGAAGATGCTCGAACCCGCCAGCAAAACGGCTTTGGCTTGGGTCTTGCCATCGTTTCGGAAAACATTCAAGCCATGAAAGGTCGTCGCGGTGTTGAGCGCCTGCCACAAGGCGGGATGCGCTTTTGGGCTGACATTCCCGTCAAGCGCTCCAAGGCGCTCTCCGGAGACCAGATCACAGGTGCAAGCAAGCTGAGTCAGGTGGGCGCTCAATTCGTCGTAATGGATAGCCGTGAGAGCTTCAGGGACTCCATTTGCAGTCGTCTGAGCAACTTTGACACCAAATGCGTGCCAGCAGAGAACATCGATCATTTGGGTGATGCCTTGAACCAGCTGGATGGAGACAACAAGATCCTGATCGTTCGCCGAATCGCATCCAGGGATTTCAAGCGCTCTACAAACGACATGACCCTGGAGCAAATCAAGGCCAAAGGGTTCGTGACCGTGGTAAGCCTGGAACCGACCCTGGAGTCTGATGCAGTTGAAGGTGTGAAATTTCGCAAGGAGGCCGACTTTGGTTTTGTCGAGTCCCTTGAGATGCATAGCCTCATCACCAAGATCTACGCCAGCCTGCAGAATCGTTCAAGCACCGAGCATGGCATGGCTCAACTGCTAAGCATGCTCAAAGTGACCGAGGGTGAAACCCTGAGGGATGTGTCGGTTCTCTTGGTAGATGACCAGCAGGTCAATCTGGATGTCATGAGTCAAAGCCTGCAAGGATACGGAGCAGTTGTCGAGACGGCCCGTGGTGGCGAGAGGGCAATCACACTGGCGAAGGAGCAAAAATACGACGTCATCCTCATGGACATCATGATGCCAATTGTTGACGGCATCTCAGCTACAAGAGCTATTCGAAGCGAGTCCAAGAATCAGGCAACCCCTATCTTCGCACTTTCGGCAGCGGGTCGGGACGAGAAGACCAAGGATGAAATGGAGTTTCTGGGGATGGTCTACATGAACAAGATGACGGCAGACGAAGCCTTGGTCTTTGGCATTCAGGCAGCCATCTCGGGTGGGACAGCCAAACCAGTGTTGACCGTCGTCCCTTAGGTAACCTTCAAGGCTGGGGGTCGTCGGCGCCCAGCTTTTTTCTAGCCTTGGCTTCGGCTTTGGCGAGCTTAGCGCGAGCTTCAAGCACCTCTTCCAGGGTCAGAATCTGGCATCGAGAGATCTTGTTGTCATTGATGTGCTTGCCATAGGTTTTTGAATAGAAATTCTGGTGTTCTACCACCGTACCCACCAGCTGCACCGTCTGGCCAACCTCCACGTCAATCACGCCCGAGGCTTTCCAGGTGAAGTGATTACCAGAGGGGTCAAGGAAGCAGATCTTCGTGAAAGCGCCGTATTCGTTGCTGTCAGGCTTCACGTAACTCACAGACAGATCTTCAAGAAGCATGCGCTGCTTCTTCTCGCCAATAAAGTTGATGCCGACGTGGGATGTGCCTTCATGACGCTTGCGCTCTTCTTCCTTTCGAGCCAAATCTCTCAGGTAACGAATATAGGCCTGCGGCGCGCTGGCTAGCAGGTTTGCCTGCTTGGTTGTAAGGTAGCCTACTTGAGCCATTGTCCTTAGGTTGACGAAGTAATCCAGCTGAGCATCCTGCTCGCGGTGTATGCTGCCCTTAATGAAGGTCAGCACCTCGTCAACAGCGACAGTATCTTCGGGATCTTCTCGCTCAGCACCGCTGCCGACCGCAGCCTGGGCGAGCATGAATGCTTGAGCGCCCGTGCTTTCACCCATATCCCGGTTGCGATAACCGTCTTTTTCTATCAATTTGTGGGCAATTGAAAGGAATAGGCGAAGTGGAATGATCTCGTTTTCAGACATTTCCCTGAAGGACACTTCGGCAAACTTGTCTGCATCAGCAATGACTTCGTTAAGAGAGTTTGTCCAGCGGGACATGTCAAACCCAACGTATTCCTTCAGGCAACCACCTCCGACACGCATGACACCACCTGGTGTTTTGAGTGTAAAAATGTAGGCCCGGTTTCGATTGGAACTGCAATGGTCACAGCCACTTGGATTGGCCGGATTCTGGACAATGTCGCGCTCTTCGTCTGTCAGAGTGCCGTAGGTTTTATGCAGCATGCCGTCAGAATCCAGCTTCTTGACCAATTCAAGGGTGGTCTTGGCCAACACCTGAACACGTTGAGCCGTGGGTGAGGGCGCCGCCCGGACAATTGACAGGGTGACCATTGGAAGCTTCACAATCCCGCCCCCTGGAAGATCCATGCGACGAAGGTGTGCGCCATGATTGATCACTTCGATGGGTGGTAGCCCACCAGACTTGAGCTTTTCATTGATCTTGGACAGGCGTGTTTCGAAATAGGGCAGTTTAGAGACCAATATATCCCTAATGATGTGTTCATTGAGGTTCATTTCAAATGCCTCGTTCCTGGCCTGAATGATCCAGGCTCTTATTATAAGTGATGCTTTTTTCGGTCAGCAGGTAGTGCCCATCCCGATCAATTTTCAGGCCTGATCGCGATTTTGAGCCAGGAGCATTGTTAATGGCCACAGTTTCCAGCGCCAGCATACGCACGCAAGCGTCATCCAGGGCAGAAAGAATAGTCCCAAAGCCCGATCGTGCGTCTTCCAGGTGGCTTCCTGTGACACTGGCCTCGTTCAGGATTAATGCCTCTCGCAGCACAGCGGCGTCGGCTAGGTGCAGAATGAACTCCCCGTGGCCTGCGGGAACGTCGAATGAAGGCATCGTTGTGGACATGGTCGTGGATTTTCTGGGTAAGGGATATACCTTCAGAATAAGTAATGCACAAAGGCCGGCGCAACACAATTGCACATGCCTTAAGGCACCATTCATACTCAAGGTGTACCCGGAGAAGATCATGACGACCCCTTACACATTTGAGCTCAATTCATTCGATATCACCGTTCAGGATCCGGCCAGCTCCCAAAGCTGGGTTGAAGGCCTCATGCCATTGATCGAGGATCTGGCAGAGGACAACGGCGTCACGCAATTTGAGCGGTGGGATAATATCTCGACTGATGCTCACCGAAAGGTGGGTGTTGCCATCCATGACGCAATGAAAAACTACCGCATAAAAGCTGAGGGCGACAAACCCTTCAAGACTTACCTTAGCTGGGCGCTGAATGATGCGTGGGGAGATGAGTCGATGGACTGGTTCATCGACAATATCAGCCGGCGACCTGTTGATGATCTTTACAGTGATTTGGACGACATCATGGCTGAGTATGACGGCCCAGTGGCTAGCATCGATGAGGTGATCGATGAGATGGCTCAGGCAATGGAAGACAAAATCCGAGAAAATGATGATTCCTCGTGCCTGGACTTGTTTTCTGGACACTCGATTCAGCTCACCTTTAACCCCTTCTACAATCCCTTTGAAGCAGGCGTGGATGACCTGATGGTCTACCACTCGGCCCTGAAAGATGACCTGGAATCACATGCCGCCAAGTCATTGATCGAATTTCTTCGCCTGGACAAAAAACAGGTGCTTTCAATGCTCAGCTTTGACTACAAAGACACTGACGGCATTCGTAGCGTCGTGGATTCTCTAAGAGCCATCGACCACTCTTTGCCTGCTGTGGTGAATACTTCAGATCTGGTCACGATGTTCGACAATGCCGGCAATTCTTGTGTCTACCCCCATTGGCACGGTGAAATCGATTTCGACGAACTGCTCAATTGCGACCCCGACAAACCTCTTCGACTCAAGGGAGGGGTGATTGCACTGGTCGACGTCATCAACGGCTCTGGTGACTACGTAAGTCTTCCAGAGGACAGTGTCTTGGTCATGAACCCAACTCAGTACCCATCCCCCAAGTACTGGAGCTACGGCTGTGAAGAGGTTTTTGGAGGCTGTCGATCTTATGAAGCTACCATCAAGCCTTTCAACATCGAGATTTACCAGGCGATGGAAGTCGAGAAGAAACGCCAGCGCAAACTCGGTTACAGTGAGGTGTCCCTAAGCGAATAGGGGCGGGGTAGCGCAGAGTAGCAGTCTGTTTGCCTCGACCCTCTCCCTGAGAAAGCCCTCATTCTCCACTGCCAGCACCTGGCGTCTGGCGTCTCGATAAAGCAACGCGGCTTTGTTCGGGTAATCAGGGGCCATTTCATCCATAATTCTGGATATTTCGTGTTCAACAGTGACCAATGCTGATCGTGCTTCAAGACCTGGGAGCACCCTGCGTACTAGTTCCGTGGAAGGAAAGCAATACTGTTGCTTCTCGACAATGCTGATTTTAAAGCCTCGCTCACCGAGAGCAGAGCCACTCAGCAACCGTTCCCAGGTTTTCCCGCGCAACGCCCATTCGCGAGGGCTCACTCCGTCCAGAATGGTGTCGCTGGAATTTTGATAGTTGTAGGGTTCCAGACTATCGAATGAGTCTAGAAGTGCGGTGTAGTGGGTACCACGATAGTCGCTCATCACGTAGATATGCCGGCTGTCCACCAAAAATGTCAGTGACAAATCCCACACGCCAGAGCTCGGGCACTCATCAGCCAGGGCATTTTGAGTGCATTGCGCCATGACTGAATAAGGGTCGTTGTCTGCGATCGGATCAAAGCCTAGCGCGTGATTGTCCAGTTTCTGGCAAATCTCAAGCGCCAGATACGAGGCAAATCCACGGCTGGCAATCTCTATGGCCCTTACAGACAGTGCATCACACCAGGCTTGCAGGCGTTGCAGTGAAAGGGTCTTCATTCGATAGGCCCCCAAGATTCTGATCGACATAATGCCTCAATGAAAATTAAAAGGATGATATGCAATTTACAGGATATTCGAATTTGCATATCATTAAAGCCAAAAAGGCATTGCACGATGAACAGCCCGTCACCAACACCCCTTGAAAATGCTTTGAAACGCAAGATTGCTGAAAACCCGGCAATTGTAAGCGACCTCAACCTCTTTGAGGAGCTCTGTCAGCCTTATTTTTCCAAGTCCTCCGCCATCAAAGCGATGAAAGCCTATTTGTCTGGGCGTGATGCAGCACCCAACGTGCTCGGCTGCCTGATCTACACCCAGGCTGGCCGACGTGAGCTGCAGGAATGGATTCGTTCCGGCATGCCGGCCTCATTACTGTATCGCGCCATGCTTCACGATGGGGGTATTTGGCGTGATGCCGATCACAAGCTTCATCTAATGGTAGAAATCCTCAATGGCGACGATCGCTGGGATTTCGACTACAGGCTTTTGTCTGAATCTGTTTTCTCTGACGCTGTGATTCCAGGATTTATGGAAGCTATCGTTCAAAGGGCTAGCCAGCGAGATCAGATCAAGCAACTGGTAGCTCAGTTGCCACAACGTGTCCTTTCGTCTCTGATCGAGTCATTTCCAGTAGCTTTCAAAGACATCTGTAAACAAATTCAGGAAGATTCAGTAGCCACTCCGGTTGAATTGGCAAGAGCCATGTGTGCCCGGTGGTTGCCGCCTGAGCGCTCAATCATGAAGATGCTGCTGCACTCGGCCTGAGGATTTGGTAGATTCACGGCCATTCAGTACAGGAGTGTGAATGGCTATGCTGCTTTCAAGATTGGAAGAATTTCTCGACGACCTTCCTATAGCGCAGGCTTGGCTACCGGATCGCTTCATTCAGCCGGATAATTCCGAGGAGGCTTGGGGTAATGTCTTCAACCAGGACAAAAGGCTCAAGAAAATCGCAGACGGAGTCAGAAAATCCCCGTTCCTCAAGAAACTAGGCCCGACTGGCAAGAAAGTCTCTCGCCTTCAAGATGCCCATCTGCTGTCCATGTTTTATGGCTCCGAGCCGATGCGCAGCATGATGGAAGATTCGGTGCAGAATGCATCTTCCAACCCTCCCACTGTAAGCTCCAGCGTCGAGTGGCTGACCGAAACTCTGCTTCAGGCGAACCCCTATGAGAAAGAAGCAGCGGATTATCTGATCTCCTTGTTTGAAGAGGATGAGGAGAGTGGCTACGCCAGTCATTTCTTGGTCTTTCTGACGGCGGCTACCGATGAAGCTTTCTACGGAAGTCTGAAGCCCAGGTTCATGGATGTGGCTGACCTTGGGGTGAACCTTCTGCTCTGCACACTGAGCCCGGAAAGCGCTTACGCATTCCTGGATAAGCACCCTTGGTTGGCTAAGAAACAAAGCAGATACATGGATGTTCTCAGGGATGGTCTTAAGGAGGAAGAGCCCGAAGACGATGCCACCCGATATGCCACAGAGCTGCTTTCACTAATCAGGTGCCTGTATGACTATGTCAGTCAGCAGCGCGAGGAGCCATCGCTTCAAGGGCACATGAAGATTCGATCGCTGATCAGGCAGATTCTGGCCTATAGCGAAGAGCATGGGGCCGACTCTTTCTCAGCAACGATGCAAGCCGAGCACTCTCAGATGATAAGCCTGTTGACCAAGGCTGGGGACGTCTTCAGACGCTACAAGATCAGTGAAGCCTTGACACTTTGGAACCCTCTGCTCGCCGATATCGAAGCGCTCCCACCGCTCAGGGCTATTGACGCCTCCAGTGATCAGCAGATCAGCCTGCTTGAAACCTTCCTTGCCAATCGACGTCAAGCAATCATGCCGGCGCAAGAAAGCTTTCGTGCTCTGCATTCCAGCGTAGGCCAGATAGAGCGCCACATGGAGAAGCTCTCCAAGATTACCCAGAATCAGGATGGGGGCCTTGATGAAATCCTAAAACTCAACGAGGAGCTTCTCCTAGCCAAAGGCATTGCTGTAGAAAAAGCTGCCCAGATTGCCCCAATCGGAGCCAGTCTGGTCAAAAACGCTTGCGCCATGATCCAAGAAATTGATCGACTCAAAGCCATTCCTAAAATTGATTATGCCGCCCGGACACAAGAACTTGAGCAGCAGGTGTCAGGGCTTTCATCTCAACTGTCTGGGCTTCAAGAGCAGGCTTCTTCGGCCACTCAAGCATTGGAGCTGGCCAACCAGGCGCTGGAAAAAGAGCGTGAGCGCCGAATCAATCAGGAGGAGGCAGCAACTGTTGCTCGACGTGAGGCCCATGAGGCTAAAACTGCCATGGCTAATATAGGCAAGAGCATGAACTCGCAGGGCAATTGCGCGAGCCTTCCACTGGAGCCAACATATGTTGTCGAACTCATGAAAGGTTCTGCCAAGCTTACTCCAGAGTCGATCCTGACAACCTTCGCTGCTTTGTATCCCCAGGATATCGTGGTGCTGGAGAGTGCCATCAAGAGTGCTAAGGGTGCCTACAATTTTGAAATGGGCAGCCGGCTCGCTTCGCTGATCCAGTCATTGGTCGAGTATCTAGGAAGCGTACGATCGGGCAAGCCAGACACTGAGTCCAGAGTGATTTTGGGAAGCAGCTACGCCAGCCACGAATCAGATTCCGTCGTGAATAACGTGAAGCTTCGCTCACAGCGAGAATTTTCGTACGAGGGAGAAACGGTGCTATTTCTCTCTCATGTGGGCGTGGGTCGCGGATATGGAACTCAGCATCAGATCCGGGTGTACTTCAAGGTCATCAACGACAAGATGGTGATCGCCTATTGCGGTGAGCGCCTGGATAGCGCCACCACAAGCTAAAAGCTTAAAGGCCTAGATCGATGGACATCGCGTGATCCCTGACCTTAGAGGGCACGCGATGGTACTGATCAATACCTGTCTCTTTCATGAGGCGGATCAACTTGGCGGAGTCGGCCTCCTTGCTGTTGCGCACCTTGCACAGACTCTTAAGGTGTCGATAGGCATGATCTCCCAATCCTTCTTCCCTCAAAGCCTGGTAATAGATTTTGCTGGTCGGCTCAAGCTTGCTCATTTGTGTTGCCAACGAAAGCAAGCGCTCACCCGCTGGATCCAGTCGGCCCATCAGGCTCGATAATGTTTTCAGCGCAGGGGCTGCGTCTTCTCGATGCAGATTCTGCGGCAACAGGATTGCTGTGAGCAGATTGGAGATTGATTGATGACCGCCCTTGAGATCCATCGAATGGCATAAGTGCGTCATCAAAAGGGCATAGGGCGCCAGCCAAGGCTGCTTGTTGGAGTAGGTCAGCAATTTTTGACCAAGCTTTTCCAGCATTTCGGGCTTTTCAGGCCACCTCTCGATCACTTCGGCGTAGTTGAACTTGTGGTTCATCATCGACAGCGCCAGTTGGGTTTCTCTAGGACGAACCCAGTCATGACGCCCAAGAATGTCGGTAATGCGATCATCATAGGGCGTGTAGTGAATATCATTGCTTCTGAGCAGCTCTTGGGCCAGCGTACAGAGCTTTTTCCACTTGGGAGCAGACTCAGTATGCCGCAGAGCAAAATAGCGCTCATGGTCGGTCTGGTGGATCCCCAATAAGGATGGATCTACAAGGTACACTGCGATGGGTAGCGCCTTGTCGAACATGGGGTGCCTGACGTCGATGTCCCACTGCAAATAGAGTTTTTCAACTTCCCAGTCACGATCATTGATGAGTTTTCTGGCCGTCGCGAGAGACAAATCCCCAAGGGCTGTTTTCTCGGGAGTGGTTTCCCCTCCACAAGCTTTTTCCAGGGTGTCGGATGATCGAGCAGCAACCGGGTAGTCGAGATAGTGATAACGCTTCAGCATAAAAACCACTACCCCAAGCTTTGCCTGGGTCTTGCCGGTGCCAATGTGATGAAGCTCATCAACAAGCCTGGCTTCAAGCGCAATGGCAGAACTTGCATGAACCGGGTCATCTGCCATCGCCATCAGCGAGCTGTGGATTTGGTCTAGCTCGGCCACTACCCTTGGCTTCAAAATGTCCTCGGCGCTTAGGGCCCTCAGGAAGTCCTTGAGAGGGTCGCTGAAGTCAGCTTTGGATTTGCCGCCAAAAGGGAATGGAAATGGTGGTCTCATGAGAAGCTCCTTTTTTCTATTTTTTCATGTCTTTCGCACTTATTGCAATGAGGCTGTTGACAATAAGCCTTAAAATGACGATTATAGTGTCCATGGGGTCGATTAGGATTCGACGCTGGTTTCAAAACTCTAGGTGCAAGCCGAGCTGGTAGCAGACCTCGTTAATTAGCTGCTGCAAAACCATAGTTGCCAACAACGACAACTTCGACGCTCCGGTGGCCCTGGCCGCTTGATGCGTTTCTGGTGGCCTCGGCCCCAGCGAGTACAAGGGGATGCCTGTAAACCCAAAGTGCTCGTCAGATAGAACAGGATCGCCGCCAAGCTCGCTGCAGGCGTAACGGCTAAAAAACATGCAGCTCGCTCCAAGCACCCTGCCATTCGGGCGGTGAGGAGTTAACTCAGTAGAATTGGCTAAGCCTGTAGTACCGACAGCAGAGAACTGGCGGACGGGGGTTCGAAACCCCCCGACTCCACCAAATTAAGCTATAAAAACAGGCACTTAGCTCATAGCGAAAGTGCCTTTTTTGTTTCACCTGCATTTGCAGCCACCATTTTCTGGGCCAGTTATGACTACCATCGCGCAAAATCGCAAAGCCCGGCATGATTATGCTGTGGAGCAAAAATTTCAGGCTGGGATCGCTTTGGAGGGCTGGGAAGTGAAAAGCCTTCGTGCCGGCAAGGCCCAGTTAACTGACAGCTACGTTCTGCTCAAGGGCGGAGAGGCGTTCATCATCGGTTTGCAGATTCAGCCGCTTCAGACTGCTAGCACCCATGTGCAACCCGACCCGTTGCGCACACGCAAACTCCTACTAAATCGCAAGGAGCTTGATCGACTTGTGAGCTCCGTTGAGCAGAAGGGCTACACAGCGGTTGTGCTGTCGCTTGAATGGTCAAAGCACCTGGTTAAATGCACTGTGGCCTTGGCCAAGGGAAAGAAGAATTACGAGAAACGCGAAACGCTTAAAGAGCGAGACGCCAAAAAGCAGATTGACCAGGCCCTCAAACAACGCCGCGCAGCAGCGTGAAGCCTGAGGCGAAATGAGCATGTTAGCCCCCATTGAATTGCCACCGGCAGTCTTCGCCGAAGCCGTTCGCTTGGCCAACCTGCCAAACCTGAATCGAAAGGGTTGGCGCATTGCCATCGAGCATCTGACACACTGGTGGAATTCAACTGCGGATGCGCCGTACCAAGGCGCCTATGGCCTTTCACTGTACGTACGCTTTGGCGATGACTGGCTCTCAGGCAATCCGGAGGAGTGCTGGGTCAGTGGTGCTCAATGGGCCCTTGCTGAGAGGCCCCTTGCCCAAGCAGGATTATTGAACGGCGATGTGAGCATTACCTTCCAAAGGCAGGCAGAAGATATTGGAGGCCACTCCTTTGAAGCCAAGGCGGTCGATGGCTCTCATGGAACCTCTGGCGGACTGGTCGAGGGCACAACCGGAAACGACACGCTTGATGAATTTTCATTCGAGGTGTTGAGCATCTTCCCAGTGCGCTATCCAGACGCTTGGGCAAAAATCCTGGATCAGTTCGCATCTGCGTCCGCCATCTGAACCCTAATTCAGAAGCGGAAATTCCACCCCACTGATCATGGCCGAAAAATCATGCTCGAATGCGTAATCGCCAGCATAGGTCAGTGCGATTTTTCCTGTCCATACGATATCGAACAGATTACTTGCTCCCACCCTTTGGAACTTGATTTTGTGGTGGGCGGTTGAGTCATGCCCCAGCAAGTAGATTGAGAAAGCCAAATCATCTGGGTCGTAGTTATCTGCCGGGCAGCTATCGACTTGAAATTCTTTACCATCCAGCCAGTCAGGTGTGAAAAGCTTTTTCTTGCATGCTTTGAAACCACCAACCCCCCACTCTTCTGACGAAAGAGTGCAGCTGCGATAATTTTTCCAGGTAACAGCCGCCTCCCAGTCGCTTGAGATCGCCTCCTCGTCCTGTTCGACCTCGCGCTCTGAATCGTAGTCCTTTGTCGACAGGTGAAAGTCGAACCAGACAGACCCATCCTTGATGCTAGCCCCCCCAAGTGAATCCACTCAGCGCATGGCCTTCGGGCCATGGGTTCCCATGAAAAGTTATTCTCCCCGATTGCATGATCAAAGCCCCAGGTCTGATGCAAAAGCATGCTCGCGGCCCAGTCGCAGCTGCTTGTAAATATCTTCGCTCATCAGGCCCCTTACCATCTTCACGCGGCTGGGCGAGTCGTAGGTTCCGTCGAGCAGAGCGACGAGCCTTGCCTTGCTCTCATTGCCTCGAAGCGGCCATAGGTAATTACAGGCATCGCAAAGGGCTTTATCGAAAACGCTCTGAGGCATCAGGGTAATAGCGCTAGCGAACGCGTAATCGCCTTGCTCATCGAAATCCAAGGCCATCATGGAGCTGATTTTGGTTGAGACCTTATCCTTGGCAGCGTCTGAATTGTCCTTATGAGCCATGAATTTCTTGTAGGTATCCAGCATTTCACGCTTGTCAGCGCTTTTTAGCCTGAATCCACACATGGCCAGTTTTTCATAATGGCCGATGTCACCCGTGACCGGGTTTCCTGCCACCTCGCAAGTTGCCATTTGCACCAAGTCGTCGAATCCGAATGCTTTGAGAGCAAGAGGGGCGTCTGCTCCATGTCCGGACACCCTGATCGTATCGTCGAGATCGGGGCCAATATGGCGAAGCAGATCCAGCCAGTGCTGCTCTGGCTTTTCGCCTGCGCGGTAGCAGTGCACCAAGGACGAAAACGTCATCCCAGTCAGTGTATTCAGATCCCAGTGATCGAACACTTGGGATGCCGGGGAGCCGGAGGATCCAGTCACACGAACACCCGTAACATCTTCGACGTCCTGAGCGCTGATCAGCGCACGGCAGAGGTCTATCTTGCCGGCGTCTAGAAGGTTGATGTAGAGCTCAACGCGTTCCGTGAATACAGTGTTTCGAGCAAAGTTGTGCACCAATGCTTGAAGCACTGCAGGCTGCTTAACCTCAATGATTTCGTTGCCCCGAAGCTGAATGCGACTTGCCAGAGTTCGGCCAATTTCTGCGGTGCAGTCAGCGGACAAAAGGTATTGTTTGGCCTGTCTCTCGACTAGGTGACTAACCCTGATCACCTCGTGAAAGTCTTGGGCCAGTGCGTGCTCGCTCAGGCTCTGCGCCAACCAATCCAAAGCCCTGGTCGTTGACATCCAGTCGTGCGCTCTAAGTCCTTCAGCCAGATGCCCAAGGGCCCGGTCGTTATCAGCTTTGCTGTTCATGGGTCACTCGCACTGGGTGATGAAGTAATTGGTGAAGAACTCCCCATCGGCAAAGTATACCTTCCAGAGGATGCGTCCGTTGGTATTCAGGTAAAGGCGCTCCAGCCCCTGGTTCTCACCGCAACTCAGGTTGTTGGCGTAGTCCTGCAGTTTTCGCTTGAGATCAAATTCATCTGAGGGTTTGGCGATCGATTCGCTACGGGTATGCCCGAACAGAATATTGATCGATGCAATACCGCCATTGATCGAAAGGTCAGTCATGGTAACCGTGTCGGTTACGGGGAGTGGAAGAACCTTGCTGTAGAAATCCTGGAGTGCCTGGGCAACACAGTCCTGGCTCAGTGCGCAGGCATCCCCAATTCCAGCCTCGTCAGCAAAGGATAGGGATGGCAACAGCAGAAGCCCCAATGCAAGGGCGCGCAGAGTACGAGTCATGGTGTTATCGCTCTTGAGTACGAAATACCCATATATTGACATAGAGGAGGGTAGATCCCAATAGATTTCTAACCCTATCCTCCCCTATCATCGGGGTATATGAAGAGGATTATGGATGAAAGATCGTATTGCAAAAGGGGAACTCGGACTGGGTTTTCACGGCTCATCTCAAAAGATCATGCGCTTCGCTTCGAACAAGGTGGGGCAGGGCAGTGACAGCAATTCAAGCCTGGGTCTATGCCTCAGTCAGGTGCCCCTCAATGCGCTGGATTACGCGCTCGGTTCTAACGAGGCAGGTGAAGGTAAGCATGTGCTGGTCTACGTTGTCGCTTTTCCGTCAAAGGGGCTCTGCCACCAGATGAATCCTGATGAGTTCTTCGGAATTGGAGCTGACGGCAAGAAAGCTACACATGATCACTTCTCGCACCTGCGAGCTGAACTGATTAGAAACGGTTACGATCGCATTGACTGCGAAACGGGGGAGGATGCTATCACTGTGGCTCTTGCCCCTGACGACTGTCAGATTGTTGCATCCCTTGATCAGGATGACATCGAAAAGCTTGAATCCTCAGGCGTAGACTGTTTTGACGCCTTGGCGCTGTTTGAGGCCATCAAACATTACATCCCTGCACCGGGGCAGACCAGACAACCATCAGGGCAAAGCCATGAATATTCCTAAAAAGCTCTCGACCTATGCCTACAAGTCTCTGGTCAAGCAGGGGGTCGTCGAAACGATCCTGGAGAATGAGGTGTCGGCCATGCGAGATTGGCGCTTTGCCTATGATCTGGAGGGTGGGCCTGCGTTGCGTAACCCAAAGAAGAGTGAAAACCCGTGGCGACCTTGGGCAGAGGCTATGGTGAAATGGGCTTGCACACCACCTTTTCAGCCCAGCTTGGGTGGCTTGAAGATGGAAGACCTGTTCAGGCCTGTGCTCCAAGAAATCCTTTCCGAGCTCAGAGAAAAGGATCATCGGAGTGCCTGGAGGTTGTTCAGCGCTGAAGTGCCACAGTTTTTGATGAGCGAGACGTTTGTCTTGGCGCAAGCGTGTAACGGCGTCATCCGTCCTGACTACTTGCCGGAGCGTTTTCAGACGCCCGATTTCATCAACCAGGTTGCGCTCAAGAACAAGGCCTATGTCGAAAGCTTCAAAAATGTGATTACAGAAGAAACCGCGTTGGCTCTGTGTACACGCGAAGGCTCGCTGTTAAGAGATTTGGATGACAGGTTGCGCACCGCCCAGGTGGTTGATGCTGCCATGAAAAGCTGTTCCTGGGCTTTCGATGCGGTACCCAAGGCGCTCAAGACTTCTTCCCGATGCCTGACTCAAGTCAAGCTTCACAAATCGCTCAGTTACGTTCCAGAAGGACTGATCAGCCAGGAGATGTGCGACATTGCAATTTCAAGCAATCTTCGGGAAATCGAGTACGCCCCCAAGCACATGGTCAACCCGCAAAGCGTGTTCAATGGGGCTGTCAGCGATCCGAGCAATGTTGCCAAACACGCGCCGGCAGAACTGGTCGATGAGAATTTCATTGACGAGGTCATCAAGTCGAATCCACGTGGCATCAACACGCTGAGCGATCGGGTGGTGACTGACGAGATGATTCTGGGCGCTATCCGCCGAAATGTTATCAACTTTCAGCATATTCGCTCTCACCGTGTGACAGATGAGATGGCAGACCTTCTTGTAGAGCAGAGGGCTGATGCTTTCCCTTTTTTGGCGGACAAGCATCGCACCCTTGACAGGGCTTTGAAGGTAATTGATCGCTTTCCCTATGTGATGCTCCTGATGAAAATGGAGAACTTCACCGACGAAGATTTGCTCAATGCCGTGCGCGCCGACTACAAGGTGCTGGCGCTGTTGCCCAAAGAGCGTGTGACGGCGGAGATGGATCTTGAGGCCCTTCGCCAGAACGGAGAGCTGCTCAGAATGGTAAATGTTCAGGCGCGAACCCCGGCTGTCTGCCTCGAAGCATTGAGCAGTTCTGAACTGGCATTGAAGTATGTGCCGAAGGACGTTCTGGCCAGCCAAGGATTCAGGCAGCAGGCAATTCGCCGGAATCCAGCCTTGGTGAGCAAGCTTGAATCACAGACGTCACCGGGTTTGTAGCCTGGGGCCCAGGTGAAGGCGATAGGGCCGACAGGGATAACTGTCGAGTCTTCGAGCCCACGAAATCCCGCATGGGTTAGGGCGTAGTCACCACTCATTTGAAATTAAACCATTTATCCAAAGCAAGGAGTGCCACAAGTGGCCTTGAGCATCAGCGACAGCATCCGGCAGGTGAGAGACGAGTTCGTCCGTGAGGGCGCCGCCAAATCTTACTACCATATCAACTGCGGGCTTTGTGAGGAGCTGGCGGTTGAGGCCATGAGGCGGGTCTCAACAGGGCAGGAGCACCTCATGGACGTGCAACTGGAGAATTTCATGGAGGATGACAATCAAACCTTCGATTTTGAGTTGCTCACCACGTTCTGGCGGTTCACATTGCCCAAAGATGTCACGCAAGAAATGCTAAACAAGGATATAAGCTTCGGCAACCATGTGTTTGTTGGCGATTGCCAATCACGTCGATTCTTCGATGCCGAATGTCCTGATGGCGTGGATAATTTTCTAGACCTTCCACTGTTTCGGCGCTACATCGTGAGTCACTTGCGATCTATCGGCATACCAGCGGCTGAGGTGGTAACGGATGACGTTATTCCAGCCCCGCTATGCCGCATTCCCAATCCAGACCACGGCAGTCCAGGTCTTAGCGCGTGAAGGCTTCTGAAGCCCTCTGAGGATGCTTATGGATGAGGTTGCCAGTGAGGTCGACAATAGATCTGAAGCCTACGCTGTAGCCCTCAAAGCCAGCCTGGTGGAGGCTCCCCGCATAGCGCTCATCCTCATGGTAGTGACCGTGGAAAAGCTGACGCGCCCCCCAAAATCCTGCTAGCTCATCGATCGCCTCGAAACCATACCGATGAAAGCTGGGAGCCTGATGCGTGACCAGGATATCCGCCCTGTCCATGGCCAACAAAAAATAGTCGTCGGGGAATATCGAGGCTTTGTATCTCTGGCATTTGGAATCAAAAATGTCGGCTGGCTCACGCCTTTGCCTTAGTGAGTCGACCATTTCATGGTAATTCTGCGGGCCATCTGTCGAATAGCCAGGCATCCACACGGGGGTCTCAAAGATACCCCCCAGCCCTGCAACACGGTGCCCGTCGATCTCCACTACTCTTCCATGCAGATTTCTGTCCGCCAACCCGCTGTGTATCAGGTTGTCCCAGTATTGGGTTGAATCTGCATCGTGATTTCCAGGTATGAACCAGACCTGGGTCAAATCAAGAATCGGGCGAAGAATCATGTCTAGAGGTAGGGAGCACTCCATGTCGCCCAAAAGGATCACTGCTTCGGGCTCCTGGCTTCTGACGGCATTGATGATGTGCTCAAAGCGACCATGCGGGTCGCCAGCAAACCAGATCATTTTTGACCTCCGGACTTTTATCGATCTTGCGCCGGCATGTGCGTGCTGGGCCATAATGGCCTATACAGGAGATTATCATGCCAATCGGTTACCGCGTCGTATCGTTCGATATTGCCTCACAAACAGCCAAGACCCTAATGGAGCGTAAGCCCGTCGACCTTTCAATCGGGAGTGTCCACGCTTATCCTGGGGGCGTTTTCCTGGGTACTTCTCGTGATTTTTGCCAATACTATCTGGGCGGCACCGACGATTCCGATTTGATACTCGCCTTCGAATTTGAAGAAGCCCATATCGCACGCGGAGACCTGACCCCTAATTGCGAAGTCCTGGTAAAGCAGGCGAAGCTGCTGAGTGTCGAGTTCGAAGACGAGGAGTTGGCGCGTACCTACAATCACCTTTTCAATCCCGAAGCCGTACAGAGCAGGCGAGCTTCCTCAAGGGGTGACTGCCTCTTTGATGCTGAAGGCCCTCGCCGCACAAGTTTGATTCGCGCAATGGATGCTCGCAGCAATCACCTGAATCCGATGGATTTCGTGTACGTCACCGATGGTATGGCTGCTCATGCAGCCGCCAAGCGTGTTCTGCGTGCCTACGAGGAGGGCGATCGCTCAAGGGCGGGAATGGACATGGTTATCAGGAAAGCGCTTGATCACGCAGTCACCACAGCCGTGTATGAGCAGGAGCCTCAGAAGGTCGCCTTCACCAATATCTCAAACAAGATGATCTACAAGGCGCCAAATGAAGGAGAGTGGTTTTTTGATGGCAACAAGCCTCAGTCTGTTGTAACGCTGCTCGAAGTGACCGCCGATGGCCAAGTATCGCTGGCGGCGCCCACTCGCGAGCATGGATTTCAACCCTGACCGGGTGAGCAGTCTTTGGCCGCGACATGCTCTACGACGCGGTCACGAACCCGGTCAAGTACTTTGCCCAGACCGTTAAGACCAAGCCAGGTGGACTCATCCCAGGCGCGAGGGTCGTCCTCGTGAAGGCCCACACCCCAGAGCCTGTCACTCGGCGACGCTTCGACCAAACGAGTGCCCAGCGACTGAAGGATTATGTCCGTCAAATCCTGGTGCTGGATAAACTTTTGAAAAAGTCCTGGGGCCAAAATGCTGGGTGCGCGAGATTTCCATACTTCGTCGTCATAGCCCTTGACCAGACGACCCAGCTCCTTCTGCCGCTTGGGATTAGGCGTTTTCATAATCAATTGAGCAGTATGAAGGTCATTGAACAGCATGGCCTTCGAATACATCATATATTGCTCGCCACAATTGAACGTGATGCCCTTGACCTTGAAATCTCGCTTAAACCAATTCGAAAATGGGCCACCCCAAAACAATGTGAATTTCTCTGTGCGCCTCATATCGAGCGCCCTCTGTTCCCACGCGCCAGGTTGATCTCTATTTTCTGCTCGATGACCGATTGCAGATCGATCGATTGCCTGGCGGCGATTTCCTCGCACAACAACAACGTACCAACAAGGCTGTCGATAATGCCATCGGCATCCTGTGTGCGCGATGCGTTTACGCCTTTTGCAAGCACAGATGTGATGCAGAGCAGGCAAGCCTGGGTTGTGCGGTAGGCGGGTCGATCAGGACTGAAGTGTTGGCGCTCGAAGTCTACATTTATGCCATTTTCAAGCGCCATGTCCACTGTCCGAAGCACGATGTCGGCAAGCTCTCCAGGGAATTTTGAAGTGATTCCCTGCGAGGTCATTTCGTCGACAGATTCACCGACTTCTGAGTAGATCATGGCCATGGCTTCGAGATTGGTTCTTTTGTGCCAGCCCATAGCTTCAACCCAGGCATGGTGCCGGGCCGAAAATTCGTTGTAGGTCATATTGTTCTCCTTGTACTCCCATCTTACGCGGGCTGTCTCATGTCAGCAATATATGCTTAAACCGTACAAGGTCTCTTGCGATCTTTAGGTTATCTCCGTATGCTCTGCCTGCCCTGATTTAAGTGAGAGAAAGCAGATGAGCTTATGGTGCGAATGTCTGGATTGCGGGGGAAGCGGGGACGCTTTCATTTGCGAAAATGGCCTGATGAGGGCCAGAATAATGGCTGCTAAGGCCGAGCAGAACTCATTCTCTCTGGGAATCTTGGCGCTGCCATTTTTCATTGTTTTCATGGCTGTTGCCGCGATCGGCACAGCGCCAGTGATCACCCGCGATCGTGGCGCCGAACCTGATCAGGTGGGCGCCTCAATCGTGACCGACAGTTTCTAGTCCACAGTGGGCAGGACGGGGTCTCCTTGAGTCACCGTGCCATCTTGCTCAAGAACATGGATATAGGTAAAGGGCACCTGGCCGTAGAGGGGGTGATCACGAACCTGGGAGGCGTGGTAGACAATACGCCCATAGTTCTCAGGAAGATCACGGCGCTTGAGTAGGCCAAAGCTTCCGCTGATGCTATGGATGCTGTCGAACTCATCCTCAGACTGGGTCAGTCGATTGGCCAGCATCAGGAATCCATTGATGCCAGAGGCTGATTTAAGATCGAAGATCTCAAGCCAGCAATGGTCTCGGTCTTCAAGTGTAAAGAAGCACTCCATTTCTGGCCTCGGGTAGGCCAGCACAGCGTTTTGGCCTTTGAGGCGGGGGCTTAACTGGTAAACCGTGGTGTAGCTACCTGTGAAAACAAGCCGCTCATCTTCGCTTACTGCCAGATCTGGATATTGGACTCGATAGAGTAGCGGGTACCTTGTATCGGTCTCAGGACAGGAGAAAGAATCGACAATTTTCTCTGCTACAGGAACAGATGCCACTGCATTCTGCTCCTCGCGTTGCTCGACAAAATCAACCAGGTTAACAACGTTACTGTCCATGCGGGCCGACTCTGAAGCTCTGGAGGTCGGCTATGTTAGTCGATCGTCACCTGTAAATCCATCAAAACCCAAGGCTCGATCTGTCAACAACTGCCAGATATTCGGCTCTCTTTATTTGAGCCTGAATCTGGGCAAATGGATCAGGAAGCTCATAATGAGAGTGCTCCACCTTGTTTGCCGGCACCACATCAAATGTGTTGATGCAGCCTGTATTGTAGATCGTTCCCCAGTACTCTTTGCCACTGCGATGGCTGAACGAGCAGTCAATGCCTTGATCGGCCAAGAATTCGGCAAGTGCCAACCCCTTGGCTCCCAAGGTCAGGTCGCCGTTGACACAGAGATTGACCAAGGACTCGGCATGAAAGCGTTGGTTGTCGCTGCCAAGAAGGGTTCTCCCTTCAAGCCGATGACGACTTGCCAGCTCGACCATGCGCTCGATGATATCTCGCTGTTTGGATTTGACGATAACGCTGGTCACAAAGTCGCAAGCGTCGGACAGCGATAGTGCGGCTTGTTCCAGGATCAGGTTTGGGGTCATGACAATATTTCGAACGACGCCGCCACCTTTGGCGAAGCCCCGACAGGTCTCATAATGGTTCGAGAGGTAAATGCCAGGCCCAAGCTCCGCTCGCCCTTTCCTGGGGCCTTGGATCTCAGGGAGGGCATCCCATTTTCGCCCGCCGTGCCACATTGAAATCTGCATGAACATAGTTCCTATTGTCAGTATGTTTTCATGATGATTGATGCGGGCCTTGTGCATCAACCCCAGCCAAAAAGTAAGTGGCAGGTTGCCTCGTAATTATGCCAATATACGCATAATGCGACGATTTGAGATATCGAGAGGAAGTCTTCATGAATAGCACAGAATCAATGAGGCTTTCAGGCCTTCTGCTTGATGTTTCCAGTGGTGAGTTGACCTTCTCAGGCAGCCCTGTGAATTCCCATCACGTCCTTCAGTTGCTGGACGCGGACATCGAATTCAAAATTGAAAGCCCCTCAATTCTGAGCCTTCAGACCCTGTATCGATTGCTCAAGCGTTATCCACTGCTTCAGCATATCAACGCTTTTGCCAGTGATTTTATGGAGCAGGGGGGCACCGTCAAGCCAAAGCTTGGCTTGGTCAGCGCAAAGCCCCTTGAGGCGGACATGGGTGAAGCCCCCGAGCCCGTGCGCTTGAATTTGGTCAAGATCACCACCGTAAACCGCTCTGATTTGAGCTTTCTTGAGCAGGTTCAGATGGGTGAGCCTACAGAGACGCTCACGGGGCTATTCATTGCTGACTACCAGATGATCTTTGAAGACAAGCCCAGCATCGATGTGGGTGTAGATGTGAGCCTGACCGCACATCTTGAGGACGGCGTGCCCCAAGCTTGTGTGGGCGATTATTTCGTAGAGCAGCTGTTCCACAAGCCAATCAACATCTTGCCAGGGCGCATTGCCGATTACTTCTTCCCTGCGAATGAAGACAGGCTGGCGCCTAACTACGACGCCGTACAAGAGACGGTCACGCAACTCGACAACTCGGATCTGACATTGGCCGATTTTGTCCATACCTGCTTGAGCCTCAATTACCACAGCGCACAAGAGCGCGCCGCGATGAAGGCTGAGCAGTCAGAACAGCAGAAGTTTTTCGACAGGATCAATCGTCTCGTCGGTCAACACATTGAAGAGCTTGAGAGCAAGCCAGATTAGGGCTGGGGTTCATCATCAGCGTACGGGCCCAGATATTCAGCCATGTCTTCAACCAGATCGTCTGGCATAACCATCAAGGGGCCCGATCCAGTTCCCATTATCCCGCAAAACCCAAACCCCTCGTACCAGGCATTGAGATCAAGACCGTTGATCTGCTCCTCATCATCATCCGAGATCAGAACAAAGCAGGTGGCCCCTTCAAGTTCCGCCTGTTCGAGAAAACTAACCACAAGGGCTGATCCTACTCCCTGGCCCCTGTGCTCAGGGTCAACGTAGAGGTTTCTCAGCAAGGCTACCGTTTCCTGGCGTTGTGCAAGCTTCCAGGCGATCGACTTGGCAAGGCTGGTATGCTCAGCCAAGTAGTTTTGAATGTTGGATTTACGGGCATAGACAACGTAGCCGCTGATGCTACCGTGTTCCATTGAGAAATCGATCATCCGCATGAACAGATCCAGTATTCAAGGCAGATAACCACGGACTTCTGGTGACCCGACATCAGCAAGCCATTTCCTGTTGAGTGGCGACTGATCGCTGCCGGCGCTTCAGCGTGCTTTGATTCTGGCCATACAAGGAAATAGGCAGGGACATCTGCAGATCGTACCCAGAGATGCTGAACGCACGCGTCTCGATGGCCTGGATTACCTGGTCGAGCTCCCCATCGCTGATCTCCCGATGCGTACTCCCGGATTCGGAGAGATTGAGACGCCATCCTGAGGGGCCTACATTCCACCTAAAGCTTTTGCCACCAGGCGATCTGCCCACCGTCTCCATGGCATGGCCATTGCGTTTTTCATAAGCAAGCCAGTTGCTCAGTAGATCCGAAGCCGTTTTTCCATCAATAATGGACATGGTGCTCTCCTGTGTTCTCAGTATTACAGCATGGCCACGATTAAGGGTTCAATTGAATGCAATGGATTCCGGGTGTCTCTTAATAGGGGTCGTAGGTGTTATGGCGAAGGTTCGCCACAGGAAGATGTGATGGCGTGTGCAGGAGGCTTACGATCCATTCCGGGATTTCATCACTGAGCTTGCTGCAGTCAACAACCTCTACCGAATCCATGATGTGGGATGACGGATTGAGCTCAACCCTTGTGTCGGCATCGATAACCCTGATGGAAAAATCTTCGAGCACCTTGATGGCTTCACGGTTGTGAAATGACTCAAGGGCGGTTTCGCATACCACGTCATCGGACTGCCTCGGATCTATGCCTGAAACAAGGTAAACCCCAGGCACGCCGATGTCGTAAGCGTGAAGGTCTTTTTCATTCACGATGGGAGTGGCTACGACAAGGCAGGTCTTGGTGGTCATAATGATTGCTCCGCAGAGGGTATGTTTCCATCTTATGGGTCGCTGTGACACCGGTTCAAGAGCGCGCTGCAAACACCTGGCTGTTCACAAGTCGAATAAGCCATATATTGACAGCATGTCAGATCTACGGGAATATACGCGCAATCATCAACTTGACCTGTGTAAGGCAGGCAAGGCCCCCCAGAAAAGACAAGGTGTCCCGATGTCTCAGCCGTTTCGTTTGTCCGCCATTGCTGGCGCGTGCTTGTTCGCAGGCCTCTCTCAGTATGCTGTTGCCGGCACCGTCGATGAGGCGAAATGCCTCGCACAGCCAGACACCCTAAAGGCGGAGGCTTGCTTGCATACTACCGGTAAGCCCTTTGCTCGCCTCCATGTGCGCAGTAATGGTGAACAGGTTGTCATCGACAAGCCGGCTGTCATCGAAGGCGACTATGCCGAATACCTTAAAGGCGACGCAGACAATCTGAACAGCCCTCTCCTGCTTCGCGCTCTTGAAAACGAAGGTCAGGGCTTGGCTGTTAGCGCCAGCGCTGTTGACTCGGCAAACGAAAACTACACCCTGCGCCTGAAGGCAAAACCCTACGATCAGAAGCCATACCGTGGCGCAGTAATGCTTTCCAATTCAGGCCCCGACATCAGTGGTCGGGACATCCTGTCCTGGTATCACCGCCAGCTGCTTGGCCAGGGTTACGTGCTGACGACCAGCTTGACTCATGGTTTTGCGGATTTGCGTCCTGAGTCCAAAGGCGGAAAATACGAGTCGGCATTCTTCTCCCTGGAGAAAGCCACGCAGTACGGCGTTTTCGATGCTCAGTACCTGTACTCTGAAAATACCTCAGGCGGAACTGCGCGTCTGTATGACCTTGGCGGTACCACCAATCGCTTCAGCCTGGGCTTTACCCAATACCTGCTGCCATCTCTGACTCTGCGCCACCAGCTTTCCTACACAGACCGCAAGCAAGACTTCGGCGCCTATGGTATCGACGAGAAGCAGCAGTTCATGACTTACTCGGGGAAGGTGGGCTACACCTTCGCTGGGGTCGACACCTATCTCAAACTGACCAAAGGCCTGGATGGCAAGCGCGATTACGACTTAATCCCGCTGATGGGGACGTTCAATCCTTACTTTTGGTCAGGTGAGGCAGATGCGCGCACCTCCATCATTCTCCCTCAGGGCCTAGTTCTGAATTTGCACGCCACCGGATTCAAGGGCAGCAAAGACATGCCGTCCTCCGAGCGCTTTGGCCTTGGCGGCGCAGGTCGTGGTAGCAGCCATGAAAGTGGTCTTTACTCGGGCTATGAGGGCTTCAGTTATGAGGCCCAAGTCAGCCGCTCCCTGGCCAACCTCAATGGGGTTGTCATTTCTGCCAGCGCTGGCTTGAACGGATCAGATATCACAACCGCCATTGACCAGGATATCTCTGTGATGTCGGCTCGTGTAGGCGTAGACGTCGGCTACCATGACTGGAGTATCCAGACCTCGTACAACAAAAGCGTGATGTCCAGAAATCTTGAGGACGATCAGCGTCTGAGCGTAGACCTTGTCTGGCGCTACTGATTAACGCAATATGGTGGGGAGCTTAGGCTCCCCTTCTTTTTTTGTAGGCAAGGTTTCAGAATGAGCAGAATACGCAAACCTCAGAAGATGCTAGAGCTTTTGGAGCTGATACGGCCTTATCGATATCTGTTATGCGTTGATCTTGAAGCGACGTGCAATGAGCTACCAGAAGGCCTGAGCGAGGAGCAAGCGCAGTCTTTTCCTGGCCTGATACCGGTGGCCGAGATGGAGACAATTGAGGTAGGTGCCGTTGTTGTCGACACCTGGGATGACGATGCGATCGTGGGCGAGTTCTGTCGATTTGTGAAGCCTACGCTTCATCCTCAATTAACTGAATTTTGCATAGGGTTAACGACCATCACACAGGCTGACGTCGATCAGGCACAGGGGTACGCTGAGGTTTCGAAAGAACTCTCAGATTTTATTGAGCCTTACAGGGCTGATGGAATCATGTGGGGGAGCTGGGGCGCCTATGACCTTAAGCAATTGGCCCAGGATGCAGCTTTGCATGACTGCCAGGCGATGCTTTTTGATCTTCAACACACCAATCTTAAAAAATGGCACTGGAAAGTCCTGAGCTGTCGGGCAATGGGCCTCAAAAACGCAGTACTCGATCTGGGCTTGTCATGGTCTGGGACGCACCATCGGGGCATCGACGATTCACGCAATGTGGCAGCCGTCTTTCATCAGCTACGCATCGAGCACAATCAGCTAATAGCCTGACGGCCATGCAGAGCTACATCCAGCAATTACATTGAAAGCTCGGTTCCAAGGCCCTGGGGGCTGAGCCTTGCTTTGGCAAGTTTCTTGACCTCAATCTTCTGTTCGCTGCTCATCCCAAGCCATTCATAGACTTCGTTCACCGTCCTCCCGCAACCCTTGCAGACATCACCTCCGGTGTTATGGCTACAGATGCCAACGCAGGGTGTAGAATCAGGTTTGTTAGGGCGCCCCAGGATACTCATTGCAATGTCCTCTTTTTAAATCCAGTATCCCAGGTGGAAGGGGGTGATAGCAATCAGCCGTCACGCATAACGAATAAATTGCACAACTCTTTTGCAGCTACGCATCAGCAGATTTTTGCCTTTAGGGAGTCAGGCGTTGTCAGAGGAAGTCGTGCAAAATTTACTTCTTCCATCGTCTCAAATTGCTTGGTTTTCAGGGTCAGGTAATGAACAACGATGCCGCTTTCCTCGTGTGAGATAGCGTAAGGATGTGCCACATCAGACTCCAGATCGCGATTGGCTTTGAGCAGATTCTTGCGAGGATACGACTGAATTTCAGGCGCAAAGCGCGCTGCCATCATCCTCTTGACCTCCTCGGTGGTGAAACCGGGGTGGTGTGCATCGGCTTCCTGAGTGTGAACCAGAGCATCTGCCACGGTCAGAAAACAGCGCTTGAGACTGTGTTCTGAAAAGACCTCTTCTGTTTGAATGTAGGGCGGGCCCTCCACAAAAACAGGGTCAATGCCGGACAACAAAACCGCCAGTACCGTGCGGGAACCTACGTCGGTGCAGCGGTATTCGAAACCCCCTCCACTGTTGAAAACCAAACCAATGTAGAACTGCGAAATATCCAAGAAGCACCTCAAGCAAATGTGGGGTTGACGCAGCAAATCCGAGGCTTTTGCACGCGATTATCTGCTTAATTGTATGGTATCATTCAACGATAGAATTCGCTACTCGACGCGGGCACACAGCGCCTCAACGTATGGGCTGCAGCACTCAAGGATCCACTAAATGGCTGATTCCCCTATCCTAGTTCAACGCCTCTCGATCAATCGCAAGGGGCGTTGCTTCGTCGTCACGGACGTCCACTTTCAGGTGGACAAGCTGATGGAGGGATTGGCCTTGCTGGGCTTCGATCCGCAAGTTGATCGCCTGATCATCGGCGGTGATTTGTTGGATCGCGGCCCAAACTGGCGAGAAGGGCTGGCGCTTCTGGAAAAGCCTTGGGTATTTTTGCTTCGCGGAAACCACGAGCAAATGCTCATCGACGCCTGGAAAGCCAAGCGGGTTTACAGCGAACATGGAGCAGGCTGGTGGATGACGCTAACCGACGAATCCCAGGACATGGTCGGCGCCAGGCTCGACGTCCTTCCTTACGCAATCGAGATCGAAACTGAACAAGGCTTGGTCGGCGTGGTTCATGCGAATGTGCCCAGCGCGATGACTTGGAATGAGTTCGTTCAAGCACTTGCGTTCCCAGGAATCAAAGAAAAGGCGCTTTGGCAGCGTGAGCGCGTAACCAGGCATCAGCGCTCAGGAGTTGAGGGTATTTGGAGGGTTTGCATCGGCCACACCTATTTGCCTATCCCCCAGCGACTCGATAATGTGTTGGCGCTAGATTGCACCACCGGCAACGGTAAACCTCTTGCCATCTATTGCGTGCAAGAGGACACCATCTATGTAAATGGCAAGCCTGCTCTGTTTGAGGATATGCCTCACTTGAAAGCCCAGGCGGTCGAGCGTCATCTAAAATCACCTTCAACGCTTGAGGCGGTGACAAGTCAATTGGGGCGCATGGATGATGATGTTCATCTACTCCTGGAAATGAATAACGCTCTGACGGGAATTCTGTTCGAGAAGCCCAAGGATCGGGGTGACTATGTGATGTACATCAGGCGCCGCTTCCAAGGTACTCCTGTTGAGCCGATGCTTGATAACCTCCTGAAGGTGATGAGCCTTGAAGCCTGAGATCGATACAAACAAGGTAGTGGTCTTCACAGGTGCGGGCGTAAGTGCCGAAAGTGGCCTTGCAACCTTTAGAGATGGAGACGGCCTTTGGGCCAATCACCGGGTTGAGGACGTGGCCTCCATCGGTGGCTGGCGACGAGACCCAGGGCTGGTGCTGGACTTCTATAACCTGCGTCGGGACGAAGTCATGTGCGCAGAGCCGAATAGGGCAAGATCGGA
>Ga0247734_1000196_pt1 | contig 54970 bp, 54 predicted proteins | sample UWRJL103311B2_FD_180933 | JGI IMG/M metagenome (GOLD analysis project Ga0247734, IMG submission 180933) | Plant litter microbial communities from Arlington Agricultural Research Station in Wisconsin, United States - UWRJ-L103-311B-2 | ecosystem: Environmental > Terrestrial > Plant litter >... | reverse complement strand
CACCGCCGCGCCTCCTCCTGCTCGTGCGCGATGTAAGCACAAACCTTGGCGACGGTACGGGGACGGGGCTCACGTCCGTTGCGCAGATCATTCACGAAGCGTGGATCGCCAACCGCTAGCCGGCCAAATTTGGTTTCTGGTGTGTGCGTTCGATCTAGATGACGGGTGATCAGGCTCAGCAAATGCACGACTCGCCCTCCAATTCTGTTCCTGTTATGTTCTTGGTTGCAACACAAATCCTACATGTCTAGGATTTTTCCTATGATGTGCTTGATAGTGGGGAGGTCAGATGTCGGTTGACCCGCGCACGGCGCTAGAGGCGCTCATTGCCGAGAGGCGGGAGGATTACGCCGCTTTGTCCCGGATGCTCGGCCGCAATCCGGCGTACATTCAGCAATATGTGAAGCGGGGCAGTCCCCGCCGCCTGGCGGAACAGGATCGCCGCGCTCTCGCCACCTATTTCCGCGTGCCGGAAGAAGCGCTGGGCGGCCCTGCCGAGGCACCCCGCCCCGTCCCATCCGACGCATCGCGAGAACGCCTCCGCGCGGCCGCCATCATCGCCGTGCCGCGTCGTGCCCTTGGCGCATCGGCAGGACCGGGTTCACTGGAGGAAGAAAACGCAGGCGCTGGCGACGCCGTTCACTTGTCGGCCCGGTTGTTGCGCGAACTCGGCGTCGGCGATCCGTCAGGCCTGTCGGTCATCCGCGTCGCAGGCGAATCGATGCTGCCGGCGCTGGCCGATGGGGATGACATCCTCGTCGACGCGCGCGACGGCGCGGAGCGACTGCGGGACGGCGTGTATGTGCTCCGCAACGAAGACGCGCTGATGGTGAAGCGACTGGCCCTGCGTCCGGACGGCGGCCTTGCCGTACTGAGCGACAACCCCTCCTACCAGAGCTGGCCCGACGCGGACCGGGCCCGTATCCGGATTGTCGGTCGGGTTCTGTGGGCCAGCGGAAAGGTGCGCTAGCGCCCCGTCCGCCGCCGATCGCGAAGCCAGTACAGCACCGCGATGACGATGCCCGTGGCCGCGCCGCCGACCACGCCGGCCGAGGGCTGCCGGGCGATCATGCCGATGATCGCCCCGGCCAGGATCGCAAACGCCAGAATGAAACCGGCGGCGGAGGGATTTGGCTGGTCGGGCTTGCTCATCGTGTCCTCCCTGCCACTCTCGCAGGGATGTGGCCAGTCTCTCGCGATGTCGCTCTGTATCCCGCTGGCGGCGGCGCGGAACAGGCCTTAGGGAGAGCCATGCCTGCGGTCCCGATGCAAACGGCTAGACGTGCCGTCTCGGCTGCGATCTTCTGTCTGATGCCGCTGCCGGCGTGTGCGCAATCGGCCGCGCAGATGCCATCCGACGCGGCACCCTCCCCGCCGGCCGAGTCTCTTGCCCCCTTGCCTGATCTCGGTGTCGATTGGCCGGATCTCTCCGCTCCCGATGCGGCAGCGGGCGCAGTCGGGGCGATCAGCCAGCCCGCCTCCGCCGATGCCGATCTGGCGCGCACCTATCGCATCACGATCACCGGCATCGACGATCTCGGCGCCAATTTCCTGCTTCGCTTCAACACGTTGTCGTCGCTGGAAGCCGGTCGCGGCAAGCCGGCAAACGCCGCCCAGATCAATCGCCGGGCGACGGAGGACGAAGCGCTGATGCGCCAGCTTCTGCGCTCCGTCGGGCACTATGATGGCGAGGCCGAAAGTCGCGTCGATGTGGCCGGCGGCACCGTTGCAGTCACGATCGCCGTCACGCCGGGGCGGGCCTATCGCTTCGGCACGATCGATCTTGCCGGCCTCGACAAGGCCGGTCCCGCCGCTGCCCCGCTTGCCGCCGCCTTTGCGATCCGGCCCGGCGATGCCGTCGATGCCGACCGCGTCACCACCGAAGTCGCCTCCTGGCGTGCGCGCCTCGGCCAGCAAGGATATCCCTTTGCGAAGGTCGGCGATCCGCAAGTCACCGTCGATCACGCCACAGGCGAGGCGGCGCTTACCCTTTCCGTCGATCCCGGCGAAGCGGCGCGCTTCGGCCGTATCATATCGGCCGGCAACCGCCCCGTTTTCTCCGCCCGCCACATCGGCGAAATCGCCCGTTTTCACGAGGGCCAGACTTACGATGCCGCCCGTCTGGACGATCTGCGCCGCGCGCTTATCCAGACCAGCCTGGTCTCCGTCGCGACGATCACGCCGGTCCCCGCTGCCGACCCGGGAGTGGTGGATGTCCGGGTTCTCACCGAACCCGCCCCGCCCCGCACCGTCGCCGGAGAAATCGGCTACGGCACCGGCGAGGGCGCGCGTGCCGAACTCTCCTGGCAGCATCGCAACCTGATCCCGCCCGAGGGCGCCGTCACCTTCCGGGGCATCGCCGGCACGCGCGAACAATTGTTGAGCGCCACTTTGCGCCGATCGAACTTCCGCGCGCGTGATCGCATCTTCAATGCGCAAGTCGCGGCCTCCCATAGCAATCTGAACGCCTATGACGCGAAGACCTTCTCCGTCTCGGCCAACCTTGAACGGCAGACCAATATCGTCTGGCAGAAGAAGTGGACGTGGTCGGTCGGGAGCGAGTTGCTCACATCGGACGAGCGCGACACGATCCAGGCAACCGGCGCGCCGCGTCGCCGCACCTTCTTCGTCGTCGCCGCGCCCGGGAGCCTCGCTTATGACGGGTCGGACGATCTGCTGAACCCGAGCCGGGGCTATCGCCTGTCGATGCGCGTCTCGCCGGAAGCCTCTGTGCGCAAGACGTTCGACGGTTATTTCAAGGCGCAACTCGATGCGAGCGTCTACTTGCCGGTCACATCGGGCGTAGTGCTTGCGGGCAGGGTCCGCCTCGCCTCGATCTCCGGCACGAGCACGGCCAGCATCGCGCCGTCGCGGCGCCTGTATTCGGGCGGCGGCGGGTCCGTGCGCGGCTACAGTTATCAGCGGATCGGGCCGGTCGATGTGGATGGCGATCCCGTCGGTGGACGTGGTCTGGCGGAATTCGGCGCCGAAGCCCGATTCCGGTTTGGCGCGTTCGGCGTGGTTCCCTTCTTCGACGGCGGCAATCTCTCCGACGGCACCGCGCCCACGTTCAAGAACGTGCGCTACGGCGCCGGCCTAGGCGCGCGTTATTATACGAGCTTCGGCCCGATCCGGATTGACGTCGGCACCCCGCTCGCGCGCCGCCCCGGAGAGTCTCGCATCGCCGTCTATGTCTCGCTGGGCCAAGCCTTCTGATGGAGCAAGCGACCGAGACGATCGAAGCGGAGCTAGCGCCGCCCGCAAGGCCGCGTCGCCTCCGTCGCGCGATCGCCTGGGCGCTGATCGGCCTCGTCACGGTAATGGGCATCGCCATACTGGGGGTCGATACCGGCCCCGGCCACCGCCTGATCGTGGATCGCATCGCCGCGCTGAAGATCAAGACAGGTCTTCGGATCCGCATCGGCCGGATCGACGGATCGATCTGGAACCACGCCGTTCTACGCGACGTCCGCCTCTATGATCTGCGGGGCGAGTTTTTCGCGGCATCGGCCATCCGGCTCGATTGGCATCCGCTCAGTTGGCTGTCCAACCGGCTCGATATCGATGATCTGTCGTCCGACCTCGTCACCCTCGATCGCCTGCCGAAGCTCCGCAGCACCAAGCAGGGACCGATTCTTCCCGGCTTCGATATCCAGATTCGACGCTTGCAGGTCACGCATCTGCGGCTCGGCAAGGCAGTGGGCGGTACGGCGGCCGAGGCACGTCTTTCTGCGCGAGCCGACATTCACGGCAAGCGCGCCATGATCTGGTTGCAGGCCGGCAGCAACAAGGGCGACCGCCTCTCGATCGATCTGGACGCCCAGCCCGATGGCGATCTCTTCCGCCTGCTCGCGCGCGCCGAGGGGCCAAGTGGCGGCGTGCTTGGCGGCATCGCTGGCACACGCAGCCCCGTATCGGCGACGATCGATGGCCGGGGTAGCTGGCACCGCTGGCAGGGAGCCGGGCACGCAAGTCTGGGCGGCCGCAGCATTGCCGATCTCTCGCTCAGCGTGAACGATGGCGAATATGGCCTCAAAGGTCGGCTCGCACCCTCTCCTTTCCTCAAGGGCAAGCTTCAGCGGCTCACGGTGCCGTCTGTTGCCGTTGCCGGCCAGGCGCGGCTTGCCGATCGTCAACTGACCGGCAATCTGGCGCTTTCGACCCCGGCGCTCCGGCTAACCACGCGCGGCCGCCTGGATCTCAAGGAAAGCGCCTTCCGTGCGCTCGCGCTGAACATCGAACTGCGCCAGCCCGCCGCGCTCTTTCCCAACATGACCGGCCGGGAGGTGCGGCTCCATGCCGTACTGGATGGAAACTTCAAGGAACCGGGCTTCCGCTACGCCGTCACCAGCCCGCACATCGCCTTTGACGATACGGGCTTCGATCGTGTTTCCGCCGTTGGCACCGGCCGCTTCGGCAAGGTGCCGGTTCTCGTCCTAATTACGCTGACGGCGGCGCGGGTGACCGGTATCGGCGATGTCGCGGGGGGCATCCTCGCCAATTTGAAAGTGAAGGGAACGCTGGCGATCGATTCCAAAACGGTCACCGGCACGGGTCTTGCCCTCTCATCGGACAAGCTTAACGGCAAGCTTGGCCTGCGCATCGATCTCGCCAGCGGCGTCTACGATGTCGCGCTGACCGGCGGCCTGCAGCGTTATCTGATTCCGGGCCTCGGCATCGTCGATGTCGACAGCGTCCTTTCCGTGCTTCCAGGTCCCGGCGGGCGCGGCACGATCGTCACCGGACGGGGCACCGCCGCCGTTCGCCGATTCGACAACGCCTTCCTGCGTTCGCTTGCCGGCGGGCTGCCGCAACTCGCGACGAAGCTGATCCGCGATCCCGATGGCACGCTGCGCTTCCAGGATCTGGTGCTGACCGGGCCGGACATCCGGATCACCGGCAGCGGCCTGCGCCGCCGCGACGGGACGTTCAAGTTCGATGGCGCCGGCAAGCAGACGACCTACGGCACCTTCCGCATCGGGCTGGATGGCCAGATCGATCATCCGAAGGTCGATCTGGTGCTGGATGCCCCGGTGCCCGCCTTGGGCACCAATGCCGTCCACCTGACCCTCGATCCGGTGCCGAACGGCTTCGATTTCCGGGCGACCGGCGGCTCCACGCTCGGGCTTTTCGCGGCGAACGGCCGTATCCATACCACCCCGAACCAGCCGACTTTCCTCGACGTGAGCGCTCTCGATGTTTCGGGGACTCGGGCCAGTGGGCGCCTCCGCTCGGACCCGGAAGGCTTTACGGGCCGGCTCGATCTGGCGGGGGGCGGGATCAGCGGAGCCCTGAACTTCGCGCCGCAAGGCACGCTGCAACGGATCGATCCGCACCTTGTCTTCGCAAGTGCAACACTGGCGGCCGCAACGCCCATCACGATCGGACGAGGCCGTCTGGATGGCGCCATCCTGCTCGATCCGGTGGGCATCGGCATCGACGGACGCTTCGCGGGCCGTGGCCTCCGGCGCGGCGCGGTCTCGATCGCCCGCATCGAAGCCGAGGCGCATCTGCGAGGCGGGCGCGGCAAGGTCAGCGGCACGATCGTCGGCAGCCGGGTCAAGACGTTCGATCTGAAATATGGCGCGACCCTCGATTCCGGCCATGTCGCGATCACGGTTGCCGGCAATCTGGACGGGAAGCCCATCCGCCTGACGGAGCCCGCCATGCTGACGGCGCAAGGCGATGGTTGGCGTCTCGCGCCGACCCGGCTGGAATATTCCGGAGGCGCAGCACTCGTCGGCGGCGAGTTCGGCCCGGGCCGCGTGGCTGCCGACGCGACAATGGAGCGGATGCCGCTGATCGTCGCCGACATGTTCGTGCCCAAGCTGGGCCTCAGCGGCTACGCGAGCGGCAAGCTGTCATTCCGCCGGGAGGGAGCCGCCGCCCCGGTCGGGCGCATGGATCTGACGCTGAGGGGTCTGGCCCGCGCCGGGCTGGTCCTGTCTTCGCAACCCATCGATGTCGGTCTCGCGGCGGCGCTGACTCCGGACGGCATTGCCGCCCGCGCAGTTGCCGTCTCCCAGGGCAAAACGATCGGTCGGGCGCAAGCGCGCGTCGCTCCGCTGGGCACGGGAGGCGATCTGGCAGATCGAATCCTTCGCGCGCGGTTGTTCGCGCAGCTCCGCTATACCGGCCCGGCAGACATCCTCTGGCGGTTGACGGGGGTCGAAACGATCGACCTGTCCGGCCCGCTGACGGTGACGGCGGATGCCGGCGGAACGCTCGCCGATCCATCGATCCGGGGTTCGCTGCGCACCGATGCCGGGCGGCTCGAAAGCAGCGTTACCGGCACGGTCATCCGCAACGTCAAGGCGGTCGGCACCTTCGAAGGCTCCCGGCTGCTCCTCTCGTCGATGAGCGGGACGACCGGCGATAACGGCTCCGTGACCGGGCGCGGCGCCTTCGATCTTTCCGGCGCAACCGGCGTAGCGATGGATCTCTCCCTCGTCGCCACCAATGCCCAGCTTCTTAATCGCGACGATATCGGCGCGACCGTCACCGGGCCGATCACGATCCAATCCAACGGCCGGACTGGCACGATCAGCGGGGATATCCAGCTGGACAAGAGCCGTTATCAACTCGGCAGCGCCGCATCGGCGCAGATCGCGCAGCTCGCCGTCACCGACGTGAATGCGGACGATGAGGACTTTGACGACACCCCCGTGGCGCCCCCCTGGCAGCTGGATCTCAAGGCACGCGCGCGCAACCGCGTGATGGTCCGTGGCCTCGGTCTGGATAGCGAATGGCGGACCGACCTGACCATTAAGGGCCAGGTCACTAATCCCGCGATCGGCGGCCAGGCGACGTTGGTGCGCGGCGGTTATCAATTCGCCGGGCGCCGTTTCGAACTGGAGCGCGGCACGATCCGCTTTACCGGCGCCGCCCCGCCCGATCCGATCCTGGATATCACCGCCCGCGCGGACATTCAGGGGCTGAACGCCTCCATTCAGGTCGCCGGCACTGGCCTTCGTCCCGAAATCCGGTTCCAGAGCGTGCCGGCGCTGCCGGAGGACGAGTTACTGTCGCGACTGCTTTTCGGCACCTCGATCACCAATCTCTCGGCGCCGGAAGCATTGCAGCTGGCCGCGGCCGTCGCGTCGCTGCGAAGCTCTGGCGGCGGCGGCGGCTTCAACCTCGATCCGATCAACGCCGTCCGCCGCGCCATCCGCCTCGATCGGCTGCGCATTCTACCGGCCGATCCCACGACAGGCGCTAAGTCGGCCGTTGCGGCGGGCAAGTATCTCGGACGGCGGACCTACGTCGAAGTGGTGACGGACGGGGCGGGCTATTCGGCGACCAGCGTGGAATTCCGCATTACCCGCTGGCTGTCGGTTCTCTCGACCATCTCCACGATCGGCCGCCAGAGCGCGAACATGCGCGTATCGAAGGATTACTGATCCGTCGCTAGGTCGCTTCGGATCGCGTTCGGCGCTAGTGGCGCCTTAGCTCGCCACCGGCATGTGGTGAGGCCGAAACAACTTCCCTCTTTCCGTGATCGTCACGCAAATGATCACGGCGAAGCCGATGACGCTGAAGCCGATCGCAAGCGGCACGGTCGTGCCATTGAACGACTGACCGATCGCGAGGCCAATCAACGCACCGGTCAACGTCTGGAAGAAGCCCTGGATCGAGGAAGCAGTGCCGGCGATATCGCCCACCGTCTCCATCGCCATCGATCCAAAGTTCGATCCCATCATTCCGAAGAAGAACATCGTCCCGGCCTGAATGATTCCCAAGATCCATATCGTCTCCCGGCCGGAGAGCGAGATGGCCAAGTGGATCAGCGACATAGCGGTGAAGCCGAACATCGCAGTCTGGGAAACACGACGCGTGCCGAAGCGCCCAACGATCCGCGAGTTCACAAACGAAGACAGCCCCATCGTGCCGGCGATACAAGCGAAGATGAGCGGAAAGAGCTGCGGGGCATGGAAGATATCTGTAAAGATCTGGCCCACCGAATTGATGAATCCCATCATCGATCCGAAGGAGAAGGCGCTGCACAACGTATAGCCGGCAGCGGTCCTGTTCCCGAAGACGCGGCCCGCCGCCGATGTGATGCCGGCGACGGAAACCGGCCGCCGAAATTCCGAATGGAGCGTTTCCTTCAGCTTCATTCCAGCGACGATCGCCACCATCCCGCCAAAGGCGCCGAGCAACAGGAAGATCCAGCGCCAGGAGCCCGTGCCGAGCAGGATGATCTGGCCGATGCTGGGGGCAAGGATCGGCACGGCCAGAAAGCACATGAAGGTGAGGCTCATCACCCGCGCCATCTGCCGGCCTTCGTAACAATCCCGCACGATCGAAACGACCAGCACCCGCGATGCCGCCGCTGCTATTCCCTGGAGGAAGCGCGCGACCAGCAGGAGTGGAAATGTCGCCGAAAGGCCAGCGACAAGGCTCAGCACTCCGAACAAGGCCGTGCTGGCGACCAGAACAGGCTTACGCCCGAACCGGTCGGCCAGCGGCCCCCAAAACAACTGCGCCGCCCCGAAACCGATGACATAGACGGCAATGATCCACTGCCGCTGGTTCTCGGTCGGGATATGCAGGCTCTTGGCCATCGCCGGCAGCGCGGCGAGCATGATGTCGATCGCGAGCGCGTTCATCGCCATCAGGCAGGCCATCAGCACGACGAAAGGCCGGAACGAAAGCCCAGGATCGCTCGCGCCGGGCGCGCGGTTCGGCGAGACGGACATGCGTGGCCTATTCCCAAAGAAAAGGGGCGGGAGCAACCGCCCCCGCCCCTTTTTTATCGATTGGCCAGACAAACGGCCTATCGAAATTCAGGCCTCGGCGGCAGGCTTGCGGCCACGGCGCTTCGGCGCGGGGGCTGGTGCGGCCTGCGGCTCGGCTGCCGAGCGCGGCTTGCGGCCCAGGCCGATCTTGTGCGCCAGCGCGCGACGCTGCTCCGCATAATTAGATGCGACCATCGGATAATCACGCGGCAGGCCGAACGCCTCGCGATAGCTCTCCGGCGAATAGCCATGCTGGGAGATGTGACGGCGAAGCATCTTATACGGCTTGCCATCGATCATGCTGACCAGAAAATCGGGCTTGATCGACGAACGGAGCGAAACCGCACCCTTCGGCTTTTCTGCGGCAGGCTCCTGAGCCGGCGTGCCGAGCGCACCCAAAGCGCCGTAAACGCTCTGGATCAGCGCGCCGACTTCGGCAGTGGGAACACTATTGTTGCTGACATGTGCCGACACGATATCGGCCGTAAGCGTGATCAAATCCTGATTGTCTGTAGACACGTGCAACTCCTTAAGGTCTGCCGCGATATAGTTCGACCTTTGCGAAGTGCCAGAAGAATTTTGCGACACAATGCGACGAATAGGGATTCTTGTCGGGTTGAGTTGCCAGCTCAGGCACAAATTTGCTGATAAAGGGCGATATATGCGTTGGCCATATGATCGATTGAAAATCGTTTCTTGGCAATCTCGCGGCACGTAGCGCGGTTTATCTGTGCGATACGGCTGATCGCCTCAACCGCATGGTCCAAATCATCAACGATGAAACCAGTGACGCCGTTTTCGATCAATTCCGGCATCGAACCTCGCCTATAGGCGATGACCGGCGTGCCGCTTGCCATGGCCTCGACGACGGAAAGCCCGAATGGTTCCTCAAAATCAATGAGATGAAGAAGCGCACATGCCTGCCCAAGTGCGCGAATTCTCTCTTCTCCTCCAACCGCTCCCAGATGGATAACGGTTTCACCATCGATGAAGGGCGCCACTTCACGATCGTAATAGGCCTGGTCTTGGACGATCCCCGCCATGATCAGCCGGCGGCCGGCGGCTTTCGCGGCCCGGATCGCCTCACCCGCTCCCTTGTCCGGATGCATCCTGCCAAAGAAAAGGAGATCCTCGCTGCCCACAGCATTGAAAGGAAAATCATCGATCGGAATACCGTGGCGGATGGTTGCCGCGTAACGGAGATCGGGGTGACGATCCGCATCGGATATTGCGACATAATGCACGCGATCTTCGTATCGCTTGAAGACCGGAACGATCCGTTCCGACGAAAAACCGTGAATCGTTGTCACGATCGGCGTCTTCACCAGACGGCTGAACGCCAGCGGCATGAAATCTGCCTGATTGTGAATGATGTCGAATTCGTCGGCACGCTCGAAGACATTGGAGATGTGGAGGATCTCCATCACCTTTGCATCGAGCCTCGGATCTTCCGAATATCCGGTGGGAACGACTGCCTCCAGACGGCCTGCCGTAATGCTGTCCGCCGTCGCGAAAAGGGTGACGTCGACGCCGCGCGCGACGAGCGCTTCGGTCAGCAGGCTCGTGACCAACTCCCACGGACCATAATGACGCGGCGGCGTCCGCCACGAGATCGGCGCCAGCATTGCGATCTTCATGGTGTCGTCACCCCCAAAACGAGTCCTTCGTTACCGCGCAAGTTCGTACCGACGAGCGAATGTGCGTCCGACGACGATGTGCCGTCGGCAAGCGTTGATAATAATCTAGTCGTCGCCACATCTTCCGGCAGCGATATCCGCGCCTCCGACCCACTCAAGTTCAGCACAATGATGATGCGCTCTCCTTCATATGTTCTTTCGTAAGCGAGCACCGCCCCCTCGGCCGGCAACATCGTCATCTCGCCCAGAGACAAAGCGCGATGCGCGCGCCTCAGCTGCAGAAGATCACGGTAGAGTGACAGCATCGATGCCGGATCGTCGCGTTCGGCCGTCACATTACGGTCGGGCCAATCCGCGTGGAGCGGAAGCCACGGCACCCCGGCGCTGAAGCCGGCATGTGCCGATCCATCCCATGCCATCGGCGTCCGCACCGGATCGCGGCCGAACCCCAAACCCGGCTCGCGAAGTTCGCGCGGATCGGCGATGCGATCCGCGGGAATGTCGACCGCGCCGATGCCGATCTCGTCCCCATAATAGATGGTCGGCGTTCCCCTCAACGTAAGCAGCAGCATCGCGGCGATCCGCGCCTGGGCGTCGCCGAAACGTGCGGCAGCGCGCGGTCTATCGTGGTTGCCCAGCACCCAATTCGGCCAGCCGCCCGGCGGCAGAGCGGCTTCGTAGCCCGCGATCAGATCGTGGAGCGCACGCGCATTCCAGGGCGCATCGATTAGCTGGAAGTTGAACGGCAATTGCACTTCCGGCGCCGCCTCACGTCCATAATATTCCATCAGGCGATCGACCGGCAGGTAGATCTCGCCGACAAGCAGGCGCTCACCTTCCTTGCCGTAGCTGTCGGCGAGCGCGCGCATCTCCGCCGCTATGCCATGCACCTCCGGCTGATCGGTCGAGTGGAGTTGTAGCACCCTGTGCATGTCGGCCATGCCAGGCGTCCATGCCGGATTGGCGGGATTATCCGGAAAGGCTTCGGCCTTGATCATGTGCCACAGAATATCGACCCGAAAGCCATCGACACCGCGATCGAACCAGAATCGCATCGCATCGAGCATGGCCGCTTTGCACGCCGCATTGCGCCAGTTCAGATCCGGTTGCTCCACCAGCATCGCATGATAATAATATTGGCCAGTCTTCGCGTCCCAATCCCACGCGGAGCCGCCGAAATCGCTGATCCAGTTGTTCGGCGGCCCACCATCGGCAGCGGCATCGCGCCAGATATACCAGTCCCGCTTAGGATTATCCCGCGAAGAACGACTTTCGAGGAACCACGGGTGCTGATCCGAACTGTGATTGGGTACGAAATCCAGAAGCAGCTTCAGCCTCCGCGCATGCGCCGCAGCGATCAATCGATCGAAATCCTGGAGGGTGCCGAACATCGGATGGATGCCGGTATAGTCCGAAACATCATAGCCGAAGTCCACCATCGGCGAGGGATAGATGGGTGAAATCCAGACCGCGTCGACGCCCAATTCAATGAAATGGTCCAGCCGCCGTTCGATCCCGGGAAGATCGCCGATCCCGTCTCCGTCGCTATCCTGAAACGAGCGGGGATAGACCTGGTAGATAACGGCAGTTTTCCACCAGGGATGATCCGTCACGCGAACCGGCTTTTCGGAATGTGGGTGATGCGGCAGGCAAGATCCGCCTCCCCGCTGGCAACGATATAATGGTCGCCGTCATCGGCAATACCCGTCGTGAACACCACTTCGGTCGGCAAATACAGTTGATGGGCGATGGCCGCGGTCAGCGCCGAATTCGCCTCCAGCACGGGCTCCTGATCTTCCAGCCGAAGAGTTTTCCACGGCTGCTCCCGATCCAGCAAGGCCCAGAAGGTGCGGTATATGCCCACTTTCGCGCGCGTCTCCACGCCATGATAAAGGATCAGCCAGCCCGCGTCAGTCAGGATCGGCTGGGATCCGCCGCCCACCTTCATCGCGGACGTCGAGCCCCGGCGTGCACGAATGAAGGGATGGTCGATCGGCTTCCAATGAAGCCCGTCGGGTGATTGAGCGAGATTGATGGACGGGCCACCGACATAATCGCTGCCTTCCGGATAAGCGAAGTAAAGCTCCCCGAGCGGCCGCGTGAGCGCCATGAACTTGGCGCCGACCTTCCCTTCGAAGAAGATCATATCTTTGTTCTGATGATCGAGAACGATGCCTTCGCATCTCCACTCCATCGCGTCATCGGATATGTAGAGAACGGTCGAATGACGCTCCGGCGAGACCGAACAGGTCGTCATGTACCAACGCTCACCGACTTTGGTGATCCGCGCATCTTCGATGCCATAGGCTTGATAAGGCGAGGCAGGCGCGATCGCCCGATCATAATGGATGTCGACGATTTCGCGTCCGTCCGCGCTGATCTCCACCGGCAGCAGCCAAGAAATCGATGTCAGCGCCAGCATCCGATAGGGAGATCCGCCCACATCAAACTGGCGGGGATCGCTCATGTTCACGGCGGTCAGGGGATGCGCGTCGAGAACATACCGCCCGTCTGTCCAGCGAATCGCATGAACATGATCGTCGAAAACCGGTTCTCTTAACGCCTCCGCGACACGCACCATCATCAGAAGATTGCCGTTGGGCAGGCGCGTCAGGCCAGGATTGAACGCGCCCAGCACATAGGTTTCGGCGTCGAGCGACCCGCGCAGCGGCGATCTGCCAAGATCCACATCGTCCGGCTTGAAGATCAGATAATCGTCCATGAATCCCCAGCTGATCGTCGTTTCTCGTACATCATCCGAAACCAAAACCGTAATGGCGCGATTTGCTCCCATAGTCTTAAGGAGCGTGCGAGCCATGACCAGTTTCAAGAAGGGCGATAAAGTCAGCTGGAAGTCACATGGCGGCACGGCGCATGGCGTCGTCGAGAAGAAGCTGACGGCGGAAACGCACATAAAGGGCCACAAGGTGGCAGCGACACACGAGGATCCCCAGTACCTCGTAAAGTCCGATAATGGCGGCGAGGCGGCACACAAGCCCGACGCTTTGAAGCGCCCCTAAGGGGGCTTTCCTTACAAAACCGCTCGCCTCGCCCGAAAACGCCCCTTAAGGAAGGCAAATCCAGAGCAGGAGAGACACGTAATGGCTAAGGCAACCACCGCGAAGGCAACCACCGCGAAGGCGCCAACCGGCGGCATTCACAAGCCTGTCACGCCGTCCGCAGAACTCGGCGCGATCGTCGGCTCCGGCGATATGCCGCGCAGCGAGATTGTCAGCAAGATGTGGGAATACATCAAGAAAAACAATCTGCAGGACGCTAAGGACAAGCGCCAGATCAACGCCGACGACAAGCTGGAAAAGGTTTTCGGCAAGAAGAGCGTAAGCATGTTCGAAATGAACAAGCACATTTCTTCGCACGTTAAGTAAACGTTTGCCGGCGGATGGCAGGCTCTGCCATCCGCCGAAAAACTCGCGATCAGCCGGCCCTATGAAGCTATCCCGAGATAAGTCTTCTCATCTGTTGTAGATTCCTGGTATGCGTCCGGAACAATGAGCCAAATAGTTAGGCTCGCGGCCCGATGCGAAGGAAACGACCATGACGGAGCAGACGGATAATACGATCCTGACCCTTACAGCCGAGATCGTCGCAGCTCATGTTGGCCATAACAGGGTCGTTCCGGGGGATGTTCCCGAACTCATCCAGCGCGTGCACCAAGCACTTAATGGCCTGGGCAAAGACGCGGTAGAAACCGCGGAACCGGTGGAAGCAAAGCCTGCCGTTTCGATCCGGTCTTCTATCAAACCCGATTATATCGTCTGCCTCGAAGACGGTAAGAAGCTCACGATGCTGAAGCGTTACTTGCAGACGCGCTATGGCATGACCCCGCAGCAATACCGCCAGAAGTGGAAGCTGCCTGCGGATTATCCTATGGTTGCTCCGAACTATGCGGATCGGCGCCGCGAACTCGCCAAGGCGATCGGCCTCGGCCGCAAGCCCGAGCCTGTTCCTGCTCCTGCGCCCGCCAAGCGGCGCGGCCGGAAACCGAAAGTCGCGGCCTAAGTTCTTTCCGCGCGCCGGCTTGGCGGCACGGCGCGCAGGTCCATCATTTGCCGCGAACGTAGCGGTCCATCCAACCGATCATCCGCTTCTCCTGATCCGCCAGGTTCTTGGGATCACGGATCGCGTGACCTTCGTCGGCATAGATCATCAGCTCGGCCGGTACGCCCATAGCTTTCAGCCCGTGCCAGAACTCCAGGCTCTGTGCGCTCGGCGTCTCTACATCACGTTCACCGACATACATGAATGTGGGCGTCCGCGCCTTCTTCACGTAACGGATCGGCGAGAGCCTGTCGTAGGTCGCCGGCTCATCATAGGCGGTCGCGCCGAAATACGGGACCATCCATTGGTCGATCCCGTTCTGCCCATAATAGGATATCCAGTTGGCTATTCCGGCGCCCGCAACCGCGCCCTTAAAGCGCTGGCTATGCGTGACCGCCCACATCGTCATGAACCCGCCATAGCTGTGGCCGTAAATGCCCAGCTTGTCGTTATCGATCGGCGCCTGTTTTTCCACCGCATCGATGCCCGTCAGGATGTCCGACAGATCACCGCCGCCGAAATCACGCACGTTGGCACGGACAAACGCGTCGCCCTGCCCGTAGCTCCCGCGCGGATTGGGCTGGAACACCCAATATCCAGATCGTAGAAACGACGCGACCGGCCCGGTCCACGGAAAGCGCGGCGTCGATGCCGATGCGGGCCCGCCATGTACGATCGTGATCATTGGCGCTCTCGCGGCGGGGGGCACGGCGGCGCGTGCGGCAGCCGGCGCGATCAGCCAGCCCTGCACCTGCCTGCCATCATTGCGCCAGCGTATGTCCGTCCCGACTGCTGTCGCGACAACCGCATCGTTCTCGTGGCTGATCGGCTTCATCCGTCCTAGCGGCCCGAACACGATCCGGGGCGGCGTCGCATAGTCTTCGGCGACCGCCGCCGCCCACTCGCCAGCCCTATCCAGCGAAACGCGCCCCTCACCGCTCTCGACCGTTTCCGCCGCTACGGTCGGAGCTGCGATCACGCCCTTTCCGGGATCGATGATGGCCACGCCGGTCGATCCATTCTGTACGACGCCCGTAATCAGTCGCCGTCCGCGCCAGGCGAGTGACGTAAACGTCGCCGGATAGCTGGTGGTCAGATCGTGCGGCGTGCCGCCCGTGATCGGTACCAGATACACGTCACCCCCCACCGCGCCAAAATCGCTCATCAGCCCGCCGATGAAGGCCACGCTTTGTCCATCCGGTGAGACGCGGGGGAAGTTCATCTGCAGCTTCGGCGCCGAGATGGTCCGCATGGCTCCCTCCAGAGGAAAGGCGCGCAGGCTCGCCACCCACCACTGATTGTCGCCATTGCCTTCCGCCGCCGTGCCGACGAAGCCGCGCCCGTCCGGCGTCCAATCATATTCGTAGACGAACGTGCCTTCCGGCGACACGAGCCGATATGCGCCGCCCGACGCCGGGACAGTGGCGATGCGACGGCTGTCATTCTTCTCGCCGATCAGGCCGACCTGACGGACACCGGGCTGCGTTGCCCCTGTCTCCTTGGCCGCATCGACGGTGGCGAGGAATGCGATCCTACTGCCGTCAGCCGACCAGCGCGGGCTGGCCGCGAGCCCTTTCACGCTGGTGATCTTCGTAACGACGCCCGCTTCCAGCCGATAGAGCATCGCTTCGCCACGGCCGCTGGCGACGAACGCGAGCGAACGGCCATCGGGCGACCAAGACAGCCCGTCATAACGACAAACATCGCACGGGTCGTAGCCGGTCGGCCGGGCTTTGCCGGTCGTGTCGCGGATTATCACGATGCCGTGGCCGGCGGTGGCGGCCCCCCTGGCCTGCATACTGTCCACCGTCGCGATGCGCTTCCCCGAAGGATCCAGAGCGAGGCTACCATATCTTGCGAGTGCCGGAGTAGCAGAAGAGGCCGATGCAGGAGCGAGAGCGGCGGCAGCGATCAGTACAAGCATCGGCGAGAGCATATCCGTGACGAAAGCGATCCGTTGCGAATGCGCCGCGCCAACCATAGTGGCAAGCACGGCATTTCCCATTCGCCGCAACGCGCTAAGGTATCGCAGCGGGATAGCGCGACGATGATCGAACGACAGACAACCAATGACCAGGGAACCCCGGCAACCGGCAAGCGCAGCGAGATCCGGTCGAACAGGATGGTTGCCCCCGCTGCGATTTAGGCATGACACGGTCTCCCGCCGACGCACCCAGCCGTCACGCCGTTCGCTTCGTTCTGCTCGCCGTGCTGATCGACGCGATCGGCTTTGGCATCGTGATCCCGGTGCTGCCCGGCATCGTCATGAAGCTCGGCCAGGTTGGCTTGCCCGAAGCGACGCGCATCGGCGGCTGGCTGGGGGTGGTCTACGCCGCCGTTCAATTTCTTACCGGCCCGCTGATGGGCAATCTTGGAGACCGCTTCGGGCGGCGGCCCGTTTTGCTGGGCTCGCTTGCCGGCTTCTCGATCGATTATCTCCTGATGGGCTTCGCGCCGTCGCTGGGCTGGCTGTTTTTCGGCCGCGCCCTCGCCGGCCTCTTTGGCGCATCCTTCGGCCCCGCCGGGGCGGCGTTGGCCGATCTTTCCAGCCCGGATGAACGATCCCGCTACTTCGGCATGATCGGCGCCGCCTTCGGGATCGGTTTCGTCGTCGGCCCGGCAATCGGCGGTCTGCTCGGGGAATTGGGGCCGCGTGCACCTTTCCATGCGGCGGCGGCTCTCGCCGCTCTCAATCTGCTGTTCGGCCTGTTCTTCTTCCCGGAAACGCTGAAGCGCGAAAACCGCCGTCCGTTTCGCGCCGCGCGTGCGAATCCGGTGGGCGCGTGGCGCTCGCTCGGCAAGCTGCACGGCGTACGCTCGCTTAGCTTGGCTGGCTTCTTCTGGCAGGTGGCAGCGATGATCTACCCGGTTACGTGGGCCTATTTCGCCATCGCCGCGTTCGGGTGGACGCCGGGTATCATCGGCGCATCGCTGGCAATGGTGGGCCTGCTAATGGCGCTCAGCCAGATCTTCCTGGTCGGCCCCGTCGTCAAACGACTTGGCGAGCGGGTGTCCGTGGCGGTCAGCATCGCCGGGGCGCTGGCGCAGTTTCTTTTCTACATGCTGATCCAAGATGGCTGGATGGTGTTCGTGGTGATGTTGCTCCAGCCGATCCGGAGTCTCGTCTTTCCGGCGCTGAATGGGCTGATGTCGCGCAAAGTACCACTGGACGCGCAAGGGGAATTGCAAGGCTTCAACGGCAGCGTCGCCGCGATCGCCGCTATTTTCGCGCCCGCGATCTTCAGCCCGGCCCTCGCTTATTTTACCGGGCCATCGGCGCCATTCCGCTTCGTCGGCATCGGCTTCGCAATGGCATCGGTGTTGGCGGTCATTGCGCTGGCCATCCTGCTGTTGGCCGGCCGGCGCGAGGCTCAGATCCCGCCGTCCGTCCCTTCATAGCCGATCGCGGCAAGCCGCCCGATCAGATCCGCCGCGCACGTATCGAGCGCCGCCGGGTCGGTGGAGCGGATGACGAAATTCGCGCCGACCCGCCCTTCACGGAAGAAGGGATAAGAACCGATCTGGCAGCCCGGATGATCGCGCTCCGTCGTCCGCAGGAGATCGGCAACTTCGCTCTCCGCCACCCAACAGCCGATCGTGCGGGTCACCAACGGCAGACCGCCTTCGAGCGTGCCGGTGAGCGCCTCCAGCATGCGAGCGGCGATGTGCGGCACGCCGGCCATGATGAAGATATTGCCGATGCGAATGCCGGGAGCGCCCGACATCGTATTCTCGATCAGCGTGGCGCCATCCGGGACGCGGGCCATGCGCAGCCGCGCGTCGTTGATACCGCCCTTCGTGGCATAATAAGCTTCCAGGATCGCCTGCGCCTTGGGATGGATGACGACAGGCAGGCCGAGCGCCGCCGCAATCGCATCGACGGTGATGTCGTCATGCGTCGGGCCGATGCCCCCCGTCGTGAACAGATAATCGTTGCGGCTAGCCAGTAACGTCACCGCTTCGCCGATCGCCTCCATCCGATCCGCCACCACCCGAACTTCAGCCAGACGAATGCCCTGCACGTTCAGCCAAGCCGCGACCTGCGCGATATTCTTGTCCTGGGTGCGCCCCGACAGGATCTCGTCCCCAATCACCAGCAAGGCGGCGGTCCAGATGCGTTCAGGGTTCATGCCCATTGCCATAGCGCGCCGCTCTGCGCTGGCAAAGCGCCGGACGGGCCTCTATATCCGCGGCATGACGCATTATCAGGTGATCACGTCCGACGACGTCGTTGCGCGCACTGGCGCGATCAAGCTCTACGGACCGGACGGGTTCGAAGGTATGCGCCGCGCCGGCCGCCTCGCCGCCGAGATCCTGGACGCGCTCGGCGCGCACATTGTGCCCGGCGTGACGACCGAAGAGATTGATCGGATCGTCTATGACATGACCATCGCCGGCGGCGCCGTGCCGGCCACGCTTGGCTATCGCGGCTATACGCACAGCTGCTGCATCAGCATCAATCATGTCGTCTGCCACGGAATTCCAGGCGCCAAGACGATCAAGGACGGCGATATCGTCAATGTCGACGTCACGCCCCTGCTGGATGGCTGGCATGGCGACACCAACCGTACCTATCTGGCCGGGGACGTGCCGCTGAAGGCCAAGAAGCTGGTCGAGGTGACGTTCGAATGTCTTATGCTCGGCATCGCGCAGGCGAAGCCCGGCAATCATCTCGGCGACATCGGACATGCAATCCAGAGCCACGCCGAGAAGCATCGCTATGGAGTGGTGCGCGATTTCTGCGGGCATGGCGTGGGCCGGTTGTTCCACGACGCGCCGGAAGTCGTCCACGTCGGGCGGCCCGGGACGGGACCGGAGCTGAAGCCCGGAATGTTCTTCACGATCGAACCCATGATCAACATCGGCCGCCCCGACGTGAAGGTGCTGGAGGATGGCTGGACGGCCGTCACCCGCGACCGCAGTTTGTCCGCGCAGTTCGAACATTCGATCGGCATCACCGGGGACGGCTGCGAGATCTTCACGCTGAGCCCCGCCGGACTACATATCCCGCATATGCCGGCCTGATCCGCGGGCGGGTCTCGATCGGCGCTTAGCCCTATAGGATCATGCAGCCTTCGATCATGGTGACGCAGCTCCCGCCCAGCACGACTTGGTTGCCTTCCAGCCGACAGGTTAGGTAGCCGCCGCGTACCGATGCCTGGCAGGCGGTCATCGTGTCTCTCCCCAGCCGCGCCGCCCAGTAAGGCACGATCACTGCATGGGCAGAGCCCGTCACCGGATCCTCGTCTATCCCGGCGCCGGGTGCGAAGGCGCGGCTGACGATGTCGGTCGTATCGCCCGGCGCGGTCACGATCGTCAGCCAATCGCCATAAGCCGCGAGCCGCCGCATATCGGGCGCACAGGCCCGCACCGCCGCCTCGCTTGCAAGCACGACGACGCCATAATCCTTCTCGTGCCAAAGCGTCTCGACCAACGTGGCGGGGTCCAACTCCAGCGCGGCCACAACTTCCGGCAGCGGCTTAGGCGAAGGTACCCAGGCGGGTAGCGTCAGAGCATATCCCGCGCCATCGCGCGCGACCTCCAGAATACCGGCCTTGCGCGTGGCAAAGCGGATCCTCCCGGCTTCCCCCATCAAAACATGGCCGGACGCGAGAGTCGCATGGCCGCACATCACCACTTCGGATGTCGGCGTAAACCATCGGAGTTCGTAATCGGCATCGCCGCTTGCCGACAGAACGGTGAACGCGGTCTCGGCAAGGTTGTTCTCGGCCGCGATCGCCTGCAGGGTCGCATCATCAAGCCACGCCTCCAGCGGCATCACCGCCGCGGGGTTACCTGTAAACGGACGGTCGGCAAACGCATCGACCTGGGTAAGCGGCAGGCGCATCATGGGTAGAGCAGCCCTTCGCTCCAGCCTTCTGCCTCTCTCGTGAACAAACGGCGCTCATGCAGGCGATGGGCGCGATCCTGCCAAAACTCGATCCGTTCGGGCGCCACGCGATAGCCGCCCCAATGTGGCGGGCGCGGCACCGGGGCGTCCGCAAATCGCGCCTGTGCCTCTTCGAACCGCGCCTCGAACGTTTCCCGTCGGTCCAGCGGCCGGGATTGGTCAGACGCCCAGGCGCCAAGCTGGCTGTCGCGGGCGCGGCTGGCGAAATAGGCGTCCGCTTCTTCGGCGGACACGATCGACATCGGTCCCTCGATGCGAATCTGGCGGCGCAGCGTTTTCCAGTGAAACAGGAGTGCTGCGCGCCCTCCGCTAGCCAGCTCAGCCGCCTTGCGGCTCTCCTGGTTCGTGTAGAACACGAATCCGCGGGCATCATGCCCCTTCATCAGCACCATCCGGGCGGAAGGCTGGCCGTCGTCGGAAACGGTCGCCACCGTCATCGCCGTAGGATCGTTGGGTTCGGACGCGACGGCTTCGGCCAGCCAGGCATCGAACAACTTGTGCGGATCGGTGAGCGTGTCGGACATGCCGCTTCTTACCGGGCGACGAACAGGAACGCCACGGCACGATCAGGCAGGAAAAGTCGACACGATAAGCGGCAGGATCGTGGACATGGCGTGCTTGGCGGGCAGAGACGCCGCCGCCATGGCTTCCCCGCGCGGCATCGGACCAATAGGAGACGGCAGGCACGCCCGTTGACCAAGGATGATCGCCAATGCTCCTGCCGCTTCTCGCCGCCGCAGCCCTGACCGCTGCCGATCGCGCCGCCGTGCTTGCCCCGGTGGAGGCGACGTTCGCCGCGCTCGCCGCGCATGATGGCCAGGCCCTTGTCGCGCAGACATGGGGCAATGGGGGAGCGACGATAGCGGCGGAAGGGCAGGACGGCACCCGCAATGTGCGCCAGCTTTCCTGGTCCCAATTTGCGGAAGCGATAAAGCCGGGTCCGGAAACGGCGGAAGAGAAACTGGGCGATACGATCCTTCGGGTGGATGGCGATATCGCGATGGTATGGGGCCGCTACACGTTCCGCATCAACGGCAAGGTCCATCATTGCGGGATGGACCATTTCCAGCTGGCGCGGATCGGGGAGCAGTGGAGGATCACGAACCTCGCATGGACGACGCGGACGACGGGTTGCGGCAGCTGAGGCGCGATCAGCGGAACAGGCGCTCCGGCCGCACCTGTTCCTCCCTTACCCCGAACGCCGAAAGCGCCTCCGGCCAGGGATCGCCGAACAGCAGCGCCTCGGCCGCCAGCGCCATTGCAGGCGCGGTCTGCAGGCCATAGCCGCCCTGCCCCGCCAGCCAGAAAAAGCCCGGCGCATCCGGTGCGAAACCGGCAGTCGGCACCTTGTCCGCCGTGAACGTGCGCAGGCCCGCCCACTTCGTCGTCACCCGCTTCACCTCCAATGTGGTCGCTTCCTCGATCCGCCACGCCGCGACGGCGACATCGTAATCCTCGGCCTGTGCGTCGGTCGGCTCGGTCGGGGTCACGTCCATCGGCGATGCCAGGATCCTGCCCGCATCGGGAAGCATGTAGAAGCCGTCCTCGCCGGCCGTCTTGGTGAAGGGCCAGGCCGATATGTCGAGGCCCACCGGCGGATCGAAGCCGATGATCGTGCGCCGCATCGGCTGGAGCCCAAGCGGGCGCACCCCCGCACCACGCGCCACCTCGTCCGCCCAGGCACCCGCCGCATCCACGATGAAGCGCGCCGAGAGCGTTTCACCCGGCGTTTCCACGATCCAGCGTTCGCCCGATCGCGTTATCGAGAGGGAGCCCGCATCAATCAGCACTTCGCCGCCCGCACGCCGGACATCCCGCGCCGAGGCCTGGAGCAGCAGATCGCTGTCCAGCTTGCGCCCACTCGTATCAAGGAGGCCCGCGACGATGCCGCCGGGCCCGGCCTTCAACACCGGGACGATCTCCAGCATTTCGGCCGGGTCGAGAGGCCGGATGGTATCCGTAAAGCGCGTCATCTTGGTGCCGAGCGCCTCCAACTCGGCGAGCAGTTCTACCGTGGCGATGAACATCGCCGGCTTGGCGGTCGACAACGCGCCTTCGACGAAACCGTCCGGCGGCGTCTCGAAAAACGCCTTGCTGGCTGCGGTCAGTCCCCGCACCGTCGCATCGCCGATCCCGTAATGGGAGAAGGTCGCGCTGCGGCCGGACGAATGATAGCCCAGCGCCGCCTCCCGCTCGATCACGATCGTGCTCGCCCGGCGCACAAAGCGCATCGCCGCCGAAAGCCCGGCAATCCCGCCACCGATCACCACGATATCAATTTGCCGCATATTGCCCTTTCTGCCGCACTTGCCGGGGGCCGCGCGTCTCGCTAATCGTGGCGCTCCGATCTGCCCGTCATTCCAGACGGGTAGCCCGGAAAAATCAATCGCGGGTTCGCCGTTCCGCGGGTGTAGCTCAATGGTAGAGCAGAAGCTTCCCAAGCTTACGACGAGGGTTCGATTCCCTTCACCCGCTCCATTCCGGAAATGGCACGGTCGGTCTCCGCGCGGAGACAATGATGCGCGTGCTCAAGGGCTTCTGGCGGCTGCTCGTCGGCATCAAAGATGCTCTAGCCCTCCTGCTCCTGCTGCTTTTCTTCGGCGCGCTGTTTGCCCTGCTTTCCGTTCGCCCAAATCCGTCGCTTCCGGCGTCCGGCGCGCTGGTGCTGAAGCTGGATGGCACGATCGTGGAGCAGCCCGCCGATGCCGATCCGGTGGCGGTCCTTTCGGGTAATGGCCCCGCCACGCGCGAATATCGCCTGCGGGACCTGATCCGCGCGCTGCGCTTTGCCGCGACCGACAGCAGCGTGAAGACGGTCGTCCTCGATCTCGATCGCTTTAGCGGCGGCGGACAGGCCGCGATTTCCGAAGCGGGCGAGGCGATTGACGCCGTGCGCCGCTCAGGCAAGCCCGTCCTCGCCTACGCGACCGGCTACGCGGACGACGGCTATCAGCTTGCGTCGCATGCCAGCGAGGTGTGGCTCAATCCGCTGGGTGCGGTATTCCTGAGCGGTCCTGGCGGATCGCGCCTCTATTATAAGGGCCTGCTCGACAAGATCGGCGTGACCGCACACCTCTACCGGGTCGGCCGCTTCAAATCCGCAGGCGAGCCGTACATCCGCACCGATCAGTCTCCCGAGGCGAAGCAGGCCAACCAGGCACTTGCGGACAGCCTGTGGGCACGCTGGGGCGAAGAAGTGGCCAAGGCGCGCCCTGCGGCGAAGCTCCAGCCCTATATCTCCGATCCAGCCGGCGCGCTGGAGCGGGCCGGCAACGATACCGGCAAGGCAGCAATCGATGCCCGCTTGGTCGACAAGCTCGGCGATCGCATCGCCTTCGGTAAGCGCATCGCCAGCCTCGCAGGCGCTGCGACGAGCGGGCGCCCGGGCGATTATCAGGCGCTCTCCTTCGATCGCTATCTCGCCGCTCATCCCGAGGCGGCGGCCGGCCGCGTCGGCGTGCTGACGATCGCCGGCGAGATCGTGGACGGGGAACGTGGCCCCGGCACGGCAGGCGGCGAGACGATCGCGCGATTGCTGATCGAGGAATTGGGCAAGAAGCGGATTAAGGCGCTGGTCGTCCGCGTCGACAGCCCCGGCGGATCCGTTACCGGATCCGAGCGCATCCGCAGCGCCATCCTGGAGGCGAAGGCACAGGGACTGCCCGTCGTGGTCTCGATGGGCTCAGTCGCCGCATCAGGCGGCTACTGGGTATCCACTCCCGGGCAAGCGGTGTTTGCCGATCCTGCGACGATCACCGGATCGATCGGCGTGTTCGCGCTAATCCCGACGTTCGAGGGCACGCTCGCCAAGCTCGGCCTTACCGCCGACGGCATCGCGACGACGCCGCTTTCCGGCCAACCTGACGTATTCAAGGGCACATCGCCCACGGTCGACCGGCTGATACAGGGCAGTATCACCAGCACCTATGCGCGCTTCATGTCCATCGTCGGCGCGGCGCGGCACATGACGCCGGCTCATGTCGACGAGATCGGGCAGGGCCATGTCTGGGCGGGCGGCACGGCGCGGCAGCTAGGGCTCGTCGATCGCTTCGGCGGCCTGGACGATGCGATCGCCTTCGCGGCATCGTCCGCGAAGCTCTCCGGCAACGATGCCCGCCCGCGCTGGATCGAACGCGATCCGAACCCCTACAAGGCGCTGCTGCGTGACTGGGCCGAACGCCGGCCGGATCGGGATACCGATGCCGCGAGCGATCCGCTCGCCCGCATCGCCCGCGCGCCGCAGACAGCGGCGCTGCATGCTCTGACGGATGCGGGCGCCATCCTGTCCGGGCCGGTCGTGCAGGTCCGCTGCCTCGAATGCGGAAGTACCGGCACGGCGCCCGATCCCGCTGCGGTGCGCGCCCTGCTGCCGTCGCTGCTCGCCCGGCTGGCGCGGTAATGCTCTCGCAGCATAGCCGATATGCGTTGAAGGCGTTGCTTCACCTCGCCTCGTGCGATCGCGTCGGCCCGCAGCCGATCGTCTCCATCGCCGCCGCCGCCAATGTGCCTCGCAAGTTCCTCGAGGCGATCTTCGTAGACCTGAAGCGTAACGGCTTCGTCGCCAGCACGCGCGGCCCGCGCGGGGGCTATGTCTTGACCCGTGAGCCAAGCGAAATCACCTTCGGCGAGGTGATCCGATCGATCGAAGGGCCGCTGGCGCTGATCGGCTGCGCGAGTCAGAAATTCTATCGGCCATGCCGGGATTGTCCCGACGAAGCCGCCTGCGCGCTCAGGCGGGTAATGATGGAAGCGCGGGAGCAGCTAGCATCCGTACTCGACAATCGCACGCTGGCCGATGCGGCGAGCGAAGGCTTTTGCGTCGTGCCGGAATTGTCGCAAGCTAGCTGATTACGCCAAGGATAAGGCTCAGCCGACCGGACGAGCGTTATCGCGGCTCCGCAAACTTCCGAAACGCGCTGTTCGCATTCCATGTCGGCCGCGCCGTGCCATTCGCAACGCGCAGCGCCATGTCCGCCACGAAATCGTTCAGCTTCACGGCCTCTTCCTTCTCCACCGGCTGATCGATGTCATCGGAAGGCGAATGGTAACGAACCGCCCGCCATTCCTTTTCGATCCGCTCTTCGGGCGTGCCGCGTTCGAAGCCGAACTTGAAGGCGACCGATGGGACTCCGGCGCGAATGAAGCTGAACTGGTCGGATCGGGTGAAGCTGTTGCGATCCGGCAGCGGATCGGGCGCCAGCGGCAGCCCCCGTGCGGTCGCGACGGCCTTGGCGACGTTCCCCAGGCTACTTTCGTCGGCGCCGAGGACGATCACGCTCTTCAGCGGCCAGAGCGGCAACGGCATATCGAAGTTCAGGTCCGCGACGATCGCGTTGCTGGGGACGGTCGGTCGGCTGGCGAAATAGCGTGACCCGAGCAGACCCTTCTCTTCGGCCGTCACGAACGCGAACAGGATCGATCGTTTCGGCCTGGCACGATCGGCCTTCAGCTTGGCGGCGATTTCCAGCACGGTGGCGACGCCCGACGCATCGTCCATCGCACCATTATAGATCGTGTCGCCATCAATCGGTTCGCCGACGCCAAGGCCATCCAGATGCGCCGAAACGACGACGTATTCGTCCTTCAGCTTCGGATCGCTGCCGGGCAGCTTCGCGACGATATTGGGAGATGTCACCTCGCGGCGACGCGCCGCCACCTTCGCCTTCAGTCGCTGGGCAAGTGCAAAGGTCGGCACGGGCTTGGCCGCGTCGGCAAGCGCCGCGACGTCCTCAAATGTGTGACCGGAGCCCTTGAACAGAAGTTCGGACTTGGCGGTATCGAACGAAGCCGACAGGAAAGGTGACTTGATATCGCGCAAAGCGGGATCGACGAGGAACATCGCCGGTTGCGGCGCGATCAACATGCGGCGCGGCCAAGGAATTTCGATCTGCTTGGGCGGCGTAAGCGCAAGGATGCCCAGCGCACCTTTGTCCGCCAGAAATTTGCCGCGTTCCGATCGCGCGTTCGATTTGAGCGCCCCGGAAATGGTGGAAGGGCCACCCGCGATGACGACGACGATCTTGCCTTTCACGTCGAGCCCGGCGAAATCGTCATGTCCCGCTTCTGGAATGCGCAGGCCATAACCCGCGAATATCATAGGTGCGTCGATCGCATCCGGCGTCGGGCCACCTCCGCCCGAGATGATCATTACGTCGGGAACCCCGATCGGGACGGATCCGTCCGGCCCTTCGAGTGAAGCACTACTTTCCGGGCCGATGATCCGCTGCTCAGTGAAAGCAACCGGCTGAAGGTAGCCGTCTACGCCAGCCGGCTTAAGCCCGGCGGCCTTGAGCTTACCGATCACATAATCCGCCGCATGCAGATGATCGGGCGAACCGGTCAACCGTCCCTTCATGTCATCGGCCGCGATCGCCCGCACGTGCGCCCACCACTGATCGCCCCGCGTGCCGGATATGGCCGCCGTAGCGGCGAGCAGCGAGCAGGTGACAGCGAGAATGCGGCGCATGAAATCTCCAGGGTCCGATCGCGCGAGAATGGCGGACAGCGGAAGCCAAGGGAAGGCCTGAAAGGTGCGGGCTTGGTGGCCGTAGTTACGTGCGGCGAAAGGACGGCCTGTCACGACGCGCCGGTGCGGTTCGGCTTGCGCTTGCATCTGCACGAGATACGAAAGGATGATGCGCGAGACTTATCGGTGAAGGCAGTGCTGTTCGCAGCAGTCGCGGTGGCGATGTTCGGCACACAAGCGATTGGCGCCGGTGTTGGGCCCGAACCCGCCCGCCTCGAACCGCCGAGCATCGCCCGGAATGCGCCGACACTGGCGATGCTGCGGTCCAAGCTGGACGCGGAAGCCCGCAGCGGAACGGCGCGCGTCGGCCTCGCCGCTATCGACATCACGACCGGGGATATGGTCTCCGTTAACGGGGACCAACACTTCCCGATGGCCAGCACCGTAAAGGTCGCCATCGCCGCGGCCTTTCTTCACGGGGTGCAGGATGGTCGCCTGTCGCTGGGCGCCCTGTACGGCCTTTCATCGGAACAAAAGCGCCTGGCCCGTGGGTTGGGCGACATGCGTCTACACGGGCGGCAGCTGTCCGGCGCGGAACTGATCGATCTGATGCTGACCCGCAGCGACAATACCTCCGCCGACATTTTGTTGGGGGCGATCGGCGGGACGCGCGCGCTAGGAAGCTGGCTGCAACAGGCCGGGATTAGCGGCCAGCGCGTCGACAGATCCATCGCCGAACTGTTGCGCGATCATGAGGAGAAGAAGCGCATTCGGGTCGGCAGGGGACGGCGGCGGCATTGGATAACGGTATCGGTGCCGCGCGCCGCGCCCGCAGGCGACCGGCGCGACAGCTCGACGCCGGAGGCGATGGCCGCCTTGCTCGCAAAGCTTCGGAATGGCGAACTGCTGGATCGACAGCGGACGGCGTATCTGTTCGAAATCATGGCCCGCTGCCGGACGGGCCCGTACCGCATCCGGGGCCTGCTCCCGGCCGGCACCCCGGTCGCGCACAAGACCGGGACGATGAACGGAATCACCGACGATGTCGGCGTGATCGGCCTTCCAAACGGCCACGAGCTGGCGGTTGCGATCTTCGAGACCGGCGCTGGCGGCTCACACGCGCACGATCGCAAGATCGCGCAGCTTACGCGCATCCTCTACGATCATTTCGGGGCGACGTCCTGAAGCCGGCCGCTAGCCGGTCATACTCTCGAACACGCCGTCGCGGCGGACGAGCGCATGAAATAGAGCCGCGCCGATATGCCCCAGGATCAGGAGAAAGAAGGCGTAGGCGAGCAGCCCATGCGCCAGCCGCAGAAAGCCGTAGACGACGATGTCGTGCGGGAGGATGGGCATAAGCGTGAACCCCTTCCAGATCGTCACCGGATAACCACCCGCCGACTGCATCGCCCAGCCGATCAGCGGCATTGCGATCATCATCGCGTAAAGCAGATAGTGCGATCCCTTGGCGGCAGCGACCTGAAGCGGCGGAAGATCCGTCGGCAAGGGCGGCGGCCGGTGGGTCAGGCGAACGAGGAGCCGGATCAGGGCAAGCACCAGAATGGCAAGGCCGATCGGGCGATGCCATGCGAGTAGATGGGGGTAACGTTCCGTCGTGGTGGAGATCATTCCCGCGCCGATCAGCAGCATCGCTAAAATCAGCGCCGCCATCAGCCAGTGAAGCATCCGCGCGGGCAGCGCGAAGCGAAGCGGTTCGCGGCTCACAGTGCGTTCTCCTTGCGGTGATCGACCGTGATGGCGTCGGTTTTCGGACCTTCGATCGCGCGCCGACGGAACGAGGCGGAATATGCGGCCGACCGCGCGGGGAGTAGTGGATCGTCGGACGCCGCAACGCCTCTCGGCAGGATCAGGGGATCGTAATTATAATCACGGCAGTTCCCGGCCTCCTCGGTGCTGGCACGATCGAGGACGAGGGTTCCGACGTCGATCTGCCGATGCGGACCGGTCCAGCGGATCGTGGCATTATCGGTGCGATCGCCCGGATTGGCGACCATGACGATCAGGTGCCATCGAACCGGCCCTCGCTTCATGCGGGCAAGCAATTCATCGAACAGGAAATCTGCGGGCTCTTTGTCGAGCGTCGTCTTGTCCAGTCCGGCGAAGGGCGCCTCCGGCTCGAACTGCCAGCGAACCATACGGCTGGTGCCCTTTGCATCGATGAAGCGGAAGGTGTTGATGCTGTAATAGGGTCCGTTCGCGAAGCTGGACGGGAGCGGCGCGGTCTTCATGTAATCGAGGAAAGCGGCCGTCTCCGGATGGCTCCCAACGAAAGCGGCGATGCGGGCCGGATCCGGTTTGCCGGTCGCGGGGTCTGGGATGCTCGCATTCTGAAGTTCGACGAAATCGATCGGGTTCGACACGACGAAGATCGGCGTATGATCGATCGCCATCCGCCACTCTTCGCCACCCGGTAAGGCGAACCGCAGGCCTAGCGCATGAAAAACGTTGCGGCCATCAGGCGCCATTGGGTTGCCGCCGCCAGTGGAGGCACGGCCGATCACGGGCACCGATCCACGCGCAAACACAGATGCGCGCGACAAAGCGACACCGGCGCCGTTCGCATCGAAGTGGCCGGCAACGCACACTCCCTTGGCATGTGCGCGACGATAGCCGGGGAACACCTTCCCGTTCGCCGCCTGGAGAACGTCCGCCACCGCCGCGCCGCTGATCCGGGCCGGCGTGAGCCAGCCACCCACCCACGCGAAGATCAGCGCCAAGGCTGCGAGCAAGGCAGAGATGACGGCCAAGCGTGGGACGATCTTGATGGGTGCGGCCATGCTGAGTCTCTCGATCGTTACGCGATCGACATAGCATGGGGGATCGCCCGTGGTGCAATTCTACCGCACTGCCGCCATTCCAAAGAAAGAGGCGCCCGCATCACTACGGGCGCCCCTTCATTCCGGCTGATCTAAAAAGCGATCAGTAAGAATAATACATGTCAAATTCGACCGGGCTTGGCGCCATTTCCCAACGGTAAACGTCGGGCCACAGCAGCTCCATGTAGCTCTCGATCTGATCTTCGGTGAACACGCCGCCCTTGGTGAGGAAGGCGTGATCGGCGGCGAGGCTGTTCAGGGCTTCGCGCAGCGATCCGGCGACCGTCGGGATTTCCTTCAGCTCTTCCGGCGGCAGATCATAGAGGTTCTTGTCCATCGCCTCACCGGGATGGATCTTGTTCTCGATGCCATCGAGACCGGCCATCAGCAGCGCCGCATAGCAGAGATACGGATTAGCCATCGCATCGGGGAAGCGGAACTCGACGCGCTTCGCCTTGGCACCCGAGCCGTACGGGATGCGGCAGGAGGCCGAACGGTTGCGCGCGGAGTATGCGAGCAGCACCGGCGCTTCGTAGCCCGGAACCAGCCGCTTGTAGCTGTTGGTGGTCGGGTTGGTGAACGCGTTGAGCGCCTTGGCGTGCTTGATGACGCCGCCGATGAAGTACAGGCACATATCGGACAGGCCCGCATAGCCATTGCCGGCGAACAGCGGATTGCCCTTGTCCCAGATCGACATGTGGGTGTGCATGCCCGAGCCGTTATCCTTGGCGATCGGCTTCGGCATGAAGGTCACCGTTTTGCCGTAGGCGTTGGCGACGTTCCAAACGACATACTTGTAGATCTGCATGCGATCGGCCGTCTGGACGAGCGTGCCGAACGTTAGGCCCAGCTCGTGCTGCGCTGCGGCGACTTCGTGGTGATGCTTGTCGCAGGGCAGGCCCATTTCCAGCATGGTCGTGACCATCTCGCCGCGGATGTCGGTTGCAGGATCGACCGGAGCGACCGGGAAATAGCCGCCCTTGGCGCGCGGACGGTGGCCGAGATTGCCGCCTTCATATTCCTTGCCGGTGTTGGTCGGCAGCTCGACATCGTCGATCTTGTAGTAGGATTCCGAATAGGTGTTATCGAACTGCACGTTGTCGAACATGAAGAATTCAGCTTCCGGGCCGACATAGACCGTATCGCCAATGCCAAGGGTGCCGACATAGGCTTCGGCGCGCTTCGCGGTGGAGCGGGGATCGCGGGAATACAGCTCGCCGGTCGAAGGCTCGACGATGTCGCACACTAGGATCAGCATCGGCGTTGCCGAGAAAGGATCAACCCAAACGGCGTCCAGATCCGGCTTCAGGATCATGTCGCTTTCATTGATCGCCTTCCAGCCCTCGATCGAGGAACCGTCGAACATGAAGCCGTCTTCCAGCTCGCCATCACCGACCACACCGGCGACCATCGTGAGATGCTGCCACTTGCCCTTGGGATCGGTGAAACGAAGATCGACCCATTCAATCTCCTTGTCCTTGATCATCTTAAGAACGTCGGACGCCTTGTTAGCCATGGTTAAGCCCTTCCCGCTTTGGAAATTTCGCTGAAACTTGCGCGGCACGTTGGCCGCATTGCCCTTACGCGATCAGATCGCGTCGGCGTCCCTCTCTCCGGTCCTGATCCGCACGGCCGTATCGATCGTGCTGACGAAGATCTTGCCGTCTCCGATACGGCCCGTCTGCGCCGCATTCTGGATTGCCTCCACCACCCGATCGGCAAGGCTATCTTCGACGACGACCTCCAGCTTCACCTTGGGGAGAAAATCCACGACATATTCGGCACCGCGATAGAGCTCGGTATGCCCCTTCTGTCGACCGAACCCCTTGGCCTCCAGAACGGTGATGCCCGACACGCCCACCTCGTGAAGAGCCTCTTTCACCTCATCGAGCTTGAAAGGTTTGATAATCGCTTCGACTTTTTTCACCCGCGCCTCCCGGACGCAAAATGCGGCGCTCCCGGACGCGAACGCTCCCTTCATTAAGCGTGCCATTCGCTCACTGGCAAGTGACGCGCGGCGAGGTGCAGCGGAAGATTGACGATCTGCTTACGGATCATGCAGACGAAGGTCGCTTTGCTTGTTTTTTCGGCAGTCAATGGCCCGACGGCGCCGGATCGAGTTCGAATTTCGGCCAGCGAACTGGCCGAAGATGGTTCCTGTGAGAATCACGGGAACGCGCCCTCGCCCCGCTGGTTCTAGCCGGCCTGAAAAGAGGAGCGTCATATGGCCGCCGATACACCCCACGTCCTGATCATCGCTACGAATGGTTTCGAACAATCGGAGTTGTTCGATCCGAGACAGGCTCTTCTGGATGCCGGTGCGAAAGTCACGCTGGCATCACTATCCCTCGATCCGATCCAGGGCACGATCCAGGACGAGAAGGCCGATACGATCGCGCCGGATGCTCTGATCGCCGACGTATCCGCTGCCGATTTCGATGCGCTGGTCCTCCCTGGCGGGGTCGCCAATCCCGACAAGCTCCGCACGGATGAGAAAGCGGTGCAGCTCGTCCGTGATTTCATGAGCAGCGGCAAGCCGGTGGCCGCAATCTGTCATGGCCCGTGGCTGTTGGCGGAGGCGGATGTCGTTGATGGGCGCGAAGTGACCTCATGGCCATCGATCCGCACGGATCTGCGCAATGCTGGCGCGACCGTCACGGACAAGGAGGTCGTGGTGGATGGCAATCTGATCACCAGCCGGAAACCCGATGACATTCCCGCCTTCAATAAGGCCATCCTTGCTGCTTTGCAGCTGGAAGCGGATCAGTAAGCCACCTCGGCGTGGTGGATCGAGGAAGCGGGGATCAGGCCGCTACCGCAGCCTCGATCGCCGGTACGGTCTCTTCGATCCATCCGCCGCCAAGCACTCGATCGCCATCATAGAGCACGGCGGCCTGCCCGGGAGACACACCAAATTCCGGGCTTGCGAAACACACCGTCCCGCCATCGAACGTCGCCGGGACCGGCTTCGCCAACGAGCGAACCTTGGCCGTGATCGGCCGATCGGGATCCAGCGCATCGCCTATCCAGTTCAACTCAGACAATGTTGCCGCAGCAACTGCGAGCGCGCGGCGCGGACCGACGACGAGCCGCTTCGTCTTAGGCTCGATCCGGACAACGTATAGCGGCTCGCTCTGCCCCCCGATCTCGATCCCGCGCCGCTGGCCGACCGTATAGCGACTGATCCCGCCGTGATGCCCGATCACCTCGCCCGTCATATCGACGATCTCGCCTGGCGCCTCCGCTTCCGGCCGCAGCCGGGAGACGAGCCCGGCGTAATCACCGTCGGGAACAAAGCAGATGTCCTGACTGTCGGCCTTGCCCGCGACGCCGAGCCCCAGCTCGGCGGCGATGGCGCGTACTTCGGCTTTCTCGATCCCGCCGAGCGGAAAGCGCAGGAAATCCAGCTGCGCCGCCGTCGTCGCAAACAGGAAGTAGCTCTGATCCCGGGCAGGATCGATGGCACGATGAAGCTCTGGCCCCGCCGCCCCCTCCATCCGCCGGACATAGTGACCGGTCGCGAGGCAATCGGCCCCTAACTCGCGCGCGAGGCCCAGCAGATCAGTGAATTTCACGCCCTGGTTGCAGCGCACGCAAGGAATGGGGGTGCGGCCGGCGATATAATCATCCGCGAAGCGATCGATCACGCTTTCGCGGAAGCTGCTTTCCCGATCTATCACGTAATGCGCAATGCCAAGCTTGTCGGCGACCGCGCGCGCATCGGCGATGTCACGCCCCGCACAGCAGCTTCCGGCCCGGCCAACCGCCGCACCATGATCGTAAAGCTGCAACGTTATTCCGATCGTCTCCGCTCCGCTCCGCGCCGCAAGCGCAGCCACGACCGAGCTATCCACCCCGCCGGACATGGCGACCACGATGCGTGGCCGGGCGCCGCGAGGCGCGAGTTGAAAATCGACCTGCATGATGCGGGGCTCATAGCGCACGACCTCCGATCAGGCCAGCAAGCCTAAACTCACGCCTCTCCCGACCGTGAAAGAAGGACGAATGGGAAAGTGGGGGACGATGAAGATTTCATTTGGGAAGCGCAGCACGGCATCGACCGTGTCCGATTACACGACGCTCAAGACAGCTCTCGTCGCCGTACAGTCGGCCACGCCGACGGCCCGCGCGAGCGGCGAGCTAGGCGCAACCGGCGGCAAACAACGCACGGCCTTCCACGCCATACTTGCCGGTGAAGCACCACGTCAGACACCCGCAATGGCCACGAGCAACAGTCTCCAGACGGTGGTGCGCAAGAGGGATGGCGAAAGGTGAGTACATATTACCTGCATCTTAACCTTGGCATTTCAACTTTCCTTGGTGAGCCCCCGGTAAGACCCCTCGCCAACGAGTGTCGTCCGGTCGGCTCCGCGTCGACTGGCCAGGTACAGGGACCAAGATGATCGAAAACCAGAAGATCAGGCCCGCGCAGGTCGTCGGACCGCTGGGGGAGCCGTTGACAATCGACTCCCTGCCGCCGCCTGGCACCACGCGCTGGGTCGTGCGTCGCAAGGCCGAAGTCGTCGCAGCCGTAAATGGTGGCCTTCTCACCTTCGAGGAGGTGTGCGAGCGCTATGATTTGACGATGGAGGAATTTGCCAGCTGGAAGCGCGCCGTGGAGCGCTCCGGAATGCCGGGACTGCGGGTCACGCGCATCCAGCACTACAAGTCGTTGTACGAGCGGCAGCAGCGTTTCTGACGACCTGCCTCTGAAACCCTTGCGCAGGAGGCGCGCGACCGGGACGGCCCCAAGTCAAGATGCGGAACCGTTTCGGCCCCGGTGCGTCTAGTCTCCAGCACCGCCGGTCTGGCAGCAGGGACCTGGCGGCGGATGGAGGATGAAATGGGTCTTATTCTTTGGCTGATCATTGGCGGCGTCGTTGGCTGGCTCGCAAGCATTATCATGCGTACCGATGCACAGCAGGGTATCGTTCTTAATATCGTCGTCGGCATCGTTGGCGCATTCATCGGCGGCCTGGTCTTCACCGGCGGCACGATTAACAATGCGGGTCTTTCGCTCTACACGTTCCTGACTTCGTTGGTGGGCGCAATCGTGCTTCTGGCGATCGTCAACCTGGTGCGTCGCGGTTCGGTCCGCTAAACGAACAACAAGCAAGTAGAGGGCCCGCTTCGGCACTGCCGAGGCGGGTTTTTCTTCGCCCGTTTACCGTCGGCCTCAAACTCGACCGACCGAATAGTCTTTAGCGCGTCGCTGCCAGCCTACAGACTCGCCACAGGCATCACCTAAGCCAGCGCACGCTTGGCCCTACAAGCAATGCTCCGGCGCCTCACCGGCACGGCAAAAACAAAGCGGGCCGGAGGTGCTGCCTCCGACCCGCTTTTTTCGTACCGAAGCGTGCGATCAATAATTGATGCGCGCGCCTGCGTAGAAGTAGCGCCCGCGCACATCGTAAATGCCGCTGCCGTCGCTGACACCGGTCAGCCCGAACGGCGCCTTCCGGTTTCCGACATTATCGATGCCGCCGAACACGTTGAGGTTCCCGGTGACGTCCACCGAGGCGCGGACGTCATGATACCAGACAGCCGGATACCACTGCCGATCGGCATAGTCCGCATTCTCGGGCGGCCGGCCTTGCGTGGTGTGCGTATCCTCCCACTCATTCAGCACCATGTGCCCGATGTAGCGCAGGCCATATCCGATCGAAACCGGGCCGCGCTTCAGATCGATGTCGAAATTGACCGCATCGATCGGATCGCCGAGCTCGCCGCGAATGCGGTCTGCGCGGGTCGGATCAGTCGGATCCAGGAAATCGTCGCGCTTCAGCACATGCGTGTAGCTGGTGCGCGCGGTGACAGTGCCGATCCCGGAGAAATTGTGCTGGTACGCCAGATCGACATTGATGCCGGACGCCTTCAGGCTCGCATAATTGAGCGAGGATGCCAGCAGGCTGTTCTCAATGATGCGGTACTGCTGCTCACCGCCAGGGCCGCCGCCCGCACCCGCGCGCTGGAAGGCGGAGCAGAACGGGTTGGCAAGTGTCGCTGAGTCATAGCACTGGTCGGCAATCGTCTGAGCGTCGACCGTGTTGATGACGTTCTTCACCTTGAAGTTGTAGTAATCGACCGAGAGCGTCAGGCCCGGCACCCAGCGTGGCGTGATGACAGTCCCGAACGTGTAAGAATCGGACTTTTCAGCCTTCAGGTTCGGATTGCCGCCGCTGCGATATGCTAGCGACTGAGTGTAGACATAATCATAGGCCGCCGGGATGCCCGCAGCACGGCAATTAGCTTCACGAGTGGTCGTGCCCTGCGCGATATTCCGGGCCGAGCAGGGATCGGCGAAATCCCGTCCGAAGTTTGCGCTCTGATCTGCGTAAAGCTCCTGCAGATTGGGAGCACGGACCGAGCGCGAATAGCTGCCGCGGAACGCGATATCCTGCACCGGCGCGTACGTGCCACCACCATTGTAGGTCCAGACGGTGCCCGCCGAACCCTTATAGTCCGATACGCGGCCTGAGCCAGTAAGCGTCAGTTCGTGGAAGAACGGACGATCCTTCAAGATCGGGACACGGATTTCGGCGAACGCCTCCTTTACCTCGAATGCGGGCGCCGAGAAGGTCGGGATAGCATTGTAGAAGGTGTAGCCGGCATCGACCAGCGGATCCTGTTGGTAAAAGTTCGTCTCGCGACGATATTCGCCACCGATCGACACGCCGATCGGGCCGCCCGGAAGCTCGAACCACTGGCTAGAGTCGCCGGAGACGAAGCCCGTAATGTCTGTCTGGCGGATCTTTCCGACCGCGACCGTGTCCTGGGTCACATAGTTCCGCGCGGCCTGGCTGATGTTGCCCTGGCCGAACGGGTTGAGCGGCTGGCAGGCGGCGACATCGGCGGTGAGGATAGATCCGCTGCTCCCCGGCAGCTGGGCCAAGCTCGACGATGTAGGGTCGATCTGCGAACGGCAGACGATCTGGCCAGCAGCGTTCCGGGTAGAATCCATTGCCAGCAGGAAGCGCTGGACGTTGAGATTGCCCTCGATCCGGGTGCGCTCCTTCATCTCGCCATATTGGCCGGCGACCTCATAGTGGAAGGCGCCTGCCGATCCGAAATCGCCCCGCACACCGCCGACGATACGATATGTTTGGCGAACATCGCTTTCGTTACGCACACCAAGATCGAGCAGGTTGCGCCCAATCGAGAATCTGGTGCTGCCCGCAATATCGGCCGCGGCCGTGCCCGAAGCGATCAGCTGCTGCGTAACGACCCCGCGGGCCTGCGTCGTAAGAAAAGGATTGTCGAGCCTCGGCCGTTCGTACGTCGTGTCATAGCCGAACGCCGCCAGTGTAGTGCCCTGGAAGAAGGCCGGTCCGCTCTGCGAGCCGCTGGTCTCGACACGAACATACTTCGCTTCAAAGAAGGGCACGAAGGCTGGCGATACCTCGTAGTGGCCGATCAGGTTGAAATTGTAGCGGTTCTGCTGCGGCTGCAGGACCGTGATATTGGCTTCACGCGAGTTGGTGCCATTGCCTCCCAAGAAGCTTCCGTTCGGCGCGATGCCCACACGGGTTCCCGTCTGCGGAACGAGTGATCCATCCGGCTGGAACTGGAAGACGCAGCGGAACGGCGCTCCAGTATTGCCGTCTCGGCCACATGCACCCGTCGGCGATGCGAACTGGGCGAGCGTCTTGTTCGAGATCGTCGCGCTGCGAATGTCGCGAAGAAACACGCGATCGGGTCCGCCTGCTGCACCATTGGTCGAACCCGCCGGGTCGGTGCCGACTACGACGAAGCCGCTCTGAGTACCGACGTTCGGCCGGCCCGACCCATAGAAAGCAGTCTGGTGGGCATAATCGAACGCAGCGGCAATGTTACCGCGGCCCTCGGCGAAGTTCTTGCCGGCCGTGATGTTGGCGAGATAGGATCCTGCATCGCCATAGGTGCTGACGCCCCCACGCATGTTGGCCTGGATGCCCTCAAAGTCCTGTTTCAGAACGAAGTTCACAACGCCTGCAATGGCGTCCGAACCGTAAATTGAGGACGAACCGCCGGTCAACGTATCGACCCGCTCGATCAGGGAGTTCGGGATCGTGTTAATATCAACCGACACACCGTAGTTGAGAATGTCGGAGCCGACATGGCGACGACCGTTGACCAGTACCAACGTGCGCTGCGTGCCGAGGCCATACAGATCGACGAGGTTCAGGCCATGCGTGCCCAGATACTGAGTCGAGTTCTGCTGGCTGAAGGTCGAACGGACCTGCGGCAGATCATTAAGCTGATCGCCGACCGATACCGAGCCGGTGGCGCGGACCAGCGCATCACCGCTGATCGATGTGATCGGTGCGACCGAGGTGGCGTTAGGAGGCGCAATGCGCGAGCCGGTGACAATAATTTGGTCGCCAGCATTCTCTGCCATTGCCGACGCGCTTCCGGCCGACACAGGCGTCGGAGCAGCGGACTGGCTGGTCTGCGCGTCTTGCGCCGCAGCCGGGAGCGCCATGAGAACGGCGAGAGCCGTTCCGGCGAGATGAGCACCGCGCAAGCGCAAGCGGACGGGATTGTGAGCCATCACCCTATGATCCTTCGATTTTCTGAGTCGCTCGCGTTCCGCGACGACAGGTCCGCTTTGCGCGGTATGGGACCTAGGATCAGCATTTTGGGGAGTGTGTAAAGATTACATTCATGTTTCGGCGGCGGGTCTGTGTCGAAGTGTTGCAGGATCGCTACAACATCAACCCACCGGCTAACGCGGCGTTAAGTCCCGGGAAACACGTCGTTTCGTATGAGCAATAAACCTCATGCTGGGTCGCGACGCCGTTCAACGTTGCGGCATCGGTCCTGCCACAAGCAGCGGATCGATCCTGGCGCCATACCAGGTCAGGCCCCAGTGAAGGTGCGGTCCGGTCGCGCGGCCCGTCTTGCCGACCAGGCCGATCACCTGGCCTTTGCGAACCACGTCCGCGGTCTTCACGTCGATGCGCGACAGATGCATGAGCGCGCTGATCAGCCCGAAGCCGTGATCGATCATGACTAGATTCCCTTCCAGGCTGAAGGGCCGGGTCGTCGCGAGGCCGACAACGCCATCAGCCGGCGCGAGCACGGGCGTGCCCACCGGGCGGGCGATGTCCGTGCCGCCATGATAAGCCCCGGCCACGCCACCCTTGTAGATGCGCTGCGATCCGAAGAGCGTGCTGATCCGGCCGGTCGCCGGCCACGTCATCTGCTGGCGCCATCCGTCACTCTGGGCGTTGAGGGTCTTGGCGGCGTTGATCTCAACCAGTTCCGCGGCGCGGATCTTCTGATAGGCCGGGCTGGGGCTCGTTCCCATCGCAAGTGTCGACAGATTCGATATGTCCCACACCCGCTTGCGGATAGTCAGAGGCACTTGCAGCAGACGGCCGTCCTGCAAGCGAGCTTCCAGCAATGCATGATCGCCCGCGTCACGATTGAAGCCGATGATGAACTTGCCGTCCGGCGCCATCCGCACGGGCTTGCCATCGAGAAGCAGGAGGGACGCACCGGCCGGGGCCGTGCCCCGCAGCAGCGTACCCTGCGTCATTTCGCCCTGAAGAGCGAACAGGGAGGCTGGGACCACGCGGGGCGGTGGCGGGGCGATCGGTTGCCCCGCTGGTGGCGGGGGCGTCACCGGACCCGAGACGGTCTGCCGCCCGGCACATCCGGCCAGCAGGAGCAGTCCCGCGCCCAGCGCGACGGCACGGATCAAGCGGGCCGCTCCGCCTTGGTGGACAGCTCCGCTGTAGCGTAGGGCTCCTGCCGGGCGACGCTCCAGTAACGTAGTTCCTCCAGCGACACAGGAGCACCGGAAAGCGCGCAGACGACATGATCGCCCGCCGCCATCACGCGGAATCCATTGGCCATATAGTGCAGCCGGGCCGGCCGGCCCTGTGCCATCAGCATCGTCGTATCCCTTTTCGTTTCTCGCGCGAGATAAGGCCGTTGGCTAACAAGCGGCAAGCCGACCGCAAACCGAAATGCTCAAAGCAACGTCGGCTGGTCCGGCACCTTGCGGGCAACACGCGGCTTCGGAGCACTGCCCTCCACCTGCACGTCCACCCGATCCTGACCGGCGAAGACGAGCGTCACCGCGCCCGCCGCTCGCACCCCGGCGCCGTCGGTTACCACGCCGCCCGCTCGATCCTCGACCCAGGCATAGCCTCGGGACAGGACGCGTTCGGGATTGAGCTGCTCGATCAACCGCCACGTTTGCTCCAGCCGTCGCCGATCCGCATCGATCCGCGCCGTGACGAGGCTCGGCCGCAGGCGGAGGGCAGCCAGGCGCTCCCGCCCACGCGCCAATCGCGCCTCCAACAAAGCCGGGCGGAGCGCCCCCGACGCATCGGCTAGCTCGCGCCGTGCCTCCGCCAGACGCCGGGACAGGGCGCGCGGGAGGCGCTCGCCAACTTCGTCCAGCCGTTGCCGCTGCGGCGCGAGCAGACGCTCCGGCGCTGGCAGCCGGCGGCCCACGGCAGCCAGCTTCTCCTGACCATGTTCCCGATAGCGCCGCGCGCAGCGGCCGGCACGCAGCCACAATTGCTGAACGCTGTCGGCAAGGTCGGCCTTCACCGGCACGGCCATTTCGGCAGCGGCGGTGGGCGTCGGCGCCCGCACGTCGGCGGCGAAATCGCATAGCGTCACATCCGTTTCGTGGCCCACGGCGGAGATCGTCGGGATAGGCGATTCCGCGACGGCCCTCACCACCACCTCCTCATTGAAGGCCCACAGATCTTCGATTGAGCCACCGCCGCGCGCGACGATGATGAGATCGGGCGAATCCGGCAGAGCAGCGAAACCGCGCACCGCTGCCGCCACCTGTGCCGCCGCGCCCTCGCCCTGCACCGCTACTGGCCAGACCAGCACATGGCTGGGGCAGCGATCCTCCAGCCGATGGAGTATATCGCGGATCACGGCACCGGTCGGCGATGTGACGACACCGATCTTCCGTGGCAGGAATGGCAGAGCCCGCTTGCGTGCGCTTTCAAACAGACCCTCAGCAGCGAGCACCCGGCGCCGTTGATCAAGCAGCGCCATCAAGGCGCCCTGCCCCGCCAGCTCCATGCGTTCGATGACGATCTGATAGCGGGATCGGCCGGGATAGGTCGTGAGCCGGCCGGTCGCGATCACCTCCGCGCCGTCTTCCGGACGGAACGCCAGCGGCGTGCCTTTCCAGACGACAGCATCCAGGCAGGCGCGGTCGTCCTTCAGCGTCAGATAGCTATGCCCGGAGCCGACCCGCTTGAAGCCGGAAATCTCCCCGCGCACGCGCACATGCGAAAAGGCATCTTCCACGGATCGCTTGAGCGCGCCGGAAAGTTCGGAAACGGAGAGCGCCGGCGCGTTGTCGCCGGCCGTTTCCTCGGCTAGCAGCCGGCCGGTCGCATCAGGGGTCGTCGCCATGAAAGTCCTGCTCATCGGTTCGGGCGGTCGCGAACATGCGCTAGCCTGGAAGCTCGCGCAATCGCCGCGCCTGACCACGCTGTACGCTGCGCCCGGCAATCCCGGTATCGCTCGCCACGCCGAATTGGTCGATCTCGATCCGGCGCATATCGAGGCGATCGTCGCGTTTGCACGGGACGAGAATATCGGTCTGGTCGTCGTTGGGCCTGAGCAACCTCTCGTCGCCGGCCTCGCCGATCAACTGCGCGCGGATGGCGTGCTGGTGTTCGGGCCAAACAAGGCGGCAGCTCAGTTGGAAGGCTCCAAGGGCTTCACCAAGGATCTGTGCGCGCGAGCCGGCATCCCGACCGCCGCATATGGCCGATATACCGATCTCGCAGCCGCGCGCGACAGTTTAACGCGCTTCGGGCTGCCGGTCGTCATCAAGGCCGACGGGCTTGCCGCCGGCAAGGGCGTGGTCATCGCCGAAACTGCGGAGCAAGCGCACGCTGCGCTCGATGACATGTTTGGCGGCGGCTTCGGCGGTGCTGGCGGCGAAGTGGTGATCGAGGAATTTCTGGAAGGCGAGGAAGCGAGCTTCTTCGCGCTCACGGACGGCACGACCGCCCTGCCCTTCGGATCGGCGCAGGATCACAAGCGCGTCGGCGAGGGCGATATGGGCCCGAATACCGGCGGCATGGGCGCGTATAGCCCCGCCCCGGTCCTGACCCCGTCGCTTGAAGCGCAGGCCATGCGTGAGATCATCCTGCCCACGGTGCGCGCGATGGCAGAGGCCGGGATGCCTTACTCCGGCGTGCTGTATGCAGGGCTGATGCTGACGGCGGATGGGCCGAAGCTGATCGAATATAATGCGCGCTTCGGCGATCCCGAGACGCAGGTGCTGATGCCCCGCTTCGAGGGCGACCTGATCGATCTGATGCTCGCCGTCGCCGAAGGGCGGCTGCACGAGATCGCGGCGCCGCAGCTCGCACAGCGCGTGGCCCTCACCGTAGTCATGGCCGCGCGCGGTTATCCCGGTACGCCCGAGACGGGAGGCGAGATCGGCGGGATCGGAGCCGCCGAGGACGGCGCGGTCGTGTTTCAGGCGGGGATGAAGCAGAGCGGCGATAAACTGGTCGCCAATGGTGGCCGTGTACTGGCCGTCACCGGCATGGGCGAAACCGTGGCGGAGGCGCAGCGTGCCGCGTATGCCGCCGTGGATCGGATCGACTTCCCAACCGGCTTTTGCCGCCGGGACATTGGCTGGCGCGAAATAGCCCGCGAGAAGGATCGCGCCTGATCTTGCGCGATCCGGCGGACGGCGGCTAGGGGCGCTTACCGCCTGCGGCAATTCAGAACAGGGATCTCATGAGCCAAACCACGATCATCATCATCGCCGTGATCGTGGCGATCACGCTTATCGCCATCCTCCTCCTGCGCAGTCGCAAACAGCATGTTACATTCGGTGAGACGTCCGCGCCGCCGATGGCGCCGGCCCGCAAGGCCGTCGACGTGCCGGCTGCAATCGAAGAGGGACATGGCGTCGGCTCCGAGATCACCGCCGCGATCGAGGATGTCGTCGATCAGTTCGTCGGGATTGAGGCGCATGCTTCTGGGGGCGCGGATCGTACCGCCACCAAGGTCGATGGCGATGCGCTGACGACGCTCAAGGGTCTCGGCCCCAAAGCCGAAAGCCGATTGCAGGATCTGGGTGTGACGCGCTTCGAGCAGATTGCAGCGTGGACGGTGCAGGACGTGGAAGCGATCGACGCGCAGATGGGCGCCTTTAAGGGCAGGATCCAGCGCGACCGTTGGGTGGAGCAGGCAAAGCTGCTCGCCAATGGCGACCGCGATGCGTTCGAGGCGCAGTTCGGCAAGATCGGCGGCTAATGCCCCGCGATCGGATCTCCGGCTCGGTCTGCCTCTAACGCCGTCCATCAGCGACATTCAGCACCCACGGCACGAACACAACTGACGAGCGGGCTTGCTCCTATCTGGGCAGATGGACAGCCCACTGGCCTTCGATGCCGACGGCTTAAATACAGCAGACCTTAAACAGAAAGGGCGGCCCGTTGCCGGACCGCCCTTCCTTTTGACTTTCAACTCCCGGTCTGCACCGGGATGATCGCGAGCGCCTAGGCGCTCAGGATCACTTGAGTTCGACAGTCGCGCCGGCTTCTTCGAGCTGCTTCTTGAGCTTCTCGGCTTCGTCCTTGCTGATGCCTTCCTTAACGGCCTTCGGAGCGCTCTCGACGAGCGTCTTGGCTTCCGTCAGGCCGAGACCGGTGATGGCGCGGACTTCCTTAATGACGTTGATCTTCTTGCCACCGTCGCCGGTGAGGATCACGTCGAACTCGGTCTTCTCTTCAGCTGCAGGTGCAGCCGGGCCGCCAGCAGCCGGTGCCGCAGCAACGGCAGCAGCGGCGGAAACGCCCCACTTCTCTTCGAGCAGCTTCGAGAGCTCGGCTGCTTCGAGGACGGTCAGTGCCGACAGGTCTTCAACGATCTTTGCGAGGTCTGCCATGATATTCTCCATGCGGGCGCAGCACGCCCAAATAACATATCGGGAGCACGTGCCCCGATAAGGTCAGGTTTATGCTTCTTCCTTGGCCGCATAGGCCCCGAACACGCGTGCGAGCTGGCCCGCAGGTGCCTGGATGATCTGAACGACCTTGGTCGCGGGTGCCTGCACGAGGCCCACGATCTTGGCGCGCAGCTCATCGAGGCTGGGCAGTTCCGCAAGCGCCTTCACGCCTGCCACGTCGAGCACGGTCTCGCCCATCGCGCCGCCCACGATTTCCAACTTGTCGTTGGTCTTCGCGAAATCGACGACGACCTTGGCGGCCGCGACCGGGTCCACCGACGTCGACAGCGCCGTCGGTCCCGTCAGCAGATCGCTGAGCGAGGTGTAGGGCGTGCCTTCGGCGGCAATGCGGGCAAGACGGTTCTTGGTCACCTTGTAGCTGGCGCCCGCTGCCCGCATCTTGACCCGGAGCTGGGTGGACTGAGCCACCGTCATTCCGAGGTTGCGCGTGACGACCACGACGGACGTCTCGCTCAACGTGCGATTCAGCGCTGCAACCTGCTCGGACTTTTGAGCACGATCCATTGCCATTCTCCATGTCGTCCGGCGATATTCGCCGAACGCACCACCACATCCGACGCGACATGCGCCGAACGGATCGAACCGCCCTGGCAGAAGCCGGGACGGCAGTTTGTCCGAAGGGGAATGGATGCCTGACCCGACCGGCACGAACCCGTCAGGCAGACCGGAGCAGCATCGCACGCGCAGCCGGCAAAATCTCTTCCCCGTCTCGGCAGGGCATTAAGAGAGGCATATTCCCCTCACCTGCTGTCTCGGACGGATGACCTCGTACGGATACCGCACGCGGACGGTGAGCCCGATAGCAGCGTGCCGGGAAAAGTAAAGCCGAGTCGTTCCCCGATGAGCAGGAGATTGCCTGGAGGGGCGTCAAATCCGCTTGAGGATGACAATGTCTCCGCGATCGTAGATCGGGCGATATCCCCGCGAAATAAGCGCCAGGACGATCCTGGTGGATCCTGGCATGGCCGGATCGATGCGGATGCCGTCTAGAAAGGCCCTGCGCGGCAGCACGTTGGTATCCACCACGATGAACGCCACGCGATCTCTGGTCATCTCGCGGCGGAACCGATCCAGCCAGGGCATCATCCTCACGTCCACGGGCCGGATCTGGGCGAGCAGATTGTTGTTTACATAGCGGGTCGCCGTCTTGCGCTGGGCGAGGTATGGCACCTCGTAATTCCAACCCCATTGCAGAACGAGATCGTCGACTCCGCTCTCTTGCGCGACGATCCGCGCCGCCTCCGTTCGCTCGGGCGTCCCGCTGCGGCCGATGCTTGAGCCATCGCTACGGGCGATCGTCCGCATGGCGGGCAAGATGCTGTGCTGAATGCGCGCGGCGATGCCGACGCCGAGCAGCGACACCGCAAGCCCCAGCGCTGGATAGACGAGCCAGCGCGCTCCCGAGGCACGATCCTTCGAAGCCAAGGCACGCACGCCGCCTTCGATACCGAGTGCCGCCGATAGCATGAACAATGGAATCAAGCCGCCGAGCTGATAGCCGAACCCCTTGTTCTGGACGAAGTAGGAGACGAGCACCGTCACGACCAGCGACAGGATGTAGACCGGAGCCCACCCATCCCGCTGCGGCGCGATCCGGCGCCATACCCAGAGTGGCGCGGCCGATATCGCGACGAGCGACGGCCAGAAGAATTGCTCACGGATGGTCGCGAATAGCAGGCCGATGAGGCGACCACGCCCCTCCGGCACCTGATAGGCGGTCGCCGGGAACACCACCGCCTGCTCATACCAATCGGCGATCGATCCCTTTGCGATACCGGCGATCGCGAATGCGAGGATGACGAGACCCAGACCAAGCGCGAATTGTCCGGTTGCACCCAGGCGACCAGCCGCTCTGCGTTCACGCGCCAACTCGATCAGCCAGAACGGAAGGGCCACGAACAGGTAGGTCGGCCGAACGAAGGTGACGAAGCCGACGATCGCGCCGACGGCGATACGCGCCCAGCCCCGGTGAGGCGCCTGCCCGACGATCAATCCGGTCGCCAGCAGCAGCATGTGCATCGCCACGATATCGCGATGGCCGGCCATCCAGCCGCCCGACGTGACATAGACGATGGGATAAAGGAGGATCAGGCCCCAGCCTGCTGCGGCAAAGCCGGCACGGCGGGCGATCAACCACAGGCCGGCCATGCCGATGGGAAGCAGGCAGAAATCCTGCAGCCGCGCCGTCCAGCCATGCACGCCGAAAAGGCGGATGCCGAGTTCGTGATAGAGGAGCGGGCCGGGCCAAGAAATATCGAAGCCACCGCTGTAGAAGGTCATGCCCTTCGTGGCGAGGAAGCCAAGATATTCGAAAATGAACTGATCCGGTGAGGCAGGGACGGTACAATAATAGAGGCCGCAAACGGCCCAGACGATCGCTGCGCCGAGCACGAACACACCGATCGCGGGCAGAGGCCAGCTTCCCTGTCGCACCGCTTCCCCCTGCCCGCCCGCCTAATTGGCTCGCATAGATCACCGATCCTGTCCACCAACGGAGGCGCCGCGCGTACCGCCCGTTCGGCCGCCAATAACCCACAGTGTTGCAGCCGAGCCACAACACAAAAACAAGAGGCGAAGCGAGCAACCCGGCGGGGATCGAGCGGTTCTCGCCGGGTCCCAAAACACCGGACACGTTGATTCCCAAGGAGTTTTCTATGAAGAAGTTCGCCCTCGCCGCCATCATGGCGGCCTGCCTGCCCGTCGCCGCGCAGGCCCAGGACACCGCGCCTGACGGCACCGCAGCCTTCGGGATCGAGCCCTATGTCGGCGTTCTCGGCGGCTACCACAGCTTCGATCGCAACAGCGAATTCGGCTCGCGCCCCGGCTTGACCAAGATGAACGGCGCGCTGATCAGCGGCATCGCCGGCGTCAACGTGCCGCTCGGCGCCTTCTTCGTCGGTGCCGAAGGCAACGCCACGAAGGGCTTCAGCGACATCGATTGGGAATATGGCGCCAAGGGCCGCGCCGGCTTCCGCGCGGGCCAGAGCGGCCTGATCTACCTGTCGGCCGGATACCAGTGGGTGAACGGCCGTCGCGGTTGGAGCGACCAGAAGGATTGGGTGTATGGCGGCGGCATCGAGATCGGCCCGAAGGATGTCGGCCTGACCGGCGTGAGCCTGCCGGCCGGTGCGCGCCTGCGCCTGCAGATCGACACGTACGATTTCGACAGCATCCGTCCGATGGCCGGCGTCGTCTTCCACTTCTGATCTACCGCAACGGCGCCTCGGCGCCCGAGCGAAGCGAGAGGGCCGGCACTGCCGGTCCTCTTTTTTTGTCTGCCAGCCATCGCGCTGCACCGTGCAGGGCGCCCATCGAAACGCCGCAGCCTTCGTTACGCGATACACAGCTATCCGCGTGAAGAGCCTGTCGAGGAAGCGAGATTGGCTTGAAAAAGAGCAAAGAGGATCGTTGTACTCTTTTTGTTCAATTTGTCAATGAGATAACTACGCGCCTCGTGGGCCGCCAAAGCAGCCGAGAACGGCCAAATTAGCTTGCCTCCGTAAGGGAGTTCTAATGCCTGCTCACGCTCCATTCCCGGACGTTTACTGTCGCTCACTGCCAAAATTGCGTTTGCGCCGCGACCGACGAACGCTAGAAGCCGCGCGTCGAAAAAGGCAGACTTGGTTTGGTAAGCCCGAGTCCTCCCGGTAACGGGAGCTCTGGTCTTTGGCTTCGTGCCCGAACCCCCACGACGAACGAAGGGCGCTTGATGCGTCCCGCGTTCGTCCGTGTGGATCTCAGGTCGAGAAACGCTCCGGTCGAACGTCGACAGCGGAGCCGCACCATGAATCTGCCTATGCCCAATTATCACGACATCCTGATTGCCGGCGCGGGTCCGGTCGGTCTTTTCCTGGCTTGCGAGCTGCGGTTGGCCGGTTGCTCGGTGCTGGTCATCGAACAGGCGAATGACCTGGCGACGCCGCTTAAGCGCGCGCCCTTCGGTCTGCGTGGTCTCTCCGTGCCGACCGTCGAAAGCTTCGAAAGGCGAGGCCTGTTGGCTCGCCTGAAAGCCCGGATCCCCGGCCGGGAGATCGCGGCCGCTGCGCCCTGGATGAAGGAAGGGCGCAGGCCGGGCGGGCATTTTGCCGGCATCGACTTCTTCCTCGACCAGATCGACCAGAGCCAGTGGCCCTCTCGCTTGCCACATTCGGCCAAGCCTATGGCGGCCGATCTGGAGAGCGTCGAGGCCGTCTTGGCGGACCGCGCGAAAGAACTGGGCGTCACCGTCAGATATGGCCAGGGCGTTTCGGGCGTGGACGCGACGGATCACGACGTGACGGTCCGCGCCGGTGGGGAGACATTCCGGGTCGGTTGGCTCGTCGGCTGCGATGGCGGCCGCAGTACCGTGCGCAAAGCGTCCGGTTTCGGTTTCATCGGGACGAAACCCGAGTTCACCGGCTACTTCGCTCAGGTCGAACTTGCCGATCCATCGAAGCTGGAGCCCGGTCACCACGATACGCCAACCGGAACGTACATCTTCGACCTGCCCGATATGATCAGAATGGTTGAGTTCGACGGCGGGGCGCATCACCGAGTACAGCCGGTCACACGCGACCATCTCCAGGCAGTGCTGCGCCGTATCTCCGGCACCGACATTGAGCTGACGGCCGTCGGGCTTGTCACGACCTGGACGGATCGAGCCTATCTGGCGACCGAGTATCGGCGGGGGCGCGTGCTGCTCGCTGGCGATGCAGCGCACATCCATTCGCCGTTGGGCGGCCAAGGCCTCAACCTCGGTCTTGGCGATGCGATGAACCTCGGCTGGAAACTAGCCGCGACGATCCGTGGCAACGCTGCCGCCGGACTTCTCGACAGCTATGGGCGAGAGCGTCGGCCGGTCGCCGAGCAGATACTCGACTGGTCGCGCGCGCAGGTCGCGCTGATGCAACCGAGCCAAAGCGTGCAAGCACTCCGGGCCATCGTCCGCGACCTGATAGCGACGCGGGATGGCGCAACCCATCTCGCTGAGCGCATTTGGGGCGTCTCGGTGCGCTACGATCTAGGCGGCGATCATCCTCTCGTAGGGCGCAGCGCCCCCGATTTCGAGTTGACTGACGGGACACGACTGAACGAGCACTTCCGACGGGGATGGGCGCTTCTGCTGGATTGTGATGGAAGCGATCGCTTGCGCACGCTTTCTAACTGCTACCGCGGCCGACTCACCTATCTGCCGTGCGAGGCGCGCGACCCGTCAGGCTTGCACGCCCTGTTGGTTCGCCCCGACGGTTTTGTCGCCTGGGCAAGCGATCGACTTACGGACGGCGCCGAGGCTGCCCGAGCTCTATCGCAGTTGCTCGATGGAGAAAACGTTGCTGGGTCGAGCGGCGCGATGAGTAGACCTCCAGGGTGCCCGCTCTAGCTCGATCAGCTTGCAAGAGCCGCCGGCCTGCTTCCACCAATCCCCTCCATCGCGATGCGCAACCGAAGCAGACGGCTGAAGCTACTGGGGAGCCAAGCGGATATCCGCCCGAGGCATGGCGGCGAGGGTAATGCTTGTCTCTAAGCGGTTGCTCGCCAATCGGCTCCAGCCTCATCTTCACTAAACAAAAAGGCCGGGGATCGCTCCCCGGCCTTTCTGTTTGTTCGACGGATAGAAGGATCAGGTCGCGGAGAGTTCCGCGACGTCGACCTTGATGCCGGGGCCCATCGAGGAGCTGACGGCGATCTTCTTCAGATACTTGCCCTTGGCGCCGGTTGGCTTGGCCTTCACGATCGCATCCAGCAGCGCATCGAAGTTCGCCCGCAGATCTTCGGCCGGGAAGCTGGCCTTGCCGATGCCGGAATGGATGATGCCGGCCTTTTCGACGCGATATTCGACCTGGCCGCCCTTGGCGTCCTTGACCGCCTGCGCGACGTTCATCGTGACCGTGCCCAGCTTCGGGTTCGGCATCAGGCCCTTCGGACCCAGCACCTTACCGAGACGGCCGACGAGGCCCATCATGTCCGGCGTGGCGATGCAGCGATCGAAATCGACCGTGCCGCCCTGGATCGTCTCAAGCAGATCTTCCGCACCGACGATCTCGGCACCTGCCGCCGTGGCTTCGTCAGCCTTGGCGCCGCGTGCGAACACGGCGACGCGAACGTCCTTGCCCGTGCCCTTCGGCAGATTGACGACGCCGCGGACCATCTGATCGGCATGACGCGGATCGACGCCGAGGTTCAGCGCGACTTCGATCGTCTCGTCGAACTTGGCAGTGGCGTTGGTGCGGGCGAGCGCGATGGCTTCGTCCACGCCATACAGCTTGTCACGATCGACGGCGGCGGCGTGGGTCTGGGCCTTCTTGGAAAGCTTGTTCGGCTTCAGCATCGGATCAGCCCTCCACTACTTCGAGGCCCATCGCACGGGCGGAGCCTTCGATGATCTTCGTCGCCGCATCGATATCGTTGGCGTTGAGATCCTTCATCTTCGCGGTTGCGATTTCGGACAGCTGCGAACGCTTGATCGTGCCTGCCGACACCTTGCCCGGCTCCTTCGAGCCCGACTTAAGGCCGGCGGCCTGCTTGATCAGATACGTTGCCGGCGGCGTCTTCGTCTCGAACGAGAAGGAGCGATCGGCATAGACGGTGATCACGGTCGGCAGCGGCGTGCCGACAGCTTCGCCAGCCGTCTGCGCGTTGAACGCCTTGCAGAATTCCATGATGTTGACGCCGCGCTGACCGAGCGCGGGGCCGATCGGCGGGGAGGGATTGGCCTTGCCGGCCGGCACCTGCAATTTGATGTAACCTGTAATCTTCTTCGCCATGATTACCTCCTATGGCTTAGCGGTGATGGCGGCTGCCCGAAGACGGCCTCCCGCGGAACATGCCCCTTCCCGTCATGCCGGACTTGATCCGGCATCCACCATCCACCGAATTACGGTGAGGGGCAGAGTGGACCCCGGACAAGATCCGGGACGACGAAACCGAATTACTTGACCCGTTCGACCTGCTCGAATTCCAGCTCGACCGGCGTTGCGCGACCGAAGATCGACACGGAAACCTTGACACGGCTGCGATCGAAATCGAGCTCCTCGACCAGGCCGTTGAAGGTCGCGAACGGACCATCCAGCACCTTGACCGAATCGCCGATATCGAAATCGACCTTGATCTTGGTTTTCGCAGGAGCGGCGGCGGCCTCTTCCTTCGTATTGAGGATGCGGGCGGCCTCGGCATCCGAGATCGGCTGCGGCTTGCCGGAGGAGCCTAGGAAGCCCGTTACCTTCGGCGTGTTCTTCACGAGGTGATAGACATCGTCGTTCATCGCCAGCTTCGCGAGCACATAGCCCGGGAAGAATTTGCGATCCGACGTCACCTTCTTGCCGCGACGAACTTCGGTGACCTTTTCGGTCGGGACTTCCACCGCCTCGACCAGAGTTTCGAGGCCAAGCCGGGTCGCATCGGTGAGGATCTGCTCCTTCACCTTGTTTTCGAAGCCCGAATAAGCGTGGATGATGTACCAGCGCGACATGATCTAAAGCGTGTCCTAAGCCTGGACGAGCGACAGCAGGAACTTGACGATCCGGCTGAAACCCCAATCAACGGTGAAAAAGAAGATGCCGAGCGTGAGCGTCAGAATGACCACCATGACGGCGGTCATCACCGTTTCGCGCCGGCTGGGCCAATAGACCTTGGCGGTCTCGGCCTTGACCTGCTGAATGAACTCGGTGGGACTTACCTTCGCCACGGCTTACTTCTTCCTTATTTTCCGGCAACGAGGCATGGGACCGCCGCCCGGTCCTTATCGGAGCCGGCGCGATCCATCCACGTTTTCGGATTGGGCGGGCAGATAGCTCTTAGCGGCGTGGGACGCAAGCGGCGGTAGATGCTGCGTGCTCGCATCGCCGTGCCCGACCGCGCGGAGACAAGCCCGCGCCGAAGCGGCGGCCTGTCTGGCGTTCGGCAATGGCAGGAGTGGAGGGACTCGAACCCACGGCCCTCGGTTTTGGAGACCGATGCTCTACCAACTGAGCTACACTCCTCCGCAGAGGCGTGGGCCGCATAGCCGGGGGTTTGGGCAGGCGCAAGCGTCATCGCGCCTGCCGGCAGGCGCCGCGACTGACGCTCTGCCGGTGGCGTCCGCTCGCGCGCCGCGTTATCGTGCGTGGATGGCGGAGCTTGATCCCGATTTGCTGCTGCGCGCGTATTCAGTCGGCGTCTTCCCGATGGCGAACAGCCGTGATGCGGGCGACGTCTTTTGGGTAGAGCCGAAGAAGCGCGGTATCCTGCCGCTGGATGGCTTCCATCTTTCTCGCAGCCTAGCCAAGACGATCCGGTCCGGCCGCCTGACGACGACGGCGGACGCGGCCTTCGGTGAGGTGGTGCGGCTGTGCGCGGCGCCGACCGAGGCCCGATCCGATACGTGGATCAACCCGCAGATCGAGGCGGCCTATGGGGAGCTTCATCAGCGCGGATATGCCCATTCGATCGAGACGTGGGCGGACGGCGAGCTTGTCGGCGGCCTGTATGGCGTGCGGCTGGGCGCGGCCTTCTTCGGGGAGAGCATGTTCAGCCGCACCCGCGACGCATCGAAGGTGGCGCTCGCGCATCTGGTGGCAAGGCTCAAGGCAGGCGGATTCCAGCTGCTCGACTGCCAGTTCCTGACCGATCACCTCGCCTCGCTGGGCGCGATCGAAATCAGCCGGGGTGATTATGTCGCGCTGTTGGACAAGGCGCTGGGGCTTGGCTCGGCCGTCGGCTTTGCGGAGGCCGCATCGGCGGGCGCAGCTGATTTCTTCGCGCTGGATCGCGGCGTCCCGGCGGACGATCCGGCGACGACGGTGGCGGGCCCGGTTTCGGCATGCCGCATCGTGCAGCTCTTGGGCCAGACATCCCAATAAGGGTTTTCGACGACGTTCAGCGACGGGCTTTCCTTGTAGAGCCAGCCGGAGAAGATGCGCCGCCACCGCCCGTCCGCGCCATGCAGATCGGCCTGGACGAAGGCGCCGGTCAATTGTTCGGCCTCCCAATCCGCCGTCTGATCGCAAGCACGCAGGCGCACGATCAGCGGGCCAATGCGCTTGGCCTCACCGGGGCGCAGCGTGAGATCCCGCGAGATGCCGTCGCGCTTGTTGAGGACGCCGATCACGGCGACGCGATCCGCCATCGGCGTATCGGCTTTCGCGAGCGGCGGCGCGGCCGGCTTGGGAGGCGCCTTGGCGGCGGACGGGCTTTCGTTGGCGAGCGCCGGTTCCGGCACGAGCGCCGATGTCTCATTCTCGTTCGCGGGCGACTGGATGGCGATCGCCGTTCCAAGCCCGGCGCTGCAGATCAGAATCGCGGCAAGCGCGAACGCGCCGGTGCGGCTCAGCCTCAAGGCTTGGCGCCCGTTGCCCCCTGCTCGCTCCCCGAGCTTGCGGGCTTGTTGATGAACTGGCCGATCAGCGCCATCAGATCCATCGCACCTTGCGTATCGGTGATCGTGTCCCCGCTCTTGAGCGGCGTTTCCGAACCACCGGGAGTCAAGGCGACGAAGGTGCTGCCGAGCAGGCCTTCGGAGGTGATCGCCGCGCTGGAATCGGCCGGCAGCTTCACGGCGGGATCGAGGGCGAGGGTGACAGACACCTGATAGCTTTGCGGATCCAGCTTCTGCCCGGTGACGCTGCCGATCTTGAGGCCAGCGACGCGGACATCGGTGCCGACATTGACGCCGCTGGCATTCGGGAAGAGCGCGGTAACCTTGTAACCATCGGTATGGCCACCGCCACCCGTATGGCGCCAGGCGAACAGGATGAACGCGGCGGCGAGGATCACGACGAGAAGGCCTACGAACGCCTCGCCCGCATTTTCGCGGAAAAGGCTCTTCATGGGTTGCCGGGGCTCCATGCCTCATAATCGCCCGTAGCGGCCGCGCGATTGCCGCCCCGCTCCAGCGCACCGGCGGGCAGATAGGCCCGGTTGGTGCCGGTCATGTTCGGAAGCGCATCCTTCTCCCACACGCGCGGCGGCGGAAGATCATCGGGCACGAGATCGGTCTGATGATGAAGCCAGCCATGCCATTCGGGCGCCACGCGACTCGCGTCGTTCTGGCCTTCATAGATGACCCAGCGACGCCCCTTCCCGTCGACCGGCTTCTTCGTCTCGAAATAGACGTTGCCGAGCGCGTCGGAGCCGATCTTGCGACCGTTGCGGCGACTATACAGGAGGGTGCCGATGGTGGCCCCTTCCCACCAGGTGAAAATCTTCATCAGCACGGACATAAGGGAGGCGTCTAGCCGCTTAGCGGGCGGCAGCGCAACAGCGAGCGGCGCACATAGCGGAGATCGGCCGCAAATCTTCTACCAGCGGACGGAATCGCCGACGGAGATGCCGGCCGCGCGCGCCGCGCCGCCGTTCAGCTCCAGCACGGCGGACACCGGCTCGGGGCAATCGATGAGGTCCAGCGACAGTGGCTTGGCGTTCTCGGCGATACGAACGATCCGTTTGTCGGGCCCGATGAAGATCAGATCGAGCGGAAGCCAGGTATTCTTCATCCAAAAGCTGACCGGGCGCGGTGGCTTCATCGGGAAGATCATTCCATGATCAGTCGGCATCGTTTTGCGGAACATCAGGCCGATTTCCTGCTGACCCGGCGTGGCGGCGACCTCGACCTGATAGCGGCGGAGCTTGCCCCGGCTTTCGATGCTGAGCGGCACGGCCTTGAGCGACTGCGCTACGCCGGTTTCCTGGGCGACCGACGGCGCCGCCGGAGCGAGCAGGAGCAGGGATGCGGCGAGCACCGCACCAAGCGGACGAATCATACGGCTTCCACGATGACCGCGAGCGGCCCCTTGCGCCCTTCGGCGATGCGAGCGCGGAGCGGCTGATCCGGCCCAAGCTCACCCAGGCCCGCGCGGCGGATCGTTTCCATATGCACGAAAATATCTTGGGTAGTGCCCGGCCGAAGCAGGAAGCCATAACCCTTGATCAGATTGAACCATTTGACGATGACGGGCTCGAACGGCCCGGCGATGGCGAGAAGCGCGATGGGATCGACCCGATCGGCATTCTTCTTGGCGATCAGATCGGCATCCGGGCCGATCGCGGTGGACAGATCGATCTTAAGGATGCGGCGCGCCTGCATGCCGCGCTGCCGCTCCACCGCTTCGCATACGATGCGGGTGCCTTCGGGCAGAGTGCGGCGATCATGTTCCCGAAGCACGGAAAAATGGATCAGGATGTCCCCTTCGCCATCATCACCGACCATGAAACCGAAACCACGCGTTCCATCGAACCATTTGACGGCGCCACTAACGCACGACACGGTTTCGCTGGCTGCGGGCTCTTCCACGATCAACGGCAAAGCTTGGTCCAAATCCCCCCCTGTCGCGAGCATTCGCCCTGCTTCTTCGCCACTCATCTGGACTTAAGCACCCCTCAACAGACCATTGGGTCTACAAGACGTTAG
>Ga0247734_1000195_pt1 | contig 55397 bp, 46 predicted proteins | sample UWRJL103311B2_FD_180933 | JGI IMG/M metagenome (GOLD analysis project Ga0247734, IMG submission 180933) | Plant litter microbial communities from Arlington Agricultural Research Station in Wisconsin, United States - UWRJ-L103-311B-2 | ecosystem: Environmental > Terrestrial > Plant litter >... | reverse complement strand
TATTAGAAAGTGCGCGGACCTACCCGGTTAATTTAGGAGAAGGAAAGCTTTTTGGAGCGCTGGAGAATGATATCTTTTACTGGTTGGGAGTTGCCCATCAGGGGATAGGTGATATGGAGACCGCAAAACAATATTTTATTGACGCAACTGTTGGTTTAAGCGAACCAACAGCAGCTATTTTCTATAACGACCAGCAACCTGACCAAATATTTTATCAGGGTTTGGCCTGGAGAAAGCTTGGTGACGAAGAGAAAGCAACACAGCTATTCGAAAGATTGATTAGTTATGCAGAACAGCATAGTGATGATATAGTTAAGATAGATTATTTTGCCGTATCGCTACCAAACCTGCTCATTTTTGAAGATGATTTGAACGTCCGCAACCAGGTCCACTGCCTGTTTTTAAAAGGACTGGGATATCTGGGACTAGAGCAAAAGGAGCAGGCTTATCATGAATTTAACCGTGTGCTTACTTTAGATGCAATGCATCAAGGTGCCAATCAGCATGCACGACAGCTTTCTTAATACATAAATATTATTATTTGTAAAGTTATAATCAACATCAATGAGAAGTAAATTTCCGATTAGCCTGCATTATGTTTCAGTTTTACTTATAGGCAGTTTAGGTATGGCAGGTAATGTTACCATAGCGCAAAATATCACTATTCCTATAGAAACCAGCAACAATGCACTGGTTTTACAAGTAGATAAAAATAAGGACCTTAGTATGATATACTTCGGGAAAAAATTGCGGGATGCAAATGAGTATGCCCAAGTACAAGCTAGCTACAAACAAGGCACAGACTACACAGATGGTACAGCGGGTGCTGCTTTTTCTACCTCTGGAAACCGGAATTTGTTCGAACCCGCAATTACGGTTACACATGCGGACGGCAACAATTCGCTTGACCTGCGGTATGTTAGTCACCAGCTAACCAAAGAAAGCGCAGAGGTTTCCCTGTTGAGTATCGTTCTTAAAGATCCTGTATACAACTTTGAAGTTACCCTGAACTATAAGTCTTATTTTAAAGAGGACGTGGTAGAACAATGGAGTGTAATCAGACAAAAAGAAAAAGGCGAGGTTACGTTGCATAAATTTGCCTCGGCAAACCTTTATTTGCAAAATAGGAATTATTGGCTTACCCAGTATCATGGCGACTGGGCAAAGGAGATGCAGCCTGAAGAAGTGCAGCTTACCCACGGTATAAAGACGCTGGATAGCAAGCTTGGGACCAGGGCCAATCTTTTTCAACCATCGGTATTTATGTTGTCGCTAGATAAGCCGGCAACCGAAGATGAAGGCACAGTAATCTACGGTTCGGTAGAGTGGAGCAGTAATTTTCGCATTGATCTGGAACTGGACAACAGAGACAATCTCCGTGTTATTGCCGGGATGAATAATTATGCCAGTGCATACAAACTGAAACCAAACGAGGTATTTACTACGCCAGCTTTTCTCTTTACGCTATCTGACCATGGCAAGGGTGATGCAAGCCGTAAACTGCACAACTGGGCGCGTAACTATCGTATACTGGACGGCAAGGGTAACCGCCTTACGCTGCTCAACAATTGGGAAGCAACGTATTTCGATTTTGATGAGGCCAAGCTCTTTGAACTGATCAAAGACACGAAGAAATTGGGGGTAGATATGTTTTTGCTGGACGATGGTTGGTTTGCAAATAAATACCCAAGAAATGGCGATGTAGCCGGACTGGGCGATTGGGGTGTTAATAAAAAGAAACTTCCCAATGGTGTTGCATCGCTGGTAAAGGAGGCGACCGAAAATGGGGTGAAGTTCGGTATATGGATAGAGCCAGAGATGGTGAATCCAAAAAGTGAGCTATATGAAAAACATCCCGATTGGGTGGTTAAACAGCCGAAGCGCCCAGAACATTACTTACGCAATCAGTTGGAGCTCGATCTATCAAACCCCGAGGTGCAAAACTTCGTGTTTAAAGTAGTGGATGATATTTTTACCGAGACCCCTGACCTTGCTTATATTAAATGGGATTGTAATGCTGTAGTTTTTAACGCTTATTCTGCCCATTTAAAAAACCAGTCGCATTTTTACATTGAGTATATGCGCGGACTGTACAAAGTGCTGGAAAGGATACGGGCAAAATACCCAAAGGTTCCGATGATGCTTTGTTCGGGTGGAGGGGGAAGGGTAGATTATGCTGCCTTAAAATATTTTACCGAGTACTGGCCTAGTGACAACACTGATCCGCTGGAGCGTATTTTTATACAATGGGAATACTCGTATTTTTATCCGTCTATTACAAGTTCAAACCATGTTACGGACTGGGGCAAACAGCCGATAAAATTCCGTACTGATGTAGCCATGATGGGTAAACTCGGTTTTGATATCGTTGTTAGCAAACTGAATGGCAACGATCTGAAATTTTGCCAGGATGCGATTAAAAACTATAACTCCTTAAAGAGCGTGATCTGGCAAGGGGATTTGTACCGTTTGTCGGATCCTAAAAAGAACAGTGTAGCAGCTTTGATGTATGCAGATGAACAGAAATCTACAGCTGTACTTTTTAGCTATTTGGTTAGTAATCGTTATGGTGAAGGCAGTAAATTTCCTATTCGCCTTAAAGGACTGGACGCAGGGAAAAGATACCGCTTAAAAGAATTAAATGTTTTTCCGGGGACCAGGAGCACGATCGATGAACAGAAAACTTATACTGGCGATTTCCTGATGACTATTGGTATCAATCCCGATGTTAACGAGAAAAGAACAAGTGTAGTGCTACAGATTAACGAGGGGTGATGCAATTTATAAATTACAAATCAAATATGAAATCAGGGAACCCAGCGCTATACATACTGTTGCTTGCCTTAATACTGGTTAGCCAAATTGCTGTTGCACAGCGGACCAAACAAAGTATTAACACTTCCTGGCAATTTCACAAAGGAAATGATGTAGCGGTTTCTGCTCCAGGCTACTGGCAGGAGGTTAACCTTCCGCATAGCTGGAACAATGAGGATGTGATGGACGATACGCCTGGTTATTATCGGGGTATTGGTTATTACCAGAAAGAAATAGCTATACCTGCAGGATGGAAAAGCAAGAGTGTATATATTCATTTTGAAGGTGCAGGCCAAAAAGCCGAACTTTTTGTAAATGGAAAAAGCGCAGGAATTCATATTGGCGGCTATTCACCATTCAATTTTAATATCAGTAAGCTGCTTAAATCAGGGAACAACACCATCATGGTAAAGGTAGATAATGCCTTTGATGATGCGATTGCCCCCTTAGGTGGAGATTTTAGTGTTTATGGTGGCATTTATCGGGATGTTTACCTGGTGGCTGCGGCAAGTGACCATTTTGATATGGACAATTATGCCTCAAGCGGAATATTTGTGTCGACACCCGATGTTTCGAAGGAAAAAGCATCAGTAGCTATTAAAGGAAAGGTAACATCATTACGGAAGGATGTTAAAGTGCGCTCTGCGCTTTATGATGCTGAAGGAAATATCATCGCAAGTCAGACTAATAGTATTAACGCAGATGGAAGCTTTGATTTGCGGCTAAAGGAAGTTAGTGATCCCAAACTCTGGTCACCGGAAAATCCTTATCTCTATAAAGTAGTCAATTCGCTGATAGACGGCAGAACGAAGAAAGTTATAGATGAGGTTACCAATCCGCTTGGCTTTCGATGGTATAGTTTTGATGCAGAAAAAGGTTTTTCCTTAAACGGTAGTCCGTACAAGATCATGGGCGCAAGCAGGCATCAGGATTATAAAGGAATAGGACCGGCCTTGCCCGATGCTTTACATATTAACGACGTACAATGGTTAAAAGAAATGGGAGGAAACTTTTTGCGTGTATCACACTATCCACAAGACCCCGCGATAATGGAGGCATGTGACCGGCTTGGGATACTCACATCTGTAGAAACACCCGGTAATAACCAAGTTACCGAGTCGGCATCTTACGCACATAACATGCTGGAAATGCAACGCGAGATGATCCGCCAGAACTATAATCATCCCAGCGTAATTATTTGGAGCTATATGAACGAAGTGTTGATACAGCCACTGCATCAGGATAATACCACGGAACGTGCGCAGTACTGGAAAAACCTGCGAAATGTAGCACAGCAAATGGATGACCTTTGTAGAAAAGAAGATCCTGCGCGGTATACAATGATTGCCTTTCATGGTGATTTTGATCTTTACCAGCGTGTCGGACTAATCGATATTCCTATGATTGCCGGCTGGAACCTTTATCAAGGCTGGTATGTAGGGAAATTTGATGACTTTGAAACGTTTATCCTGCAACACCATAAGGTATACCCTAATAAACCACTGCTAATTTCGGAGTATGGCGCTGATGCAGATTACCGGCTGCATAATTTTACCCCATCCCGGTTTGATAAGACGCAGGAATACGCCAATCGATATCATGAAGCCTACATCAATACCATTATGAAATATCCCTTTATTGCTGGCGGGATAATCTGGAACCTGGTTGAGTTTGTTAATGAGGCAAGGCAGGATGCAAATCCTCATTTAAACACTAAAGGACTACTTACGGCCGATAGGAAACCGAAGGATACTTACTATATTTATAAAGCATTACTTGCAAAAGAACCGTTTGTGAAAATAGGAGGTACTGGCTGGTATAACCGTGCCCAGGAGGCCGACCAGGGAAGTAATACGATTGCCACACAGCCAGTTTCGGTCTACAGCAACCAGACGGAAGTTACGCTTTATGTAAATGGTAAAAATTTAGGAACTCAACCGGTAACAGATAGAAAGGCAATCTTCAAAGTGCCCTTTGTTAATGGAGTAAATGTGTTAAAAGTGTTGTCGCTCTCTTTGGAGGATAATGTCACTATCAATTTTCATGTAATCGCGAATAACTTAAAAGGCAGGGAAAATAAATTTTCGACACTTAATGTAAGTCTGGGCGATCAGCGTATGTTTATGGATGAAGTAACAGGAGAATCCTGGGTGCCGGAAAAGGAATATACTGTTGGTAGCTGGGGATATATCGGAGGGAAAGTTTTTAAAGATGATGAAAAAAGTGATCGCTATGGTTCTTGGCGAGATATTCTCGGTACTCCATATGATGCGATATATGAGACGCAACGGACTGGTTTGCAGTCTTTCAAAGCTGATGTGCCAGCTGGTGAATATGAGGTTACTTTCCACTTTGCAGAATTGCTGACAAAAGAGCAACAGCAAAAACTGGTTTATGATCTTGATAAAAACAAGGCGACAGAAAAGAATGAACTTAAAGGTCGGAATTTTGACGTTACCATAAATGACGTTCCTGTTATTGAAAATTTATCAGAACAAAACTACCTGAGGCCTGTCCGCGCCTATCAGACTAAAACTTTGGTAACCGTAAAACAGGCAGAAGGAATTTCAATTGGATTTAAAACGCATAACGGCAATGCTATATTAAACGGGCTACAGATTAGAAAGATTTTCTGATCTGTAGCGGGCCTGTCCGTCCTTAGAAAATTGGCAAACTTCATTTTATAGATTTATTTGTCACTTATTCACAATTAAGTGGTGAAGAAATAACTTTGGATTATCTAAAAACGATTTGGTAAGCGTAAAGTGCTCAGTATCCTCATAGTTTGTCTCCCGCACGCCTTCTTCATTAAACTGGTAAATTGTTGCCCCTGGATAACACATTAGCATAGGAGAATGCGTAGCGATCAGAAATTGAGCACGGCCGCTTTGTTCAAGCTCATGTATAACTGATATAAAAGCTAGTATCCTGGCAGGTGAGAGGGCAGCTTCGGGCTCATCGAGGATATAAATACCTGAGTCGAACTTATTATTGAATAGTGACAGGAACGACTCTCCATGGGATTGCGCATGTAATGACCGCCCGCCGTAGGCATCCAGGATGGCAGGATCATACTTTGCTATTTCATCAATATAAGAAGCGAAATTAAAAAAGCTTTCTGCTCTTAAGAAAAATCCCCGGTTGATCCTGCGGGGCGTCCATGTTAATCGTAATTTAGAAGCCAGCGCAGATTCGTATCCATCAACACCATTACCAGTATTTGCTTTATGGTTCCTGTTACCGCCCTTAAGGCTAAATCCGCAGTAATCTGCAATGCCTTCCAATAAGGTAGATTTTCCTGATCCGTTTTCACCAACAAAAAAAGTAACATTACTTTTTAGATTGAGTTCTATCCCCTTGTTGATACTGGCAATATTTTGCAGGTAACTGCCATCTATAAGCGGAGAAAGTGTTATCTGTGATAAAAATGGCATTTCTAAATTTAGAAAAAAAAACTACTATTCAGGTATGTTTACTGATTTATACAGCAATGAAAGTTTCATCCTCATCACTGTAGCCTACAGGATAACTTTTGAAGAATTTAAAAGTGGGGATTCCTAACCTATGCGGTTCTACTTCTGCCTCAATCCGATAAACTGCAGCCTGCTCGCTGTGGGTTTGCCATACAATCCGGTAAATTTGGCCGGGCATCAGCAGGCAGGTACCCTGGTCGGTATCTTTCAGTCTCATCAGGAGGCTTTCGTTGTTATCATATACATTTAAAAGTAGTTGTCCAGTTTTGGCCATTGTATTTATGCTTAATACCATAGTACTCTCTTTACCCGTCCCCAATGATTAATTGCGCTATTAATGTTTACCTCAAAGCTCCGGTAAAAGAAAAAAATAACTGGTTATAGAAATACTTTTTTATATAGGGTGATTTTACGGTATATTTAGCGTAAGAAGCAGTTGCAGAGGTGCTAACAACTCGGGAGATTTACATCATAATCTAAATTAAATATAGAAAACATGGAAAAAGAACTACAAGATGACCTTCTCTATTCACCAATACCTTTTTATGAGGTTAAAGAAATGGTTGCTACTTTTCACGACTATGAACTTAAACATCCGCAATACGATGCGGGTACACATGTTAAAGCAGTTTGGTTCAGTATCGATGATATTCAGCGTATGTGCCAACGCCTGGAGAAAGAAGGTGCAGACGGGCTGCGCGTTTACTACGGACGTTATCCAAATGATGTAAGTAACTTTGTAGAACCTAAACCGCACCCCAATACCAATTCTATTATATTCGTTTCCACACGTAAAACTGAAGAAGGCGTAGAACATTCTGATTATTTTGTTGAGCTGCACCCTATTACACCAGAAAATCGTGGCGAGCAATGTCAGCCCCATTGTGGAGGAGTAAGCTCCCAATTATAGCTTGCTTAACTATCTCAGTACAAATATTATTGCAGAACTGATCTGCCTTATTGCTGCCTGCTTGTTTCTTTATCAGGACAAGCAGGCGGCCTGGCGTAGCCAGATCTTTTTTTTATTACTAACCCTGATTGCAGAAGTTTCTGGAAAAGCCTTAAGAATTGCAGGTAAAAGCAACGACTGGATTTACAATATTTATATTATCACCGAAACCTGCTTTGTGCTTTATCTTTTTCGTTTACTGATTTCGCACTATAAAAAACGTGATAGCCTATTCCTGATCACCCTTGTATTATATATGCTATTATATATAATAGATATTTTAAAGCATGGTGTCTATTTGTTCCATAATACGACCACCATCATCATGTCTGTAGTTTTTATTGGCTATGGTTTTTATTACTTATATCTTTTGATCAATGATGAACGCGATATCTATATCGCCCGGCACGGCCCCTTTTGGTGGGTAGCCGGGACTCTTTGTTATTACTATGGCAGTTCTGTAAGCGAGCTTTATTTTACGCTGTTAAGTTATAAACATGAACACTATTTTACATACAGACATATCATTTTTATTATTCTCAATCTAATATTGTACGGATGCTGGAGCTATTCATTTTATTGCAGGTACTTGCACATGAGATCAACACGCTGATCGTTTGTGTTACCCTTGTGTTTTTACTGGCACCGATAACATTGCTAATCTATGTGAGCTATTTTAATCGCCGTAAAAAGTATCATCGGGAAGAAAAGGAAATGATGCAGCTGACATTTGAATCTGAGCTTAGTAAAACACAAATGGAGGTGCAGGAGCAAACGATGCAAACTATAGGAGCAGACCTGCACGATAACATCGGGCAGTTATTAAGCCTCACTTCGCTGACATTAAGATCTGTTGATTTGGCCGAACCGGATAAAGCCGAACAGAAAATAGCTGACGCCATTATAATCACTAGCAGGTCTATCCAGGAGATGCGTTTGCTTGGTAAATTATTACAGGGAGAGCAATTGATTGCGATGGGACTGGAAAAAGCAATCCAGCAGGAAGTTACATGGATCGCAAAAGCCGGTCAGCTGAAAGCCGAATTCCGTTGCGAAGGACAGCGCCCGGAGACTAAAAACGGAGATAAGGAATTGATCTTGTTTAGAATCTTGCAAGAAATCTTAAGTAACTGTATTAAACATGCCAATGCGCAAAATGTAGTAATTATGCTCTGTTATAAAGCTGATTTCTGGCAATTGGAAGTAGCTGATGATGGCATTGGTTTCAATGACCTGTCTTTTACGGGTGATCGCAATGGACAAGGATTATATAATATCCGTAAACGTGCCGGGATCATTGGAGCAGATATTACTATTCACACTGCACCTGGAGAAGGCACTCAATTTTTACTTCACATACCTTACCCTTAATGAAAAATATACCTCTACCGATTGGAATAGTAGACGACCACACCTTGTTCCGTAATGGGCTGTCTGGTCTTTTAGAAGATTTTAAAGAATTGAAAGTAGCTTTTGAAGCTGGCAATGGGCAGGAGCTGCAACAGCAAATTAGACTGTTTCCGCAAACAAGGGTAGTTTTGATGGACATTCATATGCCTTTAATGGATGGCTATGCAGCTACGGCCTGGCTCCATGCAAACCATCCGGGGATCAGGGTGCTGGCATTAAGTATGTTTGAAGATGATGATGCTGTGATTGGTATGTTAAAGGCCGGTGCAGGGGGCTATGTAGTAAAGGAATCGAAACCTCGCGATTTATTGGAGGCCATTCTGGCGATCGACGCTAAGGGAATATACCTTAATGAAATGGTATCGGGTAAGCTTTATAAAAGCGTTATTGAAACAGTACAGCCAGATCCTATTTCAGATAGGGAGATAGATTTTTTACGGCTATGCTGCTCAGAGTTAACGTATAAGGAAATGGCGGATCAACTTTGTATCAGCCCTAGAACGGTAGATAATTACCGGGAAGCATTGTTTGCGAAGCTGGGTATTAAATCGCGGACGGGACTGGTATTGTATGCCATTAAACATAAGATATTTACTTTCAATTAGGATATTTCATACAGATTTTACTCAGTTTTTATTTCTAGGAAATAACTATGCAGCATTTGTTGGCGAGTGCATTTTTATTAAAAATGTTACGAAAAACAAAGTGATGAAAGATTAGTTATGCGATGTAAATTGCTATATTTAATAGCTAAAATTCTGTTATATTGCCTTGAATAAGTCTATGGAAGAATCTACCTGTACAAAAGAAATCGCGGAGGCGGCAAATTGTGGTTTCGAGCAGGAAGTTGATCTGTTTTTGCGCGATTGGGTGCAGGATCATGAGGATAAAACATTGCTCCAATTTGATCAGACATTAGAAAAATACCTGGTAAATGATGCTTTGCGGGATTTCTTTTTAACTACAGAGCATCCGATAAAGAAGTTGCTGAAAAATCAGTTTATTGCTTCCCACCTGGGCAGGCAAGCAGAGGAGGTCTATTTTGATCCGATTAGCAGTGATCCACTATTATCGGTTACAGAACAGCGGATTTACAACCTTGCGCGCCGGCTGGATAGTGAACGGATGGATGTTCCATTCCGTTCTGTTCATCCTAACAAACAGACAGAAGCTGGTGATACCGCAGATATCAAGACTTATCCAATAGACTCGGATGAAATCCGTTATAATAGCGGCAATCACTTTGCCAGCCGTCCGGCTAATGGGAATGTTTTTGATGAAAACAGTAAGCGATGTATAGCAAAATCAGAGGGTAATCTTCATGTTCTTTTTAAACGCGGATTTCTGGAAGACAGGTTAAAGGATATAAAGGAGCTTACAGCGGCAATACATGAGACTGGGGAGACACTGCAGCAATTCTTTGTGATTTATAGCAGGCATTCGCTTAAAGAGGGCCATTTTGGTGCTTCCCTTGTGATTATGAATCCTTCAAATGCCGAGTTCCCTAAAAGAGTACTGGTTTGTGATACTTTGCTCAAGGAGCTGCCACAGCATCCACGGTGGTGGAATCATTTTATTGCAGAGTATTCCCATGTTTTTGGCGACGCGGTAGTAGAAATAGTAGAAGACCTGTCTCACCCATTGCAGAAGGTTAATATTAAAGGTGATGATCCTTATCGCCATGATTGGAATTGTCCTTACTATGCGGCAAGCATGGCCGATGCGCTGGCCGATTTAGTGAAAAACAACCCACTGCTGATGCTAAATGGAAGTGTGCAGGAAATTCATCATGCAATGAAGGCCATCATGCCAGATTACTATCTTGATAATAAGGTGATTAAAGACAGAATAGGTATTCAACAAGCTAACCGGTTAAAGCGGTGGAAGAGCGGGCGCGAAGTTATCAGCGATCTGGTCATCGAAATCAGTCGCGAGTCATCCTACGAACTTTAATTAGGTCGTTCACTTATTTTTTTCGCGTACCAGGTAAAAAATAATCAATAACATCACCGTTAGATATATAGCCAGTTGCCACCATTCAAAATTTTCAAATTGATTTTCTATAATCAATATATAAAAAGAAATGAAGCCAATTAGAATAATCAATTGTTTGTATAAGTATTTCTTATCCATGGTGTTGTGGGAATAATATAACTTATGTTCGCCCTAAGGTACAACGGTATAAAAAAGATAAGAGGCGAAAATTACCAATAGAACAATACCTTGCTGAACATTTGTCTTACCTGTGGCCAAAGAGAACATAATGGTTATCATGGAGAGAACCAATAATACTGTAGAACTAGTATCTATTCCAAGAACGATAGGCATTTGGGTGAAAATCGAAACCATTGCCACCGCAGGAATTGTTAACCCGATACTTGCTAACGCTGAACCAAGAGCTAAATTTAAACTGGTTTGCAGCCTGTCTGCCTTTACCGCACGGTAAGCAGCAAGCCCTTCAGGTAAAAGCACAATCGCGGCTATGATAACACCAACTACTGATTTTGGAGCGCCAAGATTGATCACAATTGATTCTATATCTTTTGATAAAAATTTGGCCAGCAGTACTACTACAACCAAGCTAATCAGTAAGAATAGGAGACTGGTGATTGCGGTTTGATTATTTGGTGTTTCGGCATGATCCTCTTCTGAACTGGAGTTTTTAGGGAGAAAGTAATCCCGGTGTCTTACTGTCTGCATAAAGATAAAACCTCCGTAAAGCACAATAGATACCAACGATACAAATACAAGCTGACTTTTACTGTACTCACCTATTGGGCCGCTGGTAGTGTAGTTGGGCAGGATGAGGGTAAGCACAATTATAGCCATCAGGGTAATTAAAGCTGCATTTACACCTTGTAGTTTATAGATTTGCTCTTTAAACTTTATCCCTCCTTTTAAAAGACATATCCCTACGATCGCGGTTACAATAATCATGACGGCAGCAAACACAGTATCTCTGGCTAGTTCCTTTGTTTCATCTCCTCCTGCAAGCATGAGGGAGACTATAAGGCCTACTTCGATTGTGGTTATTGCGATTGCCAGTATAATGGTACCGAAGGGTTCGCCAACCCTGTGGGCAATTACCTCCGCATGGTGTACAGAAGCAATTACGCTGGCAACTAACAGTATGGTCAGCACGATTTTGAGATATATGCTAGTGTCTTCGCCAGTGCCCAGGTAGCATAATATTGCAGCTGCCGGAATAGCCATTGTCCATTTGGGTAAGTCAATTTTTATCATATTGTATATTTAAAGTGTCCATTAAACTAACACAGAATAGCATGGCAAGTTTGAATTAAACGCAAAACGCAATGTGATCAGGCAAATACTTTTATATTCAGATTACGCAAAAAGCCGTTTAAATTAATGGTCAGTTCTTTGTTCTGATGATATCTTACAAAAAAATAGTGTAATTTTAATCACGAAGTATTTTAGTCCGCATCTATGAAAATATATTTTATTGTTATTTTAATCGCAATTAAAAGTTCTGTTTTTGCGCAGCAGGTTAAGATTCGAAAAGCAACCGAACCTTATAAAACAATTCCGACTGCGCAGATTGTTCCATATTTAGATAGTCTAAAGACCGTTATACTCGCTGACACAGTTAAGTTTAATGTTATTGATCTGTATCAGGATGGAAGCCAGACAAGGACTAGAAATGGGTATTCTAAGCTGTTTGTTATTGACAACAAATATTCATATAGACTTGATATCATCCCTGGAAATCAGGTAAGGGAATTTATAAAGGAATTTTTTGTACCAGGCTCGATAGAAACGATCATAGATTATATGGAGTCTGCAGGGGCTGCGGCTATTTATGGTTCCAGAGCAGATTTTGGCGCTATTTATATTCAAATAAAGAAAGGTGTGAAATACAACCCTAAGGTAGGAGGAATCGATCCAAATGCTAAGCCAAACAGACTTTGATTGCTTACCTATTTTTATTCCTTTATATGGATAAAAATAGCCTGATATTTTCTTAGCTATATCAATACTGAAACCATTAGGACGTGATCCTTTGACTAGTTAATAGTAGAAATAAAAGGGGTAGTATTCTTTTTGCGTAAAAGAATATTTTTCACTTCACCGTTGGATAGATTTAGCGGGGACGACTTATTCGATTGTAAGTAGCGTAATGCTAGTGAGTTAATCTATGGTTTTAATTATATCAATACGGATATCTGTTTTGCTTATTAAGCTAAACATTGTTCTGCTTGAAATATTTATTGATAAGCTAACATAATTGTTATAAAACATTTCTTTTTATTTTGTGTAGTTGTGACATCTAAACCAGTGTTGGTTTAGTGGAAAATCTACTTTATGAAAAAAATTACAATTTTTGCAGCACTTGTTGCTGTCGCAATGAGTTTTAACGCCCAAGCCCAGATCCAGAAAGGAAATGTATTTGTTGGAGGTAACTTTGCTAACTTAAACCTTGGTTTAGATAATCCTAAAGTATTTAGCGTGGATTTATCACCAAAGGCTGCTTGGTTTATTGAGGATAATATTGCGTTGGGTGGTTATGTAAACTTCGGTTTAGAAACTACAAAGAATGCACCAACAACTACGAGCTATGGAGTAGGTGGTTTAGGTAGGTACTATACAGGTTCAGATGTTGAAGTATTAAAACATGGAAGGTTTTTTGCTGAAGCTACAGCCGGTTTTGGAGGCGTAAATGTTAGTCAGGGTGGTGGAAAAACAAACGGCCTTAACCTAAGTGTTGGTCCGGGTTTTGCTTATTTCATCACACCTAATATCGGTTTGGAAACTTTGCTTAAATATAATGGTTTAGTTGGTTTTGGTAATGCTACCTCACAAAACAACATTGGTCTTTCCTTTGGTCTGCAGATCTATTTGCCAGGAAGAGGAACCGCTAATAAAGTTAAAGGCGATTATAAACCATAACTAAATCTTTTATTTATAGTGAGGACTGATTCCTGCAGCCCTCACTATAAATATAGAATTTGCTGCATGAACAATAGCCCCTCCAGTAAATGCTATTCTTTATTTTTAAACAAGCTGCAAACATCCGTATAAAAATCTTGTTAAGTGTCCATATTAAAATCAAATATGAACACCAGCACCCCTTCAATTACTCATCCTGCAACGTTATATTCTTACCAGGAAAATGATATCGCCAAGTTAATGTCTAAATTAGACGAGGGTCATGCCCCAAGGCGTTTACTTTATCAGTTGCCCACTGGCGGCGGTAAAACTGTTATCTTTTCAGAAATCACGAAGCGCTTTATAGAAAAGCGAAATTTAAAGGTAATGATACTTACACACAGACTTGAGTTGTGTAAGCAAACCTCTAAAACATTGATGACTTTTGGCATAGGGAATAAACTCATCAACAGTACTGTGACCAGGATTATCCGAAAAGATGGTCATCACTGTTATGTAGCGATGGTAGAAACACTTAAGAACAGAATAAAAGACCGTTTAATTGATACCAATACCGTTGGTCTGGTAATAATAGATGAAGCACATCATAATTCTTTTCATAAACTGCTTGGCCAGTTTAAAAATGCCTCTGTTATTGGTGTAACTGCTACTCCTTTTAGTGCGGATATCAATTTACCCATGCGGAAAAATTATGAAGAACTGATTGTAGGGGAAAGTGTGGTTTCTTTGATTGAAAAAGGTTTTTTGGCCGCTCCAAAAACATGGAAATACGACGTAGAACTGAATACCTTAAAAACTGGACTACATGGCGACTACACTGTGGCTACTTCCGATGAGCTTTACTCTTCCTTACCTATGCTAGATTTGCTTGTGCATGCTTATCATTCACATGCTGCTAGGAAAAAAACACTTATTTTTAACAATGGTATCATCACCTCAAAAAAAGTATATCATACGTTAAACGACCTTGGGTATCCAATCAGACATCTTGATAATACAACACCGGCGGCAGAAAGGGCAGAAATTTTAAATTGGTTTAAAAAAACGAAAGGGGCGGTACTTACTTCCGTATCGATACTAACCACAGGATTTGATGAGCCAACGGTGCAAGCTGTAATTTTGAACAGGGCTACTACATCACTCACGCTTTACCATCAGATGATTGGCAGGGGGGCTAGAAAGCTGCCTAAGAAAAAAAGTTTTTCAATTATTGATTTGGGCAATAATACTGACCGTTTTGGCAACTGGAACGATCCAATTGACTGGCAATATGTATTTGACCACCCTGAAGAATTTCATGAACGCATCAGCAGTCAAACTAACTATGAAGCGCATAGCATTTCTTCAGAGTTGCGCGCCAGTTTCCCTAATACCTTAGAGCTTTCTTTTGACATTGAGCAGGCACACCATGCCGCTATTGTTGCGCAACAAAAACCTAAAATTGTAATCCGTGATTCTATTCGGCAGCATGCGCTGATGTGTGTGGATAACAGCGAAAGTATAGTCGAAGCTTTAGCATTGGCAGAACTGCTGGATAAAGAGATTGCCTGGAGAATAAAGCAATATGGCAAGTGCCTGGGTAAAGTGACCAAGAATTATACGGATTGGCTGAAGGATGATTATCAGTCGAAACTTAAAATACTCATCCAAAAGATTAGTGCCCGCAGAGCATTAATTAAGTACGCGGTATAATTACTAAATATGCAGATAAAAAAAAGGGATTACGCTTTTTTCTCTTTAGCCTTCTTTTTGGGAATGCAGTTTGGCACCTTTTTTCCGTCTTTAGTTTTCATACCGGCCTGCTCATAGTTTTTCCAGCAAGGGTCTTTATCTTTTTTCTTTTCTGCCATGATATGGATTCTTAAGTTGTAAAATCCTGTTAACCTAAGAAATGTATTAAATGTTTTGAAAATGAGTGTGTTATTTGCCGCGTTTAATAGGATCCTTAAATTTATTCCTGCAAGTTTTGAGAATTATTATTTTAGCTAACTGCTTAAACATTAATTGCTTTTAGATGTTAACTCCTGATCAACTTATAAAAAATGTAATATGGATTCAATTAACAAAAATCAGCCAGAAGATAACTTTAAAAATCTGCTTGGTGAAGAAGCGATAGAAAAAATAAAGGAGCTGGCCAAAAAAGCATCTTCCTGTTTCTTTTGTACTAAAAATGATGAGGACGGTCTGTTTGCTACCCGCCCTATGGCACCCGAATTAATTGATGATGACGGTAATTTCTGGTTCCTTAGTGCAAATGATAGCCATAAAAATAAGGAGATCCTTATAGATCCTGCAGTTCAACTTTTGTTTCAGGGATCTTCTTATAGTGATTATCTGTCTTTGTATGGTGAGGTAACAATCACTACTGATAAAAATAAGATTGATGAATTATGGGATCCGATGATGAAAACATGGTTTACTGAAGGTAAAGATGATCCACGAATTACTGTTCTTAAATTTACCCCTGCCAAAGGATATTATTGGGATACTAAAAACAGCATGGCTGTAGCGTTGGTAAAAAGAGTTTACGGCGCTGTTGTAGGTGAAACTTATGACGATTCGATTGAGGGTACGATAAAGCCTTAATAATAAACTGTTGTTTTTTATAATTATAATTTGATCTTGAGGTCTTTGGCCATTAGATCAAATTATAATTATAAAAACAGCAAGTGGCCATGTTGCAGGTTAAAAGCCTGTTCTATTCAAAAGTTATGTTTTTCAAATAATAAACGTCCTGATCAATTACCGGTTTAGTTTTACTAGTAATCACCGTCTCAGAACTGGTTAAGTCCGTCCGTTTTGTACCTGTATCGGTCGTGATATCAATTGGCAATGGAATAGTCATATTCGTTAACTTGATAGCATAACGATTATTTGGTAATTGTTTAACCGACACTTCTAATTTATTGATCGTATACAGATAGAGGTTAAACAAAGGTTTAAGATCGCGCCCGGCAACCCCACTAAAATACTGTTCCACATCAGCTGTATTAACCAGGTTGTCATAAGTATATCTTTTGCTTGTAGCAAAGGCTTTTAATGCAGGAAAGAATGTGCTATCACCCATAATATAACATAAAGTGTGCATGAAAAATGCTCCTTTAGGATAGATATCACCATTGTAAGCCGATTCTTCGTCGATGTCTTTACCCAAAATAACAGGTTTATCATTCCTGATTCCTCGTAACGCAGATCGTTTAAAATGGTTGATATAAGCAGCATCACCCTCAAACTCTTTTATAAATAGCGCATCACCATAAGTGCATATCCCCTCATGGATCCAAAAATCTGCCCAATCTTTCGCCGTAACCTTATTTCCCCACCATTCATGGCCAAATTCATGGTGCATTAATCCGTCGAAGTCTTCGCCACCCACTTTTGTATAACGGAAATTGTTACCATAACCATTCATAGTCTGGTGTTCCATTCCTAAATAAGAGGTTTCTACAATACCAATCTTCTCTTTTGCCCATGGATATTCGCCAAAATATTTCTCCTGTTCATGGATTGTTTTTTCAAATACATCAAGGTGGTGTGCTGCTTTGCTGACATGATCTTTTAAAACATAGAACTGAATTGGTACTGTGTTACCGTCTATGGTTTTATATTTTCGGCTAACTACCTCGTAGTTACCTACATTAAACAAGACACTATAGTTGTTGATGCTATAGTTCGTTTTCCAATGATAAGTAGCTGTTTTTTTGTTTTTTACGGTTTCTAATAATAGGCCTGGTCCTGCTACTACCAGGTTTTCAGGGACGGTAATGATCATATCTACCCCTTCATTCGGTTCGTCTGACGGATGATCTTTGCAGGGAAAGTAAAGTTTTCCTCCTGTACCTTCGGCAGTAATTTCTACTCTTGGATGTCCGGTAGAATCTTTAGTCCAGATAAATCCATCATCCCAGGGCGGACGTATGGCGTTATGCGGTTTACCACTATATACTACTTTTACAGTAACTTTTCCTGCAGATAATTCTTTATTTAGATTAATAGCAATCAGGTTGTTTTTGTATATATAACCCTCTTCTTTGTTATTAACCAGTACTTTACTTATGATAAAAGAATCAAGTAAATCAAAAAGCAGCACTTTTGAAGGCTTCGTAAGCAACAGATCAATATCGGTATAACCACTAATAGATTTTTGCTCCACATTTACATTTAGTGCGATGGTATAATGGCGTATATCTATGATTGCCTGTTCTGGCTTCAACTTGCCCCCGGAAGTTAATTTTTGTCCGAATGATATACTTGATGAAAGTATGAATAGTAAAGTGAACGACTTATACATAAGGAAAGTTTTGGACTGTAATATAGTAATAAAAGGAATGTTTATGCAGATCAAAAAAGAACATATAAATCATAATTGCATAGTTAATTAACTTTTTACTAATAAAATGTAAAGTAAGCTTGTCATTATGAAAAGTATACTTATCTTTGTTTAACTTAAAACAACAAATTATGACAACAATGATGAAAGCCTTTACCAAGTTTAACTATTTACAGAAAATCCTGGCTATAATAATGATTCTGCTGGGTATACCGATGTTGATATTCGGTAAATCAGTCGCGGCATCTACGATGCTAATGTGTGGTTTATATTTGCTCTTTATTTCATTCCAGAAGGTAGAAGATGAGCGATCTTCAAGGCTTAAAATGTCATCAATATTCATTTCATTTTTTGTCGCTTATGTATTTAAACTTATAAGTTCTGAGTTATATCGTTTCCACTTGCTGCCGATGGAGATGACGGAGATTAACCATTTTATCATTTTGGTGCTTTCATTGACTAATATTATATTTTATTACAGACTCTATTTTACGGATTAACTGCTTGCATGACAAATTCAATTAAAGTAGAACGGGCAAAGAATAATTTTACACAGGCAGATTTGGCGGAGAAAATCAAAGTATCACGGCAGACGATTAATTCTATTGAAGTGGGTAAATACGTTCCTTCTACTATACTCGCATTAAAAATTGCACAGGTGTTTAATACTACAGTTAATGATATATTTAGCTTGGAAGAAAAGGATATGTAAACGTTTATAAATAGATAACTGCTTTAGAGTTTTAAGAAATTGCTTGTATTTTTTGAATGGAAATAAAGAATATTTGGTTCAGAAAAAAGCAGTAGAATAGCGTTATGCCGTCTGTAAATAAATATATTTAAAATGTTTAAACAAATTGACAAAGGAGATGTTAGCCTAAAAGTTTAAATGAAATGTGATTATAATTGGGTAGGTGAGAGCACCTGATTATAGATAAAGAGGCGCCCGCTGTCTTAATTGATAGTGGGCGTTTTGTTTTTAGCAGTGATCAGCGTGATGATAATATAGTATGATTTATACTATTTCAATGGTGTATTAATTATACTGAAGTTTGCTGTCTTTAAAATAATTAAACATTGTAATAACATCGCTATGAAGAGTAATCTAATGATTCGCCAAATGAAACTTAAAACGCATCTCCTGAATGTTAAGAGAGGAATACCTTTTATGGCTTTCCTTTTTATATGTACTATAAATGCTGGTTATAGTCAGGAAACAGCCTATGCTAACCCCTCGCAGGTGAGGTATGTAAAAGTACCTGCAGGATATTTAATGGTATTGCGGCAAGGGGATAGTTTATTGATTGAGCTGGAGAAGTTTGTAAAGCAAGAAAAGATTCCGTCGGCAAATTTCACCGGTATGGGTTTTGTTAATATGGAATTCGGTTTCTACAATGCAAAAACAAAGAAATTTGATCCCAAAGAGTTCAAAGGTGTAGAACTAGCCAGTATGAATGGAACTATCGCTACGCAAAAGGGCAAAGTTTCTATCCATGCGCACGGTGTGGTCACAGATAAAAAATTCAATGCTTTTGGAGGCCACATCCTTAGTGCTACCGTAGGAACCGGGTCAATAGAAATTTTAGTTACCGTTCACGACAGACCTTTTGAACGTATCCTCGACGAGGAGCTAGGGGCAAATGTGCTGGAAATCAAATAATGATTGAGTTAGCGACCGGGTCTTTATAAATTGGTTATGTCCAGGCGAAGGTTAACGCATGTACATAACCATTCTTGTTTAATATGATAGGTAACAAATTTGCTCGTTGGGAGCTATAGTAATGTTATCTCCTGGCAATAGATGTAGTTGATGCTGGTTTTAACATTACCGAACGCTTTGAATTACTGCTGCACTGACCTAATGCTACGTATATCAGTACAAATATAAGAATAGTAGAAAGGCATCCCCCGCCTAATTTTTTGGCACCCCAGCCTGCGATTATTGTTTTGAAAAATGAGTTCATAATTTAAATTTTATTAAGAACACAGTTTCGCCGATTTAGTTTTAACCGGTACCGTCTTAATCAGTATCTCGTGGTTAGTGGTAGTCATCATCGTTGTGATTTTACTACTGAAAACCATAGGTTGCTATGCAGCATAATCAACCTTTTTTGTTGGGCAAAACAGGATATACCTACTCGCTGGAATAGTTAAAAAGAGAACTTTTATATCAAAACCGCGAATCATACACAGTTTTATTAGTTTCATTTTAAGCGTTGCAAAAAAAGCAATGTTTAATGTTAAAATCTAATGCAATAAGGTAATTGAGATATATTTCAAGTGCTTAATTTGTAAATTTGGCAAAATGTCCGAAGAACACCTCCTAGATAATGAAGAAGTACGGTATCTGGATGGCCTGAAAAACGGTCAAAGGAGTGCGTTTGATTTTATCTATAAAAAATATAGTAAACCATTGCTTTCCAGACTGCAGCGGATGGTTAAAAGCCCCGAGATTGTAGATGAACTCTTACAGGATGTTTTTCTTAAGGTCTGGACAAATCGCGGTGATATTGATCTGGATAAGTCTTTTAAAGGATGGATTTTTACCATTGCGCAGACTACTGTTTTTACATACTATCGCAAACTGGCTTTAGATAAAAAGATGCAAAAGCATTTACTGGAGGTCTTTGTTGAATTTTACGAACAAACAGAAGATTATATCTTCAACAAAGAGCGCGTGCAATTATTATCAAGTGCAATCGAACAACTTCCGCCACAGCGAAAAGAAATCTTTAAACTATGCAGGATAGAAGGTAAAAGTTACCAGGAAGCCGCACAACTCCTATCTATAAGTCCGTCTACAGTAAGTAACCAACTGGTCAGTGCTACCAAGTCTGTAAAGCGATATGTATTCTTTCATTCCCAGGAATTCCTGCTTTTCTGTATTGCTGCATATTTTAAACATTAAAATTAGCACAAATCGCTGATGCAAGACTATTTATTCTTAAAATAATTTATAATCTGGATTTAAACGCTATCATTTTGCTGAAACAACAAGAATAGCTGTGTAAAACTTATAGAACCTTCAATTAAATCATATCAATTTAATTAATGCGCGAGTCTTTCGGGCCAAAGACGATACAAATTGCTAATTATTTCAAATAAAATATCAATTGCGATAGTGTATTCTCCCATCTCGTGCGTATTTACTTATATACGAACATGAAAAACTCCTTACCAACACCAGAAATGTTTGATCAATTCTTAGAAAACCGCATCACCGCGGCAGAGTTAGCATTGCTTTTTGCTTATTTCCGCACAGCCGATGAAGCTGAGTTGAAGTGGCTAATTCTTGAAGAGCTTAATAATGAGGCGGATTATGCTGTGCAGAATGAAGAAGCGCGACTGGAAACTATCCATGACCGGCTTACAGAAAATATATTTGGTTCTGCTAAACCTCACCTGTCCCGTAAATTACTATCTGGCAGGATCGTTAGGATTGCTGCAGTTCTGGCTGTTACTGTTTCAATTAGCTTTTTGATTTACAAATTAGGCAATACTAAAAATTATCACGTTGTACCAGGCGGGCAAAAAGCATCCCTCATTATAAATGGCATAGCTAAAAACCTCAAAGGCCAAAAAAGTGCTGTACTACTAAATACTAACGGCGTAACCGTCAGCACTAAAGCAGATGGTACTATTATATATACTGCATACAACGCAGATGCAGAAACGGCTGCTAAAATGAATATCCTCGAAACTCCAAACGGTGGAGAATACCGTGTTGCATTAAGTGACGGATCTATAGTTACGCTAAACTCCGGATCGAAACTTAGTTTCCCGACAGGGTTTAGAGGGGCTGAAAGAAGAGTGACCCTAGAAGGAGAGGGGTTCTTTGAAATAGCCAAAAATGCGAAGATGCCTTTTATTGTAAACATAGGCGGAAGCGCAATACGGGTTCTGGGAACTAAGTTTAATGTAAGCAGTTATAAGGAGGATAACGGAGTAACAGTAACCTTGCTAGAGGGTAGTATACTATTCTCTGATAAAAATAGCCAGCGGGTTATACTCAATCCAAACCAGCAAGTGATCAGTATCCCCGGAAAGTTAACCTTGCACAATGTTGATGCTGCGGATTACCTGGCATGGACCAAAGGAGATTTCCTTTTTAATGACATGCCAATTGCCAAGGTAATGCAAAAGCTAGGCAGATGGTATGATGTTGAGGCAGACCTGCAATCGCTGCCTGATAAAAATTTATATCTAAAGATTTCACGTAGTGCCAACATCAGCGAAGTGCTGAAAATGATTTCAAAAGCTACCGATAGGGATTTTGAACTGGAAGGCAATAAAATAATACTTAAACACTAGCCAAATACATATATCAAATATCAACAAACCAACAACCAATCATTTATGACTAAATTCTACCCTGCCCTCGTCCCCAATGGACGTAAATTTTTATTAACATGGTCTGTATTACTAGGAATGCTCCTGCTTTTCTCCCTGCAGTCCAATGCCCAGTCTAACGTTTATGCATTTGACCATGCACCATTGAATACTGTGATTGCACAGATTTCAGCGAAAACATCCTATGAGTTTGTTTATGATGCCGAGCTTGTTAAAAAAGCAAAATCCATCAGCTTTAAAATTACCAGTACCGATATCAAAGGAATTATGGATGCTGTAGTTAAAGGACAAGATTTTAGCTACGAAATCAGTAATAACAAGACGATTATATTAACCAGCCGTAAAAAATCTGCTCTAGAAGAATATGAGATCCACGGGATGGTAACCGACAGTGTGGGTGTTTCTCTGCCAGGCGCATCTGTGAGGCTTAAAAATGGTCGTTCAGTTGCAACTACAGATGCAAACGGACATTTTAATATTACAGTAAGTTCCGAAAATAATACACTTCAGGTAAATTATATTGGCTACATACAGACCGAGCGCTCCTTTAATAAAAGCGCAAGTACTGGCGTAGTTACCATAAAAGTCATGTCTAACTCTTCTTTGCTAGACGAAATAGTGGTAAATGGATTTCAGTCTATGCCAAGAGAACGTATGACTGGCGCTATAGCAGTGGTAGACCAGGCGAGGTTAAACGAAAATATCAATGTCGATCTTACCAGTGCTTTAGAAGGACGGGTAGCAGGACTTGCTTACGTGAAGAATGTAAATGGAGCTGCTCCCGATCAGCCGCTGCTTAGAGGGCAGGGTACGTTTTCAATAACTAATGTGGGTACTGCACCTTTGGTAGTTATCGATGGATTGCCGACCGAGACAACGCTTGATCAGATTAATCCATACGATATTGAAACGGTAACAGTGCTTAAAGACGCGGCAGCATCTTCTATTTACGGATCTAGATCTGCAAATGGTGTAATTGTGCTGACTACAAAAAAGGGTACCGGCCCAGTAAAAGTATCTCTTAACACTGATTTTTTTATAGACACCAAGCCAAACTTTAATTCTATGCACTATGCTTCTACTGCTGACATATTAGGCTTTGAGACAGATGTATACAACAAAGAACGTACGCGTTACACTACCACAGAATCTATGTTTGCAGCTTATGGTACTGTAGCTAACGGTTCAATTAAATACTACTCTCCCTTATACCAGCTTTACCGAGACAGGGATGCAGGCAAGGTAACTGCCGATCAGGTAGCACAGCAACTTTCTGCCTGGTCAAATAATGATTATTATCAGCAATACAGGGATAACGTATGGCGCAACGCTTTCCGTCAGCGGTACAACTTATCCTTAAGCTCCTCAACATCAAAATCTAACACCTTTACATCCATTAACTACGATAATTCTAAGCAGCGTACTATTAATAATAAGGATGAGAAACTGACGCTATATTTTAAGAACACCTACAACATTAAAAGCTGGTTAACAACAACGATCGGGGTAAATGGGGCATATACTAATTCAATAGCCACAGACGGTTCTTATGATAGCTATGACGTGATCCAGCCAAGATATGCTACGATCCTTAACTCGGATGGCAGCCTTAATTATGCAAACTATGTAAACCTTTCTGAAGGTGCTGGTACTAATGGTGCTTCAAATGGGGCGGTAGTAAATGCACTGAATGGCAATTCACAATACCGCTCTTATAACTTCAATATTCTTCAATCTTTACAAGAAGGCCAGATCAAGTCGAATGTAATGGCACTGCGGGCTTTTGCCAATATCCAGGCAAAGATTACAAATGGCCTGAACTTTTCCAGTCAGTTCCAATACGAGAACAACACAACAAAAAGAAACCAATACTATGATGCTGATTCTTACAAGGTCCGTGTTGCCTATAATGCATTAACAGGTTATACACCAGCTACTGGTGTTTATACGCATGGGATACCAACAGGAGGCAGATACGCATCAACGATGTTGCAAAACAATAGTTACACATTCAGGAACCAATTGAGTTTCGATAGAAGCTTTGGCCCGGATAGCAAACATTCAATTTCAGCTATTGCGGGTTTTGAAATGCGGCAAACAATGATACCGATAGGTATGGAAGAAGTACGCTATGGCTATGACCCGGTTACCTTAACCTCGGTAATTTTAAACAATGCAGCGTTAAACCAGACAGGTGCACCAAGTTATATCTATGGTGGTAACAGGACGCTTAGTTTTATACCTAACTCTCAAACAGAAATTAAACACCGTTTCTTATCCAGGTACGCAAATGCAGGTTATACTTATATGAACAGGTATAACGTAACGGGAAGTGTACGTATCGACCAGGCAGATTTATTTGGAGTAGATCCAAAATATAAGAACAGACCTCTATGGTCTGCTGGTTTAGGCTGGAATATCAGTAATGAAGATTTTATGCGTAAAGTGCTGGTTGTTAATCTCCTTAAACTGCGGGCAACTTATGGTATTAATGGAAATGTGGACCAGAGCGGTACCCCGCTGATCACTGCAAGGCGAAGGACTGATAATCTTTTTCCAACATTGCAGTATACAGATATAGTTACATTGCCTAATCCAAAATTAAGATGGGAACAAACAGCTACCATTAATAGCGGTCTGGATTATGCACTCTTTGACAACCGTTTAAGAGGTAGTATAGATGTGTATTACAAGAAAAGCACCGACCTGCTGGTGAGTACCGAATTAGATCCGACAGTTGGAACGGCTTCGAGGGTATTAAATAATGGTGAGCTAAGAAATAAAGGAATCGAATTTAGTATTGGTGGTGATTGGTTTAAAAATGACGAACTGACCCTAAGTTCTCAATTTATACTTGGCTTTAACAAGAATGAGATAGGGAAGGTAAACAATACGGTATCTACTGCGCAGAACTATGTAGGTTCACCAGGTAACTATTTAATAGAAGGTAACTCTATTAATACTCTTTATGCTTACCGTTACGGTGGTATGACTAATGGATACCCTTATTTCCTGGATGAAAATGGAAAAGCTTCTCTTGATTTTGATGCCAGCGGTAACCCTATTGTATCTAGCGTTAAAACAGTAAATAACTTTGCCGGCCTGGTTAAAATGGGTACGCTTACGCCAACTTATACTGGCTCTTTCTCTCAACGGATCGCCTACAAACAATTTGAAATGGGTGCCTTACTCGTGTTTTCTGGTGGTAATATGATGAGAAAAGATGTTGTCAACCTGAGCTCTAATGAGGTTACTGATCTTGATATTACACTTCGCTATAAAAATGGAGTAACACCAGCTACACCAAGATTACTGGTTGATTATGCAGAGAACATGATTAACAGTGCTTCTACAATTTCCACGATGTGGAGAAATGCTGATGTAAATGTGATCAAAGCAGATTATATCAAACTTAGAAACGTTTCCTTCTCTTACAATTTGCCACAGCAGCTAGTAAGAAAAATCCATGTTTCTTCCGCTAAGCTGACAGCACAGGTAAATAATTTGTGGTATGCAAGTGCAGCTGGCGATGATATTGATCCCGAATCCTATGCTGTAAACTCGGGAACAAGGACGCTTCAGAATCCAAAATCATTTGTATTTGGCTTTAACTTAACTTTTTAATCAGGCTTCATTGCTGCTCATAAATAATTGATATTCAAATGAAAACGAAAATATTTTTAGGTCTTATCTTCAGTTTGCTTATGTTGGCAGGCTGTAAAAAATATACCGATCTCACACCAAAGGGTTCACTGGTAATCGAAACAGCACAAGATTATTATAACTTAGTTTCCTTTCCTAACAGAGCTTATTTAATTAGCAATTTCCAGTATTTGGTAGACGACATGTGGATGAAAGAATCTAACGTAATCGGCATTACTCCAAATATAAATACAGTACATTTTACATTTAATGAAAATATTGACCGTGTTTCGCTGGTAGGGAGTTCAAATTTTTATGATCGTGCCTATGTGTACATCAACAGATGGAATACGATAATTTCTCTTGTTGATGGTAGCAAAGGGGAGGAAAAGACAAAGGCCCTTGCTAAAGCAGAAGCTAAAGTTTTAAGAGCTTTTGATCATTTTTTGCTAGTAAACGTCTATGCAAAAGCTTATAACGCTGCAACTGCTGGGAAAGACGGCGGTATTTGTATCATGGATAAATACGACTTGGAAGCACAACCTGTAAAATCTACTGTGCAGCAAGTATATGATTTCATACAAAAAGATATTGACGACGCACTTCCGTTTCTGGAAGCCAACCCATCCGACCCTTACCATCCGTCTCTTGCCTTTGCCTGGGCACTTAAAGCTAAGGTACACTTGTATAAAAAAGAGATTGCAGCAGCAACAGCGGCATGCGAAAAATCACTTTCTTACAACAATGCGATTTTTGATCTGGTAAAATATACTACTGTAGATGGCGGACCGAATGTAACACCGTTAATCGCACCAAACAATCCTGAAGTTTTGAGTTACATGTATATGCAAGGATATAACGAGATGAATTTCGGTTATACCTGGGTGATAAGTCCGGAGTTAAGAGCTCTTTATGGTACAAACGATGCTCGTTTCAATATGTTCTTTAATACGACCAGTGCAAGCTTTCTCGATATTGGTGCAAACACAGCTTATTACAGTGTGCCCTATACTAAGTTTTTCTATCCTACAGTAGGCTTAAAAACAACGGAGGTTTACCTGATGCAAGCAGAATGCCTGGCTAGAGAGAACAATTTTTCTGGCGCGATGGATATTGTTAATAAGCTAAGACAGAAGCGTATCCTATCCGGAACGATCAATCTGCCGGTTCCTGCCACAAGAAAAGAAACTATGGATCTGGTAATCAATGAGCGTAGAAAAGAATTACCATTTGGCTTTAACAGGTTCTTTGATTTGAAACGGTTAAATACGGAAGCCGAGTATGCTAAAACAGTTGTAAGGGTATATCCACTGGTAAGCAAAACCGTACCACAGCAAACGTATACACTACTGCCAACTTCCAGGTTGTATATCATTCCTTTCCCGTTAAACATCCTGAAGAAAAACCTGAATCTTACCTTAAATACAGACGAGAAACTACCATTTTAATATGAACAAAAGAATCGCGACCCTGCTGGCTGGCTGCCTGTTTTCTATCACAGCCTTAGCCCAGATACCAGTGAAAAAAGCAGATAGCACTGCTAAGAAACCAGTAGACTATAAAAAAATCATACCTGAAACCTCAAAAAGTCAGCATGGCCTGTTTGATATTCGGCAGGTTGAACAAAAGTGGTATTTTGAAGTGCCAGACAGCTTGCTGGGTCGTTACTTACTTACAGTAAGCCGATATATTACCACGGCACAGGGAATGAGCAGCTATGGCGGTGAAAAGATAAATGAGCAAACCATTTATTTTGAAAAAGGTAAGAACAACAACCTGATGCTTAGAGGACTGGTGTACCGTCAGGATGTAGTAAATAGCAACGGCCCTTTCTACAAGGCTGTTATGCAATCACAAGAGAACCCGATCATCGCTGCTTTTGATATCAAAGCAATCAATCCAAAAACGGGGAACTACGTAATTGACGTCACTGATCTATTTAAGAAAGATGTTTCGGCAATTTCTTTCACAACGGAAGAAAAGAGCAGTAAAAAATTAGGCGGACTAGCTGATGACCGTTCTTTTATTGAACGGATGGGTGCCTATCCAATCAACATAGAGGTAAAGAGTACCAAAACCTATAGCACCAATGTGGGCGCTATGCCTGCTGGTGCACAAACAGGATTTGTAACCCTTAGGATAAATACCTCACTTTTATTGCTGCCTAAGGTGCCGATGCAAAAGCGGATTGCTGATGAGCGTGTAGGCTATTTCGCAAATAAGTATGTACTATTTGATGAAGAGAAGCAGCGTACGGCAGCTAAGTTCTTCATCCAGCGTTACCGCCTGGAACCGAAAGGGAAAGATATCGAAAAGTATAAAAAGGGGGTATTGGTAGAACCTAAAAAACAGATCGTTTACTATATCGATCCGGCTACGCCAAAAAAATGGAGACCTTATTTGATAAAGGGAATCAACGACTGGCAGAAGGCTTTTGAAAAGGCTGGTTTTAAAAATGCAATTGTTGGTAAGGAGTGGCCTGAAGCTGATACTACAATGAGTTTGGAAGATGCCCGTTTTTCTGTGTTACGCTACTATGCTTCGGAGACCCCCAATGCGTACGGGCCCAGGATCAGTGATCCCCGCAGCGGCGAAATTATGGAAAGCCATGTTGGCTGGTTCCACAATGTGATGAAACTAGTGCATAATTGGTATATGGTGCAGGCCGGTCCTTTGGATGTTAGAGCGAGGAAAATGGAGTTTGATGATGAACTGATGGGCGAGCTTATCCGTTTTGTATCATCACATGAAATTGGTCACACGCTAGGTTTGAGACATAATATGGGGGCAAGCAGCCAGACTCCAGTGGAGCAATTGCGTAATAAAAAATGGGTAGAAAAAAATGGACATACAGTTTCTATTATGGACTATGCACGTTTTAATTATGTGGCACAGCCTGAAGATCATATTACCCCAAAAGGAATTTATGCCCGCATCGGTGTGTATGATGAATGGGCAATTGATTTTGGATACCGTTATTTCGATAAAGAAGGGGATGAGTATGCAGAAGAAAAGATGTTAAGCAAAATGGTTACGGATACGCTAAAAGCCCATCCAAATCTGTGGTTCGGCGGAGAAGGTAAGGATGAAGATCCAAGAAGCCAGGCCGAAGATCTTGGCGATGACGCGGTAGCTGCAAGTGACTATGGTATCAAGAATTTAAAAAGGGTGGTGCCGAACCTGCTAAAGTGGACTTACGAAGCGGGTGACCATTATGATAACCTGGCAGAATTACATAAGGAGGTGGTAAAGCAATATAGCAGGTACTTGTTCCATGTAATGAAGAATATTGGTAACCGGAACATTACAAAAAGAAGTATTGATGAAGGTGGAATTGTTTATACAGAAATGCCAAAAGCGAGAGTAAAGCGAGCTGTTGATTATGTAAATCGTCAATTGTTTAATCCGCCACTGTGGCTGTATCCAAAAGAGCTCACCCAGCTGATCGATAGTAAAGCCATGGAAGACATCTCTGATAACCAAACCCAGGTATTGAACGTAATTTTAAGTCCGGGTTTATTATTTAACCTCAGTCAAAAAGCAATGGCCTCGTCAGACCCTTATCCGGTTAATGAATACCTGGCCGATTTGCTACCAATGATCTGGAAGGTCCCCACCGGAAGTTTAGAACAGCAAGCTTATGTGAGGAGTATGCAACGTTCATATCTAGAAAAAGCGGGTATGCTGGTTAATCCAAAAGATGTTGCCGATGGCAAGGCAATGAACAATGCACAGCGCAGTGATGTAAGACTGGAGGCAATCAGTCATATCAACGCGATCCGTGCAAGAGTTAAGTTGCTTATTCCCCAGAGTAGCGGTATCAATCAGCTGCACCTGCAAGATGTCCTTATACAAATAGATAAAATCATAAAAAAAACATCAAATAACTCTTAATATGAAGAATTTAACCATAGCATTACTTTTAGCCATTACCACCTGCAGTGTTGCTGCGCAAACAATAATGAAAACTTCATCACAGGAAGTTACTGTAGATCAGGTGCCCAAAAGAGAAGCGTTAAAGAAGGATGTGATCTCTAGCTATATGGAGATAAAAAATAAGCTGATAGTTTCCGATTCACTTCAGGCATCAAAAGCCGCGGCTAAACTTGCAGCTGCGCTAACTCAGTTTAAATTTAAAAAGTTGACTCTTGAAGAGATGAATGCTGCTACCACTATCCGCGAAAAGCTGAAAGATCTGGCTACTAGCATTGCCGGGACACATGTTATCAATAAGCAACGTAATTATTTTATGGAGCTTTCTGAAGAGATGTGGGTACTCATAGAACGTTTTGTGCCAGAAAAAACGACGCTTTATGAGCAGAAATGTCCAATGACGGGCAAGGTGTGGATCAGTGAGGTAAAGGAAATAAAGAACCCTTATTTTCCAAAAAATATGCTGACCTGTGGGGAGGTAACTGCCTCCGTAGGGACGTCGAAGATTTAAAATTTAGTTAGTTAATAATAATTAGCGGCTGTCCGGATGGAAGCCGCTTTTTCATTCAATTGCTACCCACCAATACTAAATAAATGATTGTAGATTGTCATATAATTAATGAATTAGCTAAAACTTGTCGATGTCTGTTATATTTACAATAAAATAAATCTGACCAATGCTGCAGAAATTCAGACACTATTTCGATTCCAAAATTCCACTCACAGCTGACGAATGGGAAATGATTAAGCCAATCTGCATCCCTAAGGAACTGAAGAAAGGTGAATTTCTTTTAAAAGAAGGCGAAATATGGCGCTATGTGGCCATAGTGGTAGAAGGATGTATCCGTACTTACAGAGCGGACCGTGAGGGCAAAATAAGAATTCTGAATTTTGTAATTGAAAATGGATGGGCGGGAGACACACAAAGTTTGCAAAATAGCGTGCCTTCGGCATTAACAATCGACGCCATTGAAAATTCGTCAGTTATATTGATGAAGGTAGAAGAATTTGACCGGCTTTGCAGACAACTGCCTCATCTTAGCCAGTTGATGAACGATAACCTTAAAACATGCCTTTCAGAGAGCTATGAAAGGATTGATCTGGCAACGATTGTAACTGCTGATGAAAAATATCGATCTTTTTCATTAAATCATCCGGAACTTTTACTGCGTATTCCCCAGTATATGATCGCTTCTTATCTGGGGATGACACCAGAATCATTAAGCAGGGTAAAGAAAAAATTGGTTAGAGATCAGCTTGTGTTAACATAACAGTATGATTGGCAAAGCGGCCGTATGTTGTCAGCTATATTTGAACTGCTGCCTCTATTTGTAAACTGATTTCCTCTGTTTGGGGTATTATAGCTGGTTTAAATTTCCATCTCCGGTGAGACCACAACCAGTATTGCGGCTCTTTTTCTATCATGTTTTCCAAATATCTCACATGTGCTTCTGTAATTTCATAAGGAGCTGTTTCTTTAGTGTTTTCAATTAATGGAACAAGAGTGTAAGAGTAGTAGCCCCTTTTCAATCGCTTCATGTCATAAAAAACAACAACATTATCCATTTGTTTAGCTAACTTTTCAATGCCTAAAAATACCGCAGTCGGTTGATTTAGAAATGTCGTAAAATAGTTGACCTCGGTTCTTGCAGGTGTTTGATCGCCAACCAACACGGTAACCGTTAATTCATTTTTATACTCCACCATTTTACGCATTACCTGACTCATGGCGACAGGGATACCGCCAAAACGTCCCCTAACTTTTATGAACAGCTTATTAAAAATTGGACTTGACAGTGTTTTATAAACGATCATGAATTTTTTATCATTATGAAAGCAGAAGTTCATTGCAGCATATTCCCAATTGCAGTAATGGCCGCTAACTGCGATGATGCTCTTACCTTTTGCAAAATATTGCTGCACTAACTCTGGATTGGTAACAACAACCCGCCGCCTCATCTCTTTTTCGGAAATTGTGATGGTTTTTATAATCTCCATAATCAAGTCGCACAAATATTTAAAGAACTCTTTTTCAATGTGTTTAAGTTCGTTTTTGCTTTTATCAGGAAAAGAATTGCTTAAATTCTCCATTACAACTTTTCGTCGGTATTTAATTACATAATATAACATAATAAATAAACCATCAGCTATGACATAAAGAATTGAAAATGGTAACAGAGATAGGAGGGATAAAAGAAATACACTCAGCCTCAAGAGCAGGGTTTTTATCATTATTTGCTGGTTGATTAGTAGCTGTAAAGTTGAAAACAGCTCACTATTAAAAAATCAATATTTTACGATTTTACACTCCTTTATTTGACTTTAATTATAATAAAGCATTCGATTTAACTATTTCGTAAAACCAAATCTACGAATTATGTTTGTTAACTAAATAATAAGCAAATTTATTGAACGCTAATTTTTATTTGATAGTATTGCAAAGCTCTGTATGGCTGTGTAATGATCTTGTTGTAAAAGATTAAAAAAAAGCCGCAAAAATATTCAGGATTATTGATGATGGCTCGTTGCAATCGCATTTTTTAAGAACAAAATTAGGTGCTGATCAGTTATATCGCTATTTAATATTAGCTAGAAATTATGGCAGATAAAGATGAGCTTGACAGATTTGTAAACGCGCAGCGTGGTAATTATGAAATCGCCTTGGAAGAAGTTAAAAGCGGACTTAAGCGGAGCCACTGGATGTGGTATGTGTTTCCGCAGATACATGGGCTAGGGTTTTCAAGCACGGCACAGTTTTATGCAATTAAAGACTTGCAGGAGGCGGCCGACTATTTGGCTCACCCGATACTAGGCGCCCGGTTACTGCAAATCTGCGAATTACTGATTAAGCAGCAAAGTACAAGTGCCAGTAAAATATTTGGTTACCCGGATAATCTAAAACTGCATTCATCCATGACATTGTTTGCTGAAATTGAGGGTGCCCATCCTATTTTTGAAAAAGTATTAGAAAAGTTTTTTAGGGGAGAAAAGGATGATAAAACTTTGTCAATATTAAATAACCAAACCTAATACTATCTGTACAGAAAAAGAAACCAGGATATTGGCGTAGAGAGAAGGAATTTAATATATTTACTTCCCCAGCGAATAAATTAATGAAGTTACTTTTTACTATTATTTTACTTTTTATCCTTTCTTTTGGTATTGCTGCACAAACCAAAATGCCAATCAGAAACAGTAAAGAATTTGTATTAGGGACTATTCATACTATCCATTCTGATATTCTAGGAGAGGACCGTATTATAAATGTATATCTACCAGAAGAGTATGATCAAAATAAAAAATATCCAGTAATCTACCTGCTGGATGGTTCTGCGGACGAAGATTTTATCCATATTGTAGGTATTGTTCAATTTAATACTTTCGCTTGGGTAAATAGAATGCCAAAATCAATTGTTATTGGCATAGCTAACACCAATAGAAAGCTTAATTTTACTGCAATGAGTAAGAGAAAGAGTGATATAAAGCTGGTGCCGAACAATGGTGGCGCTGCTGATTTTATAGCATTTATTGAAAAGGAATTACAACCTTACGTAGACAATACGTTTAGCACAAATAATTCAAAGACTATTATCGGACAATCATTAGCGGGACTTCTGGCTACAGAGATCTTGTTTACTAAGCCACAGCTGTTTAATAAATACATCATTATCAGTCCTAGTCTGTGGTGGAAAGACGGCTCGATCTTAAAAGAAAATCCAGCAATACTTAATGAAGCCTATACACATCCAACTGACATTTACATTGGTGTAGGCAAAGAAGGGTCAATTGATGGGTCAAAAGATCACATCATGGAAGAAGATGCTAAAAAGCTAGAAAATAAAATAAAACATGGCAAATCTAAAAGTGTGAAAGTAGTTTTTAACTATTTGCCAGAAGAAGATCATTCAACAGTTACGCATCAGGCTGTATTTAATGCGTTTAGAATGTTATATCCAGTGAAATAAATACAAACATTAAACAAAATCGGCAATGCTCAAAAGGTAAGTTTATTGCCTTCTTCAGCCTCAGTACGGTCAATAAATGCCCCTAATTCATCCACTACATGGCTCAGCTGATCATTATCCGTTTGCCACTGATCGTTTGCTTTTTTTATTACTCCAATTTCAAAGCCATCCCAATGTATTAGATAATGTTTAGCCAAATGCATCATTGGATAAATTTGAATATCGCGGTATTTTCCTTTGATTTTGCCGCTGAATAGTACATAATTTTCCATAAGGTGCAAGATATAATAATTGAAAAACTCACCAGCGTGAACACTGGTGAGTTCCTATTTTCATAGGTAAATGAAAAATGTGATTGTTCAAATCATATATAGAACAGTTCTTTTCTGCATTGGTTTTATAAAATAATTAGATTCTTTAACGCCCTTAATTATTTACGTAGCTTAATATTGTTAGGTTGGCCCTTGCTAACGTAAATATTTATTTCGGTAAAAACTTTAGATTTTAAGCGTCTTTAATGTTTGAATACAGAATTTCTTTATTATTGTAAATGGATAAAAGCCGACCTCATATCGCGATAGAAGAACAATTCAGGATAATGGCAGATAGTGCCCCGGTGCTGATATGGATTTCTGGAGTAGATAAATTATGTTACTTTTTTAATACGGGATGGTTACAATTTACCGGACGTACTTTGGAGCAGGAATATGGAGATGGGTGGGCAGATGGTGTACATCCGGATGATCTTGCGCGTTGCATTAATATTTATGTAAGCTCTTTTGATGCACGAAAAGATTTTAAGATGGAGTACCGCTTAAAAAGGCATGATGGGGTTTACCGTTGGTTGCTGGATACAGGTGTGCCAAGGTACGATGCGGATGGCTCTTTTACAGGATATATTGGCTCCTGCGTGGATATTGATGAATTACTTGAATCTGAAAGATATCAAAAAGAATATATCAGTACTGAAGCCTTCAAAGTAGAACAGAGGTTAAATGAAAAGCTTACTGCCGCTAACCAAAAATTGGTGAGAGCTAATGAAGAACTGACTGCAACTATAGAAGAATTACAAAATGCGAAAGAGGAACTTTCGGTTTTAAACGATGCATTGGAAGAAAATGTTACTGAACGTATCCATGAACTGGCAAGTACAGTAAGCAGTTTACGGAGCCTGGTGATGACAGCTCATTACCCGCTGATGATTTTGCGCGGCAGGGAATGGATTATCGAAATTGCTAATCAGCCTTTGGTAAATCTCTGGGACAAAACTATTACTGGGGTTACCGGGCATCCGCTGATGGAAATTTTGCCCGAAATTGAGGATCAGCCGTTTCCTAAGTATTTAAGGCAAGTTTATGATACTGGGGTAGGTTTTGGAGATGAAGAACAGATATTTTATTATAATTCGCCAACTGGGCCGGCAGTTAAATATGTAAGCTACTATTACGACCCGATGTTAGATGAATATGGCGAAGTTTGCGGGATTATTGTTGCAGCAAATGACATTACCGAAATGGTTAAATCCAGGCAGTTACTGGAACAGAGTTATCAGGAGCAGCAAGCATTGAATGAAGAATTTGCGGCTATTAATGAAGAACTGGCAACAACTATCGATGAACTTTCTGCTGCTAATGATGAATTGGCAATTAGCGAAGAACGTTTTCGCAACCTGATTAAACAGGCTCCAGTAGGTATCTGTGTGATCAGGGCAGCTGATCTAATGATACAAGAAGTAAATGATGGCTACCTGGAACTAGTGGGTAAGAAACGCGAGGAACTGGAAAATCATACCATCTGGGAAGCTGTTGCCGAAGCTGCAGCAAGTTATGCGCCGGTAATGCAGGAAGTGATTGATACAGGAACTCCTTTTGTAGCTAATGAACACGAACTTATACTGATCCGTAACGGGAAAGAAGAAATTGTATTTGTTGATTTTGTTTATGAGCCTGTGAAAAATTCTGCTGGTGCTGTGTCTGCTATTATGGTGGTCTGCATTGATGTAACCTTGAAAGTAATGGCAAGGAGAAATATAGAAGACGTAGAACAAAGGATAAGGCTTGCTGTAGAGGCAGCAGAGATTGGTACGTTCGAATATATTTATACTACCGATACAATCGTGACTTCGGATAGGTATAATTCTATATTTGGTTTGGATCATACGGTAACAAGAAATGAGTTTTTGGCATTTATTCACCCTGATGATTTACATCTAAGTGCCAAGGCGCATAAAGAAGCAGCATTGACCGGAAAATTGTTTTATGAAGCACGTTTAATACTGGAAAATGGATCAATGCATTGGGTCCGAGTACAGGGGAATGTCTTTTTTGATCAGGACAATAAACCTCATCGACTATTAGGGACTTTATTAGATATAAGTGAGTTTAAGCATTTACAGCAGCAAAAAGATGATTTCATTTCTATTGCAAGTCATGAATTAAAAACTCCGTTAACAGGGCTTAAGGCCTCTCTGCAGTTATTGGACCGCCTTAAGGATAATCTTTCTGCTGCTGTAGTGCCAAAGCTGATCGAACAATCTGGCAGAAGTATGAACAAGATCAGTGAGCTTGTCGATGACCTGCTAAATGTAAGCCGTATGAACGAGGGACAGATTAAACTTAATAAAACTAACTTTAAGGTGGCTGATATGCTGAACGATTGCTGCAGTCATATTAGGGCAGAAGGAAAATATGAACTGATCGTTAAAGGTGATTTACAGCTAAACGTTTATGCAGATGAACACCGTGCCGACCAGGTAGTGGTAAATTTTGTGAGCAATGCTATTAAGTATGCGCCTGATTCTAAGGAAATATACCTTTTTATAGAGAAAAAAGACAATATGGCCAAAATTTCTGTAATTGATAAAGGACCTGGTATAGATCCTGAAAAGCTCCCGCATTTGTTTGCGAGATATTATAGGGCAGATAATGATGGATATCAAGTTTCCGGATTGGGATTGGGACTGTATATCTGTGCAGATATCATCAGCCGGCATGGGGGAGAGATTGGAGTAGATAGTGAAATGGGTAAAGGCAGCACATTTTGGTTCACACTGCCTTTAGGTAAGGATGAATAATTACTCAGATTATAATTGAACCGGTTTCTTGAAGGTGACATGGAAAACAGAGCCAGTTTCCAAACCTGGTTCTATCCATACTTTTCCGTTATGTTTTTCCATGATCCGCTTTACTATGCTAAGGCCTACCCCTGTACCTTCATACTCTTTAACTTGGTCGGATCTGGTAAAAAGTTCAAATATTTTTTCGCTGTCTATCGATTTAATGCCAATCCCATTATCGCTGATACTATATTGAACACTATCTCCATTATCTTTACAATTTATACTAACCAGCGGTTCGGAGCTGCGTTTGGAATATTTTATTGCATTGCCAATTAAATTGGAGAACACTTGCATTACCATAGTTTGGTCACCATAGATTTCTAGCGGATTATTCACTTGAATAACCAATGGGTTCTGGTCATTTGCCGCTAAGAATTCCATTTTTAATTCTTCGAGCAATTTCTCCATGTTTACAAGGGTAAGAAATGTTTTGTTCTGTCCTACCTGTGAGTATCGAAGTACTTCCTCAATCATATTTTGCATTTTTTCTGTACTCAGTATAATGCGGTTTACCATCAGCTGTGCTTTATCATCAAGGTTAGGGTTCCTGACCAGAAGCTGACCGAAACTTTTGATTGACGTAAGCGGGGTTTTTAAATCATGTGAAATTGTATAGCTGAAAGCGTTCAGCTCATCGTAAGCTTCTTTTAGTTTTTCATTTAGTATCCGGATCTCTATGGCTTTTCTGCTGATGGCGAATGCTACTTCTTCTCTTACTAAAAGAGCCGATTTGATATCGGTGGTAGTCCATGGTGCAGAGGTATGTTTTACAGTTTCTGACCATGTTTCAAATGACTTGCGCGGGGCAATCGATAATACGCCATTGCTATCGGGCTGTGCTATCTTTTCTGGATTACCAGCCCAGTTTATTGTTTTAAGAATTTCTGGTCTAAACCAGATCATGTATTCTTTCAGCTCTTTTGATAGTACGCAAGAAAGGATTCCGCTCGCTACATCGGTATATCGAAGGGCAGCCGGAAATTCATTAGGGAAATCACTGGATTCGTAATACAAAAATTCCATGTTTTTACCTAGCCAATCTGAAATTTCTGTTAGAAATCGTTCATCTGGTGTGTTTCCTTCAGTATACCATTTATTATCAAAAAATAAGGCAACACCGGTTGCATCTACTGCATCCAGTAAAGTAATTGTATCTTCAAATAATGTTTTTTCAATATTCACATTCCTGATTAGCCCTTTTCCAAGTGTTACAACAGCTTCTTTTAGCCGGCTGGTTTTAACAAGATCTTCTTCTTGCTGACGAAATGTGAGTGCAGATGATAATACCTGGCCGACTAGTTTGGCAGACTCCCGCTCGGTATAGTTGATAAAACGCGGAAAATAATTATGGCATGCCACTAACCCCCACAACTCACCATTACAGATGATCGAGATGCTGAAACTAGACGAAACGCCCATGTTTTTTAAATACTGGATATGTATTGGAGATACAGCACGTAAAACCGAATGCGTAAGGTCTATTGGCTTTTCCTGTGCTCCTTCAAAGCTGATAATGTCTGATGGTATAACCTCTACATCTGAAATAATCCTGGTGTGATTAAGTTTATAAAGCTCACGTGCTTGTTTTGGAATGTCCGAAGCAGGGTAGTGTAATCCTAAAAGTGGACCTAACTCCTCATTTTTGTCCTCTGCAACAACTTCCCCATGGCCATCGGTATGAAATTTATAGATCATTACCCGATCATAGCCAATAATTTTTTTGATTTGGGCAGTAGCATTAAATAGTAACTGTGATAGGCTAGAATCTACCAGCATTTCTGATAATGAATGGCCAACAATTTTAAAAAGATCTGATTTAAGATCTGAATATTCTGGTTCAAATTCCAGCATATACTGATCGCCAGTGATAGAAATGATTAAGTTAAAAGTTTTTTGCTGAATTTCAAGTGTATACGGATTAAAGCTTTTGAAATTGTTGTTCGCAGCACCTAAATTAATCAGGTTAACAAGGAAACCTGTTGGCGCAGGGTTAATCAAGAAATTTTCCAGCAATCCTAATGGCTGCTGTAAAAGCATAGCAGGGGATACAGCTAAAAATTCAGAGATATTTTCACTGCAGCAAGTAATTTGATGTTCCTTATTAGAAATAACCAGGAATCCGTGACCTTGTATTTTCCCCGGAATATGGATAGGTTCTATGTCACAGTTGGTTAAATTAGCATTGAACATTTTTTGTTTTTACTGTAATTTGTAAATCCATAAATAGGGAGATCTCGAATACAATGAGACTGGATATCTTGCTAAAGATATACTTATTATTATCATAGTTAGTAATAATTGATAATATAAGCGATTTGTCTTTCTTTTGGATATATAATCTCCCCAATTTTGTTGTTAGAATTAAATAGCGTGTATTGTTTACTTAGCAGGAAAATTAAAATAAATAATGCGAGGGAATACTTCAGTTTGGCGGCAAACATTCTATAGGGTAAAAAGGTTAGCTATAAATGAAAAATATATTATTTTTTGGGGATAGTTTAACCGCTGGTTATGGATTGGATAATGTATCCCTGGATTCTTTACCTGCCCTGTTACAAAAGAAAATTGATCATAAGGGATTAAGTTATAAAATTACTAATGCAGGGTTAAGCGGAGAAACTTCTGTTGGCGGATTAACCCGAATAGATTATTTTTTGCAGCAGAATATTGATGTATTTGTATTAGAACTGGGTGCCAACGATATTCTGAGAGGGATTAGCCCAACTAAAACCGCGCAAAACCTGCAGCAGATAATTGATAAAGTCAGGTTAAAGTTCCCCGCTATTAAAATTCTTTTGCTGGGAATGGAAATCCCCGAATGGATACCAGGGGCACATGCCGCTGAATTCAGAAAAATATTTCGTCGGCTTGCCAATGATAACCGTATTACATTGGTACCATTTCTGCTCGATGGAGTTGCTGGTATCCGGGAACTTAACTTACAAGACGGCCTGCATCCTTCTGCTTCAGGCTATAAAATAATTGCTGAAAAAGTATGGCCTGTGTTGTTTCCGTTGTTGTAAAAAGATTTAGCTAAGCAATCAGTGAATAGATGAATTTTTCTGAATAAGTATAAAGGTGCTCAGATAGGGCTAATGGAATAATTTTAATGTTGGCATCTGTTACTTCGATATCAAGTATTTTATCTTCCTTATGTATAATAGATATCACATTATCGACATTTGTATAATGTAGCGCATAAGCAACTTCTGTATTATTTAGACAATAATTTGTAAATAGGGATGACAGATTAAGAAATACTATCGACGATGGCAATTTTCTGTTATTAGGTATGGTGATCATTGGAAAAAGTTTTGATTTTAGCGTGTAACAGACTAATTTCTCATTTGTTTTTTTGATTTGATATTTATTTAATGTTTTTATATTTTTATAACAAGAAAATTTAAAAGATATGATGAAATATATGACATTATTTGTATGCTTAATGGTTTCATTTTCTGCGAAATCGCAACACAAAATAATTACTGGTTCGGTGCCCGATGAATTAGTAGGAAAATGGGTACCACAGAGTAAAACAGAGCAGGGGGAAGCAATTGAAAGTATATCTTTTTTTGCTAATGGAAAAATAAATATTGACAGCAAGAAATCTAAAGTTGTACAAGGGTTTAAAGCATCTAAAGAGAATAGTGGTTACGATATTAAACTTACTGACCTCATCAATGGCAGCGAACTTGCTAATTTTAAAGTTCTGTTTGTAACCGATAGCACGATGGCTGTAAATATGCAGGGTAAAAACAAGGATAGAAATTTGGTGCTTAAAAAAATAAAGGCTGATAAATATAGAGTTATCCCGCTGAAAGGGAGATGATATATTACTCAATTCACAATACACTTTGCCGTATTCACATTATCTTTAAACCTTGAATAATAAGATTGCAGTTTTGGGTAAACAAAGATCATGAAAGAGGTAAAACTGATTTTATTTATTCTAATTGCAACTGCCGGCCTTGCCCATTCACAAATTAGCTGGGGCGATTATTCTCAAAGTTTTCCAGATGGTGCCACCGATAAGTCTGGAACCGTAGCATTACTATTGGCCATACGAAAAGATAATAACTCCTTCTGGGGTGCTCATGGCAGCAGTAAATTATTTGCTGCTGCTAATAAGGATACTGCTTTTTTAGCTAAACGGCCAAAAGATATTATTGCCCGTACCACATTTGATACAGCTAAAGTTCAAATCTTTCTACATGGCGTTAACCGGCTAAATGCAGCTCAATATCAGTTCAGCGTAACTGCCTATCCCAGGCGGACAATTGTAGGCTGGACGCCCCTTACCAATTTTACTACCGCCGCTGTTACAGCCAGTTCTGGCTTGCCGCAAATGGCTTATCTTGGCGGATATAAAGCCAAACCAGGTGAAATGCTGGTGATCGACGTGAAAAAGAATGATAATCAGCAGATCATTGCTACGGCACTTATTGCCTGGGAGTCCATAGCCCCAGCAGTGGAAAATTTATACACCTCAAATGAATTAAACTTATTTTTTCAGCGTCTAAGTCGTCCATGGTCGGCACGAAACGATAAACGTTGGCATGATACCGATCCAGCGACTGGGTTACCTGGTAATCTGAACCTGTCTGCGGGAAATAATGGATTGATACTATTATTAAATGCTGATATTTATCATAAAGAACAAGTAGAATATAGCTTACTGCGGAAAGATAAAACTCTTGTCCCATGGAAGGTAAATGATTTTGATAACAATTTTATATGGCTTCAGGATCTTGCACCTGGGCGGTATAAATTGCGAATACGATATGCGGTACAAAGGGAGCATGTTAAAACCTATCAATTTGAAGTTGAGCCCGCCTGGTACCAGTCGCTTTTATTCAAAATCGTTTCTGGCTTACTGATCTCTGCTTTCTTTGGTGCCTTTCTGTTTTTAGTGTTATTAATTCGCCAGAAACAAAAGACCAGGGAAGAGCTATCCAGGAAAAATAAAGTACAACTAGAACTAAAATCAATATATGCACAATTGAACCCGCATTTCGTTTTTAATGCACTGAGCTCGATCCAGGGGTTAATCAACAAGCAGGATATCAAGGGGGCTAACGATTATCTGTCTGACTTTTCTAAGTTAATGAGAGAGTCTTTACAGAATAGCAATAAAGAGGAAGTGCCGCTGCAGCAGGAAATGAAAACTTTGGGTGTTTACCTTAAGCTAGAACAATTGCGGTTTGGTTTTCAGTTCTTTATTAAAGCAAGTGATAACATCAATGTTTATGAAACAAGTATCCCTTCTTTACTATTACAGCCTATTATCGAAAATGCAGTAAAGCATGGGGTATCATCTTTATATGAGAAAGGATGTATAGGAGTAGAATTTTTTAAAGACAATGATGCGATGAGAGTTGCTATTACTGATAATGGGAGCGGTTTTACCGGGAACGGGCAGCAGGGCGGTTTTGGATTGAAACTAACTGAAGACAGGATTAAGCTGTTAAATGAGCTGAACAGGGAGCAGCAAATAGTACTTACGATAAACAAAGGTGCGGCTGCCGGTACTACAGTCAATATAATTTTTAACTATTGGTTTAGATAACTATGAAGGTGATATTAATAGACGATGAAAAGCATAATCTTAATAATCTACAGAAACTATTAAATGCTTATTGCCCGCAGTTAATAGTAGTTGATACAGCATTAAATGCCGAAGAAGGAATCAATAAAATACGAATGCACCGTCCTGCATTAGTGTTTCTTGATATTCAAATGCCACAAAAAAATGGATTTGAAATGCTAGGTGAGTTACATGAATACGATTTTGAAGTAATCTTTGTGACTGCTTATGATCAGTACGCTATCCAGGCCATGCGGTTTGCTGCGGTAGATTACTTGTTAAAACCTATTGCTATTGATGAATTACAGGGAGCAGTGAACCGGGCAGCAAAGCAGTACCAGATGAAGGTGCAGAACCGGCAGTTAGAAAATTTAGTTAACTTATTGCAGAATCAGCAAAACAAAGAAGAACAGCGAATAGCGCTTAACGGGATGAAAGAAACCCGTTTTGTAAAGCCTGCAGAAATTATCCGCTGCCAGTCTTCTAACAATTATACAACCTTTTTTCTACTGGAAGGGGAGTCTTTAGTGGTATCAAAGCCTATTTATGAATTTCAAGATTTGTTAAAGGATTATGGATTTGTGCGTTGCCATCAATCACATCTGGTCAATAGAAAATTTGTAAAAAGCTGGAAGAAAGAGTATGGTGATTTTTTATTGCTGACCAACGGGTCAGAGGTTCCGGTATCCCGAAATAAAAGGGAGCAGATTAAGATCGAATTACAGGCATAAATGGTCTTTTTAGCCATGTAACGGCATTCTTTGGATTTATTATTAAAATTTATTATTTAAACTGATAACTTATGAAAAAGCTATTTGCAGCTATTGCTATGCTATTTTTTATTACTTCTCCAGCTGTTCAAGCTGCTCCAAAACATGATGGGATTGTGCATTTCCCAGAGGCCTATGAACTGGCAAATATTGTGCTGGCGATTACGCCTTATGGTAAATCTGACCGTTGGGAGGTGAACAAAAACGGGCCTTATTACAAAGAAGTTATGGCCTGGTTTGATAAGTACTCCAAACATGCACTAGTAGCTAAAGTGAATTATTCGCGGGAAAAGTGGGAAAACTACCTCAGTTTTAGAACGGACAGTTATGTATTTGATTTTAATAAGGACAACCGGCTGGTCAGAAGGAAAAACTTCCACGCAAATAAAGGTTTTAACCCATTTGAGGAGAACATTGAATTACTAAACGACTTTGTAAGTCGTTCCCAGTTCCGGCAATTCTATAAAAAACACCTGTCTTATTATCAAAAACTGGCTAAGTCTTATTTGGCTTCACAACGTTATCCGGAAATGATTGGTTTTCTGGAACAAGAATTTGGTAAAAGTCAAAATAGTGTGGATTATGCTATTGCGCTATCTCCTTTAGTAGGCCGTATGAATTGTCACCGTACGGTAGAGGGGATAAGTACCGATTTTATTACTGTTCCAGACTATCTGCTAAATGGACAGACGATGAATAACGTGAGCGAGGAAGAACTAGCTTCTGGCACCCATATGTTATTCACAGAACTAGACCATGGCTTTGTAAACCCGGTTACTGCCCAATATGGCAAATTGTTAAAAGCTAGTTTTGATGTAAGTAAATGGGATAAGGGAAGTGGCTATGAAAAGTATGAACAGGCAACCTTTAACGAATACATGACTTGGGGTGTATACGATCTTTATGTGCGAACTTATTTTCCGGCCGTAGCGGATAAAGTATGTGCCAAGTGGGCATTGCAGAATGAAACTAGGGGCTTTTACGCGAGTTCGCTATTTAACACAGAGCTGGCAGCGCTGTATAACAAACGTAAGACAGGAGAAAGAATCAGCGATTTATATCCTGCTTTACTAGTGCGGCTGGGCGAACTGCAAAATGAAATGCACAAGCCTTTGATAGATAAACCGTTATAAAGAGATAAAATAAAACCTGCAATCAATTAAGACTGCAGGTTCATTTGATTCATGTGAATTGCTCCACATGCTGCATGATGTAAACCACTACTTATGCAGCACTCGTAACTTATGAATGTTACGTAATGTTTACCGAAATTATTTAATATTATATAATTATCAAAATTTTTTTGTTAAATAATTTGTCCGGGTTCCAAACCATCCCTTCCAGCAGGGTTTCTTACATAACCTTTATCATCAAAATGACTATGGTTGTAAAAATCACCGGGATGCTGCTCGTAGGCTATCCCAGAAACATTACCTGCGATATTACCAGTTAACACGTCGCGGATCTGCAATTCATGCGCTGGCGTAATCTGTCCTTTTTCGTAAGTAGGGAGAAAAGCAAGGTTTGCAGCTAGTGCTTCTGTGAGGATTACCTCATCTTCATTCTCATGGAGTGTTACCAAACCTATTGGTATCAATACTAATCTTTCTACATCAGTATTTCGTTCATCAAGTTCGGTCACAATATACCGAACCTTGTACGAGTCGGCGTCAAAAATCAGATCTTCAACGTCTCCTATATAATCACCAGAAGCATCAAAAATTTCCCAATCAGTGATATCGGGCTGGTTATCTGCAATTTCAAAACTGCTGCCGCTCAGTTCTTCCAGGCGGTTATTCCTATTTTCTTCGTAAGCCATATTTGTTCAATTTTAATTAACTACAATTAATGTGCACCGTCAGCTAATGCTACGATTTCTACACTCCTGTTTAACTGTTTACCTTTTTCTGTTGCATTACTGGCAACAGGGGCGGACTCTCCTTTAGATTGCACGGTAATATCATCTTCGGAAATGCCATTTTTTATCAGCCAGTTTCTTACTGATTTTGCCCTCTCTGCGCCAAGCTGCTGATTATGTGCCGTGCTTCCAGTGGCATCGGTATTGCCAAATACGGCTATATCCGTGCCAGGAAAGCGCTTTTTTAAAGAGGCTGCGATTTGTTTTAACTGTACTTCTCCATTGCTTTGGATATTACTTTGATCTTTTGCAAAGAGGATATTTTCTCCTAAACCATAAATGGTATACTGATCGTTGCCCCGAATTACGATACCCTGATCAGTAACTTCTTCATAAGGGGTAACAGGCGCGTTAAAATCTACTGTGTTCCAGCTAGCTACTGTTTTTGCAATCGTATCAGTTGTTCCATGATTTTTAGTTTCGCTGTTTCTGATCAGGTAAAATATTACCGCAAGAGCGATGATTGCGAGTATGATCCATAGGATCGGACTTCTCTTTTTTGGTTGTACGTTTAATTCTGCCATGTCTTTAATATTTGGTTTGTTTTTGATTTGAACCATAACCAGATTCAAGAAGAAAAGTTTGTAAAAGAAGCGATTAGGGTTAAGTGTCTCAAAATAGAATCCAATGGTCTTGAATGCGGGACAGTTAGGTTCAAACAAAATAGTTGTTAAGGTGTTGTATTCACAACTAACTTATAAAGCGACAGAAAGCTGTTAATTTGTTTGTATGTTTTGTCAGCCTTTATGCTGCAGACAACTCCCTTTACTTTCCAATATGCCCAAGACCAGAAGAAAGTTCCTGCTTTCAGATGCTGGTGTCAATTAATAAACTATTGTTATCCAGGAGTGATTAAACCGATAGAAATAACTTTTACGTAAGATGGACTATATAGAACAATACGTTATTGACGTGGTTTCTAAACTAAGAAGAGACAAAAAATTAAGACAAAGTGATTTGGGTTTTATATTAGAAGTGTCACCCTCTTTTATTGGCAATGTTGAAAATTTTAAAAATCCTGCAAAGTATAATTTAAGGCATGTAGGTCTCCTTGCGCATTATTTTCATTTATCTCCCCAATTTTTTATCCCGGAGACAAGCACTAAATAATCTTTTTAGTTTTTTTGCCGCCTTATCGCGTTTTAATTTGTGCACTCCATCAAAACAATAAATCATAAAATCTAGTTATAAGCGACATTACTAACTTATAATGCGATGAAGACAGAACTGCTCAACCCTATTAGCGAGGAGCTATCAGTTAGGCCCAAAGCTATCACTATAAAAATAAATGGAGCAGAAAAAAGGCTGGAGCTGTTGCCCTATGTAACCCTGCTAGATGCCTTAAGAGAATATCTTGACCTTACGGGAACTAAAAAAGGATGTGATCACGGTCAGTGTGGTGCCTGTACGGTATTGTGTGACGGCAAAAGAATTTTGAGCTGTCTTACTTTGGCAGTTGTTAAAGATGGTGCAGACATCACAACGATCGAAGGGGTTGCTCCAATAGAAAAACTGCATCCTTTACAACAAGCTTTTATTGATCATGATGCCTTCCAGTGTGGTTATTGTACACCCGGACAAATTTGTAGTGCAATCGGTTTACTAAAGGAAGGGAAAGCAAAGTCCCGTACTGAAGTTAAGGAGTTAATGAGCGGTAATTTATGTCGCTGTGGTGCAAATACCCAAATTATCGATGCCATTATGGAAGTTAAAGATGGAGGCCATTATGAATAATTTTGACTATACAAGGGCAGCCGATGTGAATGATGGCATAGAAAAGATGAACCAGCCGATCAACAGCAGGTTTCTAGCGGGAGGGACAAACTTAATAGATATATTAAAATATAATCTGGATAAAACTGATCAATTAATTGATATCAATCCAATCACTGCTCACCATACCATTGAAGAAACGGAAGACGGAGGGCTTTATCTTGGGGCATTGATGACCAATGCTGATACGGCTTATCATCCATTAATAGAATTACGGTATCCATTACTTTCAAAAGCAATATTAGCAGGTGCTTCGGCACAGATCCGCAATATGGCAACGAATGGAGGGAACCTATTACAGCGTACGCGCTGTTATTATTTTTATGATGCTGCATCTCCTTGCAACAAAAGGGTTCCGGGGTCTGGATGTGCTGCTATCCCAGGTTACAATCGCATAATGGCAATCCTTGGGGCAAGTGAGCATTGTATTGCTGTTTTTCCATCTGATATGTGTATAGCCCTGGCTGCATTAAGTGCGGTGGTACATATTGCAGGCCCCGCGGGGGCACGGACACTTGCTTTCGCAGATTTTCATCGTTTGCCTGGCAATACCCCGCATCTGGATAATAATCTGGAACCGGGTGAGCTGATTACGGGTTTAACATTGCCTTCACAGGGTTTTGAAAAAAACTATTCTTACCTAAAATTGCGCGACCGTAATTCTTATGCTTTTGCGCTCGTGTCTGTAGCTACTGGGCTCGATTTGGAGGGCGACAGGATCAAGGAGGCGAGAATAGCACTCGGCGGCCTGGCCCATAAACCATGGCGGGTACAGGAAGCTGAAGAATGGCTGACTGGTAAAAATGCGACGCGGGAGAATTTTGCAAGTGCTGCAGAAATTATCCTGAAAGGTGCAAGAGGTTATGAGTTCAATGCGTTTAAAATAGAACTGGCTAAAAAAGCAATCGTACGGAATTGTATGATGGCACTTTATCCGGAAAGTCAGCTGCCAGGTGCACAGCCATCTGCTTAAATCAATTTTTATGAAGAATTTATCAGAAATCCAATCTATAAATATTAGACCTGCTATAGGACAGTCTATTAGCAGACTTGAAGGGCAGCTGAAAGTAACAGGATCGGCCAAGTATGCGGGCGAGTATAATGTGCCGGATTTACTTTACGGATATGTGGTAAGCAGTACAATTACTAAAGGTAAAATCGCTAATATCCATGACGAAGAAATAAAGATGCTGACTGGCGTAGTGGAAGTTTTTTCTTATAAAAATCGTCCTTCACTGGCTTGGTTTGACTTACAATATGCTGATATGGATGCGCCGCCGGGTACTCCCTTCCGCCCCCTGCATGATGAAGTGATCAAATATAACGGTCAGCCGATCGCCCTCATCGTAGCCGAAACATTTGAACTTGCACGCTACGCAGCAAGTATCATTAGAATAGATTATATAGAAGATGTTTTTCAAACAAGCTTGCAAGAGCAGCTGGAAGAAGCGCGTGATCCTAAAATAGGATTAGCGTCAGCTTTAAAACCACCACCACCAAAGCCTACCGGCGACTTTGAAAAAGCTTATGCCGCTGCGGCATTTAAAGCTTCCGGTGAATTTGTACATGGAACCGAACATCATAATCCAATGGAGCTTTTCACCACCACTACACTATATGAGGGTAAAGGTAAATTGACTATTTATGATAAAACCCAGGGAACAGTAAACTGCCAGTTATATGTGGCCAACGTATTTGGATTGCATTATAAAAACGTGCGAGTAATATCTCCCTATGTTGGTGGTGCATTTGGATCAGGGCTGCGCCCGCAATACCAGTTATTTTTATCAGTGATGGCAGCACTCACCCTGAAAAGGCACGTGAGGGTAACGCTGGATCGTAGCCAGATGTATACGATTGGCCATAGGCCGCCTACCATACAGCACACCCGTTTTGGGGCGGATGCGGATGGGAAAGTAACCGCAATCAACCATACCGGAATTGCCGAGACTTCCAGGTTCGAAGATTATACCGAAATAGTTGTTAGCTGGGCTCCCAAGCTTTATCCTGCGGCTAATACCTTGCTTGAATACAAACTAGTTCCGCTGGATGTTTTCACTCCACTGGATATGCGTGCGCCAGGTGGAAGCACAGCAATGCATGCTATTGAAATTACAATGGACGAGCTGGCTTGTCAGCTTAAGATTGATCCATTAGAATTTAGACTGCGCAATTATACAATGAAAGATATTACTGAAGATAAGCCGTATTCGAGTAAAGAACTTAAACAGTGTTATTTACAAGGTGCAGAAAGATTTGGCTGGCACGAACGGAATCCGGTACCCAGAAGTGTGAAACGCGGTAATAAACTCGTAGGATATGGTATGGCAACAGGGATTTGGGACGCGATGCAATTGCCTGCAAGGGCAGAAGCAATGATAACGCCCGATGGTAAATTGCATGTTAAGAGTGCGGTAACTGATATCGGAACGGGTACATATACCATCATGACCCAAATTGCAGCAGATGAACTTGGCTTACCTGTAGAAGAAGTTACTTTCTCTTATGGAAGCAGCAAAATGCCTTTTGCGCCTATACAGGGTGGTTCATTTACTACATCCACTGTGGGCACCGCAATTAAGGCGGCCGGAAAGGCGCTAAGGAAGAAACTGTTCAAGATTGCCAGCAGAATTAAGGGTTCTCCATTGGCAGATGCAGCACTGGAAGATGTTGTTTTTACTCAAGGTTTTATCGCTTTAAAAAAGAATCCTAAAATAGCTGTATCATTTGTAAGCATTATTGAAGCCCATCAGGGTAAACCAGTAAGAACTACAAATACTGGCTATCCTAATGCACTTAAACTTCGAAAATATGCCCGTGCCGCACATAGTGCAGTGTTTGTAGAAGTGGAGGTAGACGAAGAGCTTGGGGTAATAAATGTCACAAGGGCAATCACCGCGATTGCCGGAGGAAGGATTATCAACCCTAAAACAGCAAAGAGCCAAATACTGGGGGGGATGATCTGGGGCATAAGTAAGGCACTTAGAGAAGAAACGATATTGGATAATAATCTGGGGAAATACATGAACCAGAACCTCGGGGAATATCATATTCCAGTGCATGCTGATATCCATGAATTGGATGTAGTTTTTGTGGAGGAAAAAGACGAGGTAATTAACGAATTAGGTACTAAAGGAATAGGAGAGATCGGTCTGGTAGGGATGCCGCCGGCAATAGCAAATGCAATATATAATGCGACTGGTAGAAGGATTAACCAGCTTCCTATACATTTTGATTATTTATTGTAATTTAATAAACGGTCAATACGTGTATTCCATCTCGATTGGGCGGCGGTGTTGGTACCGTGATTAGTTTCATTGTCGTAAGAAGTTTGTGCCGCATGCAGATCCCGCAGGGTATCAAGATACTGCATATTGATCAGCGCTTCAAAATTATCCGGGGTGAGTTTTTGATCTAACAGTTTTTGCTTAAAATCCTCGCTGCTAATCTTTACCAGGTCAAAATGCCTTTGCTCGTGGTTCAGGGTGTATTGATCCCTGCCCGTGTAGTTAGCCCAGCAAGCACTTTTTGGTAAAAAAGCTTTCATAGCGATTTGCACCATGATAGTCCCCTTGCTAATTTCTGCTTGCTGCTCATAGGCAATCCCCGGCATCACCAATGCTTGATATTTTGTAATGGGTTTAATCCGCGACTGGAAATCTGCCCAGGTTAATGGCCTGCTTGCGGCATAATAAATGGTGTCACCCTCTGTTGCTGTTGTATAATCGGTAAAACTGATTTTTACTTTGGTCGCTAGCTTACGGTTTGTGTTTGCATTAATGTCTATCCAGTTATTAAAATAGCTTAAACTTGATTGGAGCAGGTTTCTTATACTATTTTCAAGCACTAATGTATCAGTATTGCTTCTTCTAAACTGTAATTTACCTTTATAATCGATCAGGTGATCTATTCCATAATTTTTCTGAAGTCCAAATGATAAGTAAAGATTAATATTTCCATTAATATGGCCATCAGTCTGGACAGTTTCGGTCAGTTTAACCTCTTTTATGCTAATTACAACCGGGCGTAAGGATTGATCTTTTGATAAGTTATGATCAATATAACGGCGAATATCAATGGCAGTACTACCTTGAAAATTTATACTCTGTGCTGCAGCTGCCTGTTGGCTTCTTTCATCAATTACATCAGCAATGTGAAATTCTTTAGGCTTAAAGGAGATTGGGTGATCGTGTAACACGATTTGGCATGAGGCATTTGACCCGAAAAGAATTAAACTAGAGCCTAGGATAAACAGCTTAAAAAAAATAAGTTTAAACCGTTCAAATTGTCTGTTAAAAGTAGTCGTCCTCATACCTGAAAGCTATTAACGTATGGAAAGAGCAGGTAGTATAAAGTTATTTAGCTGTTTTAAAATGCACCTCATATTCTTGCAGCGGATAGCCATCGGCTGTTTGAAACGCCATGCCTGTAAGCACAAACTGGTAATCCTCGTCTGGTTGTAAAGCTACACCAAGCGCTATTGCTGTATTATTATCTGTATAGCCTAAAAACTTTGTGATCGGATAATGATGATTGCCGCCTTTGCCCCAATTTATAGAAATGCCTTCGCCGGAAAGAGGTTTGTCGAAATAGATTTTAATTGCTGTAAGCTGCGGACTTACGCTGGTATCTCCATTCTTAAAGGGTTTTATTGCAGAAACATGAGGTAGTTTTTTTAGATAATCAGTCCTGATCCCGTTAATATTTGTCGCCGCAATGTTATAGAATTTAATGATTTGAGGCATAAAACTTTCTAGTGTTGGATAACGTTTGCGATTTTTTTCATATGTCCCCAATAGATCTACAAGTTGTTTGATCCAGATAAATCCTTTGGAGGATTGTTGCTGTATTTCTTTATTAGCGACAGAAGGATTCGTATTATGGCTCATCAGGTATCTGATAACGGAAGCCCTGACCAGTGATTCACTTAACATTACCTGCCAGTCTCCATAAGCTTGGTTTTGCATTTTAACTGAATCTGATTGGTAAAGGATTTTGCCGGCGATACGTAGCTGCGGGGCATTTTTGTTGGTCAGGTAATTAACAAATGAGTGGTTAAATTCATGCACCAGGGTCGACAGGTAGGTGGAGCTATTATAAACGGGCTCGCCTTTATCATCAAATCTCCATGTTCCCATAATCGCGTATAGTGCTTCTGATCCGTTGGGGTAAATTACTTTCGGACCATAATTGGCATCCCCATTTCCCAATCCGATAATCACATTGAACTCCGCTTTTGGCGACATGCCATAATAGTGGTTAAACCAATTTACATCGAGTTCCTTTAATACATTATTGAAAAGGGTACTAGCACGTGTATAAGTAGCTTTATGATGGTTGAAAAAAGATCCTGCATCGGTATCATTATAGAATTGCTGTAGCAGTGCTGTGAATTTTAATGCAGTTAGTTTACCCCACCTTTGTTCCGGCGCATTTCTATTAAATTCTACTACGGGGGCCAATTCTGGCGGGGGTGTAAGATGTATTGCCATAGCCATTATGGCATCATATGAAATAGAATTACTATGTCTGATTTCCCGCATGTAGCTAATCAGTGGGTGTGTTTTATACTTATCAAAATATTTATGGATATCCTGTGTATATGATTTATACAACTCATTATTATATTCTTGATAATCTGCTAATCTTGCCGCAATACTGACTAGCTCCACCCGCTGATCCACAGTTGGAGAGGGGATACGGAAAAAAGCTTTTTTTATTTGTCCTGCTGATTTTTGGGTAATGAACAACGAAACAAAAAGTATTAGAATTGTCTTCATCAGTAATTTTGATCCGCTAAGATAACCATTACGCAGAAGTATTTACTTATTTAAGCAGCAATATGATTAGCAGGATAAGGCCACATTAACGGTTATAAGGATGTTCATTAATCCAGTGAAAGCCGCGGTTAGTTAACTTAAATTCTTTAAGGTCTTTTTTGCTAAAAGTAATAGAAACAGAATCTTTGTCGTCTTTAATCCCGGTAAAAGTTAATTCTTCTTTACCTTTTGTCATATAGCTGAATTTAAAATTTGGAGACGCTTCGGTAACGGCTTCAAAGATTATCTCCTTTTTTTTCTGGTCGATTTTTACATTATAATTTAACAAGCTATCATTCATTAATTTAACCCTGGCATAGTCCGGCCCGTCCATCGTTATTTGTTCCCAGCGTGTACTATCACTGGTTAATGGTGGTAGCAGCAGACCTTTAAGTTTAAATTCTTTCACATTATAGATCCCATAGAGAGGTGATTTTTTAGCGCCAGATCCATAAACTTTAATCATTGGAACGGTATGCAGATATAAACCCAGTAGGGTAAGTAGTATAAACAAGTACTTGATCGAGTACACAGTAATATATTGCCACTTTTTCTTGTAAACCGGAGGAGCTACCTGTTTTAATTGCTGTGGCTCATTCTTGACGAAAAAACGGTATAATCTTACAAAATTTGGCGCCAGTACAAACAGAGATAAAAGTACCAGCATGGTAGATAGCAATTTTACGGGTACATCATAAAAGTAATTCATTGACATTACATGTGCAGCCGCAGCAAGGGATAAAAATGCACCAATTACCATTGTTTTTCTGAAAAGCAAAAAGGCGGAAGAAAATTCTACCAACCCCATGAAGATGTTGTAACCTTTTGAGAACCCAAGAAATGTCCATGCCAGTCCCATCGGCGACGAATTGCCAAATGGTTGTAGTAATCGATATAATGATGGATCTGGAAATTGCAGTTTAATAATTTTTACTGAGCCATATAGCATTAATGTAAAGGCGAGATAAAAACGTACGGTAACAAGTAACCAATAGTACAATTTATCATAATTTTTACGCCTGGTATCTAAAGCCGTCCAAATGATACATCCTATAAGTGCAGTCAGAATCATACACAAGATCAATACATAATCATAGGAGGTATCGCCACTACCATTAGAAAAAATAGTGTAGTCGTATTTATAATGAATTACTTTCTCTGAGAACCACGGAATAAGTGTATGCAGCACTTTTGTTGGAAAATATTGGAACGCCCCAACAAAGAAAAATGCTCCATTATTATTAAATAAAACATATTGCATGATGTAGATAAAAGAAAAGCGAAAAGCTGCTTTTTTTAGAAAACTCCAGTTTTGTGGGGCTTGAATAGGAGAGACGTTTAACATAAATTTAATAAATTATGATGGGGAGTTGAATGTATAGCCAATTCGTGTTTTGCAAATTCACATCTATTAATTTAATATTATCTTCGGATATAATTTACTGAAAAAGGGATGACTTTAGAAATTCTTGGATCACAGCCCTTTAATAAGTGTTAATGTATATTTAATTGATTTTACTTAGCGTAACTTGTTCATTACATTATCGGCCAGGCAAATTCAGCTCATGTCTATTGATCATTTTTAGGTAGAACAATCTATTTATCGGTCGGTACACTGATTAAAAATACCAAACAGCTCTAATTTTTTGGTATTTGCTATCTCCGGATAAATATTTTCTTGTATAGTATACTATACGTTTTTTACATGCTATGCTCCGTTAGGTCTGCATAAATGCGGTTTTATTCTGTTTTAGACCCTTATTTAAAGCTATAAGTTGTATGGCTTAATTATTTCGTATGGCCAGTTATTATAATTTGAACATACATCATAGAAATAATGAAATCAAAAATTACAAAATCGGCACTGATACTATCCTTAGTAGGATTATCAACTTCTCTATTTGCACAGGACATGAATTCTGATACTACTGCGCGCTTCAACAAAAAAGACTTCCGTACCTGGTCTATCGGACTTAACGGTGGTATGCTAACACACTATACACCATTCAACTCAAGAACAAATGGCGACTTCGCTACTCCGCAGGAGAGCTGGGGCTACGGTGGTTATATCAAGAAACAAATTGTTCCCGGATTTGGTATCCAGGCAGATTTCCTTGCTGGTAAAGTAAAAGGTTTTAGATCTAATGCATTGCCTTCACCTACTGCAGCACAAGATAACAGCGGTTTCGAAACCCGTATCGACTGGTCGGCAGCTTTAAGTGCAAACTTTACTATTGCTAACTTAAGCTTAAACCAAAAACGCAATTTCCTTTCTCCATACGTTACTGCTGGTGCAGGTTATATGTCATCCAGTGCTAATGTATATAATACACCTAATGGCGGAAGCACAGGATACAACGAAAACTGGTTTATCCCGGTTGGAGCAGGTTTAAAACTGGGTGTATCCAAAGGGGTAAATATTGACTTAGGTTACACGGTTAATTTCATGAAAACAAATAATTTTGATGGGGTAAGAACTGGTGCCAATGATAAATTCTCTTATGCACATGCAGGTGTAGAGATTGCCTTAGGTAAAAAAGGAACTTCTCAATTACAGAACTATAGCCCAATCGCAGCTATCCGTGAAGAAAGTGCAGCAGAAAGTGCAGAATTAAGAAGAGCATTATCTACAGCAGAGCAA
>Ga0247734_1000192_pt1 | contig 55929 bp, 49 predicted proteins | sample UWRJL103311B2_FD_180933 | JGI IMG/M metagenome (GOLD analysis project Ga0247734, IMG submission 180933) | Plant litter microbial communities from Arlington Agricultural Research Station in Wisconsin, United States - UWRJ-L103-311B-2 | ecosystem: Environmental > Terrestrial > Plant litter >... | reverse complement strand
AGGATGAACTAAAGAGAAGCCTTGACAGGGCAGGGATATGTTTTCTGCACGCGCCTTTGTTTAATCCGGCAATGAAAATTGTAGCTCCTATCCGTAAAGACCTTGGGGTTAAAACATTCTTTAATATGCTGGGCCCAATGGCCAATCCTGCGCAGCCAAAAAACCAGATTGTTGGTGTTTTTAGCCTCGAACTGGCTCGTTTATATGCATACCTGTACCAGGAAACGGATAAAAATTATACTATCATCCATGCGGTGGACGGCTTTGATGAAATCTCGCTGACATGCGATGTTAAGACTTTCAGTAACAATGGAGAGGAGTTGATCACGGTAAACGATATGGGCTTTGAGCAAATCAACGTCATGGAGATTGCTGGTGGTGATACTGTACATTCTTCGGCCGACATCTTCATGCACGTTTTGGAAGGTACAGGAACAGATCCTCAAAATAATGTGGTCTTGTGTAATGCCGCAATGGCGATCAGGACAATTAAACCTGAACAGTCATTTTCGGATTGTTATTATGAAGCTGAAACTTCCCTGGTAGGTGGATTGGCGCTAAAAAGCTTTAAAAGCCTGATTGGATGAAAGCAAAGCTGAAAATCTGCGGGATGAAAGTACCATCAAATATTGAAGGTGCGATTGCGCTGCAACCAGACTATCTGGGTTTTATTTTTTACCCGGGATCTAAACGTTTTGTAGATCACCTGGATGCTGAGGTGGTAAAGAATATCTCTGCTGATATTAAAACTACCGGCGTTTTTGTGGATGAAAAACTGGAAACAGTTTTAGCTACAATTGGGTTATACCAGCTTAAAGCTGTGCAGCTGCACGGAAATGAAAGTCCTGAATACTGTGCTGCCCTGAGTGGAAAAGCCGAAGTGATTAAAGCTTTTGGCATTAGCGAGAGTTTTGACTTTAACATGCTGAAGGCCTATGAAGGTACAGCAGACTACTTTTTATTTGATACACAGACACCAGGGCATGGTGGTTCGGGCCAAACTTTTAACTGGCAGCTGCTGGATAAATATACTTTGCAGACCCCCTATTTTTTGAGTGGAGGAATAGGGTTGGAAAATGCCGCTGAATTAATGGGAATTACCGACGCCCGGTTGTATGCATTGGATGTTAACAGCCGTTTTGAACTGGCGCCGGGCTTAAAGGATATTGATCTACTCAACCAATTTAAAAATATGTTAGGCCGCTAGCGCGTATGGCAGCCAATTTAATCATCAGACTATGAGTTATTTTGTAAATGAAAAAGGTTATTACGGAGATTTCGGGGGAGCATATATTCCTGAAATGCTTTATCCGAATGTGGAAGAACTCAGACAAAATTATCTGGGAATTATCAATGATCCGGAGTTTCAAAAGGAATTCCATGCACTATTAAAAGATTATGTTGGACGGCCTTCGCCATTGTACCTGGCTAAACGTTTATCAAAAAAATATAACGCCAATATCTTTTTGAAAAGGGAAGACCTTAACCATACTGGTGCACATAAAATCAACAATACGATTGGGCAAATCCTACTCGCTGAAAAATTGGGAAAGAAAAGGATTATTGCTGAAACCGGCGCAGGACAGCATGGTGTGGCAACAGCCACGGTTTGTGCATTACGCGGGCTTGAATGTGTAATTTACATGGGTGAGGTAGACATCAAACGCCAGGCGCCTAATGTGGCCAGGATGAAAATGCTGGGAGCAACAGTAGTTTCGGCAGTATCGGGTAGTAAAACCTTGAAAGATGCTACCAATGAGGCTATGCGCGACTGGATCAATAATCCTGTAGACACACATTATATTATCGGCTCTGTAGTTGGTCCCCATCCTTATCCAGATATGGTATCTATCTTTCAGTCGGTGATTTCTGAAGAAACAAAAAAACAACTGCTGGAGCAGACAAGTAGCGACCAGCCAGATTACGTATTGGCCTGTGTAGGCGGTGGAAGTAATGCCATGGGTATGTTCTACCATTTTATAGATGATGAAAAAGTAAAACTGATTGCAGTTGAGGCTGCGGGCAAAGGAGTAAGCAGCGGATTATCTGCTGCCACAACGTTTCTGGGCAAAGAAGGGGTTTTACATGGTAGCAGAAGTATCCTGATGCAAACGCTGGACGGGCAGGTTGTAGAACCACACTCTGTTTCTGCAGGTCTGGATTACCCTGGAATAGGGCCACAGCACGCACACCTTTTTAAAACCACCAGGGCTGAGTATGTTTCTATTACAGACGATGAATCACTTGATGCGGGACTGTTGCTAACGCAGTTGGAAGGTATCATACCGGCGATAGAAAGTGCACACGCATTGGCTTATCTGGAAAAAATGAAGTTTACGGGAACCGAGAATGTTGTCGTTTGTCTGTCGGGCAGGGGAGATAAGGACATGGAAACGTACATGAACCATTTCGGATTTTAACAGCAGCATTTCTTACACAAAAAACAAATGAACAGAATTACCCAATTATTCAAAGAGAAAAAAAATAATATACTTTCTATCTATTACACCGCCGGATTTCCTGGTATTGGAGATACGGTAGCAATTGCCGAAGCACTTGAAGAAGCGGGTGCAGATATGCTGGAAATCGGTTTTCCATACTCAGATCCGGTAGCAGACGGTCCTGTAATTCAAGCCAGCAGTAAGCAGTCGCTTGACAGTGGAATGGATCTTAATCTCCTGTTTGCGCAGTTGAAAGAACTTCGTAAAAAAGTAACTATCCCTGTATTGTTAATGGGTTATGTAAATCCTGTACTGCAATTTGGTGTTGAGAATTTCTGCAAAGCCTGTGTGGAAGCAGGAGTAGACGGCTGTATAGTACCCGATCTGCCGATGTACGAGTATGAAGAACTTTATAAAGATATCTTCCTTCAACACGGACTGAGCAATATCTTTTTGGTTACCCCCCAAACTTCGGAGGAAAGAATCAGGAAAATTGATGAATTGAGCAATGGCTTTGTATACCTCATTTCTACTTCGGCCACTACTGGACAAAACCTTCAGGTATCTGATGTGACCACCACTTATTTCAGCAGGGTTGCCAACATGGGGTTGAAAAACCCTACCATGATCGGATTCGGGATAAGGGACAAGCAAACTTTTGATGCAGCATGTCAATACGCAAATGGAGGGATCATCGGTACGGCCTTTGTATCTGCCATTGCAACGGGCGACCTAAAAGCAAACATCACTGAATTCATGCAAAGATTTAAGTAAAGTCTCTGTAAAGGACTCTGCAAGCCGTCAGTCAGATGGTTTTTGCAATAGATTAAAGGATACGGTTCTTGCACTAGATTTGTAGGAGATGTTGCAAGCCATCCTGCTACAGGATATTCTAAAAAAAATGGTACTGTATTTTCAAGGCCTTCAAGCGCGTTTCAGCGGTTGGCAGCCTTGAAAATACAGTACCATTTTTTCAGCGAAGCTAGCAAGATCTCAAAATCCTATGCAATTACATATAATTCTCCAATACCCCTTTACCTTCACGAATCACCTCAAAGTCGCCCATTGTACAATCAACTACAGTACTCGGCTCATTATCCCCATATCCCCCGTCAATTACTAAATCTACCAGATCTTCATACTTCTCATGGATCAATTCAGGATCCGTAGAATACTCTATTACTTCATCATCATCTTTGATAGAGGTAGAGAGGATCGGATTGCCAAGTACCCTTACAATTTCCCTTGCAATATCGTTATCCGGTACCCTTATACCTACTGTTTTTTTATTAGAGCTCAGCAGTTTGGGCACATTGTTGCTGGCATTGAAAATAAACGTAAAAGGTCCCGGGAGTGCCTTTTTCAGCAAGCGGAACACTGTTGTGTCTATTGGTTTAACATAATCTGAAATATGGCTCAGGTCTGAGCAAATGAAAGAGAAATTTGCCTTTTCAGGTTTTATCCCTCTTATTTTACAGATCCTTTCTATAGCCTTCTGATTGGTAATATCACATCCCAAACCGTATACGGTATCTGTAGGATAAATGATAATTCCTCCTTTTTTAAGAACATCAACAACCTGTTCAATGGCCTTAGGATTTGGATTCTCCGGGTATATTTTGATAAGCATTCGTAAATTTACCAAAATCTTTTCTCAGCGATATTATAAATGGCCAACTATTCACATTAATTTGTAATCTTACTGGGCCCTGGTCCCACAGAAGGGGATAAGAATGATACAGACGAAGGTGCTAGAGAAGGAGGGGGTGCTGGAGAAGTTGAGGGCGCAAAAGAAGGTAAGGGCTGAAGATGAAAGTAAATGTGCAAGTTTAAGTTAAAAGTCAAAGTTAAAATGACCGTAAAGATTTTCAAGCTGGAGATGCAAGAGAAGGTGAAATTAAAAGAAAGATAAACTCGAACGCGATCGTGGAAAAATGTCTTTAAACAAAAAAGTGCTGTAACCTTAGCTCCTTTGCAAATCGCAATAGCATCAAGTTAAAGCACTTTATGATATAAAGAATATGCAAAGGCTTAATTTAGCCCGCATATTAATGTTTTTTTAAAATTCTGCGTTTTTAGGGAAACGTGGAAACGCGATCACGTCCCTGATGTTGGTCATTCCTGTAACAAACAGTACTAATCGCTCAAATCCAAGTCCGAAACCTGCGTGTGGTGCAGAGCCGAATTTCCTTGTATCAAGGTACCACCAAAGTTCATCTTTAGGGATATTCATTTCTTCCATACGCTGTGTTAACCTGTCCAGGCGCTCCTCTCTTTGCGAACCACCTATCATTTCACCAATTCCCGGGAAAAGGATATCCATGGCAGCTACAGTTTTTCTGCCTTCAGCGTCTGGTTCGTTTTGGCGCATGTAGAACGATTTAATGTCGGCAGGATAATCTGTCAATATCACTGGTTTTTTAAAGTGTTTCTCTACCAGGAAGCGCTCATGTTCCGATTGCAGGTCGGCACCCCATTCATTGATCAGGTACTTAAACTGCTTTTTCTGATTGGGTTTAGACGCACGCAAAATGGCAATCGCTTCAGTGTAGGTAAGTCGCTGAAAATCGTTGTTCAGGCAGAAATTCAGTTTATCTATGAGTGATAATTCGCTACGCTCGTTCTGAGGTTTAGTTTTTTCATCTTCCAGCAGGCGGGAGTTCAAAAATTCAATTTCCTCTTTGCAGTTTTCAAGCGCGTAGGCGATCACATATTTCATCATGTCTTCAGCCAGCTGCATATTGTCTTCAAGATCAGCAAATGCGATCTCAGGTTCAATCATCCAGAACTCGGCAAGGTGACGTGTGGTATTTGAATTTTCAGCGCGGAAAGTAGGGCCGAAGGTATAAATCTGACCAAATGCCATTGCCGCAAGTTCACCTTCCAGCTGACCTGAAACGGTAAGGTTAGTGGCGCGACCAAAGAAGTCCTCAGAAAAGTCTATCTTTCCATCATCGGTTCTTGGTACATTGTCATAGTCCAGGGTAGTCACTTTAAAGGTTTCTCCTGCACCTTCAGCATCAGAAGCAGTAATTACAGGCGTATGCATGTAAACAAAGCCACGTTCGTTGTAGAATTGATGTATGGCAAAAGATAGGGCATGACGAACCTTAAATACCGCATTAAAAGTATTTGTACGGAAACGCAGGTGTGCAATTTCCCTTAAAAATTCAAGACTATGTTTTTTTGGCTGCAGTGGGAATTTTTCCGGATCACTGTCCCCAAGGATCTCAATGGATGTTGCTTTGACTTCAACACGCTGTCCTTTACCCAGTGATTCAATCAGCGTACCTGTAATGGCAACCGATGCACCAGTAGTGATCCTTTTTAATAATTCTTCGGGTGTATTATTAAAGTCTACAACAATTTGTAGGTTACCCATACATGAACCATCATTGATGGCAATAAACTGGTTGTTACGGAAGGTTCTCACCCAACCCATAACCGTCACTTCTCTGTTAAAATCTGTAGTTGCTAACAGGCTTTGTATTTTTTCTCTTTTAATCATGATTTTCTTATGGAGCGCTCAAAAATAGGGAATTTCATTGAATTAATACCTCTCATCCTTGCCATTCTGATGACTGACGGGAATATCCCCGATATTGGCGATTCCGTAAACTGGCATCTAAAATGGAAGAAGATATAATGTTTTGTACGATAAAATATATCAATTGCTATAGTTATAATTTTATTATTGATTTTTTTGGCCTGTTTATATGATTTTAAATTAGTTTTTACTGTTTTACTCAAATTTTTAGATCCATTAGTCGCTATTGTCCTTTTTTATATTGTTTTTTAAGGGTATTTAGCGCGCGTTTTCAGATTTCACCGATGTTTATACGTATTAGAGGTTGTTTTTTTTTATTTATTTTGTGTTTTTATTAAAATAAATGTAATTATGGTTGTAATTATCTAAAATATTCGTATGTTTGTATTGCTCGTTTAATTTATATTTGGTTTAAAAATCCTCCGACCCATAAGTTGGAGGATTTTTTTATTTATAGCTACTCTGAAAGTATAGTCAAAAAAAAATGCCAATTGAATTAACAATTGGCATTATATAAGGGCAGAAGGAATATCCTTTTATAATTAAGCTAAAACTTCAGTAACCAGGGCAGCAGCGTCTTTCAATGCAATTGCAGAGAAAACTTTCAAGCCAGACTCATCAATTAATTTTTTCGCTTCTTCAGCATTAGTACCTTGTAAACGGCAGATAATTGGAACTGGAATATCTCCAATTTCATTGTAAGCGTCAATTACACCTTGTGCAACGCGGTCACAACGTACAATACCACCAAATATGTTGATAAGGATAGCTTTAACGTTTGGATCTTTAAGGATAATGTTAAAACCAGCTTTCACTGTTTGTGCGTTTGCAGTTCCACCTACGTCAAGGAAGTTAGCAGGTTCACCACCAGCAATTTTAATAATGTCCATTGTAGCCATCGCTAAACCAGCACCATTCACCATGCAACCAACGTTTCCGTCTAATTTTACATAGTTTAAGTTTGATTCACTTGCTTCAACATCAGTTGGATCTTCTTCCAGTTTATCGCGCATTGCTGCGTAATCAGCATGACGGAACAAAGCGTTTTCGTCTAAGTCTACCTTAGCATCAACAGCAATGATTTTATCATCTGAAGTTTTTAAAACAGGGTTGATTTCAAACATAGCAGAATCAGTGTTGTCATATGCTTTGTAAAGCGCAGTAACAAATTTCACCATTTCTTTAAATGCTCCACCGCTTAAACCAAGGTTGAAAGCAATTTTACGTGCCTGGAAACCTTGAAGTCCAACTTTAGGATCAACTTCTTCTTTAAAAATCAAATGAGGAGTGTGCTCAGCAACTTCTTCGATATCCATACCACCTTCAGTAGAATACATAATAATGTTTCTGCCTACCGCGCGGTTTAAAAGAACACTGACATAAAATTCTTTTGTTTCGGAAGCACCCGGATAATAAACATCCTGGGCAACCAGAATTTTGTTTACTTTTTTACCTTCTGCTCCAGTTTGAGGAGTAATCAATTGCATACCTAAAATATCGGTAGCCCTTTGTTTAACCTCATCCAGGTTTTTGGCTAATTTAACACCACCACCTTTTCCTCTGCCACCTGCATGGATTTGTGCTTTAATCACTACCCAATCAGAGTTATAATCTGCTTTCATCTTTTTAGCAGCTTCTACAGCCTGCTCAACAGTTTCGGCAACTATTCCCTCTTGTACGGCAACACCAAAACTTTTAAGTATTTCTTTACCTTGATATTCGTGTATATTCATTAGCTGAAAAATTTGATCCAAATCTACAATTTCATATTGGTTTTAAAAACTTATTCTCCCTTTTATCGGGCAGCAAAAGGTGTAATATTCCCGTTAACTGGATTTAATCTCAACTTTTTGTAAGTTTGCTTCATGCTAAAAGCCATAGGGATCAAAAAAGCTTACGGAAATCTGCCTATCCTCAAAGGCGTAGATTTTGAGGTTGATAAAGGAGAGATTGTCAGTATTATTGGGGCCTCAGGTGCCGGCAAAAGTACACTGCTACATATTCTTGGTACTTTAGACAAGCCAGATAATGGAATAGTTGAGCTGAATGGTACCAAAGTAAATAAACTTTCGGGAGGTTTACTCAGTATTTTCAGGAACAAAAACATTGGATTTGTGTTCCAGTTCCACCACCTGCTGCCAGAGTTTACCGCGATAGAGAACATTTGCATTCCAGCTTTTATTGCAAAAAAGAGCAAAAAAGACGCAGAATTGAGGGCCCTTGAATTGCTCGACCTGCTGGGTTTAAAGGACAGGGCCATGCATAAACCAAATGAACTTTCAGGTGGGGAACAGCAGCGAATAGCGGTGGCCAGGGCATTAATCAATACTCCTGCCATTATATTGGCCGATGAACCCTCTGGGAATCTGGATTCTGCAAATGCGCAACTGCTGCATGAGTTCTTTATCACACTGCGCGACAACTTTAAGCAGACTTTTGTCATCGTTACCCATAATAAAGATCTTGCGCATATCAGCGACAGGGTAGTCACCATGAAAGATGGTTTAATTGTATAAGATTTTGAAGACATTAATTACCGGGGGCAAATCTGCCCAGGCACTAAAATTATTAAAAGCATTTTCTGCCGATCAGGTTTTGCTGGCAGATTATGGGGAGATACCTTCTTACGCTTCGGCACAGTACCAGTTTGTGGCGCTTGGCGAGCGAAATGAGGATACTATAGCGCACAACCTGCTCAATGCCTGCTTGGATCAGGAGGCCGACCGTCTGCTGCCGCTCTACCAGTTTGAACTTGAAGCATTGGTAAAATCGGCGGTTCTGTTTGAAGAATTTAACATCCATATTCTTTTGCCTGATCTGAATGATTTTCCGTACTACAAATTGGGTGGGGCAATCGATAAGCAAAATTGGGTTGTATATGATAAAGGTATGCTGGTTTATGCTTCGCAGCCTGAAAACCTGGAAGGGATATCTGCGGCAAACCTAAATGGTGCTTTTTATGTGAATAAAGATGCTGATACGATAACACCAATACTATTTACAATTTCCTGATGGACAAAACAGATTATATCAACAATAACCAGGCATTCGTATTTGAACTGGATGATGTACTGTATCCTGTCAAGGATTATTGGTTACAGGTATATTACTTATTTGCACAGTTTATTGAATACGGCGAGCAAATTCCCGGTGATGGAATTATCCGTTTTATGCACGAAACCTATTTGAAAGAGGGCATGGATGGAATCTTCGAAAAAACTGCAGCACAGTTCAATTTGCCAGAAAAGTATAAGATAAATTTCGATTTACTCCAGCAAAATGCGAGGCTTCCGCTTAAATTATTGCTTTTTGCGCCGGTGCTTGATTTTATGCAGCAAGTAAAACTGGCGGGCAAACCGATATTCCTGGTTGCAGAGGGGAACCCTGCGGAAGACCTGAACAAAATTCGACAAATTGAATGGAATGGGCTTGAGCAGTATTTAAAAGTGTATTTCGTAGCTGAAATGGGAGAAGGATATGCGGGTACGCTTGCAAAAATAGTGATGGAAAATGGTCTTGATAGTGGAGAAATTCTTGTTGTTGGAAAAAACCGGGAGCTCAATAATTTAGCATTTTTTAACACTTATGCTTATTTGTCTATTGACAAACTTTCTTTAACTTAATTGCGTAATTACCAGCACAATCTATACTATACCTATGACTAACATATTTACTAAAAACCGGTTCCGGACCGGCCTTGTCATCCTGCTCGTTATTGGTCTGGCAGCCTGTAAAAAGAGTACGACAGAACAACCTGTCGACACAGGTACGACCAATGTCCCTGCAGGTGGAACAAGAACTCAACTTACATTGGATTCAATGTACCTCTATGCTAAACAAATCTATTTCTGGAATGATGCCCTGCCGGAATACAGCGTATTCAACCCACGGCAATATTCCAGTAAGTCGAGCGCCATTGATAATTACGAGGATGAATTGTATGCCATTAGTCAATTGAAGATTAATCCGGCGACAGGACAAGCTTATGAATACTATGGTGACGGTTTCCCCAAATATTCTTTTATCAACGATATTACGCTTAACAATCCGGGCGTAACAGCTAGTATCCAGGATCAGGCAGATGTAGATACTGAAGGAAACGGAAATGATATTGGGATAAGACCCGTGTTTTATCTATATCAGAATTCAACAAAATATAATCTGATGGTTACCGCTGTGTATCCCGGTTCGCCAGCGGCGGCGGCGGGTGTGAAGCGTGGATGGATGATCCAAAAAATTAATGGTACCACGGTAGGTAATGTATATAGTACTGAAAGAGCCAGTGTGTTATCAAACCTGGATGCATCCTCGGTGAAACTGGAAGGTGTCAATTATGCAGATAATGCGCCATTCAGCGTTACTTTAACCAAAGCCTCTTATAAAAGTAGCCCTGTATATACTTCGAAAGTCATCACCAGAGCTGGTAAGAAAATCGGATACCTTGCTTTTGCACGTTTCTCTGTACTGAGTAATCAGGATGATCTAGCACCCAGTGACATCAATCTGGATCCTGTATTCGCTGAATTCAGTACACAAGGCGTTACTGATTTGGTCATTGACCTGAGATATAATGGAGGAGGATATGTGAACACTTGTGAATACCTGGGTAACCTGATTGCGCCAAGCAGCCTCACAGGTAAAAAAATGTTTACAGAAATCTACAATACAACCATGCAGACTAAAAAAGCAACATTATTGGCCAATCAGCCTTTGTTGGATGGTGATGGAAAGATTCAAAGAAATAAAAATACCAACGCCATCATTACGTATGCAGATCTTGACTATTCTTCTACGGCGGCAGGAAACAACGTTTCATTCAGCAAAAAGGGAAATCTAAATACGGTAACCAATATTGTTTTCATCGTGAGTGGTAACACCGCGTCGGCAAGTGAACTTCTGATCAATAATCTAAAACCGTATATGACTGTTCAATTGGTAGGCGAGACCACTTATGGAAAACCGGTTGGTTTCTTTCCTATTACGCTTGAAAACAGATATGAGGTGTATATGCCTTTATTTGAAACAAGGAATGCCAATAACGAAGGATCGTATTATGCGGGTATGGTTCCGGGCAAGACAGTGTCAGACAATTCTGTCTATCCTTTTGGGGATGAAAGGGAAGCTGAACTTGCAGCTGCTCTACAACTCATCGCGCCAGGTTCAGTAGCAAGTCAGGGAGCAACAAGTAGTGTTGGTAACAGAAGTGCTAAAGTTGTTACGATGGACTTCTCTGAAGCGAAACCGGTTAATCCAAACTCTGAATTTAAAGGGATGATAGATAGAAAACGGAAATAAACATTGAATAAAAATAAGCGTTACCAGATAAAAGGAAAGGGGCCATACAATGTACGGCCCCTTTCCTTTTATCTGGTTATTTATCTTCTCGACTGCAATTTCTGCCTGAATATCTTTTCTACATTCCTGTCATTATCAATGTTATCAGTGATCTCAAGAATGCCATTTGCTGCATTGATAAAAAACTCCTGGTTGATATTTTCAAAAGTATCAGTTGACTTGTGATAGTCTTTGTGGTCTTCCACACCAAAATAAATGAAAGGAATATTCTTGTCATTAAAGGCCGACTGGTCACTTTGGTTGGTCCAATCGTCGATTCCCAGTTTCGGGTTGTCATGTCCGAATAGTATTTTCAGATCAGGAATAGTGGTGGCAATATAATTCTTTAGCTGAGGATTTTTGTAGGTACCTGATGCATAAAGCTCCCCCTTGTCGTTGTGACTGATCATATCCAGGTTCAGGTTCAGCTTTATCCTCTTGATATCTACAGGAAGATGGTTTACAAAATATTCTGAGCCTTTTCTGCCAAACTCTTCAGCATCAAACGCAGCAAAGATGAGGGTATAGTTGGGTTTGTTTTTGGCATAATGTGCCGCTATTTTCAACATACCTGCCACACCCGAAGCATTGTCATCTGCGCCATTAAATATTTTGCCATTGATTATGCCCAGGTGATCATAGTGGGCAGAAATTACAATTATTTTACTGCTTGCTCCCGGAATATAACCGATCATATTTTTTCCCGCAATTTTAGGATCATCAATCCCTGCAAAGGTAAATGCCTGATGATAGCTGTTCAATAAAGGGAAAGATTTGAGCCCAATTTCCTTAAAACGTTTACCGATGTAATTTCTCGCTAATTCAGCACCCCTAGTTCCCGTTTTTCGGCCTTCAAAGGCATCTGAGGATAGTATTTTTACATCAGTCAATAATTGATCTGAACGTGATGGCATATTGGAAGTTTTTACCGAACTGCATCCTAATGAGAGTGCAAGCGGTAATATTAAATATAATTTCATAGCAATAGGTGTTATGCTTGATGCAGTTAATGTGTAACGTAAAGCCTAATATATTACAAATTAATGACACTTTAATGGACAAAGCGAAAAATTTAATTTGCTTAAAATTGCACGCTATTGTCCATCTGATCTATGGTATTGACTACCAGCGATATTAATAGTAGGTCAGCCGGACTACACCTGCCATTTTTTTTGCTAAACGGACCACTTGTCTGGTGTAACCATACTCGTTATCATACCATGCATAGAGCACTACTGAGCGGTTATCTTTGGCCATTATTGTCGCAGGTCCGTCTATTATGGCAGCATGACTGTTTCCAATTAGATCAGAACTTACCAGTTCGTTCGAAACAGATAATTCAATCTGTTCAGACAGGTCGCCGAACAGGGATGCCTGTTTAATTGCTTTAATTATCTCATCTCTTGTTGTAACTGTGTTCAAGGATATATTCAGAATTGCAAGGGAGACATTTGGACTGGGTACCCGCACGGCATTTCCAGTAAGTTTTCCCTCTAAATGAGGGATTACACGAGTTACGGCTTTGTCGGCACCGGTTTCTGTAATGACCAGGTTAAGTGCTGCGGCACGTCCGCGGCGGTATTTTTTATGGTAGTTGTCCAGCAGGTTCTGATCGTTGGTGTAGGAGTGGATGCTTTCAATATGTCCTTTTTCTATTCCAAAAGCATCATCGATAATTTTCAGCACAGGTACAATGGCATTTGTGGTGCACGAAGCGTTTGAAAGAACCTGATGTTTTGTAATGTTTGTATCCATATCATTAATCCCAGATACAATATTCAGAACATCTCCTTTGGCGGGGGCTGTAAGCAAAACCTTATCTATGCCCTTTGCGGAGAGGTGAAGACTTAATCCTTCACGGTCGCGGTAAATGCCAGTATTGTCAATCAGCAATGCATCAGAAATACCGTAATGACTGTAATCAATCTCATGGGGTTCTTTTGCTTCGATGAAACAGACGGTTTGTCCGTTGATAATCAGTGCTCTATTTGCAAAATCTTCTGTGATAATCCCTTTAAACGGGCCATGGACAGAATCTGTACGCAGCAATTCGGCTCGTTTGATCAGCTCCTCATCGCTATAGCTGCGCGTCACAATAGCGCGAAGCCTTAGCTGTTCCCCTTTACCGGCCTGCAGGATCAGTTCGCGGGCCGCCAGGCGTCCTATTCTCCCAAAACCGTAGAGTACCACATCTTTTGGTTTCAGTTTTCTTTTGTCCCGTCCAATGTGTTTTCCTAGTTTGCTCACAACAAAATCGTGCATTCTGTCAAAATCATTGTTCTCGTCCAGCCATTCAGATGCAAGGCGGCCAATATCTACACGTGAAGGTGCGAGGTTACTTTTTGCGATTTCGGTGGCGAGTTCCAGTGTTTCGTAAATACTGATGTCTTTGCCGCTGATAGTTTTAGCGTGCTGGTGGTAGGCCAGTATTTCACTGCTGCCAACGTCAAATAAAGGCTTTCGAAAGAGTACCAGTTCAATAGAGCGGTCGAACCACAGTTGTCCTACAACGTTAATCAGTTCGATGGCTTTTTTCTCTTTTTCAATCCAGTTCTGAAATTCAGATTGGTATTTATTGAGCATAATCGGAAGTATTTGGTTAGAATGCCACAAAAGTAAAAAAGATCGGGATAAACCCAATCTTTTTTACTTTATCCGATGATGAAGGTTAAAGGATTAACCTAAATATGATTTTAATATTTTACTGCGGGATGTATGACGCAGACGTTGTAAGGCTTTGTCTTTAATCTGACGTACGCGCTCACGGGTTAAGTTAAATTTCTCACCAATCTCTTCAAGAGAAAGGGGGTGGTTTGTACTTAAGCCAAAGAATAACACGATGATTTCCCTTTCACGTTCTGTTAAGGTAGACAGTGAACGTTTGATTTCTTCAGAAAGGGATTCGTTGATCAGGCTGCTGTCTGTATTGGGCTCGTGGTTTTCAAGAACGTCAAGCAACGTATTCTCTTCACCCTGAACGAAAGGTGCATCCATTGATACGTGCCTTCCTGAATTACTTAAAGTATCAGAGATTTTATCAACAGTAGTTTCCAGTATATCTGCAAGTTCTTCAGGAGAAGGCTCACGCTCAAATTCCTGTTCCAGTTTAGAGAATGCCTTACTAATTTTACTTAATGATCCTACCTGGTTTAATGGAAGACGTACGATACGGCTTTGCTCTGCGATAGCCTGCAGAATTGACTGACGGATCCACCAAACAGCATATGAAATAAATTTGAAACCCTTGGTTTCGTCGAAGCGCTTTGCAGCTTTGATCAAACCAAGATTACCCTCATTAATCAAATCACCTAAAGTTAATCCCTGATTTTGGTATTGCTTAGCAACGGAAACCACAAAACGTAAATTGGTCTTGGTTAAACGCTCCAAAGCGGCCTGGTCACCTTCACGTATCTTTCTTGCCAGTATTACTTCCTCTTCTGCGGTGATTAAATCTACTTTACCAATCTCATGAAGATATTTGTCTAGAGATTGACTCTCGCGATTGGTTATGGATTGGGTGATTTTGAGTTGTCTCATTTATGTGCGTTGGTGCTCGTTATGTATTAAACGTGCAAAAGTAAGGATTAAAAGGCAATTTAAAAACTTAAATTCCTGAAAACGTTACACTTTACAGTCGTTATTTATATGAATATTTAGTAGCAAAAATTATTCCAAAGTACTTTTGACAGCCCTTTTGATATATACTCATATTTATTCATTTTTTATTAAAAGTCAATAATAAATAGTTGTTTTATAATATATTACGATTTATATTTGATGAGTTTTCATAGCACTTTCCTGCCAATTTATTAGTTTATTATCATAAATTGTTACAGAGTTCCCACATAGGGGCCAGATGCCTGTCAGTTGGCAGGACATTTATTGTCTGCTAAATCCTAAAAGTTCATCTTTACGCCAAATCCAAGGTGAAAGATGTCCAGAAATGGTACACGTCCTTTGTTATTATACCAGCTGATCAGGTAGAGATCATTGGTGTTTGCTTCGGTATAGATAGTGATGGATTTGATCCTGCTGCTTTTATCCCCCAGAATTTTAAGTTCTGAACTCGCACCCAGATGTTCCCGCAGGGCTGGCGACCAAAAGTAATAACCTTTTGCATATTGATTACGGTCGAAAGTCAACCCAAAGTTCTCCCCAAATGTATAAGAAAGAAACACCACAGGGTTGATTGGATGAAAAATCAGTTGTTTTCCTATGGGGATGGCAAAAGGCCTGTAATTAAACTTAACCGTGCCAATATGTAACTCGCCGCCTTTTACTTCTGGCACATAGCCATAATGAAAGCTCAGCGTTGTCTTATCTTTAAAAAAGTTATAACCTACACCTAAACTGTAATAACCTATGCTTCCCGCATATTGGATACCTATTTGATCAGGACGGATAGCTTTGATAAAAGCGCTTTGTGCAAAAGAAACCTGATAACTGAATAACAGAAGTACAATGGTATTAAAAATTAATTGCTTGCGCAGTAAGATCCCCATTTGTGATATCAATAATTGTAAAAGCTCTGTTAACTATGGCATTGGTGATAATAAATGGTATACCGTTGCCATCTTTACGGTAAATTACATCTGGTGTATGCTGGTGGGAATGTATAGAAGCAAGCATGCCCGGTGTACGATTGAATAACGTTTCATAATCATTACGCAATGCCTGATCGAAATCGCCATCAGTTGGAGGTACATGAGACAAGGCAATGATATGATCTGTGCCATTATCTAAACCCAGGTTTTGCCTGAGCCAGTTTAAATCGGGCGTGGTGCCGTCAAAGTTATGTTCCCTGCTGTTACTGTCATGGGCTACAAACTTGATCCCTGCATAATCAAAAGTGAAGTTGGTGGCACCAAACATCAGCTTGTAAATTTCGAAACCGTTTGCTACCTGATCATGGTTGCCAATTACTGTGATAAAAGGAACCTTCAATTCTGAATAGATTTTGTAGACGCCCTGAAACTCGAGCAGCAGGCCGAAATCCGATACGTCACCATTAAGGATGACAAAATCAATATCGTTTCTTGAATTTACATAAGTTACAAAATCCCTGCTGGCACCATATTCCCGTTGGGTATCACCAGAAACGGCAATTTTAACATGGGCGCCCACATCTTTTTTGGGCAGTTCAGCAATTTCTCTGGCGTTTACCTCGGTAGGGCTTTGTGAATTGAATTTCTGATTGGGGCTGAATTCGTCTGAGGTACAGCTATATAGAAATATAGTTAAAAGACAAAATAGTAAATTTATTCTCATTGTACCTATTAAACGCAAGAAAGTTTAAAAAGTTCAGCGACAACATTCTGAATTTACAATTCTGACAATTTAAAGATATTGTTAAGTTTAACCCCTTTTTCAGTTTGCTGTACGGTACAGCATTCATTCAGTGGATCATGTTCCAGATAAATTACATAATTATTGGCGGCCGCTTCATCTAAAAATTCTTTCTTTTCTTTGAGTGTCTGCAAAGGGAACATATCATAAGCCATCACATAGGGGAGGGGGATATGCCCTGTTGAAGGAAGCAGGTCCGCAGCGTAAATGATCGTTCGTCCTTTGTAATTCAATTTTGGCAGCATCATCGCGTCGGTATGGCCAAATGCAAAACGCAGGTTAAAATCTCGTGCAAATTCTAAATCCTTTTCAGTAGCAACAAACTTCAGCTGACCACTCTCCTGTATAGGCAGTATGTTTTCTTTAAGGAAAGAAGCTTTTTCCCTTGCATTAGGGTTTACAGCCCATTCCCAGTGTTTTTCGTTGCTCCAATAGGTAGCATTTTTGAATGCAGGCAGCAGTTGATCGCCCTCACGCACTACTGCGCCGCCAACATGGTCGAAGTGCAGATGGGTGAGAAATACATCAGTAATATCGTCTTTACTGAAGCCTTTGGCAGCAAGCGATTTTTCAAGTGTATCATCACCATGCAGATAAAAATGGCTGAAAAACTTTTCGTCCTGTTTATTTCCAATGCCAGTATCTACAAGGATTAATCTGTCACCATCCTCAATCAACAGGCTGCGCATAGCCCAGGTACACATATTATTGGCATCTGCCGGATTGGTACGTTGCCAGATGGATTTTGGAACCACGCCAAACATGGCACCTCCGTCAAGCTTGAATAATCCGGTTTCTATCGTATGCAGGTTCATATTGCTGAGATTTAATGACTAACTAAATGCTGAGAATTGCTTCTTACTAAATGTTGAGAGTTGATGATTAACTAAATGCTGATAACTGATTGTTTACTAAACTCGTGTAAAAGTAAAAAACCTGCTGATTTATCAGCAGGTTTCATATTATTTTTCATTGAGATGTTACAAGTGAATTACTTCACCATAAGCATCAGCAGCAGCTTCCATAATTGCCTCACTCATGGTAGGGTGAGGGTGAACAGATTTAATAATTTCATGACCAGTAGTTTCCAGTTTACGGGCAACTACAATTTCAGCAATCATTTCAGTAACGTTGAAACCGATCATGTGTGCACCTAATAATTCTCCGTATTTGGCATCAAAAATCAGTTTAACAAAACCGTCTTTAGCTCCGGCAGCACTAGCTTTACCTGATGCTGAGAACGGGAATTTACCGATTTTTAATTCGTAACCAGCAGCTTTAGCGGCTTTTTCGGTATAACCAACAGAAGCAATTTCTGGAGTACAGTAGGTACAACCCGGAATGTTGTTATAATCTAACGGCTCTGGGTTCTGACCAGCAATTTTCTCTACGCAGATGATACCTTCAGCAGAAGCAACGTGTGCCAAAGCCTGTCCACCTACGATATCTCCAATTGCATAGTAACCTTTAACCGAAGTATTATAGAACTCATCTACAACAACTTTTCCTTTTTCGGTTTTAATACCAGTTTCTTCTAAACCGATGTTTTCAAGGTTGGCAACTACACCAACTGCAGAAAGAACGATGTCACATTCAACTGTTTGTGTACCTGTAGCAGTTTTGATCTGAACTTTACAGCCCGCACCGCTTGTCTCTACCGATTCCACACTTGAAGATGTCATCACTTCGATACCAGCTTTTTTGAAGCTGCGCAGCAATTGTTTTGAAATATCTTCGTCTTCAACCGGAACAATGTTTTCAAGGAATTCAACTACAGTTACTTTAGTACCCATAGTGGCATAAAAATATGCAAATTCAATGCCTATGGCACCAGAACCAATTACAACCATTGATTTTGGCAATTCAGGCAAAACCATTGCCTGTCTGTAACCAATAATCTTTTTACCGTCTTGTTTTACAGTAGGAAGTTCTTTTGAACGACCACCTGTTGCCACAATAATATTTTTTGCTGTATGCTCCTGTGTAGAACCATCAGCCGTTTTAACCTCTACCTTATTTCCTGGTTTTACTTTTCCAGTACCCATAATAACGTCAATTTTGTTTTTTTTCATCAAAAATTGAACGCCTTTGCTCATTCCATCTGCTACACCGCGACTACGTTTAACTACTGCAGCAAAATCAACTTCTGCACCTGCAGTGGTAATTCCGTAGTCTGCCGAGTGATTGATGTATTCAAATACCTGGGCACTCTTCAATAATGCTTTAGTTGGTATACAGCCCCAGTTAAGGCAGATTCCACCTAATGATTCACGCTCAACAATTGCAGTTTTTAAACCTAACTGTGACGCTCTGATTGCAGCAACGTATCCACCGGGACCGCTACCTATTATAATTACATCGTAGTTCATATCTTTTTAATGGGAATTAACTAAGTAAAGCCCAAAATTATAAAAAATGTTGGTTAAAAGCGCGTATTTGAATTTTGTCTTGTTCTTTTCTGCTGAAGATACCTGCTCAGGGAATTTCGACCAGTTCTGTATTTTGTTATTCATGAAAACAAACTACTGGTCAACTGTAAGTTAAGGTTGTATTTTAATTGTTAAATGTGGAAAAGTAATGCCAGTAGTTAATGATTTCTTAACATTGAAACCGAAATTATTGTTCAATTAATCTATATTTTTGCTGCCGTTAACTTAAAGTGCCTCGTGCACATATTACTTACATCATTCATTTAAACAACAAGCATGAAGAAATCGCTACTATTAAAATTTGTAGTTCTGGTATTTGCCTTTGTGGGAGTATTTCTCTCTACAGAAGCACAAGTTACCACATCTACTATGTCAGGTGTAATCAGAGAGGCCAAAGGGACTCTTCCTGGTGCCAGCGTAAGAGCTACCCACATTCCTACAGGTACAGCTTATACTACTACTACATCGGCAGACGGCCGCTATACCATTTCAAATATGCGTTCTGGTGGTCCTTATACTGTTGAAGTTACTTTCATCGGTTATAAATCTTTTAAAACAGAAGGTATTTTCCTCAAATTAGGTGATAACTATGCATTTAATGCGAAGTTGGATGACGGTAGTAACGAACTGTCGGAAGTTGTTGTTGCAGGTAAGGCAGACAAAACGTTTAACAGTAAACGTATTGGTGCTTCCACTAACATCAGCAAAGATCAGTTGGAAAAATTACCGACCCTTTCACGTTCACTTCAGGATTTTACACGTTTAACGCCTCAGGCAAATGGTAACTCTTTCGCAGGAACAAACAACAGGTTTAATAGTATCTCTATTGATGGCGCTGTAAACAATGATGTATTTGGTTTAGCTGCTAACGGTGCACCAGGTGGTCAGGCTAACACACAGCCAATTTCATTGGATGCGATCCAGGAATTACAGGTTGTACTTTCTCCTTATGATGTATCTAATGGAAACTTTGCGGGTGGTGGTATCAACGCAGTAACACGTTCAGGTACAAACAGAGTGGAAGGTTCTGCTTACTTTCTAACACGTAATGAAGACATTACTGGAAAAAGTATTGATGGACTTGATCAAAAAGCTACACCATTTACTAACAGGACTTACGGTTTTAGAATTGGCGCGCCAATCATCAAAAATAAGTTATTCATTTTTGTAAATGCTGAGAAAACAAAAGTAACGGCACCTACAACATTCAATGCTGGTGAAGCTGGTTCTGTTTTAACTACCGATATTGCGAATTCCATTGCAAATGCATTGCAAACACGTTATGGTTATGATGCAGGTGCAATTGATGCCATCAGTGCTGAAACTAAAAGTGATAAAATCTTTGCACGTATCGACTGGAACATCAACTCAAAAAATCAGTTGACTATCCGTCACAATTATATCAAAGCATCGGATGATAACATTTCAAGAAGCGGGACTTCTTTCCGTTTTGGAAACAATGCTTACCGTTTTAACAATGAGCAAAATAGTTCTGTATTAGAATTAAGAAGCCAAATTTCAGAGTCATTATCAAATAACCTCATCATTGGTTATTCAAGAATTCGTGATAGCAGGGACGCTGTAGGTCAGTTATTCCCTCAAATCAGGATCAATGGTTTTGCTGGTGGTGCATCTGCATTTGTTGGGTCAGAAGCAAGTTCTACGGCAAACTCTCTTAATCAGGATGTGTTTGAATTCACTGACAACCTGAAAATTTATGCCGGTAAACATACATTTACTGTAGGAACACACAATGAGTTCTTCAAATTTAAAAATGTATTTATTAATAACTTTGCTGGAAGTTATGTATACAACACGCTTGCAGACTTCTTAAATCCTGCAACTAAGCCGTTAAGTGCAACTTCAACGTATTCACAAGTACCTGGTGACAATAAACCTGCCGCTTCTTTTGACGCTGCACAATTAGGATTCTATTTCCAGGACGAGATCGAGGCTTTTACAGGATTTAAATTAACAGCCGGTTTAAGGGCTGATATCCCAATGATTTTTGATACTCCTCCTGCCAATCCTTTAATTGCATCTACTTTCCCTAACTACCGTACAGATCAGACTCCACAAAGACGTATCCTGGTTTCGCCACGTATTGGTTTCAACTGGGATCTTACTGGTACAAGATCAATCCAATTACGTGGTGGTGTAGCTTTATTGACAAGCCGTGCACCATTCGTATGGTTATCTAACGGATTTACTAACAATGGTTTGGTAACTGCGCAGGTTAATGCACTGAACAGTACAGGCACTTTCATTCCTGATCCGGCTAACCAGCAAGCTGCTGGTGGTGCTGTAACTAGTACTTACGAGGTTAACTTAATCAATAAAAATCTGAAATTACCACAAACCTGGAGAAGTAACATCGCAATGGATGTAAAACTTCCTGGTGGAGTATTGGCTACTTTAGAGGCGATTTATTCAAAAACTGTTAATAACATCCTTTACAGTAACCTCAACCTTAAGCCTTCTACTACTTCTATCAACGCAGGTCTAACAGGTGGTGCTGATACTCGTCCGCTATTTGCTTATCCAACTGCTGCTGGTAAAGTTAATCCAACTTTTACCAACGTTTATTACCTGGATAACACAAGTCAAGGTAGTTCATACACTTTAACAGCTGAATTGAAGAAAGGCTTTGACTTTGGTTTATTTTCTACCATTGCCTATACTTATGGACAATCTCATGATGTAAACTCAGGAACAAGCAGTACTGCTTCTTCAAATACGAACTTTGTTCAGACTACAACTGGTCCGAATGATCCACCTTTGGCGATCTCAAACTTTGATATCCGTCACAGAATCGTAGGTAGCTTAAACTACTCGATTTACTACGGTAAACAAAAATCATCAGGAACAACAATCTCATTAGTTTATGTAGGTAAGTCTGGTACTCCATTCACTTATTTATATAATGGTGACTTAAACCAGGATGGTGCTAATGGAAACGATCTTCTTTACGTTCCTCGTACTGCAAGTGAAATCAGATTGGCAAATGTAAACATCGCAGCTACTGCTACTACACCAGCTTCTGTATTGACTGCCGCACAACAATGGACCGACTTAGATGCTTACATCAATAGTGATCCTTACCTGAGCAAAATGAGAGGTAAATTTACTGATCGTAACGGAGCAAGAATGCCATGGGAACACCAGTTTGATTTCAGGATCATGCAGGATATCGGTACAATCTTCAAAGGATCTAAAAACACATTACAGTTTACTTTTGATATTATCAACGTAGGTAACCTGTTGAATAAAGAATGGGGTAGATTGTATTCTTTGAGCAATACAGCTTCATCTTTGGTTAACTATACATACAATGCTGCTACTGGTGGTTCATATAGTTTTATCAAACCTACTAACGCAAACGGTAAAGCATATTCTGAATCTCCTTTCGCCTCAAGATGGCAAGGACAAATCGGTGTAAGATATATCTTCAACTAAGAATTTTAATACGCCACAATAAATTAAAGGCCGTCCGGATCTCCGGATGGCCTTTTCTTATTTAATAACCTAAATCACCATTCTGTCATTTTAAGATCAACAGTATTTTTCATGAAATAAATTCTGTTTATTTGTGACCGAATGAACGTTCAATTAGATGATACTTGTGGAAAAAGGGAAGCTGTACTAAAAAGTACACTCGCTCTGATAAAGGAACATGGTTTCCATGGAACTCCTATGAGCATGATTGCTAAACATGCAGGTGTAGCTGCCGGAACAATATATCACTACTTCGATTCTAAGGATACCCTGATCGTAGAGCTGTATATATACGTTAAAGACAAACTAGCTATTGCAATTTCAAAAGGCGACGACGAATCCCGACCATATAAAGACCGCTTTTTTAACCTGATGATTAATCAGTTTGATTTCTACGTAGGAAACGCAGATGCACTTACCTTTCTTGAGCAGTATGTTAATTCGCCCTATGCGAAAAATTTCCCTGAAAAGGATAGCCAGCTATTTGTAAATAAGATACATACGTTCTTTAATTATGGCATAGAAAATGCTTATTTCAAAAATATTGATTCCCGCTTATTGGCCCCAACCATCAAAGGTACTTTGGTTGCAGCGGCGAATTTTCAGTTATCTCAGCATATTGTTTTCTCTAGAGAAGATATTATAGAAGTGGTAAATATCATTTGGGATGGAATAAAAAGGCAATAAAATGACTAGCAAACTCAATACCCTTAATATATATATGAAACCTTACAATTTATTAACTATGCTCTTTTGTATACCAATCCTTCTGCCCGGGGTGTTGTATGCACAGACAAATGTGAAAGAGCAGCCAACGCTTTCAAATGCTACCCTCCAGGAATGCATTGATTATGCGCTTGGCAACAGACCAGGCGTAAAACAATCCGTAATTGATGAAGAGATTGGAGAGACAGATATCAAATCTGCATTATCAGGCTGGTTGCCACAAATCAACGGTACCGGTACTGCCAACCATAATTTTAAACAACAGTCGTCTATTTTAACAAATAACGGACAACAATCCCTGATCACTGTTGGTGCAAAGAACGTATCCTCATTTGTTTTACAGGCAGACCAGCAAATACTTGATGCAGGATTGATCCAGGCATCGAAATCTGCCAAATATTACAGACAACAATACAAACAAAATACAGAAAATACCAAAATCAATACCGTTGTAGATGTGAGTAAAGCATTTTATAATGTGTTAACTGGTAAAGAACAACTGAATATCATTGCTGAAAACATTTCAAGGCTTGAAAAACAATTGAAAGATGCAAGTGCACAGTATGAAGCCGGTTTGGTTGACAAAACTGACTTTCAAAGGGCGCAGATTAGCTTAAGCAATTCCAGGGCAGACAAAAAAAGAACCGAAGAACTGCTTAAATACAGATATGCCTATTTAAGAGAGCTGATTGGTTATAGCCCTGAAAAAGAATTCGGACTGGCTTACGAAACCAATGCAATGGAAAAAGAGATTGATGTGGATACAACCTCGATGATGACTTACCAAAACCGTGTGGAATACCGTTTATTGCAAACACAGCGTGAGCTACAACGAATTACCACCAGCTACAACAAATTAGCGTACATGCCTAAGCTGTCGGGTTTTTATAATTATAGTTTTAACTACCAGAATTCAACGATCAAAGGTTTATACGACACCAACTATCCTGGATCGGTTGTGGGTCTTAGGCTCGTTGTTCCAGTTTTCCTTGGCGGTAAACGTACTCAGGATATCAGAAGGTCGAAGTTACAGGAGACCAGAATAGACCTTGACCTGGAAAATTCAAAAAATCAGATCAACTCACAGTATGAGCAGGCCATGGCAACTTATAAAGCCAATCGTAATGATTTGAATACCAACAGATCTAATGTTGATCTTTCCAGACAGGTATACAATACCATGAAACTTCAGTATGATGAAGGTATCAAAACTTATCTCGACCTGATGACTGCAGAAACTGATCTCCGTACTGCACAGATCAATTACCTCAATTCATTATTCAATCTCCTTTCATCAAAACTCGACGTAAAACAAGCATTAGGAACCATAACAGTTAATCCATAACAGACATGAACACACATTACATAAAATTAAGCATTGCAATTCTTGGTTCCATCACATTGGCATCATGCGGTGGCGGAGATAAATCTGCACAGCAACAAGGTCCCCCACCGGCAATCCCGGTAAGCACATATACTGTTGAGGAAAAAGCTGTTACTACCACGGACACTTATCCAGGAAATGTGGTGGCACTAAATGAAGTTGAACTGCGCCCGCAGGTTGGTGGTTATATTACCGCTATCTATGTTAAAGACGGACAGCATGTAACAAAAGGTCAAAAGTTGTATGAAATTGACCGCACAAAATATCTTGCTGCTTATAACGCAGCGAAAGCTGATGTTGCAGTGGCTAAAGCCAATCGTGATAAAGCAAAAAAAGATGCCGACCGTTACACCAAACTGGCAGAACAGGAAGCTGTTGCCAAACAACGCGTAGATTACGCATTAACTGATCTTGCAAATGCAGAGTCGCAGGTTGCAGCAGCACAAGCTAACCTGGCATCTTCGGCTAACGACTACCAACGCTCTGTTATCGTTTCTCCTTTAACAGGAACAATTGGAATTTCACAGGTAAAACTTGGAGCTTTGGCTTCGCCGGGCACTACGTTGTTAAATACAGTTTCTACCAATGATCCTATCGCTGTAGATATCGCTGTTACACAGGCAGAGATTCCAAGATTTATTGAATTGTCTAAAAATACTGCTGCTGTAAAAGACTCGTTGTTCTCTATCCAAATGCCAGATCAAACGTTGTACAAACGTCAGGGCAGGATTGTAGCGATTGACCGTGCCGTTGACCCACAAACTGGAACACTTAAAGTGAGGATCAGTTATCCGAATGAAGGTGGTAAACTGGTTGCAGGAATGAACGTAAACCTTCAGGCATTAAATAAAGAAAATGGCTTACAAATGGTTATCCCTTATAAAGCGGTAACTGAACAACTTGGAGAATTTAACGTAATTGTAGTTGGTGATAGCAGCAAGGCTGTGCCAAAGGTTATTAAAGTTGGTAAGCAAATAGGTCAGGACATCGTGGTGACCAGCGGACTTAAAAAAGGTGAAGTAATTGTTGTTGACGGCGTACAAAACGCAAGACCAGGCGCAGTTTTAAAACCAACTTCTCCTGAAGAAGCAAACGGACAACAGCCAGCAGCAGCGGGTGCTAAGAAATAATTTTTTAAAGAATTCAGACATATGATTTCAGATGTATTTATAAAACGACCGGTCACGGCCATCGTTATCTCCATATTGATTGTACTGGTCGGGGTGATCGTGATTACCACGCTCCCTATCAGTCAGTATCCAAGTATTGCTCCCCCAACTGTAACTGTTACCGGTACTTATACGGGGGCCGATGCCCAGACCGTCGAGCAGACGGTAACCACACAAGTGGAAAGCCAGATCAATGGTACCCCCGGCATGAAATACCTGCAATCAAACAGTACTTCGGATGGTCGTTCGGCCATCACTGTAACTTTTGATGTAGGTACCAACATTGATATCGCGGCACTGGATGTGCAAAACAGGGTAGGTATCGCAGAACCAGGTTTACCTGAAGCGGTAAGACGTCTTGGTATTACCACAAAAAAAGCCAACAATGATATTTTGATGGTTATTGGTTTGTATTCGCCAAATGGCACGTACGACCAGAAATTCATCTCCAACTATATCAACTTATATGTTAAGGATGCGTTGTTGCGTATCAAAGGTGTGGGTGATGTACAGGCATTTGGTCAGCCCTTCAGTATGAGGGTTTGGTTAGATGCAAACAAGTTAACCAGATTGGGACTAACACCTGCTGATGTATCAGCTGCAATAACAGAACAAAATACCCGTATTCCGGGTGGTAGTGTAGGTGGACGGCCACAAAGCAGCTCTCAGACATTTGAGTTCTCGGTTGTAATGGACGGTGACTTAAACACTGAAGAACAATTCAGGAATATCGTTATTAAAACGGGAGAAGACGGTTCGCCGGTTTATCTGAAAGACGTAGCCAGGGTTGAACTGGGAGAATTTGCTTATCCTACAACCTCTAAGGTTAACGGTAAAGTAGCATCGCTGATGGCGATCAACCAAACTCCAGGTGGTAACGCGGTTGAAACTGCTGCGGGAATTGATGCGGCCATGGCCACACTTAAAAAGTCTTTTCCTAAGGACCTAGATTTTAAAGTAGGTTACGAAACGGTATCTATTGTAAAGGTATCCATCAGCGAGGTAATTCATACACTTGTTGAAGCATTGATCCTGGTAACCATCGTAGTGTTCTTCTTCCTGCAAAGCTGGAGGGCAACATTGATTCCAGTATTGGCGATCCCGGTTTCCATCATCGGTACATTTATCTTCTTTACTTTACTGGGTTTCTCCATCAACGTACTAACGATGTTTGGTTTCGTACTCGCCATCGGTATTGTGGTGGATGATGCGATTGTTGTGGTAGAGGCGGTCCAGCATTATATGGACCATGAAGGTTTATCTGCACCTGATGCTACGCATAAGGCGATGAAAGATATCACTGCCCCGGTTATTGCAATTGCATTGATTCTTGCGGCCGTATTTATACCGGTAGGTTTCATTCCAGGTATGGTTGGGTTACTTTATCAGCAGTTCGCTATTACGATTGCGGTATCAGTATTGATTTCGGCATTTATTGCGCTTTCATTAACACCTGCTTTATGTTCGCTTTTGCTTGTTCCAATGGAACTGTCAAAAGATTCAAGAGGACTGAACAAGTTTTTCTACAAGTTTAATGGCTGGTTTGCAAGAGTAACTGCTAAATACTCAAATGGGGTAAAGTGGGCACTTAAAAAAGCTCCTTTGGTCATGGTTATCCTTGCCTGTATCTATGTAGGTACGGTTGGTTTGTTCATTAAAAAACCAGGAGGGTTTATTCCTACGGAAGATGCCGGTATTTTCATCATGGGGGTTACTTTGCCTGAAGGTGCATCATCTGCCAGGACCGACCACTTTATGGACAGGATTACGGATAGTATCATGAAGAAACATCCGGAAGTTCAGAACATCAGTGCCATCAACGGTATCAACATCCTGAACAGATCGTTTAAATCAAACGCAGGAACATTCTTTGTACAGTTGAAAAACTGGGATGAACGGGATGTTGAAATTGCAGATGTAATTGCTGATGTGTCTAAAACATTTGCCGGCGACAAAGAAGGAAGTATGATTGCGGTAACGCCCCCACCAATTCCAGGATTGGGTATTAGCGGCGGTTTCACCATGCAAATACAGGAACAACAAACGGGTGAGATTAAAAAGTTTGAAGGTGTAGTAGGCAAGTTCCTTGCCGCTGCAAACCAGCGCCCGGAAATTGCAATGGCCTATACTTTGTTTAATGCCAGAACACCGAATTACCAGTTACATGTTGACCGCGACAAAGCCAAGAAAATGGGCCTTTCTATTGGGGACGTGTACACAACGATATCTGCATACCTGGGAAGTAGCTACGTAAACGATTTTACTAAATATGGTCGTAGTTTCAGGGTAGTTACCCAGGCTGATACCAATTTTAGAAAAAACATTGACGACCTAAGCCAGCTGTATGTTAAAAATAATAAAGGGACGGCTGTACCGCTAAGTACGGTTGTATCTTATAACATCACTGAAAATGCAGCGATTATCAATCACTATAACCTTTTCAGGTCTATTGAGATTAACGGATCTGCCAAACCGGGACACAGTTCGGGTGAGGCCTTGCAGGCATTACGTGAAGTAGCCGCGCAAACATTGCCACCAGGTTACAGCTTTAACTTCTCTGGTTTAAGCTTGGAGGAAACTGAAGCGGGTAACAGTACTACGCTGATTTTTGGATTGATTATCGTTTTCGTATTCCTGCTGCTTGCAGCACTGTATGAAAGCTGGTCGGTTCCTTTCTCCATTCTGCTAGCGGTTCCGCTTGGATTATTTGGTGCGATCCTCGCGCTGATTTTCCTTCCGAAGCTGGACAATAACATTTATGCCCAGGTGGGTCTGATCACGCTGATTGGTCTGTCTGCAAAAAATGCGATTTTGATTGTAGAGTTTGCAAAGGAACGTGTGGATTGGGGTATGGAATTGGTTGCTGCAACTATTGAAGCGGTTAAACTGAGGCTTAGACCAATCGTGATGACTTCCCTTGCATTTATCTTAGGGGTTATTCCTTTGATCATCTCTACAGGAGCTGGTGCCGTGTCCCGTAAAACAATTGGCTGGACAGTGGCTGCAGGTATGCTTTCGGCAACTATTCTTGCCTTGTTTATCGTGCCGGTACTTTATGTACTGATCACCAGACTGGCGTATGGTAAAAAGAAACTTGCTGAATTGGAGGCCAATTACAAGCCTGAAGATCATAAGGACACTTTGCACGCTGATTAAAAAATCAAAGGAGGCGGTTTAGGTCGCCAACCCTTTATACAAATGATATCAAACCGTATGTTATTAAGTTAACATGCGGTTTTTCTTTTGAAGGACGAGTTGTCTACATGAGTCAACTCGGGAATATTTATTGGAACGTATATTGTTTATGAAAAATCAAACAATATTGAACAGCAACACCCGTAATTAACATGAATTACTTTACTTAATATTAAATCCGCCTTCAACTCTGAACTCATATTAATGAAACTGTGTAACCCATAAAAGATATAAAGCTTGGTTTAGTACCTACTTTGTTCGGAGCTTATTTTGGGTTGAAGAGGTTGTAGGAAGGTATTGATAAGGTATTGGATAGGGTTTTGACCTTAGTAATGTCTAATCAAAAACCTGCGAAGTACTTCTGACCTGCTCCTGGACACCTTTTCAACAGCGAACGAGGTCCGAACAAAACCCGAAGTTAACTCGACCTTTGTCTTTTAAGGGGCTCGCTTGTCTCGTGAAGTCTAATGATGCAAACTGTTGAGTGTCATATGTACAAACAAAAAAAACCTGTTGTGATCTTTGTTCTTCTGCTGCCTGACGGCGGAGATTACAAAGTTACAACAGGTTTTTAAACTCCTGCAAAGAAATTTTTAAATATTTTGCCTATTCATAATTGAAGCTGCCTTTTTCGCTGATGATGGTCACCTGCTTTTTATCAGACGATTCAACATGTCCGATTACTTGTGCATCAATGTTAAAGCTTTTTGAGATGGCAATAATGTCGTCAGCAATATCGTGCGGTACATATAGCTCCATTCTGTGACCCATATTGAATACTTTGTACATCTCCTTCCATTCTGTTCCCGATTGCTCTTGTATCAGCGCAAAAAGGGGTGGAACAGGAAACAGGTTATCTTTTACTACGTGTATATTATCATTGATAAAATGAAGCACCTTAGTTTGTGCTCCACCGCTGCAATGTACCAGTCCGTGTATGTTGCTTCGGTGCGCATCCAGTATTTTTTTTATAACCGGTGCGTATGTGCGGGTAGGGGACAATACCAGTTTTCCAACCGTTACTTCTGTATTATCATCGATTTTTATCGTGTCGGTCAGTTTCTTACCACCTGAGAAAACCAGGTCGTAAGGCACTGCCGGGTCGAAACTTTCAGGATAGCTGCTTGCTACTGATTTATCAAAAACATCATGACGGGCAGAGGTGAGCCCGTTAGATCCCATACCTCCGTTATATTCCTTTTCATAAGTGGCCTGGCCTGAAGAAGACAATCCTACAATTACATCTCCGGGTTGAATGGTGTGGTTGCTGATAATATCTTCCCTTTTGATACGGCAGGTTACTGTAGAATCCACAATGATGGTCCTCACGAGGTCACCTACATCAGCTGTTTCTCCTCCGGTGGAATAAATTGATATACCCATTTCGCGAAGTTCAGCAAGAATTTCTTCGGTACCATTGATAATTGCTGCAATTACTTCTCCTGTAATCAGGTTTTTGTTACGGCCAATGGTAGAAGACAATAAGATATGATCTGTTGCACCAACGCAAATCAGATCGTCAAGGTTCATGATAATAGCATCCTGTGCAATTCCTTTCCAGACAGAAATATCGCCTGTTTCTTTCCAGTACACGTAGGCTAAAGAAGATTTGGTACCCGCGCCATCTGCATGCATAATATTGCAGTAGGCTTCATCATTCCCCAAAATATCCGGGATGATTTTACAAAAAGCCTGTGGAAAAATACCTTTATCTATGTTTTTGATGGCTTGGTGCACATCTTCTTTCGAGGCAGAAACGCCACGCTGGTTGTACCTGTTATCACTCATATTGCTGCAAAGATAGGGAAACGCGCGAATGTAGACGATTCGGCTGTAAAAAAAATAACCTCTGCTTTTTAAGGGCAGAGGTTATCTCAAATCTATTTGGTGAATTCTATTTTAAAAATAACAATTCTCTGAATTTAGGTAATGGCCAAACGCTGTCGTCAACCATTTGCTCTAATTTATCAGCATGGTAACGGATCGTATCAAAGTGTGATTTCACATGCTCATCATAAGCAATAGCACGCTCTCTGTGATCTTCTACGCCATTGGCAACTTTACGTTCTTCCAACATCGCATCGATACTTGTTTTAACTACTGCTAAGTGCTCAGATAGTTTGCTGATGATAGATAGCGGAGTATCCAACAGGTCTTTTCCTAATCCAACTTCTTTCAGGCTTTTTGCATTTTCAAGCAACAGGTTCTGGTAAGCGATAGATGCAGGGATGATCATGGTATTGGCTACCTCGCCCATTACCCTTGCTTCGATCTGAAGTTTTTTGTAATAGCTTTCTAAAAGGATCTCATGACGGGCAAGTAATTCGCGTTTAGAGAATACGTTGCTTCTTTCAAATAAGTCGATCGATTTTTCAGATACGTAAGCATCTAAAGCAACTGGTGTAGTTTTGATGTTTGCCAAACCACGTTTAGCTGCTTCATCTTCCCAGTCCTGGCTGTAACCATTTCCTTCAAAACGGATGTCTTTAGATTCTTTGATGTATTTTTTGATCACTGTCAACAATGCGATGTCTTTTTTCTCGCCTTTTTTGATCAGTTTATCTACGTCAACTTTAAATTTAACCAATTGATCTGCCATAATCGTGTTCAGAACAGTCATTGGTGCAGAAGAGTTAGCTGATGAACCTACAGCACGCAATTCAAATTTGTTACCAGTAAAGGCAAACGGTGAAGTACGGTTACGGTCAGTATTGTCTAACAGGATTTGTGGGATTTTAGGGATACCTAACCACAAAGCATTGTCTTCTTTGATTTTTTTGCTGATACGTGAATGCTCGATTTCATCTAACACTTCGTTCAACTGCTGACCAAGGAAAATAGAGATAATTGCTGGCGGAGCTTCGTTTGCACCTAAACGGTGATCGTTGCTCACTGAAGCAATACTAGCCCTTAACAGGTCGGCATGCTCATGAACCGCTTTAATTGTGTTTACAAAGAAAGCAAGGAACATCAGGTTGTTTTTTGGTGTTTTTCCAGGAGCAAGTAAGTTTTTACCTGTGTCTGTGATTAACGACCAGTTATTGTGTTTACCAGAACCATTGATACCTGCATATGGTTTCTCGTGTAATAACACTTTGAAATTATGTCTGCGGGCAACTTTTTCCATCACATCCATCAATAATTGGTTGTGATCTATGGCAAGGTTGATTTCTTCATATATAGGTGCACACTCAAATTGCAGTGGTGCTACTTCATTATGACGGGTTTTCAAAGGAATACCTAATTTAAGGGATTCATTTTCAAAATCTACCATGAATGTAAATACACGCTCAGGAATAGATCCGAAATAATGATCGTCAAGTTGTTGTCCTTTTGCAGACATGTGGCCAAACAAAGTACGGCCGGTTAATGCAAGGTCAGGACGTGCATTAAACAATGCAAGGTCAACCAGGAAATATTCCTGCTCAATACCCAATGATGCAGTTACTTTATTAATACCTTTATCAAAATACTGGCAAACATCAACAGCAGCTTTGTCCAAAGCATTTAATGCTTTCAATAAAGGGGCTTTGTAATCCAGGGCTTCGCCCGTGTAAGCTACGAATACTGTAGGGATACATAATGTTTTTCCAGCTTTGCTTTCCATAATAAATGCGGGTGAAGAAGGATCCCATGCGGTATAACCTCTGGCTTCAAAAGTATTTCTTATACCGCCGTTAGGGAAACTTGACGCATCTGGCTCTTGTTGTACTAATGCACTGCCAGCAAATTTTTCAATTGCACCTTCACTGCTTGGTTCGAAGAAAGAGTCATGTTTCTCAGCAGTAGATCCGGTCAATGGCTGAAACCAGTGTGTATAATGTGTTGCACCTTTAGACATGGCCCAATGTTTCATTGCTGTCGCAATTTGATTTGCATCATCCTGATTGATCAGTTCTCCTTGTTCGATTGCAGACACCAATTTCTCATAAACGTCTTTCGACAAGAAATCTTTCATTTTCTTTTTATCGAACACATTGGAGCCGAAAAACTCAGAAATCTTAACCGAGGGGGCTATAACTTCTGGGGAAACTCTATTTTGTGCTTCTTTTAATGCATTTGTTCTTAAGCTTTTCATTAGTTTCTTTAAAATTTGACCAAAAATAGAATTTTAATAATTAAAATCTCAACAATACTATGTAAAAAAATGAAATTTATACAACTTTAACAGTTGATCTTAATTTTAGGGGGCAACAGTCCGTATTCTTATATATTCATGAATTGTACGGAGATTTCTAATATTGCTTTTCAGCCAAGTCAATCTTCCCGTACTTAATTTTCTTATGGAATATGATCGGTTTTTACATCATATGTATGAACCTAATCCTAAAAGATCATGATTAACATTTCATCAGACATCTACAAATCAAGCTGGACAGATCTTGTTTTTAAAAACAGGAATAAAGCTTACGGTGCTTATCAGTTGCGGGCAGAGTCAGCTTCAATCACTTTCAGGGCGCTGCTCATCGTGGCGCCGGCGTTTATTTTACTTTTTGCAGGGCCCGCTTTGTACAGAAAACTTCATCCCGAAATACTGGAGAGGGTGGTAACGCTTCCTGAAACTGATCCCTTACTTATTGATGCCGTCCGCCCTCCGATGGAAGCGGAACCGCCAAAAGCAGAGCCGGTAACGGAAAAACGTAAAACAGTAAAAATGCCTTCAGTCATAAAAGTAGTGGCGCAACCCGCGAAAGACGAAAAACCACCTTTACTTGATGATTTAAAGGATGCTGTAATAGGCCAGATTGCGCAGGCCGGCCTTTCAACGGGCGATCCTGCTACGCCTGTAACGGCTTCTGGTACAGGTGGTGGCGCAGCAGTAACGGATGCACCTGATAACACGGTGTACGACGGCTCAGTAATTGAAAAATTCCCGGAGTTTGAAGGAGGGATGGCTGCCTGGTCTAAATTTATTCAGCGGAACCTAAGGTATCCAGCTCATGCACAGGAAGATGGAACACAAGGAAAGGTTTTTGTAAGTTTTGTAGTGGAGAAGGATGGATCGGTGTCTAATGTAGCTGTAATAAGGGGAATAGGCTCGGGTTGCGACGAGGAGGCTGTGCGGGTAATTAAGAAGTCGCCCCGCTGGAAACCTGGTATGCAGCACAATAACCCGGTGAGGGTGCGTTACAATATCCCCTTGTCTTTTATCCTCAGTCAATGAGCGCTTTAGCAGTTAGAAATACAGGGTCGGCCCAATTGCCGGCCCTTTTTTTATATTTGTGATATGTTAAAAAGAATTCATCATGTAGCCATCATCTGTTCGGATTATGAAATCAGCAAAGATTTCTACGTGAACAAACTGGGTCTTGAGATCGTGCAGGAAGTATACAGATCGGACAGAAAATCATATAAACTTGACCTTTCAGTGGGGGGACTCTACCAGATTGAGCTTTTCTCCTTTGAGAATCCGCCAGAGCGCCCGTCGCGCCCTGAATCAAGAGGCCTGCGCCATCTTGCCTTTGAAGTAGAAGATGTTGCGGAAGCAGCTGCGGAACTCAATGCAAAAGATGTTGTGACTGAAGAAATCAGGGTGGATGAATGGACCGGTAAGCAGTTTACCTTTTTTGCGGACCCTGATGGCCTGCCGCTAGAAATCTATCAGTCCTGATCTATGGGTAGTGTATTCAAATTTAAACAGTTTGAAGTAGACCAGCGCGGTTGTGCAATGAAGATCAATACGGACGGCGTGTTATTAGCAGCTGTTGCCACACATCCTGCCCCGCTGCAAATATTGGATATCGGCACAGGAACGGGAGTAATTGCACTGATGCTTGCGCAGCGTTTTGAAAAAGCAATTGTTGATGCCGTGGAAATTGATGTGCAGGCTGCAGCGGCTGCAGAGGTAAATTTTAAAGCCTCTCCGTTTGCAGAAAGGACAGCTGCACATCCTGTAGCGTTTGAAAAATTTGAACCGGCAATAAAGTACGACCTGATTGTTTCCAACCCGCCATATTTTATCAACGACCTCAAAAGTCAGGAGAAACGTAAGGAGGTAGCCAGGCATACGCATGAAGATTTTTTTGATCTGATGTTGCGTAAAGCAGCGGCCATGTTAACCGAAAATGGCCTGATATGGCTTATTTTGCCAGTCGCCCAAGCTGATAGGGTAGTGGTTAATGCTGTTTTATATCAACTTTACCCCGTTAAAATGATACATATCTACTCAGATCAGACTAAAACCGCTTTCCGGCACATCATCGCCCTTGGTTTTATTGCTGCTAAACCTTTGGTACATGATCATGTTTATATATATGAAGCGAAAGATATCTACACCGAGCAATACAAGAGCTTGCTGAGTGATTTCTTTCTCGCCTTTTAGCTAAAATACAACAATAATGACGAAAATAGGACTGCTATCGGATACCCACGGATACCTGGATGAAGCCGTGTTTAAACATTTTGCCGACTGCGATGAAATCTGGCATGCTGGCGACTTTGGATCTGATGTGGCCGACCGCCTGGCTGCCTTTAAACCGTTGAAGGGAGTTTATGGCAATATCGATGATAAAATCATCCGCCAGCAGTTTCCAGAACACCTGCGGTTCAATTGTGAAAAGGTAGATGTTTGGATGACTCACATAGGTGGTTACCCCGGGAAATACGCCCCTGCAGTAAGGGAAGAAATTTACAATAAGCCTCCAAAACTTTTTATTACCGGCCACTCACACATATTGAAAGTCATGTTTGACCCCAAAATCCAATGTTTACATATAAATCCCGGAGCAGCAGGTAAATCTGGATGGCATAAAGTCAAAACTTTAATTCGTTTTTGTATTTCAGATGAAAAAATACATACCTTAGAGGCAATAGAGTTAGGAAATAGATAATGTATTAAATACACTAAGTTAATTATGTCGGGAATAAAAACGTTAGGTCAGTTTATTATTGAGAAGCAGGCGGATTTCTCATACGCGAAAGGTGAACTTTCCAGGTTATTGAGAGATATTGGTATCGCTGCAAAAATTGTGAACCGGGAGGTGAACAAAGCAGGTCTGGTAGATATCCTCGGCGATGCAGGGTCGGTCAACATTCAGGGGGAGGACCAGAAAAAACTGGATCTCTTTGCGAACACGCAATTTATTTCTGCACTGACCAGTGGTGGCGAGTGTTGTATCGTAGCTACGGAAGAAGAAGATGAGTTTGTACCGATTGATTCACCTGTTTCAAAAAATGCAAAATACATTGTTTGTATCGATCCATTGGATGGCTCTTCCAATATTGACGTGAATGTGGCAGTTGGAACAATTTTCTCCATCTACCGCAGAAAATCTACTGAAGGGATGGCCACGCTTGAAGATGTGCTTCAAAAAGGAACGGAGCAGGTAGCTGCAGGTTATGTAATCTACGGATCGTCTACCATGCTGGTGTATACCACAGGAAAAGGCGTGAATGGATTTACGTTAGATCCTTCAATCGGTGAGTTCTGTCTTTCACACCCGGACCTTAAAATGCCGGAAGATGGAAGTATTTATTCTATCAATGAAGGAAATTATGTCCATTTTCCAAAGGGCGTAAAAAAATATATCAAATATGCACAGGTGCATGATGCCTCTACCAACAGGCCATATACCTCAAGGTACATTGGTTCTATGGTGGCTGATATTCACCGTAACCTGATTAAAGGCGGAATTTATATTTACCCTACTACTGCCAGTTCTCCTAAAGGTAAACTCAGGTTGTTGTATGAATGTAACCCAATGGCTTTTATTGTAGAACAGGCCGGCGGCATTGCCTCTGATGGTTTCAGAAGAATCCTCGACATTGAACCTGAAGAACTGCATCAGCGCGCGTCTATCTTTATCGGTTCTAAGAAAATGGTAAGAATGGCCGAGCAGATGATGACAGAATATGCTGTAGAAGCAGGGGAAATTAATTTATAACAAGATCAGACACTAACCAGGTAGGTCAGTTTACAATAAAGTGGCCCTGTTCTTTTCAGCCTCGAACTCGGCATCGATTTCGAGGCTGCTTTTTTGTTTAGAAGCAGCAACGGCCAAAACATCGCAGCGCTCGTTCTCCGGATGGGCATTATGCCCTTTGATCCAAACAAACTTTACGTCGTGTAATTTATATACAGCAAGAAAACGTATCCACAAATCTTTGTTCTTTTTCCCTGCAAAACCTTTTTTTACCCAGCCAAATACCCATTTCTTTTCTACTGAATCTACTACGTACTTGGAATCTGAATAGATGGTTACCTGCTGTCCCGGCTTTTTTAAACTATTGAGGCCTTCAATTACTGCAAGTAACTCCATTCTGTTGTTGGTAGTGAGGCGAAAGCCGCCGCTTAATTCTTTGTAGTGGCTGCCTGAGCGGAGGATTACCCCATAACCACCAGGACCTGGATTGCCGCTTGCTGCGCCGTCGGTATAAATCTCAATCATGTATGTCTCTGATGTATGCCTTGTTTACAATTTCTTAAACCTTGTTTATTACGTATTACGCCTTCTTATGATTTGTGTTGAAACAAAGAAAGCAGCCTTTTGGGCTGCTTTCTAAGAATTTACATGGGTGGAATATGGGGCTCGAACCCACGACCCTCGGTACCACAAACCGATGCTCTAACCAACTGAGCTAAAACCACCATGTTTTTCAGTTTGACAAAAGTACACTTTTAATAGGTTTATACAAATCTTTTTGACGAAGAATTTCAAATAATTTTTAAGCAATTCATAAACAGGTTCTTACAATTGAAATTATTTTTATTCTTTTTTGAGGCAATACAGCTATTATTGATATTTGAACTGTAATAGCCCATACAGCTTATTTTTACCAGTCAGGCAGCCTATACATAAACAAGAATTAACATACAATTGTTAAATGTTTAATGAATGGCCAAAAAAAATAGACTCAATTTTTCGTTATATTGGAAAAGAATATTACATTTGGGCTTACCCTTTCGAGGGTATGTTTTTCATAGGTAGATGTAGGGCCGGAAATTTATTTTCGGCCCTTTTTTCTTTACATAGCTTGTGTATATTTATCCATCATATGAAGAAGAAAATCATTGTTGCAATTACCGGTGCCAGCGGTTCTGTTTATGCCAGGTTATTATTGGACAATCTGACTAAATTATCATCCCAGATTGAAAAGGTTGGCGTAGTCATGTCTGATAACGCTAAAGAGGTATGGCGGTTTGAGTTGGGCAACGGTAATTACGACAACTATCCTTTCGATTTTTATCAAAAGATGGATTTCAATGCGCCCTTTGCATCCGGATCGGCAAAATTTGATACCATGATAATTATTCCCTGTTCTATGGGTACGCTTGGACGCATCGCACATGGCATTTCCAACGACCTCATTTCCCGTGCAGCAGATGTGGTTTTGAAAGAACGCAGAAAGCTCATTGCGGTTGTTCGTGATACACCGTTTAGCCTTATCCATATCAATAATATGAAAACGGTTACAGAAGCGGGAGGGATTATCTGCCCGGCCAATCCTTCCTTTTACAGTATTCCAAAAACGATCGACGAAGTGGCACAGACAGTGGTTAGCCGTGTGATAGATCTGGCAGGACTTGAGCAGGACAGCTACCGCTGGAATGAAGACAATTCATAGAATTTGACAATCAGCCTATGTTTTGTATTCTGTAAGCTCATCTAAAAGCTTATCTTTGCACATTCCCATAAATACTGATGAAGAAAGTAGCATTTTATACACTGGGTTGTAAGTTAAACTTTTCCGAAACTTCAACCATAGGCCGTCTTTTTACTGATGCAGGATACGCTGTGGTAGATTTTACCGATGCTGCTGATGTATATGTAATCAACACTTGTTCTGTTACTGAACATGCTGATAAGAAGTGCCGTAAGGTGGTAAAAGAAGCGCTTAAGTATGCGCCCAACGCATATATAACGATTGTGGGATGTTATGCGCAATTAAAACCTGTTGAAATTGCTGAAATTGAAGGCGTGGATATGGTGCTTGGTGCTGCAGAAAAATTCCGTATCGTGGAATATATCTCTGACCTTACCAAGTTACCAAAAGCTGTTATTCATCAGCAAAACATTGAAAAAGTAAACCATAATTTTGTTGCTGCCTATTCGATTGGCGATCGTACACGTACGTTTTTGAAAGTACAGGATGGATGTGATTATCCTTGTACCTATTGCACCATTCCCCTTGCAAGAGGTGGAAGCAGGAGCGATACAATCGAAAATGTGGTAAACCGCGCCAGACAGGTGGCTGAAACGGGTGTGAAAGAAATTGTGCTTACGGGGGTAAACCTGGGCGATTTCGGGATCCGCAGTGGACAACGTGAGGATAAGTTTTTTGACCTGGTAAAAGCACTGGATGAGGTAGAAGGCATCGAAAGAATCCGTATTTCTTCTATAGAGCCTAACCTGCTGAGTAATGAAATCATCAGTTTCGTGGCCACTTCTAAAAGATTTGTACCCCATTTCCATATTCCTTTACAATCCGGCTCTGACAAAATTCTGGGCCTGATGAAAAGACGTTACCGCCGCGACCTTTATACCGAGCGTGTGGCAACAATCAAAGCATTGATACCCAACTGCTGTATCGGAGTGGATGTAATTGTTGGTTTTCCGGGCGAAACACATGAAGATTTTCTGGATACCTACAAGTTTTTAAATGAGCTTGATATTTCTTATTTGCATGTTTTCACTTATTCTGAGCGTGAACAAACAGAAGCTGCTGAAATGAGCGGTGTGGTTACGGGGAGTGCGCGTGCCGACAGAAGCAAAATGCTGCATATCTTATCTGATAAAAAAAGAAGGGCATTTTATCAATCGCAGATTGGTTCAATTGCTGAGGTCCTTTTTGAAGATGAGCACAAAACAGGATTTATGCATGGCTTTACCAGAAACTATGTAAAGGTGAAAGCGAAATACGATCCTGTAATGGTCAATGAAATCAAGACGGTGAAGCTGATGGAGATGACTGCGGATGGGGAGGTAGAAGTTATGGAAACTGAAGAAGTATTAGCACATTAATCCTATATTCGCGTAAAAAAAATACGCGATGTTCCCTACGGTATCCCATTTTATAGAGTATGCTTTCGGCATACAAATCCCCCTGCCTTTAAATACTTTTGGCCTGTTGGTGGCAATGGCCTTTATTGCTGGTTATTGGGCCTTTACAGAGGAATTGAGGCGTAAGGAGCTCCTTGGGATCCTTCATCCTGTAAAAAGGACCATCACGGTGGGTAAACCGGCATCATCTAATGAAATCTTGCTGAATGCACTTTTTGGCTTCCTGATCGGTTATAAACTGGTATATGCCTTGCTGAATTACCGTTTGTTTGTAAACGATTCACAGGGAGTATTGTTATCTGCACAGGGTAATATCCTTGGTGGATTGGCCCTTGCAGGCCTTTTTGCCTATTGGGACTACAAAGAGAAAAACAAACTGAAACTGGAAAAGCCTAAGGAGGTGGAAATCACCGAACATCCTTATGAATTGACCGGGCATATGATTGTATGGGCTGCGGTATGGGGACTGCTGGGTGCTAAGATTTTTGACAACCTGGAACACTGGGATAGTTTTGTGCAGGATCCTATAGGTAGTTTATTGTCCTTCAGTGGCCTTACATTTTATGGAGGTTTGATCTGCGGAGGTGCTGCCGTACTATATATTGCAAAGAAAAATGGTATCAAACCGCTGCATATGCTGGATGTTGGCGGACCCGGAATGATGCTGGCTTACAGCGTTGGCCGGATCGGTTGCCACCTTTCTGGCGATGGCGACTGGGGAATAGCGAACCTGAACCCCAAGCCCTTTGGCTGGCTGCCGGATTGGCTTTGGGCGTATACGTATCCAAATAATGTGGCGATGGAAGGTATTGCTATCCCTGGCTGTACGGGGCGTTTTTGCAGTGTACTGCCCTTGCCGGTGTATCCTACGCCGATTTATGAAGTCATTGTATGTTTTATCCTGTTCCTGATTTTATGGCGTATCCGCAGGGAGATTAAACTTCCTGGAATGATGTTCGGCATTTACCTGATGATGAACGGTTTGGAAAGGTTTTTTATAGAACTGATCCGTGTCAATACAAAATACCATGTTGCGGGCATCTCCTTTACACAGGCAGAACTCATTTCTTCGATTTTGTTTGTTTGCGGACTATTGCTGGTGATTTATTCGGTAAAGAACAAAGAGAAACACGCCAACTATTGATTTAGCTGATGCGGAAAATCCGTGCATAAAAAAAGTGGTTCATCATTGATGATCCACTTTTTTTATGCACGGTGATTGCTTTTTTATGTAGTGTGATTGCTTTTTTTAGGCAGTGCGATTGCTTATAAAGCGTTTGAAATCACTTCTTTCACCTCTGGAACCATCCGTTGCAATAAGTTCTGTATACCAGATTTCAAGGTGATGGTAGACGAAGGACAGCCGCTGCATGAACCACGAAGTTCTACAGTCACGACACCTTCTTCAAATGATTTATAACTGATAGCACCACCATCCTGCTCAACAGCCGGACGAACATAGTCATGAAGGATCTGCTGGATTTTAACCTCCAGGTCTGAACCTTCAAAATCAGGGGTTTCAGTAGCAGTAGCTTCTTTAATTTTATATTCCGATTCTACAGCACCCTTTACAAATTCTTTTAACAATGGCTCTATATCTGCCCATTCTGCATCTTCCGTTTTGGTAATCGTTACAAAGTTGCTGGCAAAAAATACACCGTTCACAAAATTAAACTTGTATAATTCCTTCGCAAAAGGAGAGTGCTCGGCACTTTCTTTAGTAGCGAAATCTTCGCTGCCGTTGATCAGTAGTTTATTTACCATAAACTTCATCGTGGCAGGATTCGGGGTTTGTTCTGTATATACGTTAATAGTCATGATCTCTTTTTCTTACAAAAATAATTAATTCGTAAATCAAAAATAGTGCCCGATGTCTGATTTAGGTCATTATATATTAAAAGACGCCTGTATAGTTAAATGGGGTGATTTGTTTCAGTTCCTGTTTCAGGTCTTCATCAATCTGTAATCCATCAATAAAAGCGGCCATGGTATGTGCAGTTATCTTTTGATTCGTACGTGTAAGGTCTTTCAACGCCTCGTAAGGATTAGGATAAGCTTCCCTTCTCAGCACCGTTTGAATAGCTTCTGCAACAACAGCCCAGTTATTTTCCAGATCGGCCGCAATGGCTTCATTGTTTAACAGGAGTTTGTTCAGGCCTTTTAGGGTTGATGAGATGGAAATTACTGTGTGTGCCATTGGTACACCAACATTTCTTAACACGGTAGAATCGGTAAGGTCCCTTTGCAAACGCGAGATAGGCAATTTGGCAGCGAAAAACTCAAACAAGGCGTTGGCAATCCCGGCATTTCCCTCAGCATTTTCAAAATCAATCGGGTTAACTTTGTGTGGCATGGCCGATGAACCAACTTCGCCTTCTTTGATTTTTTGCTTAAAATAATTTTTGGAGATATAAGCCCAGATATCCCTGTCAAGGTCAATAATAATGGTATTGATCCTTTTTAAAGCATCACACTGTGCGGCAAACTGATCATAATGTTCAATTTGTGTAGTATGCTGTGCGCGGTTCAACTGCAGGATATTGTTCACAAAGTTATTGGAGAAATCTACCCAGTTAATACCTGGATAGGCAATATGGTGGGCATTGAAGTTTCCGGTTGCACCGCCAAACTTAGCACTGTTGGGAATGCTTTTCAGGTTGTTCAACTGTATTTCCAGTCGCTCTGCAAAAACCAGGAACTCTTTTCCAAGTTTAGTGGGAGAGGCGGGCTGACCATGGGTATGGGCAAGTAATGGAATATCTTTCCAATCGGCCGCCAGTTCCTGCAACCTGCCGATCAGCTGGCTGATCTGAGGATAATAAACTTCAGTTAATGCCAGTTTGAAGGTGTAGGGGATAGCAGTATTATTGATGTCCTGTGAAGTTAATCCAAAGTGGATAAACTCTTTGAAGTCCTGCAGCCCCAGGTTGTCAAATTTTTTCTTGATGAAATATTCAACAGCCTTTACATCATGGTTAGTTATTTTCTCCGTGTCTTTTACTTCTTGTGCGTCCTCATCATTGAAATTCTCAAATATTGCGCGCAGTTTACCGAAGTTCGAGTGATCGAAACCTGTAAGTCCTGTTAATCCGGTTTCACATAGGGCGATGAAATATTCAATTTCAACATACACCCTGTATTTGATCAATGCTGATTCGGAAAAATACTGGGCAAGATTTTGTGTGGTACTTCTATAGCGGCCATCAACTGGTGATATCGCTTGTAAAGGAGATAAATTCATGAATTGGAATAGTTTTGCAAAATGCAAATGTACCGAAATACAGGCACAAAAAAAAAGGCTTTGGAATTCTCCAAAGCCTTTTATAAAAGTTATTTAGCTAATTATTTAGCTACAGTGTCTTTTTTAACTTCAGTTGTAGTAGTTTTAACAGCTGTATCTTTTACAGTTGAATCTTTAACTGAAGTATCAACGTCAGTAGTGATAGTTGAAGAATCAGTTACAGTTGTATCAGTAGTTTCAGCTTTTTTCTCTGAGTTACATGCTGCTACTGATAAAGAGATTGCTAAAGCTAAAAAGCCGAATTTGAATAAGTTTTTCATTTGAATTCTGTTTAAAATAATTAATTAATTTTACAGATTAATACCGCAAGTTTTAAAAGGTAACCCACCAATTTAAAAAAAGATCAAAGAATATTTTTTTTGTCTAATATTGGGTTACCATTCACGTATAAATGTATTAATTGGTGAGTAATAAGTTAAGCAATTCAGTTCCAACAGATAGAGAGGTTGTTTTAGGGATACTAAATAACTCGGAAGATGCACTAAATAGGCTGTACGTAGGGTATTTCCCGATGGTTTTACAGTTTATTTTAAATAATAATGGCGATGAGGACGATGCAAAAGATGTTTATCAGGAAGCGATTATTGTCTTATACAATAAGATTAAGGGTGGGGATTTCGAGTTAAGCAGCAAATTAAAGACATATATATACTCGGTATGCAGGCGTATTTGGTTGAAGAAGCTTTCACAGCAAAGCAAAAAAACAAATAACCTGTCCGATTTTGAAGATGTCGTTGCTGTAGAAGTTGATTTTGAACAACATGAAGAGAAAGAGATCCAGTTTGAAAAGATGGGATCGGCGCTGGTAAACCTTGGGGAACCCTGCAAGACTATTATTGAAGACTTTTATATACATAATCTCTCCATGCAGGATATCTGTGAGAAATTTGGCTATACCAATACGGATAATGTCAAAACTCAGAAATATAAATGCCTGCAGAGATTAAAGAAATTATTTTTTCAATCTTAATACGTCATGAAAGATATAGAATTAGATGCCATCATTGAAGATTACCTCCAGGGTAAGCTTACAGCAGCGGAAGCTTCGGCTTTTGAAGAACTGCGTGTAAATGATCCTTCAATTGATCAAAAGGTACTTACACATAAGGTTTTTCTGGAATCGCTGAAAGAATATGGAAGGGTACTTTCATTAAAAGAGCAGATGGACCGTGCACACTCTCAATTGGATGTTGCTGCGCTAAGCCAGAAACTGGGGCCACATCCTTCGGTAATTGTGAACATGTGGCGCAAAAACAGATCGGCGGTAGCAGTTGCTGCTTCGTTCCTGTTATTGACCATTTTCTCCATTTATTCTATTCAGCACAATACCAAGCAGAATGGAACTTATGAAGTAATGCGCCGTGAGATCACCAACATCAAGAATAACCAGAATAAACTGGTAAGGACTTTAAATTCCACACCGAGGACAATAAAAGGCCCTGTTGGTGCCGCTAAATTTGGCGGTACTGGTTTTGCCCTTACGGCAAACGGTTACTTATGTACCAATTTTCACGTAGTGCGTGATGCAGATTCTGTATATGTGCAGAACAATAAAGCAGAATCGTTCAAGGCAAAGGTAGTATACCGCGATCAGCAGTATGATATTGCTATCCTGAAGATTATTGATAACTCTTTTGTCCCTCTGTCTAACCTTCCTTATAAATTGAAAAAGAATAATATTGGAATGGGTGAAAACGTATATACATTAGGTTACCCTAAAGATGACGCAGTTTTGGGTGAGGGCTATATTAGCTCAAAAACAGGACATGGTGGTGATACTACCCAATACCAGGTTTCTATTCCTATCAATCCGGGAAACAGTGGTGGCCCTTTATTGGACAACTATGGAAATATCATTGGTGTAATCACAGCTAAAGAAAATCAGGTTGAGGGCGCTACGTTCGCAATTAAATCTAAATACATCCTGGAAGCATTGAATGCTATTCCTCAGGACTCGCTGGGCAAGAAACCGGCATTTGCTAAAAAGAACCCTTTACAAGGTTTAAACAGAACAAAACAGATAGACAAAATTGAAAATTATGTCTACATGATTAAAGTATACAATTAGAGTTCTCCAATTTTTAAGCACCCCGGGACATATCTTGTTCCGGGGTTTTTTATTTTTCAAGCCAGGTGATTTTAAAATAATAGGATTGCCTGAACAAAAAAGTTGTTTAAGGGTTTTTGTATTATTATTTGATTTGTCTTGTATAATATTCTACTATGGAATTTGGGAAAGTGCCTGCTGAAGAAATTCAATCTATAAATTTTACACTGCCTGAGGATGGGCAGCAAACACTGAAAGTTTTAAACGGCCCCCCTGCCAGCAGCCTGGGTGTTTTTGTTGGCGGTGCGAAATGGGGATTACCTGAATGGGTTAACTTTCTTTATCCGCCGAAAACCAAAGCTGCTAACTTTTTAAGCGAATACGCGGCACAGCTAAATTCAATTGAACTGAATGCGGCTTATTATAAAATCCCTACAGTAGAGACGGTTAGGAAGTGGAAAGAGCAGGCCACTGCGCGGGCTAAAGGTCAATTTTTATTCTGTCCCAAATTTCCCGATTCGATCAGTCACTATAAAAGGCTCAAAGGCGTAGAAAGAGTAACGGATGAATTTCTAACCTCGATCATCGAGTTTGGGGAAACGCTGGGACCTTGTTTTTTGCAGTTAAGCGACAGCTTTAAAGCAGACAACCTTCCTTCACTGGAAGACTTTCTGAAATCGCTGCCCAAAGATCTTAACGTATTTGTTGAGTTGAGGAACCAGGAATGGTTTTCAGATCCTAAAATACGGAAGATGGTTTTCGAGCTTCTCGCAACACAACATAAGGGAGCAGTGATCACTGATGTTAGTGGTAGAAGAGATGCCTTGCATATGGAAGTTACCATCCCCGAAGTGTTCATCCGTTTTGTAGGGAACGGTGTGTCGCATCGGGAGCATAATTTTGCAAGGATCGATGCCTGGGCCAAACGTTTACAGGAATGGCAGGAGAGGGGACTGGAAAATGTTTATTTTTTTCTGCATCAGCATGATGAAAGGGAATCTGTTGTGATGGCTGCTTATGCCATTAAGGCCTTTAATAAAACACTGGGCAGTAATATTCCTGAAATAACCCTGCATGAAAATTTGTTTAGTTGAGAAAATTTAAAATATCTACTATATTAGTAGTCTTATGCGGCCGCACTACCAGGTTTGGGGATAAGATAAATGCCTTGTTCCTCCTATTTTTGACCGGGTAGCCAAAGCTGTTTAATAATAATTATTGATTTAAAACTATAAATTATAAGAGTATGAGTATCAGAATCGGAGACGTTGCTCCAAATTTTAAAGCTAAAACTTCAATTGGTGATATTGATTTTTACGAATTTCTTGGCGATAGCTGGGGAGTGATTTTTTCACATCCTGCAGATAATACCCCTGTTTGTACAACAGAGCTCGGACGCACCGCCCAGTTGAAAAGTGAGTTCGAGAAAAGAAATGTTAAGGTAATTGCGCTGAGCGTGGATTCAGTAGCCTCCCATCAGTCGTGGATCAACGATATTAACGAAACACAAAATACTACTGTTGAGTTTCCAATTATTGCTGACGAGGATAAAAAGGTGGCAGATTTATATGATATGATCCACCCAAATGCTTCAGAAACTATGACTGTGCGTTCTTTGTTTATTATTGGCCCCGATAAAAAAGTGAAACTGATGCTCACTTATCCAGCTTCTACAGGAAGAAACTTTATTGAGGTGCTGAGGGTAATTGATGCGCTTCAATTGACGGCAGAATACAGCGTTGCTACGCCGGCCGATTGGAAAGATGGTGAGGATGTAATCGTAATGAACAGCATCAAAACTGAAGATATTCCGGCCAAATTCCCCAAAGGACACAAAGTTATCAAACCTTACCTAAGAACTACTCCACAACCGAACAAATAATTTTTAAAACTTATTGATTTTCTTTAAGTTTGATATAGTCAAGAACTTTAAAGAAATATTAATTTATACATTCGAATTTTATGAGTACGGGAAAAGTAAAGTGGTTTAATACACAGAAGGGTTATGGTTTTATTGTCTATGATGGCAATAAGGATATTTTTGTTCATTTCAAAGATGTCCTTGGCGGCATAGACAGTCTTCAGGAGAATGACGAGGTAGAGTTTGAAATTGCTGAAGGCAAAAAAGGGTTACAGGCGGTCAAAGTCAGAAAGGCTTAGGCTGATCTAACCGCTAAACTAAAGCCTCTTTAAAATGAGGCTTTAGTTTTAATAATGTTGTATGATGGTGCCCCTGATGATCAGCTTTCCATCGCTGGCACTTTGCGTAAAGATGATGAACTGGTGATCATCTGGTGTAATCCGGTATTTGTTAACCAGTAAGGCTGCTTTGTCAGGATAGTTCCGTACGATTACACTTCCTTTGAGTTCCTTGTCTTTTTTCAGCGTAGCTGAAGATAAGAGTTCTTCTATTTTAAAAATTCTGCCAGGGAACTCTGTGTGGATTTCTGAAGAAATGTAAAGCTGGGTTTGTGAATGGAATTTTTGCAGCTTATACCGGTCAGCAATAAGGTTAAACGCACCGCTTTTTAATAAAGCAACATCTGGTTCATACAGATAAATTCCTGGAGTAACTGTTCCGCCTGTTGTTGCGGTTCCTTCATCCCCAATAAAAAAGCTGAATTGTTTTTGATCATCGTTCAGTGTGCTGCATACGATTTTAGTTTTCCCCGCATGTCCCGGCTCCACCACCCATATGAGTTCCTTGCATTCGTTTTTAACGCTCACAATGTGAATTTCTGCCACCTGGTTCAATTCTTTCATCCCTGCTGTAATATCAAGCAGGGGAGCAGTTTTGATCAGGATACGTTCTGCTCTACTGAGCAGCAGATCCATATTTGTTGTTACATCGGGCGTGCAATCCTTTAACATGAAAACCTTGCCCGATCCGCTTCTTCTGGCAGGGTCGATATATACGGTACCAAAGTGCTGTCTGCTGTTTTTCAAATACTCCAGTCCGTCCCCGGTTACAAAATTGGTATTGCGCTGCTTTAAAAACGGAGCATTGTGGGCGGCAATGGCTGAAAGATCTTCGTTGATCTCACAATGGGTTACAAATGCATTGGATTTGGAGAAATAATAACTGTCAACGCCAAATCCACCTGTCAGGTCTATCAGGTTACTTCCCTTTGCCAAACCGGCTTTGTAGGCCGCCGTAGTTTCTGAAGAGCACTGCTCAATAGATAACAGTGAAGGGTATAAAATGCCTGGGGTGTTAAACCAGGAAGGAAGTTTTTTAGCAGATTTCTTTTTGGCTGCAATTTGCGCGGACAATTCTTGTCCGCTAACCAATGGAAAAGGACTTTTTGCCATGGCAATCTTATGTACATCCGCATGTAAATGCTTTTGTATATATTCTTGTACGGCGCTATCTGTAATGTGCTTATTCAACTGTTAATTTATCTTTCATCACCATCTGGCAGGTATGGCGACTTTTTACCTCCAGGAGAATATCTTTGTTTACTGTTACCCGGTTAATTGTATCCTGATTGTAATAACGGATGGTAACCAGTTCCAGACCTTTATTGTATTTGACTTTGTACAGTAAAGACAACTCCTTGATCAGATTGCTGATTTTCTCTTCGTCGTGGTCAACGCTTACCGAAAAGCTGATGGCAGAATTCAGCATTGTATTTACTTTTACCTTATGCTGGTGAAAAAGGCTGAATATATCACTCAGGTTCTCTTCAATAATAAAAGAGAAATCTTTCGGGAATATCGAGATCAATACCTGGTTAACCTTGAAAATAAATGATGCTACCGGTAAAGGGCTGTTTTCTCCGTTGATCTGCGTACCTTCTCCATCGGGATGAAGAAATGACCTCACATACAACGGAATATTTTTGTTTTGCAGGGGCTTGATCGTTTTTGGGTGAATGACCGTAGCACCATAATAGGTAAGTTCGATGGCATCATGGTAAGATAGCTGCGGAATGCGTTCAGTTTGATCGAACCATTTTGGATCTGCGTTCAGCACGCCTGTAACATCTTTCCAGATGGTAAGGGCGGTGGCATCCAGGCAGGCCGAGAAAATAGCCGCAGAGTAATCAGAACCTTCGCGACCAAGGGTGGTAGTGAAGTTTTCACTGGTGCCGCCAATAAAACCCTGTGTAAGGGCAATCCCTTCATCTATTATAGGTTTGAGATGTTTCTGAATCTCAAGGGTGGTTCTGTCCCAGTCTACTTTTCCTTCGCGGTAGGTATTGTCCGTTTGGATAAAATTCCGTGCATCAAGCCAGGTAACGGGTATGCCGCTTTGATTGAGGTAGGCAGCGACAATCTTTGTAGAAAGTATTTCACCAATGGATACAATCTGATCATAAATATAATCTGGTGCATCATTGGCTTCTTCCTCCAGCAACCATTCAATCTCCACAAATGAATTGGCAACATCATTAAATACCGGGTGTTTATGATCAGCAAAGAGGTCGTTAAGTACGCCAAAATGGTATGCCTTAATTTCATCGAGCAGTTCGTGTGCATTGTCCTGTCCATAAACATAGGCGTTTGATAACTCCTCCAGCTTATTGGTCATTTTGCCCATCGCTGAAAGGACTATCAACAGCTGTTTCTCTTTGTTATTTTTTATAATTTCTGTCAGGTTCCTAATCGCTTCAGCATTGATTACAGAGGCCCCGCCAAATTTGTATACTTCCATATTTATTGAAAATTGACTAAAATGGAACTTTGTTTCATGATATCTTTAATTTTAGAAAAAGGTATAGTTAGTTCTGTTGTTCCTGCCGCATATGCCTTAATTTCATAAGGATTATACAGAAATTTTATTCCTTCTTTGGTGAGCGTAAATGTTTCAGGTAAATTAAATACCCCTTCGTTAAAGAAATAGCCATCAGAGAGGCTCGCATTTGGTGCCAGGTTCTCGTTTTTTCTGAAGATGCTTTCGCCTATAGCCCTAAGGGCAGGCATTCCGTCCTGGGTAATTAATGAATCAAGCGTGATGCTCTGGTATGTTTTTGGATTATAATTCAGGTACGCAAACAGCGTGTTGGGATGGGCACCTCCTTTAAAATCTGAATAGGTGAGCAAAACTGAAAGGTAATTTGGATAATTTGCTTTTACACTGAGGTCTACGTCCATGAACCAGGTCTGTTCTCTGTCTGTATTTCTGGCTTTGAAGGCATCATATTCTTTTACAAATCCGCCCGCAAGCTCATTATAACTGGCATTAACACCCTGTTTGCCGGATATGCCGATCACCCGGTCTTGAATGAATTTATTTACGGCCTGATCAGGGAACACAGGGTATACTATAACTGCCTTTGCCGTATCGGTTACGAGTTTGTTGGCAGACACAGGGTTCTTGCTGTATACCTTTACAGAGTCGTACTTATAAGTAAGCGAATCTGTACTGGTTTGTGTTACAGCTGATCCGGCAGAGTCAATTACTTTTTCGGATGTCTTCTGGTTATTACAGGCATACAGGCCGGTAGCCGCTACCAGTGTTAGTAAGATCTTTTTCATGTTATAATTGTTCTTTGCCAAAAGAGGCATTTAACCATCCGGCTTCTACCTGGGCGTTATATTTACGGTAGAAATGAATTGCCGGTTCATTCCAGTCCAGCACTTGCCACGACATTCCGTTATAGTTTTTATCCCTTGCTTCTTTCATCACACGTTCGAATAAAAGTTTGCCCAATCCACGGCCCCTGTATTTTTCGGTAACGATGAAATCTTCTAGGTATAAACGGCATCCTTTCCAGGTTGAATACCTGGTATAATAGAGTGCGAAACCCTGCACGCCATGGGCATCTTCGGCAACAAATGCTTTCCATACAGGTTGGCTCCCAAAACCTGCTTCGATGAATTCTGATAGGGTTACAGTCACCTCATCGGGCATTTTTTCGTACACTGCCAGTTCGAGGATCAGCTCCAGTAAACGCGGACAATCTTTTTCAAGGGCAAATCTGAGCTGAATTTCTTCCATATTAATCTTTTCTGAACAAGGTGGTTATAAATAAGCACGGGGTTGGTAAATTTAAGCATTAGGTGCAGGAGCCCTTGTTGTATTAGGCTTTATAATGCTTGATCTTACGGGCGCCAAAAATGCTGCTCCCAATCCGTACCATTGTTGAACCTTCTTCAATAGCCAGTTTATAGTCACCCGACATACCCATCGACAATTCTTTGAAAGATTCCTCTTTTCTGAAAAAGCTTACTTTGATGCCATCAAATAAAACTTTCAGTTCCTGGAATTCATCTTTGGTTTGTTTTTCTTCGGCGTTGTTGCTCGCTATTCCCATCAGTCCTGTAATCCGGATGTTTTTCATGGCCAGGTATTCTTCAGATCTCAGCAACTCGATTACCTCAGCATGGTCAAGTCCAAATTTCGTATCCTCGTCAGCAATATAGACCTGTAACAGGCAGTCTATTACCCTCTTGTTTTTTGCTGCGTGTTTATCAATTTCAGCAAGCAGCTTAATGCTGTCTACTGATTGGATCAGGCTGATAAATGGGGCAATGTACTTTACTTTATTGGTTTGTAAATGGCCAATGAGGTGCCATTGTATATCTTTGGGCAAGGCTTCTTGCTTTTCAACCAGTTCCTGAACAATGTTTTCTCCAAAAATGCGCTGGCCGGCCTCGTATGCTTCTAAAACCGCGGCCGAATCATTAAATTTAGAGACAGCAACCAATTCCACATTTTCGCCTTCTAATTCCTTTTTATATTTTATTAAGTTGTCTGCTATGCTCATTTATCAGTATTTTTGGTAAAATTAACAACCTTAGTCCAATTTGCTAAGAAAAAATAATGTTTTACACACAATGAGAAGATTTTGCTGGGCAGGACTAGCGTTTATCCTGATGGGCGCTTGCAGGCCTGGGATTCCAAAAGACATCATTCAGCCGCAGGCCATACGCAGTATTTTATATGATATTCATGTGGTTGATGGGTTCATTACTACCATCCCCGTACCTGATTCAGCAAGAATTGTAAGTGCAGCTTATTATAAAGCTGTATATAAAAAGTATGGTGTGGATTCTGCGCTGTATACCAGGAGCATGAATTATTATTATGATCATCCTGAAGAGTTAACTGAAATTTATAAAGATGTAACTGAAGAACTCAAGAAATCAAAAGACAGCGTTGATAAGATCCAGGAGAAACTATTGAAGAAACTGGAAGCTGCAAAAAAGAAAACACAAGATAGTTTAGATAAAGCTGACCCCAAGTTAAAACTCCAGAAAGATGCAGCGGCGAAGAAAAGACAAGACAGTCTTCATCGCGGAAATCTGATCCTTCAGGGAAAGGCACTGCCGGAAAATACAGACAGCCTCAAAAAGGTTAAAAAAACTGTGAAGAAAAAAAGGGTTGGCGTTAAAAAGGTTAAATAAGAATGATATATCCCGATAATTGTTTAGAAAGGCTTGGCTTTAATGAGGTCAGGCAACTCATCTATAAACATTGCCTGAGCCCGATGGGCCAGTATATGGTAAGCCGTATGCAGGTGATGAATAAATATGATCAGATCAATAAATTTTTAAGACAAACAAAAGAATTTAAAAATATCCTGGAAAACCAGGAGCCCTTGCAGATCAGCTCTTTTTTTGATATCAAATCCCTGGCTGATAAAATCAGGGTGGAGGGCAGCTATCTGCTGGAAGATGAGCTATTCCAGATCTATCTGTCGCTACAGACCGTATTTTCTGTGCTTCGCTTTTTTGAAGAAAGAAACGGTGTTTATCCTAATCTGGAGGCGCTGTTTGAACATCTTCCCGTTGAAAAAAATATCCTTAAAAAAATTGAGACTGTGCTGGATGCAAAAGGTAAGATTAAGCCTAATGCCTCTCCAAAATTACAGGAGATCAGCACTGACATTTCAAAGGGTGAGCAAGAAGTGCGTAAACGTATGGACAGCATCTATAAGCAGGCAGTTGCCAGCAATTGGGTGGCCGATGGTAGCCTGACTATACGCGATGGCAGAATGTGTATTCCTATCATCGCCGATCATAAACGCAAGCTCAAGGGTTTTATCCATGACGAGTCGGCCAGCGGGCAGACCGTTTACCTGGAACCTGAAGAAGTATTTACGCTGAACAATAAAATAAGGGACCTAGAATTTGATAAACGACGTGAAATTGTAAGAATACTGATCGCGTTGACAGATGACCTTCGTCCGTATAATCCATTGTTGCTTTCGTACCATGGCTTTCTAACTAAGCTCGATTTTGTAAGGGCCAAAGCGTTATTTGCGATAGAGGTAGAAGCAGACATGCCATCATTAGTGGCCGAGCCAAGGATCAAGCTGATCAATGCGCGTCACCCATTATTGTACCTTTCATTTAAAGAGGATAAAAAAACGGTTGTGCCGCTGAATATCCATATGAATGAAAACCTGAGGATTGTTTTAGTTTCAGGTCCCAATGCCGGCGGAAAGTCGGTTTGCATGAAAACTGTAGGCTTGCTGCAACTTATGCTGCAATCGGGACTCCTTATTCCTGTACACGAATCAAGTGAGGTGGGTATATTTGATAATATCTTTGCAGATATTGGCGATGATCAAAGTATAGAAAGTGATTTGAGTACTTATAGTGCCCATTTGACAAAAATGCGGTATTTCGTGGCACATGCAAATCCAAAATCGCTGGTGATGATCGACGAGTTTGGAACCGGTACTGACCCGCAGTTTGGCGGGCCAATGGCAGAAGCGGTACTTGAAGTATTAAATAATAAAAAAGTGCGGGGGGTAATTACCACCCACTATTCAAACCTGAAACTATTTGCGGGTAATACACCTGGGCTCGAAAACGCGTCAATGTTGTTTGATAATGACAAGATGAAGCCACTGTATGTTCTGGAGATTGGAAAACCCGGTAGTTCTTACGCATTTGAGATTGCACAGAATATTGGTTTGCAAAAGGAAGTGCTGATTTTAGCAAGAGAAAAGACGGGCACCAACCAAAACCGGATTGACAGTTTGCTGGTAGACCTGGAGAGAGAGAAAAAGCAAATCTATGATACCAAGGTGCACCTGGCAAACCAGACGAATAAAGTGAAAAACCTGGTTGCTGAAAATGAGAAACTGCAGTTATTCTTGGATGAAAACAGGAAAACGCTGATTAAAGAAGCTAAGCTGGAAGCGCAGGCCATCATCAAAAATGCCAACAAGCTGGTAGAAAATACGATTGCTGGCATCAAAGAGAACCAGGCGGATAAAGTTGCTACGAAAGAATTGAGGCAGAACCTGCAGAAGGTTTTGGTGCAGCATCAGGTGAAAGAAGAAAAGAAACCAGAGAAGGTTGTTTTGTCTAACAGCCCTATTGAAGTGGGCGACTGGGTGCAATTACTCAATAGCGAAACAACTGGGCAGGTACTGGAAATCAACAGGGGCAACCTTGTTCTGGCACTTGGCGACCTGAGATCGGTAGTGAAGAAAGACCGCGTGCAGAAGATCAGTAACAAGCAGGCAAAAAAAGTGGTGCAAAGCAACTCATTCTCTGGCAGGATATCAGACGCCATTGGTAGTTTTAGTGCTGAGCTTGACCTGCGTGGGATGCGCGGGGAGAATGCCATTGCGGAAGTAGAAAAGTATATGGACAAGTCGCTGATGTTGGGCTTTCCTTTTATCAAACTTATCCATGGTAAAGGAGATGGTATCCTGAGAAAACTGATCAGGGAATACCTGAGAAAATACCCTGAAGTTAACCGTGTGGAAGATGAGCATGCGGATCGGGGCGGGGACGGTATAACTTACGTGTATTTCAATTAATTAGGTAAACATTTATAACAGAGGTTTGTTTATTATACAAACCCTCTGCTATGAAAAGAATATTTACTCTGATTTTCAGTCTGTTTCTTTTGTCTGCCTGTGAAAAAGGCAGTGAAAATGAAGGGGGCGAAACGTTGCCGGACGCGGAACTAAAAACAGAAGTGCTCACTCAATCCCTCGTTTTTCCCTGGGAGATGATATACGGACCAGATAGTTTCATCTGGTTTACTGAGAGGGGCGGAAAAATTAGCCGGCTTAATCCCAAAAATGGTGTCGTTGCGCTGGTACATACTATTCCTGATGTGAGCAGCACAGGTGAAGGCGGACTGCTGGGGATGGCTTTACACCCCGAGTTTGCCGGTAAACCCTATGTATATGTAGTTTACAATTACAGAAGTGGTGCAAACTACAGGGAAAAGGTAATGCGCTTTACCTATAAAAACAGTGTTTTTATTGATCCGCTGTTATTGATTGATGATATTCCAGCCTCGTCAATACATAATGGTTCCAGGCTGTTGATTACACCGGATCAAAAACTGCTGATTACTACTGGTGACGCTAACAACGCAGCTAACGCGCAAAACAAAAATAGTTTGTCTGGTAAAATCCTGAGAATAAACCTTGATGGTACTATTCCTGCTGATAATCCTATTGCAGGCAGTCCTGTTTGGAGTTACGGGCACCGTAATCCACAGGGATTGGTTATGGCGAATGCGAAGTTGTATTCTTCAGAACACGGGCCTAATAACGACGACGAGGTTAACCTGATTGAAAAGGGCAAGAACTA
>Ga0247734_1000191_pt1 | contig 56017 bp, 51 predicted proteins | sample UWRJL103311B2_FD_180933 | JGI IMG/M metagenome (GOLD analysis project Ga0247734, IMG submission 180933) | Plant litter microbial communities from Arlington Agricultural Research Station in Wisconsin, United States - UWRJ-L103-311B-2 | ecosystem: Environmental > Terrestrial > Plant litter >... | reverse complement strand
TTGGCGATGGAGATAACCAGACGCAGGTTCGCTTCAACCATCTCTTTCTTCGCGCGGCGGGCTTTGGCCTCACCGATCGACATGCGACGGTTGATGTCTTTGATCTCGGCGATCGTCAGACCGGTTTCTTCCTGCAGCGTGGTCAGCTTCTGCTGGCAGCGCTGGATATCGACCTGCAAACGACCGATGGCTTCAGCGTATTTGCCTTTGCCTTTGGCCAATGCGTCGGTCCAGCTCTGGTCAACTTCGTTGCCCGGGAACTGGCGCAGGAAGTCAGCACGAGGCATGCGGGCGTCACGAACGCACAGCTGCATGATCGCGCGCTCTTGAGCACGCAGGCGCTCCAAAGCGCCACGAACACGCTCGACCAGACCTTCAAACTGTTTAGGAACCAGTTTGATCGGCATGAACAACTCGGCCAGCGCCAAAAGTTCTGCTGTGGCTTGTTTGCTGCCGCGACCGTGTTTTTTCAGGGCCTTGACTGCAATCGCCATCTGATCGGCAACGGCGCCGAAGCGCTGGGCAGCGATGACGGGATCGGGACCGCTTTCGGTCTCTTCCTCGTCGTCGGTGTCCGACTCTTCTTCCTCGTCGTCAGCTCCTTCGACCTTTTCGGCCTTGGGGTCGACTGGCGGCGGCACCTCGGCCGGCGGCGCAATGCCGTCGTCCGGATCGATGTAACCGCTCAAGACGTCGGACAGGCGGCCACCTTCGGTGGTGACGCGGGTGTACTCGGAGAGAATGTGGTCGACGGTGCCAGGGAAGTGCGCAATTGCGCCCATCACTTCACGGATGCCTTCTTCGATACGCTTGGCGATTTCGATTTCGCCCTCACGTGTCAGAAGCTCAACCGTACCCATTTCACGCATGTACATGCGCACCGGGTCGGTTGTGCGACCAATGTCGGTTTCCACGGCTGCCAATGCTGCAGCTGCTTCTTCCGCAGCGGCCTCATCGGTATCGGCTTCGGCCAACAAAAGGGCGTCCGCATCCGGGGCACTCTCGAATACGTTGATCCCCATGTCGTTAATCATGCGGATGATGTCTTCCACCTGTTCCGGATCTGAAATATCCTCCGGCAGGTGGTCGTTGACCTCCGCGTAAGTCAGGTAACCCTGCTCACGACCACGGCTGATCAACTCTTTGAGGCGAGACTGCTGTTGCGCTTTTCCGGACATAACACCCTATCCACTGAAGGTCTTGGCGGGCAAAAAACAAGCCGGGGATTATACCCGAGCTAGGACCTCACGCGCCAGTTGAGGTCGGGGTTTGTGCAGGAACTTTGCGATTTAACAGATTGAGTAGCTGAACTTTTTCCTCAGCGGACAACCCGGTCTGCCGTTCCTTCCTGATCAATTGATCCAGGCTTCGCTCGCGTTGGCGGGCGGACAAGCTAGTTATAGTGTCGAAAAACTGTTGTTCAAGGTTATCGGCCGATATAAGCCACTCCTTTTCCGCCAGCTGTCGCAATAATCGTCCTTGATCGGTCCCGTGCCACCTTGCGATCAATTGCAGCGATCGCAGTTTCGGGTTTTTCTGAAGTGCTTCCAGTAATGCCACCAATAACTGCGAATAAACGTTGTCTTCGGCGGCAAAGTGGCTGGCGTCTTCGACCTTGCCCGACAGTTCAGGATGATGCAGCAAGGTCCTGAGTGCCGTAAGCGTGGGCGGTTCAACCGTCGCCGGTGTGCGGGGGGCACGTGGTTCAAAGTCAGGCCGTTTGCCGTTCTTGTCCCACTTCTTGCCGTCCCACGGTTTCTTTTCCCATTTCTTCTGCTGGCCGCCGGGTTTACTCGGCGTCCATTCGTTCTGTGCTTCGTACGCATCGTGCGGCTGAAAATCGCTGTAATCGGGGATTGCGTCGTAATCGATCCCCGGGTCGTAAGCGGGCTGCGTTTCCTGAGGAGCGTTTTGCACCAACTGGCTCATGGCCGTTGGATTCAGCCCGGTTATTTCGCTCAGTCGCTGGCGCATCAGCGCTCGCAGATTGGCCCCGGGGACTTTTTCAATCAGCGGCGCGGCCAGCGTTGCCATGTGCGCCTTGCCTTCAAGTGACCGCGGGTCGGCTTCCTTGGTCAGTTGCTCAAAGAAGTAGTCGGCCAGCGGTTGGGCGTGCTGGGCAATCCTGGCCTTGAACGCATCCGTGCCTTCTGACCGCACCAGCGTGTCCGGATCTTCGCCTTCGGGCAGAAACAGAAACCGTGCTCGTCTCCCGTCCTGCAGACTTGAAAGCGCTGCTTCCAGTGCGCGCCACGCGGCGTTGCGGCCAGCTTGGTCCCCATCAAAGCAAAAAAGTACGTTGGGTACGACGCGGAACAGCTTTTTCAAATGGTCTTCGCTGGTGGCGGTACCCAGCGTTGCAACGGCATTGCGCAAGCCTTGTTGGGCCAGCGCTATCACGTCCATGTAGCCTTCGACGACGATTATCTCATCGAGACTGCGGTTAAATTTTCTGGCTTCGAACAGGCCGTACAGCTCCTGTCCCTTATGGAACACCGGAGTCTCCGGAGAGTTCAGGTATTTTGGCTTGTCATCACCTAAAACCCGACCACCGAACGCAATGACACGTCCGCGGCTGTCGCGGATAGGAAACATCACGCGGTCACGAAACCGGTCGTAGCGCTTGCCGGTCTCGGCGTTCTCTATCAGCAGGCCGGCATCAATCATCGCTTTTTGCTGAAGCGTGTCGCTGCTCAGATGTTTGTGCAGATTGTCCCAACCAGGCGGCGCGAATCCCAAGCCGAAATCTCGTGCGATCTCACCTGAGAGGCCGCGGCCCTTCAGGTAATCCACAGCTGACTTGCGAGTCGGGTGGCTTTTAAGCGCTGCACGATAGTAGTCAGCAGCTGCTGTGAGCAGGGGGTACAGCGGCGAATCCGTCGGCTGTCGAGGCTTTTGGCCTTTGACGCTCTGTTCGCGCGGTACCTCCATGCCTGCAGCTTTGGCCAGGTCCTCAACTGCCTGGGGAAAATCCAGGTTGTCGTGGTCCATGATGAAGCCAAGCGCATTGCCGCCTGCGCCACATCCGAAGCAATAGTAAAACTGCTTGTCTGGGCTGACGCTGAACGATGGGGTTTTTTCTTTATGGAACGGACAGCAGGCGCTGAAGTTCTTGCCGGTCTTTTTCAATTGAACGCGTGAACTGACAACATCGACAATGTCGGTGCGGTTCAGTAGATCGTCAATAAAACCTTGAGGGATCAGTCCGGCCATGGCGTTCTCATCATCAGGCGCCTCGCCAGAAAAATCGTGGCGAATCCAGAGCGTAACTACGGATGCTTGAGCAGTGTAGACGTGGTCAGCGCGGCCTGAGTCAGGCTAGACGGGCTTGACGGATTTTGTCTCAGTCGCATCTGCGGCATCGACAGCCTCTGTCAGTAGTGCATGAGGCTAAAACTGCAACTGCCGACAGCCCGGCTTTGAGGCCGGGCAAGGCAGAAGCTTGCGACAGACGTCTGTATTAGTACAGACGAACGGCGCGGCGCTGTTCGCGCTGAACTTTCTTGGCGTGACGCTTAACAGCAGCTGCTGCTTTACGCTTACGCTCCGAAGTCGGCTTCTCGTAAAATTCGCGGCTACGAACTTCAGCCAGAACACCGGCTTTTTCGCAGGAGCGCTTGAAACGACGCAGAGCTACGTCGAAGGGTTCGTTCTCTTTAACTTTGACGGCTGGCATCCAGAGCTACCTTCATTCATTACCGGGGTCAACGCTCGGTGCAAACACTGCACTAAGTACGTCGGTTTTTAAGGGTTGCGGATGTTAACCCCTCATTGCGAGGAATGCAAAGCCTCTGATCGAAAACCGCTGGTCGGGGGCATGAGCGGCGACTATTATGCGCGCCTTCGAATCAAGCCCCAACAAGGCGTACCCCATGTTAGTACTGGGATTGGAAACATCCTGCGACGAGACCGGCGTAGCGCTGTATGACAGCGAACGCGGGCTTCTGGCCGATGCACTGTTCAGTCAGATCGATCAACACCGGGTCTTTGGCGGCGTGGTGCCGGAACTGGCCTCGCGAGATCATGTCAAGCGCATGCTGCCGTTGATTCGGCAAGTATTGGCCGAGGCCGATTGCACCGTCACCGAGATCGATGGCATTGCCTTCACGGCCGGCCCGGGATTGGTCGGCGCCTTGCTGGTGGGCGCCTCATGCGCGCAGGCACTGGCGTTTGCCTGGGATATTCCGGCGCTGGGTGTGCACCACATGGAGGGCCATTTGCTGGCGCCGATGCTGGAGGAGCACCCCCCCGAGTTTCCGTTCGTCGCTTTGTTGGTTTCAGGCGGTCATACGCAACTGGTTCGCGTCGATGGCATCGGTCAATACGAGCTGTTGGGTGAAACGCTGGATGATGCGGCAGGTGAGGCTTTCGACAAGACAGCCAAGATGATGGGCATGCATTATCCGGGCGGTCCGGAGATCTCCCGCATGGCGCTGAAGGGGCTTGCGGGGCGATTCCTGTTTCCACGGCCGATGACCGATCGCCCAGGGCTGGACTTCAGCTTTAGCGGACTGAAAACGTCTGCTCTCATGACGTGGCAGCAATGCCAGAGCGCCGGGGACGACAGTGAGCAAACCCGTTGCGACATCTCGCTGGCCTTCCAGCAGGCCGTGGTGGACACTTTGACGATCAAGTGCAAGCGCGCCCTGAAACAGACCGGTTTGAAGCGATTGGTGATCGCAGGTGGCGTGAGTGCGAACAAGGCATTGCGCACATCGCTGGAGCAGATGCTCGGTGCAATGAATGGCAACGTTTACTACGCACGACCTGAGTTCTGCACCGATAACGGGGCAATGATTGCCTTTGCCGGTTGTCAGCGTTTGCAGGCCGGTCAACGGGAAGATTTGAGCATCAGCGTTCAGGCCCGCTGGCCGATGGAGCGGTTGCAGGGGCTCTGACAGTCAAGATGGCTTGCGCTCACCGCCTGATGCTCAAAAATGTCGTTCGCGCCCGGCAAACAGGTCGCGTAGATTGCCTCGATGACGCCAGACAATCAGCAGCGTCAGCAAGGTCATAGGCACCAGTGCTCTGGGCTCTTGCCACGCCAGTAACGGCAGCGTCAGCGGTGTGGCAATCAGGGCCGCGAGCGAGCTGGTCCGGGTCAGATAAAACGTCAGCAGCCAGGCTGCGATAGCGAGCAAGGCGGCAGGCAGGTACAAACCCAGCAGCACGCCGGCAGCGGTGGCGACGCCTTTTCCACCCCGAAAGCGAAAGTACAAAGGAAACAAGTGGCCGATCACTGCGCACAGCCCTATCCAGGCCTGTTGTCGTGGACCAAGTCCGATCCATCCGGCGATCAGCACGGGAATCAGCCCTTTGCACAGATCGCCGATGAGCGTAAGAACAGCGAGTTTTTTGCCGGCCAGGCGCAGCATGTTTGTAGCGCCGGCATTGCCTGAGCCGCTGTCGCGCGGGTCCGGGCTGCCAGTGAGGCGGCTGAGCGCGATGGCAAAGGACAGTGAGCCGAGCAGGTAGGCGAGGATCGCCAGTAACCAAAACATGGTAACCATTCCGGGCGAGGAAGCCCTGATTCTAACGGCGCAATGCGCCCTTGTCGTGCAGCGGAGAGTAAGGCGTGGACAGAGTGTTCATTGAGGGTCTGGAAGTCGACACGGTGATCGGCGCCTACGACTGGGAGCGCGGCATTCGCCAATGTCTGCGTCTGGACCTTGGCTTTGCCTGGGACAATCGGCCTGCTGCGGCCGGTGATGACCTGACCAAGGCCCTCGATTACGCCAGCGTTTCGTCACGCATCCAGGCCTTCGCCGAAGTCTCTCAATTTCAACTGGTCGAGACATTCGCTGAGCGTTTGGCTGAAGTGTTGATGAGTGAGTTCAATATTCCCTGGCTGCACCTCAAGTTGACCAAGCCTGGAGCCGTGCCGGCTGCCAAAGGCGTGGGCGTGGAGATCGAGCGCGGATGTCGCTGACACGAGTTTTCCTGGGGTTGGGCAGCAATATCGAGCGCCAGAAGCACTTGTGCGCGGGGCTTGAGGCGTTGAGTGGCTTCTTGACCGAGCTGACCTGCTCACCGGTTTTCGAAAGCCATCCGGTGGGTATCAAAAGTGGTCCGTTTATCAATCTGGTGGTGTCGGGGTATACCGACCTGCCACTGATGGAGCTGGATCGTCGCCTGAAATTCATCGAGGCGGACAACGGTCGCTATGCGCCGGACCGCAAGGGGCTGCCGCTGGATATCGATGTACTGCTGTTTGGCGAGCAGGTGGGCAATTTTGACGGCTTGATCCTGCCCCGTGCTGAAATCCTGAAAAATGCGTTCGTGCTGTGGCCGTTGTCGTTGATTGCGCCGGAACGCGAGCATCCTGGCGTGGGAATCAGCTTCGGTGCGCTGTGGGCAAGCGCCCGAATTGATCAAAAGCTCTGGCCTGTTGCATTCGAGTGGCGGGGCGAGCAGTTGACGCCATCAGAGCTGATTCAAACTATTCTGTAGGAGCGAACTTGTTCGCGAGGCGCCGCTACTGACTCAGCGCGTATGGATTCCCGTCACCACATTAGCTCCTTCAGGGTCTGCAGGCGCTCAGTTGTTATACGTGGCCTTGTAAACCTTCAGCGCATCAAGCCGCTCGCGTTTAAGCGCCTCACCCAATTCCTGTCCCTGAAAACCCTGTTCCAGCAAAGGCTGCACCTGCACTTCTCGAGCGGTTGCGGCTGCCCCCCGCAGGTATTCGGCTTGCGGGTAGCTGCGGTCTTCGAGTCCTTTGCGACCGCGCGCATCCATCTCGCAGGCCACGACAAACTCTTCAAAGCGCTGAGGCCGGCGATAGACGTCGAAGCTCTGCAACAGATCCAGCAACGTCGAAGGCTTGAGCTCCAGCGCCCGGTGTCCATGAGTGTGATATTGGCCCACCAGTAAGGCCAGTTCCTGACAGTCCCGCGGCACTTTGAACCGCTTGTTGACCGCTTTGATCAGCTTGAGGCCAGTGTGCTCATGGGCGATGTGCCGGGGCCAGTCGGAGGGCGGCGTCAGGCCTTTCCCCAGATCGTGAAGCAGACAAGCCCAGCGGACACTCAGCGGTTGATGATGAATGGCGGACTGTTCAAGCACGCTCAGCACGTGTAGCCCCGTATCGACTTCCGGGTGATGAGCTTCGGGTTGGGGGACGCCAAACAAGGCGTCGATCTCCGGGAGCAGCACGGCCAACGCGTCGCAGTCGCGCAGCACGGCAATGAATACCTGGGGCTGGGCTTCCATCAGGGCGCGGGAAATTTCCTTCCAGCTGCGTTCCGGGGTCAACGCTTGCAGCTCGCCGGAATGGCTCAACTCACGCATCAGCCCCAAGGTCTCCGGGGCAATGGTGAAACCGTCGGGCGCATAGCGAGCCGCGAAGCGCGCTACACGCAGTACTCGGAGGGGATCTTCGGCGAAAGCAGGCGAAACATGCCGCAGAACACGCGCTTGAAGATCACGCTGGCCATGAAATGGATCGGTCAGGTGGCCGTCTTTGTCCTCGGCAATTGCGTTGATCGTGAGGTCGCGGCGAATCAAATCTTCTTCCAGCGTCACGTCGGGGTCTGCGTGAAACACAAAGCCGCCATAACCATGCCCGCTTTTACGCTCAGTGCGGGCCAGCGCATATTCCTCTCCAGTTAGCGGATGCAGAAACACCGGAAAATCGGTGCCAACCGGACGATAACCTTTGATAAGCATCTCATCGGTGGTAGCACCGACGACGACCCAGTCGATGTCAACGACCGGCTTGCCGAGCAGGCGATCGCGAACAGCGCCGCCGACTTTATAAAATTGCATAAAAAACCTCCGTGAGCGCGACAGGATAAACCTAACGTCATGCGCGCGGAGGTTAAAACAGCGGTGTTACTGGTTAAAGATGTACGACCGCCAGATCGAGCCGGGGGTATTCACTTTCGGAGTGCTCGCTTCGGGGAGGCACATGAAGGGTCTTCATGATTTGATCTCCCTGCAAGGATTCCAAGTGGATGTCGAAGCCCCATAGGCGATGCAAGTGTTTAAGCACTTCGTCGGTAGAGTCCCCGAGCGGTTTGCGGTCATGTTGCTGGTGGCGCAGGGTCAGCGAGCGATCGCCTCGGCGATCGATGCTGTAGATCTGCACGTTGGGTTCACGATTGCCCAGGTTGTACTGGGCAGCGAGGGTTTCCCTGATGATTTTGTAGCCGGGCTCGTCATGAATCGCAGGAACGAGCAGATCCTCCTTCTGATCATCGTCCATGATGCTGAACAACTTCAGATCCCGAATCACTTTGGGCGACAGATACTGCAGGATAAAGCTCTCGTCCTTGAAACTGCTCATGGCGAATTTCACGGCCGTCAGCCAGTCAGTCCCGGCGATGTCGGGGAACCAGTGGCGGTCCTCATCCGTAGGTTTTTCGCACATGCGGCGGATGTCCTGGTACATCGCAAAGCCCAGGGTGTAGGGGTTGATCCCGCTGTAGTAAGGGCTATCGAAGCCCGGTTGGAAGACCACGCTGGTATGTGATTGCAAGAACTCCATCATGAAGCCGTCGGTCACCAGGCCTTCGTCATAAAGGTCGTTCATCAACGTGTAGTGCCAGAACGTGGCCCAGCCTTCGTTCATGACCTGGGTCTGGCGCTGTGGGTAAAAATATTGGGCGATTTTGCGGACGATTCTTACGACTTCCCGCTGCCATGGCTCCAGCAAAGGCGCGTGTTTTTCGATGAAGTAGAGAATGTTCTCCTGCGGCTCGGCCGGGAATCGAGCGTTATCCTCTTTGCTGTTTTTGTCGGCGCTCTTGGGAATCGTGCGCCACAAATCGTTGATTTGTTTTTGCAGGTGCTCTTCGCGGTCCTTTTGTCGGCGGCGCTCCTCTTCTGCCGAGATCGGATACGGACGCTTGTAGCGGTCGACACCGTAGTTCATCAGTGCATGGCAGGAGTCGAGCAAGTCTTCAACCGCATCGATCCCGTGGCGCTCTTCGCATTGCATGATGTACTGCTTGGCGAACACCAGGTAATCGATGATCGAGCTGGCGTCCGTCCACGTGCGAAACAGGTAGTTGCCTTTGAAGAAGCTGTTATGCCCATAGCAGGCATGCGCCACGACCAAGGCCTGCATGCAGATGGTGTTTTCTTCCATCAGATAAGCAATGCACGGATCAGAGTTAATGACGATCTCGTATGCCAGACCCATCTGCCCGCGGGAGTAGGACTTTTCAGTGCTGAGGAAATGCTTGCCGTAGGACCAATGGTGATAACCCAGCGGCATACCGACAGATGCATAGGCATCCATCATCTGCTCTGCGGTAATCACCTCGATCTGGTTGGGATAAGTGTCCAGGGCATAACGCTCGGCAATGCGGCTGATTTCCCGGTCGTACGCCTGGATCAGTTCAAATGTCCACTCAGAACCCGTGGAGAGGGGTTGGCGTTTCTGCTCTCTAGCGGTCATGTCACTAACCTGCGCTGGAAGAGTTCACGGAATACCGGATAGATATCACCGGCAGAGACCAGCTGCTGCTGGGCAAACGTGTCGGCAAACGCTTCACCGATGCGCTCGTATTCGAACCACAGCGCCTGATGTTCACGCGGAGTGATTTCGACGTAAGTGTAGTACTGCACGAACGGCATGATCTGTTTGATCAGAATGTCGCGGCAGATGGGTGAGTCGTCATTCCAGTTGTCGCCGTCGGAAGCCTGCGCCGCGTAGATGTTCCACTCGTTAGTGGGGTAGCGCTCAGCCATGATTTCCTGCATCAGTTTCAAGGCGCTGGAAACGATGGTGCCGCCGGTCTCCCGGGAATAGAAAAACTCTTCCTCATCCACTTCGCGGGCACTGGTGTGGTGGCGAATGAAGACAACTTCGATCTTGTCGTAATTACGCTTGAGGAACAGGTACAGCAAGATGAAAAAGCGTTTGGCGATGTCCTTGGTCGCTTGGGTCATGGAGCCCGAAACGTCCATCAAGCAGAACATCACCGCCTTGGAGCTGGGGTTGGGTTGCTTGACCAGCAGGTTGTACTTGAGGTCGAAGGTGTCCAAAAACGGAACGCGACGAATCCTGGCCTTAAGGCGATCGGATTCCACCTCCAGTTCCTGAATATCGCCAAAATTATCCGGTTCTTCGCGTCTCAAGCGCTCAAGTTCGGCAGTGACCTCCCTGAGTTTTGCGCGGCTGCTGCCAGAGAGTGCGATGCGTCGGGCGTGGGCCGAACGCAACGTACGGATAATGTTGATGCGCGAGGGGTTGCCCTCGTTGCTGATGCCGGCGCGTACGGTTTTGAAGGTGTCGGTGCCGCTGAGGTTACGTTTCACCAAGTTCGGCAGTTCGAGGTCCTCGAACATGAACTCAAGAAACTCCTCCTGAGTGATCTGGAAAGAGAACTCGTCCATGCCTTCGCCGGAGTTGCTCGCCTTGCCAGGCCCTTTGCCGCCCCCGCCACCCTGGGGACGCGCGATGTGCTCGCCGGAAGTGAATTCCTTGTTGCCTGGATGCACGACGGTTTGCTTGCCGCCACGCCCGTGATGAAGCACCGGCTCGTCGATGTCGCGACCGGGAATGCTGATTTGTTCGCCGTGTTCCATGTCAGTGATGGAGCGGCGGCTGACGGCTTCTTCCACTGCTTTTTTGATGTGGTCACGGTAACGACGCAAAAAGCGCTGCCGGTTTACCGTGCTTTTATTCTTGCCATTGAGGCGTCGGTCGATCACATAGCCCATCTGAAGCCCTCCGGGCAGCTGCAAGTAGAAAACAGCTGCAAGCCGCAAGCGCAAACCGGTCCGACTCGAAAAGCTGACCGGCCCAGCTTGCCGCTTGAAGCTTGTAGCTTACAGCTGCGTTACTGCGACTTCCGGACACGCAGGTACCACTCGGACAGCAGCCGTACCTGTTTGTCGGTGTAACCCCGCTCGACCATCCGGGTGACGAAGTCGTTGTGCTTTTGCTGATCGTCTTTGCTGGCCTTGGCATTGAAGCTGATGACCGGCAGCAGATCTTCGGTGTTGGAGAACATTTTCTTCTCGATCACCACCCGAAGCTTCTCGTAGCTGAGCCAGGTCGGGTTCTTGCCGTTGTTGTTGGCGCGGGCGCGCAATACGAAGTTGACGATCTCGTTACGGAAATCCTTCGGATTGCTGATCCCCGCCGGTTTCTCGATCTTCTCCAGCTCTTCGTTGAGGGCCACTCGGTTAAGAATTTCGCCGGTTTCAGGGTCGCGATACTCCTGATCCTGAATCCAGAAATCTGCATAGAGCACGTAGCGGTCGAAAATGTTTTGCCCGTACTCGCTGTAGGACTCCAGATAAGCCGTCTGGATTTCCTTGCCGATGAACTCGATATAGCGGGGCGCCAGGTATTCCTTGATGAAGCGCAGATAACGCTCGCGGGTCTCGGCCTGGAATTGTTCCTGCTCGATTTGCTGTTCAAGTACGTAGAGCAGATGCACGGGGTTCGCGGCGATTTCGTGTGGGTCGAAGTTGAAGACCTTCGACAGGATCTTGAACGCAAAGCGTGTGGACAGACCGTTCATGCCTTCGTCGACACCGGCGCTGTCGCGGTACTCCTGAATCGACTTGGCCTTGGGGTCGGTGTCCTTCAGATTTTCGCCGTCGTAGACCCTCATCTTGGAATAGATGTTGGAGTTTTCCGGCTCCTTCAAGCGTGACAGGACGGTGAACTGCGCGAGCATTTTAAGCGTGTCGGGCGCGCAGTGAGCCTTGGCCAGCGAACTGTTGAACAGCAGCTTGTCGTAGATCTTGATCTCGTCGCTGACGCGCAAGCAGTAGGGCACCTTCACGATGTAGATTCGGTCGATGAAGGCTTCGTTGTTCTTGTTGTTGCGGAAGCTGTGCCATTCCGATTCGTTGGAGTGGGCCAGCAGAATGCCGGTGAACGGAATCGCCCCCAGGCCTTCGGTACTGTTGTAGTTGCCTTCCTGAGTGGCGGTGAGCAGTGGGTGCAGCACCTTGATCGGCGCCTTGAACATTTCTACGAATTCCATCAGGCCCTGGTTGGCCCGGCACAGCGCGCCTGAGTAGCTGTAAGCGTCAGCGTCGTTCTGTGGATATTCTTCGAGCTTACGGATATCGACCTTACCCACCAGTGCCGAAATATCCTGGTTGTTCTCATCGCCCGGTTCCGTTTTGGCCACGGCGATCTGATTGAGGATCGAGGGGTACAGCTTCACCACCTTGAACTGGCTGATGTCGCCCCCGAATTCGGCCAGACGTTTGGTCGCCCAAGGCGACATGATGGTATTGAGGTACCGGCGCGGAATGCCGTAGTCCTCTTCGAGGATCGTTCCGTCTTCGGTGGGTTTGAACAGGCCCAAGGGCGACTCGAAAACCGGCGAGCCCTTGATGGCGTAGAAAGGTATTTTTTCGACCAGCGATTTGAGTTTTTCAGCCAGAGACGATTTACCACCGCCTACCGGGCCGAGCAGGTAAAGGATCTGTTTCTTCTCTTCGAGGCCTTGGGCGGCGTGGCGGAAGTACGAGACGATTTGCTCGATGCAATCTTCCATGCCGTGGAATTCTTCGAACGCGGGATAGCGCCGAATGACCTTGTTGGAGAAGATTCGCGATAGCCGCGAGTTGGTCGAGGTGTCGAACAACTCAGGCTCACCGATTGCCAGCAGAAGACGTTCTGCGGCAGATGCGTAAGCGCTGCGGTCCTGTTTGCAGAGCTCCAAGTACTCCTGTAGCGAGAGCTCTTCCTGGCGTGTCGATTCAAAGCGTTGTTGGAAGTGGCTAAAAATACTCATGACGTCACCTCGCTCGATACGTGGAGCCGGCGGCGGATCGTCAGTTGATGCTGGTTAGCGACCGATCACTCGGCTGCTAATTACCCCCCAGAACACCATAAAAGTAGCTACCGATGACCCACGCGCCGGTGTACCGGCTCTCCCCTGATTCGGATGGCCTGCGTCTTAGGATAGTTCGGAATCGGACAGAGAAAGAAGGAATGCTTGCAATCGAACGCCAACCGTTCGTCAGATGGATGCGCGAGCCCGCGTAGGACGCGGGATCGCGGTAAAAAAATATTTTTTCTGATCAGCCTTGTGCAGTTTCCGCTGGAAACGTGTTTTTCCAGAGTTCAAAACCGCCGTCCAGGCTGTAGACGTCCGAGAAACCCTGGCCTACCAGATAGGCTGCAGCGCTCTGGCTAGAGTTGCCGTGGTAGCAGACCACCACCAGTGGTTTGTCCAGATCAGCATTGCGAATGAAGTCCGCAATCGAGTGATTGTCCAGATGATGAGAGTCGGGGATGTGGTTGCTGGCGAACGTTTGTTGATCGCGCACATCAACCAGCACGGCGCCTTGTTCGCGCAGGGCGTGGGCCTGTTGCGGCGGTATGCGTTTGAATTCGGTCATGGCTTGGGCTCCTGGGCCGCGCAGATCCCGAGCAGTCGGGACCGGGAAAGAATGAATTCTAATGCCTGATCGCGTTTTGTTCATCTGCACTGAGCAGACGCACTTGGCCAGGCTGGGCATTGCCTTTCTCGTCGCAATCGCAGCGGTGCATCTGTCGGGTGTCAACGTTGAGCATCGACAGTGCGCTACCCCATACGCAACCAGTGTCGAGGGCGTAGATACCGGGTTCGTCGCAACGACCTTCAAGCGCCGCCCAGTGGCCGAAAATAATGCTGAGGCTTTTGGTCTTGCGATTTTTATGGCGAAACCACGGTGCATAGCCAGGCGGGGCAGCGTCCACACCTTCTTTGGCTTTGAAGTCGAGCTTGCCGTCGCTGGTGCAGAAACGCATCCGCGTGAAGTAGTTGGTGATGACCCGCAGCCGGGTTACGCCGTGCAGGTCTTTGTCCCATTTGGCCGGTTCATTGCCATACATGCCGTCGAGGAAGGGCTGCAGACGGTTGTCGTCGCGCAGTGCCTGTTCGACTTCCTCGGCGCAGCGCAGTGCTTTCTTCAGGGTCCACTGCGGCGGGATCCCCGCATGGACCAATGCGATGTCGCGCTCGGCATCGTAATGCATGAGTTTCTGCTGGCGCAGCCACTGCAGCAATGGGTCGGCGTCAGGGGCTTCCAGGATTTCTCGCAAGGTGTCGCCCTTTTTCAAGCGCTCGACGTTATGTCCCGCGGCGAGCAGATGCAGGTCATGGTTGCCCAGCACGCACACCACGGAGTCGCGCATCGCGTAGATGAAACGCAGGGTTTCCAGCGACTGCGGACCACGATTGACCAGATCGCCCACCAGCCAGAGTTTATCTTTGCCAGGTTCGAACCCGACATGGTCGAGCAGGCATTTAAGCGGTTCAAGGCAACCTTGCAGATCGCCGACTGCGTACACCGCCATCAGTGCAGAGCCCCCGGCACCGCCAGCCGGAAAGGTGCGATGACTGCGTCGAAACGTTTGCCATCGTCTGCGAGCATTTGATAGGTGCCCTGCATGTTGCCCACTTTGGTCGTCATGACAGTGCCACTGCTGTAAGTGTGGCTTTGGCCCGACTGGATCAGCGGTTGCTGACCGACGACGCCATCGCCGCGCACTTCTTCAACATTGCCGTCGCCGTCGGTGATGACCCAGTGTCGGGACAGCAGCTTGGCGGGCAGCTCGCCGGTGTTGTGAACGGTCACGGTGTAGGCGAAGGCAAAGCGATTCTGCTCGGGCTGCGACTGTTCTGCGAGGAAACGGGTAACGACGCTGACGTCGACCTGATAACGGGGATCGGACATGCAAGAGGCCTTAAAAGCGAAAGCGGAAAAAGCCGGAAAAAAGCCCGGTGAAAAATCAGTCTAGGACATCTCGCGGCTAAAAAACCAAATGGTGTCTGGCACCGAACATGTCCTGACCCATTACTCGACAGCAGGCTTGTCGCTAAGTTTGTCGGCCAGGCGCACAAAAGCAGCGAGGTCGAGCTGTTCTGGACGCAATCCGCCATCGACACCGGCCTCGGTGATCTCTTCGCTGGTTAGCAGGGCTTTGAGCGTATTACGCAGCGTTTTGCGGCGCTGGTTGAAAGCCTCGCGCACCACGCGCTCCAGCACACGGTGGTCTTTGGCCGGATGCGGCAGGGTTTCGTGCGGGACCAGACGCACGATTGCCGAGTCCACTTTGGGCGGAGGATTGAACGCGCCCGGACCTACGTTGAACAGGTGTTCCACGCGGCAATGGTACTGAACCATGATCGACAGACGGCCATAGTCGCCTCCGCCAGGTGTGGCCGCCAGACGCTGAACCACTTCTTTTTGCAGCATGAAGTGCATGTCACGAATTAGGCCGGCGTTCTGCAGCAGATGGAAAATCAGTGGCGTGGAAATGTTGTACGGCAGGTTGCCGACCACTCGCAGGCTGCTGGGTGCAGCGCCAAGGCTGGTGAAGTCGAATTTCAGGGCATCGCCCTGGTGCAGATTGAAGTTGGGCAGGCGGCCGAACTGGTGCATTAGGATGGGGATCAAGTCCTTGTCCAGCTCCACCACATCCAGTTGCGCCGTGCTGTTAAGCAAGCCTTCGGTCAATGCGCCCTGACCCGGCCCGATTTCCAGCAGGCGGTCTTCAGGCTTGGCACGAATTGCGCGCAGGATCTTGTCGATCACGCCCGCGTCGTGCAGAAAATTTTGCCCAAAACGCTTGCGCGCCTTGTGTTGAAATTGCTCGCTCATTAATGCGTCTCGGCCATCTGATAGGCGGTTTCCAGGGCGACCTTCAGGCTGCCAGTGTCGATCTTGCCGCTACCTGCCAGATCCAGCGCAGTGCCGTGATCAACAGAAGTGCGCACGATCGGCAGGCCAAGGGTCACGTTGACCGCTGCGCCGAAGCCTTTGTATTTGAGTACGGGAAGGCCCTGGTCGTGGTACATCGCCAGCACCGCATCGCAGTGCTCCAGATATTTAGGGGTAAACAGAGTGTCGGCAGGCAGCGGACCGCGCAAATCCAGGCCCTCGCTGCGCAGGCGCTCCAATGTAGGTTCGATGATGTCGATCTCTTCACGCCCCAGGTGCCCGCTTTCCCCGGCATGCGGGTTAAGCCCGCAGACAAGAATGCGCGGATGGGCGATGCCAAACTTATTCACCAGATCTGCGTGCAGGATGCGCGTCACGCGCTCCAGGCGATCAGCGGTGATGGCATCGGCGACATCGCGCAGCGGCAAGTGAGTCGTGACCAGAGCCACGCGCAGATCACCTGTGGCAAGCATCATCACGACCTGCTCGGTCTGGGTCAGCTCGGCGAGAAATTCTGTATGTCCTGAAAACGCGCTGCCGCTTTCGTTGATCACGCCCTTGTGAACAGGGGCCGTGATCATGCCGTCGAAGTCGCCGTCGATGCAGCCCTGACCCGCTCGGGTGAGGGTCTGCAGTACGAAGGGGCCATTGGCTTTGTTCAACTGCCCCGCAATGACGGGCGCCTGCAGTGGCGTATCCCAGACATACAGGCTGCCGGCAGGGGCCGGCACATCAGGCCAGCGATCGGGAGTGACAGCTATCAAATTGACGGCAACACCCAACAACGCGGCTCGCTCGCTGAGCAAGTCGCGGTTGGTGATGGCAATCAGGGGGTGCGGCTGGGGCTGCGCGGCAAGCAACAGGCAGAGGTCAGGACCAATGCCGGCCGGCTCGCCGGGTGTCAGTGCGAAACGCTTGGGTTTCACTGCGCAGCCTGGTCAGCGCCAGGGACTTTGATTTCCACGTAGGCTTCGTCGCGGATCTGACGCAGCCAGGTTTGCAGCTCTTCATCATATTTGCGGTTACGCAGCACGGTCAGAGCTTGTTGTTCACGGGCCTGATTGGTGCTGTCGGTAGCGCGGCGACCCAGCACTTCCAGCACGTGCCAGCCGTATTGAGTCTGGAATGGCTTGGACACCGTGCCTTGTGGCGTTTCGGCCATGACTTCGCGGAACTCAGGCACCAGAGTGTTCGGATCAACCCAGTTCATATCGCCGCCATTGAGCGCCGAACCTGGATCTTCCGAGAAGCTTTTCGCCAGATCGCCGAAGTCTTCACCATTCTGAATACGGTCGTAGATCTTCTGAGCCAGGAGTTTGGTTTCAGCCTCAGTGCGGATTTCGCTCGGTTTGATCAGGATGTGACGCACATGCACTTCATCGCGCATCTGGGTCTGACCTTCACCGCCGCGTTTTTCCAGCAATTTGAGGATGATGAAGCCGCCAGGGGTGCGCGCAGGGGGTGTGACCTCACCAGGACGCATTGAGCTGAGCATGTCACCAAAGGGCGGCGGCAATTGAGCCGCTTTACGCCAGCCCATGTCTCCGCCTTCCAGTGCGCTTTCGCTGGCAGACGAGGCGATAGCCAGCTGACCGAAGTCAGCACCTTGCTGCAGCTTGCCGTAGACGTCTTTCGCTTTTGCCGCAGCCGCCTGAATCTGGGCGGAAGTGGCGCTATCAGGCGTAGGAATCAGGATGTTCGCCAGGTGGAACTCTTCGGAGAACTGCGCCTTGGCCATGTCAGAGGCGAGGAAGTTTTTCACTTCTTGCTCGGACACTTGAATGCGCTCAGCTACACGGCGCTGACGCACCCGGCTGATGATCATTTCCCGACGAACCTGTTCGCGGGCGCTTTGATACGACAAACCGTCGTGGGTCAACGCGGCCTTGAACTGCTCGACGCTCATCTGATTACGCTGAGCGATAGTGCCAATAGCCTGGTTCAACTCTTCGTCAGTAATGCGAATGCCGGAGCGTTCACCGATCTGCAGCTGAAGGTTTTCCAGGATCAGCCGGTCCAGCACCTGCGACTGCAGGGCGCTGGGAGGCGGCACGCCCTGGCCACGCTTGGCGATGGTTTGCTGTACTTCACGGATGCGCTGGTCGAGCTGGCTTTGCATGACCACGTCGTTGTCGACGATGGCCGCCACTTTGTCGATGGAGCGCACTTCAGCGTGCGCTACGGAACCGATGAGTAAAGCGCCCAACATCAGGGGGCGCAGACAATCAGAAAGCTTGGTCTTCACGTTCACGATAACCTTGGATGCCTTGGTCGAGGAAGCTCTCTACTTTCTGGCCAACAACGCCACCAAGTCCCTTCAACACAATTTGTAGGAAAATGCCGCGGTCGCCTTTTTCGTTCTGAGGCGCTTCCTGGGTGTACTCGTCATAGTCAACCCAGTAACGGTTGATCAGACGCAGCTTCCAGCAGCAGTTGTCGTATTCAAAACCACCAAAGGCTTCGAGCGTACGGTTACGGTTGTAGTCGTACTGCCAGCGGCTGATCGCACTCCATTGAGGCACGATCGGCCAGATGACCGAGAAGTCATGCTGCTGGATCTTGTAGTAGTCCTTCACGTAGCCCGGTGTACCTGGGGTGCCGTAGTCGCCGCCGCCCACACTCCAACGACCGGTGGTCTGGTCGTAACGGACCTGGTCATTGCGATAGCGATAGCCGGCGTTGATGATCTTGCCCGGGTTGTCTTCAGGCTGGTAGTGAACCATCGCGCTGCCGGAACGAGTGCTGTGGCTGTCCGGATCCCAGTTGAAGTCCGAAGTGGCACGCCAGTCGCGGTTGTAGCGGTATTCGTATTCCAGTGCATACGGCGAGACGTTCGCCTTGGCATCCTGACGATCTTCGAAGCTGATACCCGGCAACTGAACCTTGCGGTCCGCGAAGTACAACGCCTGCCCGATGCTGATGCGCTGACGCTCGAAACCGTCGTCTTCGATCCAGCGGTTGGTGATGCCCAGAGACAACTTGTTTTCATCGCCGATACGGTCGGAGCCGACGAAGCGGTTGTCGCGGAACAACGAGGCGTAGTTGAACGTGGTCTCGCCCGAGTCGAACACCGGAATGTCAGTCTGATTCTTCTCAGGGACATACAGGTAGTAGAGGCGCGGTTCCAGAGTCTGACGATAGTTCTTGCCGAACCACTGGGTGTTGCGGTCGAAGTACAGGCCGCTGTCCACGCTGAAGATCGGGATGCTGCGGTCTTGCGAGCGGTTGTAGTCCTCACCTGCCAGCAAGGTCTGTTTGCCCTGGCTGTCGAGGTCAAGATCGTACTTGGTGTAGACGTATTTCAGCTTCGGCGTCACGAATCCGTAAGAGGCGCTCAGCGGCAGGCTCATGGACGGCGCCAGATTCAGGCGATCGCCGTTTGCACGGGCCAGGCCAGCGACGTTTCTGTCCAGCCGAGGGGTGGAGATGCCGTCCTCATCGGTGAAATCACCGGTTCTAAGATCGCGATCAAAGCGGACTGCTTCAGTCTCGTAGTCGAACTTAAGGCCACCTGGGCTGTAAGGAAGCGTGCCGTTGAGGGTCAGCTGTGGCAGACGGCCGTACGGTGTAATGTCCGTTACGTTCGCCAGCTCATATCGCTGAACGTTCATCTTCGCGACGTAGCTGTCACCACGATAGGTCAGATCAGCCTGCTGATTGATCCATTCATGAGTGCCCAGACCTTCCTGGCCGGTTTTCAGATCCTGGAAGTAGTACGGATCGCTGATGTCGGTGTAGTCGACATGAGTTGCCCAGCGCGAATCCAGACCACCTTTGTGCTGCCAGTTGATCATCCAGCGGGTGTCTTTGTAATCGGACTGCAGCTTGCGATCGTCATCGTCGTCGTTCAGATAGCCGCCGCCGAACTGACCTTCGCTGGTCTTGGTCAGGTAGCGGAATTCGCCTTCCATCAACAGGCCGCGTTTGGCCATGTAGGTGGGGTACAACGTGGCGTCGTAGTTAGGCGCCAGGTTGAAGTAGTAAGGCGTGAGCAAAGACAGGCCCGTGTCGCTGCTGGCACCGATGGTCGGTGGCAGGAAGCCGGACTGACGACGGTCGTCGATCGGGAAATAGATATAAGGCGTGTACAGAACCGGGATGTCTTTGACCCGAAGCGTAGCGTTGGTCGCCGTACCGAAACCGGTGGCCGGGTTCAGCGTGATGTTATTGCCTTTGATGGTCCAGGCGTTGCTGTTGGGTTCGCACGTGGTGTACGTACCGTCCTTCAGGCGGATGATCGCGTTCTCTGCACGTTTTGCGTACAGCGCGTTTCCTCGCACGTTGGATTTGTGCAGCACGTATTCGGCGTTGTCGACCTGGGCTTCACCCGTGTCGAGTTGCACTTCAGCGTGGTCACCGACGATCAGGGCACCGTTGTCGCGCAGACGGACATCGCCGTTGAGCTCGCCACGGTTTTCAGCCTGATGCAGGGATGCTTCCTGAGCCTGCAGCTGCATGCTGCCCTGGCGCATGACGACGTCACCGGCCAGAGTTGCAGTCTGCTCTTCCTGCTCATAGCGCGAAGCCTTGGCACCGATGAACGTCGGGGCTTCGTTCTTCGGCGTCTTGTCATCCATGCCCGGACGGATCGGCTCGACGTACGCGCCTGAGCAATACGGGCCGGTCTCGGCCAGTTGCGCAGCGGTCAAACGTTCGCGAGGAATCCAGTCCAGGTGACTGTAGTCAGCACTACGCGAGCGCAGGCCACGGCCCTTGGCCTCGGTGACCAGCATCGTTTTGGGTACGACTTCGCCACCGGCGGTGGTCTCGGATTCAGTCACAGTGCCATTGGAGCTGACACTGGTCGTACTGTGTACCGGCCGTGGGGGCAACTGCGCAGCAGTTGCTTTTGGTGCGCAATCCCAGGAGCCTGCGGCGGATACCGAGCAGTCAAACTGTTCTGCCGCCACCGCATACTGGATGGCTAGAGGTTGCATGGCCAGCAGACTGCCGGTTACAAGCAACGGAAATTTTTTACGAAACGCGGGGGATTTCAATGCCATCTTATTAATCCGGGCTTCCTGCGCGCCATCTGCCCGCGGGGGGGCCGCACGCCTCTCGATGGGCTGAAAAAGATGTCGGATAATAAAGCATGACCCGCTTGACGGCTAGCGCCGTCGGAGACCCTTGCAATGCCAGATGAAGATGTACGCCTGCAACACCTGAAAGTTTGGCTCGATGAGCAACTTCCAATCCTCTTTACCGCTCAGAATTGGGGCTCCATACCCCCGGCCACGTTGACTGCGGCCAGCAGCGATGCAAGCTTTCGCCGCTACTTTCGCTGGGAAGGCGAAGGCCGAACTTTTATTGTCATGGACGCGCCGCCACCTCAGGAAAACTGCAAACCCTTCGTTGATATCGCTCATTTGCTCAGCGAATCAGGAATTAATGTTCCGAAAATTTATGCCGAAGACCTGACTCAAGGCTTTCTTTTACTCAACGACCTGGGCCGCAAAACGTATCTGGACGTCATCGATGGGCAAAATGCCGATCAATTATTTGCTGATGCCATCGACGCGCTGCTGGCTTATCAGCAGTTGCCGATGGACGCTGCGCTGCCCAGCTACGACGTCGCTTTGCTGCGCCGCGAACTTGAGCTTTTCCCGGAGTGGTACGTCAAGCGTCACTTGGGCATCGAGTTTGATCAGGCGCAGCAGGCAAGCTGGCAGCGCGTGAGTGATCTGCTGATCGAAAGCGCTCTGGCGCAGCCCAAGGTGCTGGTGCACCGTGACTTCATGCCGCGCAATCTGATGCTCAGTGAGCCCAATCCCGGCGTGCTGGATTTTCAGGATGCGGTGTACGGCCCGGTCACCTACGACATCACGTGCCTGTTCAAGGATGCGTTTTTGAGTTGGCCCGAAGAGCGCGTGGACACATGGCTCAGAGGTTATTGGGAAAGGGCGGGCAGGTTGGGCATTCCGGTACAGGCCAGCATCGATGAGTTTCTGCGGGCCAGCGATCTGATGGGGGTGCAGCGTCATCTGAAAGTCATCGGGATCTTCGCGCGCATCTGCCACCGCGATGGCAAGCCGCGCTACCTGGCCGACGTGCCGCGCTTTTTCTCCTATATAGAGGCTGTGTTGGCGCGTCGACCTGAACTGATCGAGCTCAGTAACCTGCTGACCAGTCTCGGCCAGAAAAAATAACAAGCCACACGATGAGGTCGTCGAATTGAACAAGAGCAGGTTTGTTTTGAAGAGGGCTGCATGAAGGCGATGATTCTGGCGGCAGGCAAAGGCGAGCGTTTGCGCCCACTGACCCTGCACACGCCCAAACCGCTGATTCGCGCGGGCGGCGTTCCGTTGATCGAGTACCACCTGCGCGCATTGCGCAGCGCAGGGTTTGAGGATGTAGTGATCAATCATGCGTGGCTGGGTCAGCAGATCGAGGACTACCTGGGCGATGGCAAGCAGTTGGGCCTGAATATCCGTTATTCGCCTGAAGGTGAGCCGCTTGAGACCGGGGGCGGCATTTTTCGCGCGCTGTCGCTATTAGGTGACGAGCCTTTTCTGGTGGTCAACGGCGACATCTGGACCGATTGCGATTTCACCGCGCTTCGCGCACCGATCTCGGGCTTGGCGCATCTGGTTCTGGTGGATAACCCGGAACATCACCCAAGCGGCGATTTCGCCTTGGTGGGCGGCCAGTTAAAGGATGACGCTTCGTTACCGCGACTGACGTACAGCGGCATTGCGGTGCTGCATCCCGACCTGTTCGCTGGCTGCACTGACGGCGCTTTCAAATTGGCGCCGCTGCTGCGTGAAGCGATGGGCAAAGGGCAGGTAACCGGTGAGCATTTCACGGGCCGCTGGGTGGATGTCGGCACCCATGAGCGCCTTGCTGAAGTTGAGCAACTGCTTGCGGTGACCCGCTAAATGCTCTGGCCATGCACGCTGATTGGCGGCGGGTTGGGCTACGTCATTGCCAGTATCCCGGGGGCGATGCTCGGTGCCTTGCTGGGTCAGGCTCTGGACCGACGCCTGGAACTGCACAGTTGGGCGCACCTGCGCGAGCGTTTGGGTGGCCGTGCCGTGCCCCGCGATGACGAGCTGATTTTCATCCTGCTGGGACGGCTGGCCAAAAGTGATGGCCGGGTGGTGGACGGGCATATTCAACAGGCGCGGGTTGAAATGCGTCGCCTGGATTTGAGCGAGCCCGCGCAACGCCGGGCGATTCTGGCGTTCAATCGCGGCAAGGACGGGCGTGATCGACTGCGCGGGTTCTTGAGCCGCCTGAAGACTCAACCGCATGCGGCCGAGGGACTGTTGCGCGCGTGTTGGCGCATGGCCTGGGCCGATGGCAAGGTGTCCCGCAGCGAGCGCGAGTTGATCTTGCGTTGGGGCAAATGGCTGGGTTGGCCGGCGGAGAAAGTCCAAGCGCTGTCGGCCACCGAGGATGATCAGCAAGCACGACGGCCATTGACCAGCAGCGGTGGGGACTACCAGGACGCATTGCGCCTGCTGGGTGTCAGGGCAGATTCAGAGCCCGCCCAGATCAAACGCGCATATCGGCGTTTGTTGAGCCGCCACCACCCTGACAAAATCGCCGGTACCGGCGCCAGCCAAGGCCAGGTCCGCGACGCGACCGAACGAACCCGTGAGCTGCACAATGCCTACGCCTTGATTCGTGATCGGCGCGGGTTTCGGTGAGGGCGAAGTCGACATTAGCTGTAGGAGCGAACTTGTTCGCGAAGCGGCGAGCCTGACACACCGTGTTGCCGCGCTCACCAACAAGTTGGCTCCTACTGGCTTTCCAAGAACCCGCGCACCCGACGTGCCAGTTGCTCTTGCTCTGCTGCGGAATTTCCCGGAATCGCATTCAGCGTGACCTGGGTAAATTTACTGGCTTTCACACGTTTGCTCGCATCCAGGCGCGCCTGGGCCTGTTTGCGCAAGACGGGTCGGTCCTTGTCGACAAAGTCTGCCGTCGCCACTTTTAGCGTGGGGAGGATCTCCACCAGCGAGGGCGTGTCCCGCCCGGTTTCCTGAGCCGCCACCATCACCAGTTTCTGCACCGCCGGCGAGGCTTTTTCGCTCATGAAGCGGGCTGCCCAGTAGGCGCCGCTGCCGTGTCCAAGCAGCACGATGTTGCGCGCCTTGTTTTGCTGGGCGAAGGCAATCGCGCTGTCGATGCGAGCAAAGATGCCCTCGGCATGGGTCTTGGCCTGTTCCGCGTCGGCAGCGGCGTGCGCAGCCGTTGCAGCAGCTTCGGCTTCGGCGGCGGCTGCCGGATCAATTGCCGTGTCTTTGGGTTTTTCTTTGTCAGTGGCTGCATCTTCAGCAACCGGTGCAGGCGCGTCAGCGCGTGCAATGACGCCGTCTTCCAGGACGTCCGGCAGGGTCAGGCTCAAGGTGGCCCAGCCCACGTCGGGCAGCTTGCGTCGCAGGGGCCCTACCGCGTTGGGCCAGTCTGCCGTTTCGCCCGCACCGGGAATCACGATGACCGCACCTTTGGGCTCTTCGGTATTGGCGGGTTTCCACAGCGCCAGAAAACTTTCGTCCGCCGCTTGAAGCTGTTGCTGTTCGGCCTGGGGTATCTGCCGCTCCACCGCCTGGGCATCTTCCTGACTACGCGAAGGGAACGCCGCACGCTCCACGGGCGCTTCGGCGGCGGCTGCATCTTTACCAGGCGCAGCGTCAGCTGCCAGAAGAGGCGAAGCAAACGGTAGTATCAGTGTCAGGCAGATCGCGGGAAACATTGCGCGAATGGTGTAGGACATCGGATATTCCAAAGCCGGAAACAATCCCGGCAGCCTAATGGGTTGATCAGCGTTTGTCAGGTTTGCACGGGGCGGCCACTCACCGCTGCAACTGATCCAGCAAAAGCAGTAAGCCGATGACCGGCACAAGGATTCAAGCAATGGAAATACCACGTTGATCAGCAGGTCTGTGCGCCTATGGGTTATCGGCCGTTCGGGATGGCTCTTGATGGTTCTGGTGCTGATCGGTACGCCGCTGGCAGCTATGGCCGGCAGCATGACACCAAGCCAGGACCCATTGTCCAGCGCCCAGCGCGACTGGCTCAACCAGCGTGAGTCTTTGCGCGTCGGCATCGTCCTGCAAGCGCCTTACGCGCAACTGGACCGACGCGCCCAACAGCTCTCCGGTGCCAATGTCGATGTCGTAAACCTGTTGGCCAGGTCTTTCCAGACGCAACTGCTGTGGCGCAATTTCCCTGACCAATCGGCGCTGGAGGAGGCACTGGTCAAAGGGGAAATCGACTTTGCGCCCGGCCTCACTCAAACGCCTGAAAGCCTGAGGTTCTGGCTGTTTTCCGACCCCTACATGCGCGTGCCGCAACTGGTGGTGGGCGAGCGGGACGGTTCCGGCGCGGTGGATCTTGAAAAGCTCGACCCGCGTAATCGCGTAGCCGTGCGCATGCCCAGCCTGACCGCCGATTACCTGCGGGCCAATTACACGCACCTCAATCTGCAAGGTGTGCCCCTCGAACGACAGGCATTGCAGCTGTTGCTCAGCCAGCAAGCGCGGTATGCGGTCATCGACGAAGCCCAGCTCAGTCGCTTGTCCCGCGAAGGCGAGTTTGCCGGGTTGGCGGTGGTGGGCGATGTTGGCTTCCCGCAACTGTTGCGCATCGCTTCGCGCCGCGACCTGCCGCAACTGGCCGAAATTATCAGCGTTGCCCTGAGCGCCATTGCCGCCAAGGATCTGGAGCAGGTACACGCGCAATGGCTGCAACCCAAATACCCGCAGCTCAGTGAATCCCCGGGCCTGTGGAAAAATCTGACGCTGCTGCTGTTGCTGGTTTCGGCAGCCTGTATTGCCATTGTCGTGGGCCAGCGTCGTCAGCAGCACACGCTGGAAAGAGAACTGCTCGCGGCCCGTGAGGACATCACTGCGCGTCAAGCGGGTGAAGAAGCCCTGCGGCTGGCGCAGTTTTCCATTGATCAAAGCACTGTCGGCATCCTATGGGTCAACTGGGACAGCCATGTGCGCTACGCTAATCAGGCCGCCGAAGCCATGCTTGGTTATGCCCGGGGTGGCGTGGTTGATCGGCCGCTGATCGACTTCGAGCCGGGCCTGCACATGGACCGTTGGCTCAACCTGTGGAAGCGTGCACGGTCCACCGACGAGGCGCCGCAGACCTTCGAAAGCAATTGCGTGCGCGCCGACGGCAGCCTCCTGCCGGCGGATGTTTCCTTGAGTTTTCTGCGTTTTCGCGAGGCCGAATACCTGGTGGTGTTCATCACCGATGTCACCGAGCGGCGGCGTTCTCTGGCGGCGCTGCAAGACAGTGAGTCCCGACTGCAAAGTCTCGCCGAGCAGTTGCGCGAACTCTCCGCGCATCTGGAAACCGTTCGGGAAGAGGAAAAGGCCCGAATTGCACGGGAAGTCCACGACGAGCTGGGTCAGATGCTGACCGTGCTCAAGCTGGAAACTTCCATGTGCGAACTGGCCTACGCCGATCTGGATCCTGGCCTGCGGGATCGGTTGAACAGCATGAAGCGCCTGATTGCTCAGTTGTTCCAGTTGGTGCGCGACGTAGCGACGGCGTTGCGCCCGCCCATCCTCGACGCGGGCATCGCGTCGGCCATTGAATGGCAAGCCCGACGCTTTGAAGCGCGCACGCAAATTCCGTGTCTGGTCCAAGTGCCAGACAACCTGCCCGCGCTGCCGGACGCCACGGCGATCGGGCTGTTTCGGATTCTTCAGGAGGCCCTGACCAACGTCATGCGCCACGCCCAGGCGCACACTGTCGAGCTGACGTTAGGACTGGAAGAGGGCGTGTTGTGCATGACCATCGCCGATGACGGCCGCGGTTTCGAGCAAAGCGCAGAGCGCCCGGTGTCTTTCGGCCTGGTGGGCATGCGTGAACGCGTGCTGATCATGGGCGGACGATTGCAGCTGGACAGCACGCTGGGGGAGGGCACAACCTTGCGCATCTACATTCCGCTGGATCAGGTTGAGCAGGAGCAAGTGAAGTGATTCGTGTATTGGTCGCTGAAGACCACACCATCGTCCGTGAAGGCATCAAGCAGCTGATCGGCCTGGCCAAGGATCTGCTGGTGGTCGGTGAGGCCAGCAACGGCGAGCAATTGCTGGAAACCCTGCGCCATGTGGAATGCGAGGTGGTGCTGCTGGATATTTCCATGCCCGGCGTCAACGGGCTGGAGGCAATCCCGCGGATTCGCGCCTTGAACAACCCGCCGGCGATTCTGGTGCTGTCGATGCACGACGAGGCGCAAATGGCCGCCCGTGCCTTGAAAGTCGGCGCCGCAGGTTACGCGACCAAGGACAGTGATCCGGCGCTGCTGCTGACGGCGATCCGACGAGTGGCCGCAGGTGGGCGTTATATCGATCCGGACCTGGCGGACCGCATGGTGTTCGAAGTCGGTCTGACCGATAGCCGCCCGCTGCACTCGCTGTTGTCCGAACGTGAGTTTTCGGTGTTCGAGCGTCTGGCCCAGGGCGCTAACGTCAACGACATCGCCCAGCAACTGGCGTTGAGCGGCAAAACCATCAGCACGCACAAGGCGCGGCTGATGCAGAAGCTCAAAGTCACGTCGCTGGCCGAGCTGGTCAAGTATGCGATGGAGCATAAGCTGGTCTGAAAACGACATGCGCCCTTGGCTGTGAAACCGCTGTCGCGAGCGAGCTCCCTCCCACAATGTGACCGCAATCGGCTGTAGGAGGGAGCTTGCTCGCGATAGAGTCCGCACCTGCAAAATCAATCCTGCTTACCACATATCCATCCCCGCCATCCTTGTAGGGCAATCCCTACCCCACGCCTTCCACCGCCCCTAGCCGAATCTCTCCTGCGCCCCGATTTGCGCGGCGTGCAGGCTAATCTAGGCTCTACCCCACGGTTGATTAAGCAAAGGTGTGGGAAATGAGCAATGTCGATGCAAGCGCTGGGGCGAACGATGTTCTGGTCAGCTTTCGGGGTGTGCAAAAGAGCTACGACGGCGAATCCCTGATCGTCAAAGACCTCAACCTGGACATTCGCAAAGGCGAATTTCTCACGCTGCTCGGGCCGTCCGGCTCCGGCAAGACCACCAGCCTGATGATGCTCGCAGGCTTCGAAACCCCCACCGCTGGCGACATCCTGCTGGCCGGCCGTTCGATCAACAATGTGCCGCCGCACAAGCGCGACATTGGCATGGTGTTTCAGAACTACGCGCTGTTCCCGCACATGACCGTTGCCGAGAACCTGGCGTTCCCGCTTTCCGTGCGCGGCATGAGCAAGACCGACGTCACCGAAAAGGTCAAACGTGCGCTGGACATGGTGCAACTCGTCACCTTTGCTCACCGTTACCCGGCGCAACTTTCCGGTGGTCAGCAACAACGTGTGGCACTGGCCCGCGCGTTGGTGTTCGAGCCGCAACTGGTGCTGATGGACGAGCCACTCGGCGCCCTCGACAAGCAGTTGCGCGAACACATGCAGATGGAGATCAAACACATCCATCAGCGCCTCGGTGTGACTGTGGTCTATGTGACCCACGATCAGGGCGAAGCGCTGACCATGTCCGACCGTGTGGCGGTGTTTCACCAAGGCGAAATCCAGCAGATCGCTCCCCCGCGCACCCTCTATGAAGAGCCGAAAAACACCTTCGTCGCCAACTTCATCGGTGAAAACAACCGCATCAGCGGCACCTTGCTCAGCCACGACGGCGAGCGTTGCGTGGTCAGCCTGGCCCGTGGTGAGAAAGTCGAGGCGCTGGCGGTCAACGTCGGTCAGACCGGCGATGCGGTCACGCTGTCGATCCGTCCTGAACGCGTGAACCTGAACGGCCGCAGCGAAAGCTGTGTGAACCGTTTCTCGGGCCGTGTGGCTGAATTCATTTATCTGGGCGACCACGTGCGTGTGCGCCTGGAAGTGGCAGGCAAGACTGATTTCTTCGTCAAGCAGCCCATCGCGGAACTGGACCCAGCGCTGGCCGTTGGCGACGTGGTGCCACTCGGATGGCAGGTCGAGCACGCTCGCGCGCTTGATCCGTTGCAGGACGCGCACTGATTTACCGCAGCAGCTCGCAAAAAGAAGAAGCACCCAGAGGCGAAATCATCGCCCCCTAACGCTTGACCAACACCGCTCGTGGAGAGAACAACACATGTTGAAGACATTGAAACTCACCGCCCTCACGCTGGGCATGATGTGCGCAGCGCAGGCCATGGCGGCTGACCTGACCGTCATTTCCTTCGGTGGCGCCAACAAGACCGCCCAGGAAAAGGCGTTCTACGCACCTTGGGAAAAAGCCGGCAGCGGCAAGATCATCGCTGGCGAATACAACGGCGAGATGGCCAAAGTCAAAGCCATGGTCGATACCAAAAGCGTGACTTGGGACTTGGTGGAAGTTGAATCGCCAGAACTGTCGCGCGGCTGCGACGAAGACATGTTCGAAGAGCTCGATCCGGCCATGCTGGGCGACAAGGCCAACTATGTTCCGGGCGCTGTCCAGACCTGCGGCGTAGGTTTTTTCGTTTGGTCCACGGTGTTGGCCTACAACGCCGACAAGCTGAAATCCGCACCCACCGGCTGGGCTGATTTCTGGAACACCGAGAAATTCCCCGGCAAGCGTGGCCTGCGTAAAGGCGCCAAGTACACCCTGGAATTCGCGCTGATGGCTGACGGCGTTGCGCCCAAAGACGTCTACAAAGTGCTGGGCACCAAAGAAGGCCAGGACCGCGCCTTCAAAATGCTCGACAAGCTCAAGCCAAGCATTCAGTGGTGGGAAGCTGGCGCACAGCCGCCGCAGTATCTGCAGTCTGGCGACGTCGTCATGAGTTCGGCTTACAACGGCCGGATCGCTGCCGTGCAGAAAGAGAGCAACCTGAAAGTGGTCTGGACCGGCGGCGTGTACGACTTCGACGCATGGGCCATTCCGAAGGGCGCAAAAAACGCGGCAGAAGCCAAGAAGTTCATCGCGTTCTCCCTGGCGCCAGAGCAGCAAAAGACCTACTCCGAGAACATCGCCTACGGCCCCGCCAACACCCAGGCTGTTGCGTTGCTGAGCGCGGACACCCTGAAAAACATGCCGACCACTCCTGAGAACATCAAGGATCAGGTGCAGATCGACGTGAAGTTCTGGGCAGACTTCGGCGAAACCCTGGAACAGCGCTTCAACTCCTGGGCTGCCAAGTAAGCGCGTCAGGCTGAGTTAGATCCGGGCGCGTTCCCTACAGTAGGGAATGCGCCCTTCGTTAAAGATTTCGGAGTTCGCTATGGCCATCGCCGTGCCCCTGACTGAAGGCGCCAGCCCTACCTTGAAGCAACGCCTGGCCCGTGCCGAGCGCGTCAATCGCTGGAAGGCCCAGGCGCTGATCGCGCCGTTGGCGATTTTCCTGTTACTGGTGTTTCTGGTGCCCATCGCCGCGCTGCTCTACAAGAGCGTCAACAACCCGGAAGTCGTGGGCGGTATGCCGATGACCGTGGTGGAAGTGGCGAAGTGGGATGGCAAGGGCCTGCCCGGCGAATCGGTGTACAAGGCGCTGAGCCTGGACCTGGCCGAAACCCGCAAGAATTCGACGCTGGGTGATTTGTCCAAGCGCCTGAACATGGAGCTGGCCGGTTACCGCAGCCTGTTGGCGAAGACCGCCCGCGCGTTGCCGTTCAAGGAAGAACCGTCTTCCTATAAAGAAGCGCTGGAATCTCTCGACGAACGCTGGGGTGATCCCGCGTACTGGCAGGCGATTCGTCGCAACACTTCGAGCTACACCCCCTATTACCTGCTGGCCGCTGTCGATCATCGCATCGATGACCTGGGCGAACTGGCACCGGCGACGCCGGATCAGGCGATCTACGTCGACATCTTCGCCCGCACCTTCTGGATGGGCCTGGTGATCACCGTCATCTGCCTGCTGCTGGCCTATCCGCTGGCTTACCTCTTGGCAAACCTGCCATCGCGTCAGAGCAATCTGCTGATGATTCTGGTGTTGCTGCCGTTCTGGACCTCGATTCTGGTGCGCGTTGCGGCCTGGATCGTGTTGCTGCAATCGAGTGGTCTGATCAACGGGGCCTTGATGGCCATGGGCATCATCGATAAACCGCTGGAACTGGTGTTCAACCGGGTCGGCGTGTACATCTCGATGGTCCACATCATGCTGCCGTTCATGATTCTGCCGATCTACAGCGTGATGAAGGGCATCTCGCCCACTTACATGCGCGCGGCCATCTCCCTGGGCTGTCATCCGTTCGCCAGCTTCTGGCGCGTGTATTTCCCGCAGACCTACGCCGGTATCGGCGCGGGCTGTCTGCTGGTGTTCATTCTGTCGATTGGCTACTACATCACCCCGGCGTTGCTCGGCAGCCCGAACGATCAAATGGTCAGCTACTTCGTGGCGTTCTACACCAACACCAGCATCAACTGGGGCATGGCCACGGCGCTGGGCGGTTTGCTGCTGTTGGCCACCGTCGTGCTGTATCTGATTTATAGCTGGCTGGTCGGCGCCAGCCGCCTGCGATTGAGCTGAGGAGCGTCATCATGTTGAGTCCTTACACCTCGCCCATCGAACGGGTCTGGTATTACGCGTTGCGCATCCTCTGTGGCCTGGTGCTGCTGTTTCTGGTGCTGCCGGTACTCGTGATCATTCCGCTGTCGTTCAACTCCGGGAGTTTTCTGGTTTATCCGCTGCAAGGGTTTTCGCTGCATTGGTATCAGGATTTCTTCGGTTCGGCAGAATGGATGCGGGCGCTGAAGAACAGCCTGATCGTTGCGCCTGCCGCTACGGTGCTGGCGATGGGCTTCGGCACGTTGGCGGCGATTGGTCTGACGCGCAGCAACTTCCCGGGCAAGTCACTGGTGATGGCGCTGGTGATTTCGCCGATGGTGGTCCCGGTGGTGATCGTCGGCGTCTCCAGCTACCTGTTCTTTGCACCGCTGGGTTTGGGCAACAGCTACATTTCGCTGATTCTGGTGCATGCGGTGTTGGGTGTGCCGTTCGTGATCATCACGGTGTCGGCGACGCTGCAGGGCTTCAATTACAACCTGGTGCGTGCGGCGGCGAGTCTGGGCGCTTCACCGGTGACCGCCTTTCGCCGGGTGACGTTGCCGTTGATTGCGCCGGGGGTGATCTCCGGTGCGTTGTTCGCGTTTGCCACCTCCTTCGATGAGGTGGTGGTGACGCTGTTCCTCGCCGGCCCCGAGCAAGCGACCTTGCCGCGCCAGATGTTCAGTGGCATTCGCGAAAACCTGAGCCCCACGATTGCAGCGGCGGCGACGCTGTTGATCCTGTTCTCGGTGGTCTTGCTGCTGACTTTGGAATGGCTGCGCGGGCGCAGTGAGAAGTTGCGTACAGCGGTGGAGTGATACATCGATTGTCTTTGTGGGAGGGAGCTTGCTCGCGATGATGGGCTGTCTGTGCCGAATGTTTAGTCTGACCCACTGCAATCGTGAGCAAGCTCCCTCTCACAGGTCTTAGAGCATTTTGGGGTTCACCGTTTAAACTCCAGTCCTTTGCGACCCTTCCCACGCATGGAGCCTGCGGTGAACGTCAACGACGCCAGTTTCGAAGAGCTGCTCAACGCCTTGCACGATGGCGTCTACATCACCGATGGCGATGGCAAGACGCTCAAGGTCAATCGTGCCTACGAGCGGCTGACCGGGTTGAGCGGCAATGATCTGATCGGTCGGTCGATGCAGGAGCTGGTCAAGGAAGGCGTCATCTCTCAGTCCGCCTCGCTACGGGTGCTGCAGGAAGGCCAGCCGGTTTCGGTGATGCAGAGCCTGAGCCAAGGCAAAAAGCTGCTGGTCAGCGCCACGCCGATTCTCGATGAGCAGCGGCGTATCCGCTACGTGGTCAGCACCGTGCGCGACATGACCGAACTGCTGCGCATGAAGCACGAACGTGACGAACTTCAACAGCTCAAACAGCTGCGCAACAGCACCGCCAAGCTCCATGCAGGCCAGCGCGACAACCTGCTGCATTCGCCATTGATGGCCGATCAGGAAGTCTCCGGTCGTGTCTTCGCCCTCGCGCGTCAGGTCGCCGCCAGCTCGGTGAAAGTCTTGCTGCAAGGGGAGACCGGGGTCGGCAAAACCCTGGTCGCGCAGTTCATCCACAACGCCAGCCCTCGCGCCAAGGAGCCGTTTCTGGCGCTCAACTGCGGCGCGCTGCCCGAGAACCTGATCGAAGCCGAACTGTTCGGCTACGCCCCCGGTGCTTTCACCGGCGCAGGCCCGAAAGGCAAGCGCGGCTTGCTGGAGCTGGCGCACCACGGCACCTTGTTTCTCGATGAAATCGGCGACCTGCCGCTGGCAGTGCAGGTCAAGCTGCTGAAGGTCATCGAGGAAAACCGTTTCATCCCGGTCGGAGGGCTGGAGCTCAAGGAAGTCGACGTGCGCATCATCAGCGCCACCCACCACGACCTCAAACAGCGGGTGTCAGAAGGGCATTTTCGTGCCGATCTTTTCTATCGCCTCAACGTCGTGCCGATCAACATTCCCGCCTTGCGTGAGCGCAGTGAAGAAATCCCGCCCCTGTTGCATTACTACCTTGATAGCTTCAACGCCCGTTACGCGCGCCAGGTGCAATGGAGCCTTGAAGCGCTCGACCTGCTGTGCGAATACGCCTGGCCCGGCAACATTCGCGAGCTGATCAACATCGTCGAGCGGCTGGTGGTGACCAACCAGAGCGGCACCATCGAAGCGCTCGACATGCCCGAAGAAATCCTCAACCTCCATGCGCAAAACACCGACGACAGCCGGCTGCCGTTGCGCAAGGTGCTGGAGAATGCCGAGCGTTCGGCTATTCGTGCTGCATTGCAGCTGCACAAGACCACACGCCTGGCCGCCAAGGCGCTGGGTGTCAGTCAGGCAACGGTGGTGCAGAAGATGAAGCGCTGGGAACGTTCTGATTAGGATTTCAATCGGCGGGGCGTGAATCGATCCAAAAGCTAATCAGGACTCGGCGTTCACGATTGCCAAATCCAGCCAAAGCCCCGCCCGCCGGGGCTTTGCGCGTTTTGGCACAGCTTTCGCTATCTCATGTGCCACGTCTTCCTTAAAAACAACGCATACAGGACGAGCCCGATGAGCATTTCTGCCTCCAACATCAGTGCCTTTAAAATCGCCAACAAATTGATTACCGGTACCGGTGCCATTGAACAACTGGCCGCTGAACTGACCCGCCTCAACGTGCAGAACCCGTTGATCGTCACCGACGCCATTCTGGTGAAGTCCGGCACCGTGGATCTTGCGCTCGCCCAGCTCGGCGGTCGGCGCTACGGGATCTTCGATCAGGTCAAACCCGAGCCTGAAATTTCTATTGTCGAAGATTGCACCCGCGCCTATCGCGAAGGTGGTCACGACGGTTTGATCGGCCTGGGCGGCGGCAGCGCCATCGACATCGCCAAAGGTGTGGCAGCGTTTGCCCATCACGACGGCCCGCTGACCGAGCTGTTCGGCGTCGATCTGGTCAAGCGCAAGGGCCCTGTGCTGATCGCGATTCCCACCACCGCAGGCACCGGTTCGGAAGTGACCAACGTGGCGATCTTCTCGGACAAACAGGCGCAATTGAAGAAGGGCATCGTCAGTGATTACCTGCTGCCCGACGTCGCGCTGGTCAGCCCGATCATGACTTTGACCTGCCCGCGCAGCGTGACCGCCGCCAGTGGGGTCGATGCGCTGGTGCACGCCATCGAGTCCTATTTGTCGGTCAATGCTTCGCCGATTACCGACGCCATTGCGCTGGGCGCCATCAAGCTGATCGCCAAGGCGCTGCCCAAGGCCTACGCCAGCCCGTCGAATCTGCAAGCCCGTGAAGACATGGCCACCGCCAGCCTCATGGCCGGCATGGCGTTCGGTAACGCAGGTGTCGGCGCCGTGCATGCGCTGGCGTACCCGCTGGGTGGCCGTTTCAACATCGCACATGGCGTCAGCAATGCCTTGCTGCTCCCATATGTCATGGCGTGGAACAAGATGGCCTGCGTCGAACGCTTCCGTGACATCGCCGAAGCGATGGGCGTGCGCACCGCTCATTTGAGCGACAAGGATGCGGCCGATCAGGCGGTCCAGGCGATGACGGATCTGTGCGTGGCTGTGGACATTCCCGCCGGCATGCGCAGCTTCAACGTATCGGAAGACGCGATCCCGGCCATGGCCGAAGAGGCCAGCAAGATCGACCGCCTGATGCGCAACAACCCACGCAAGCTGACGTCCGCCGACATCGAGAAGATCTACCGCGCCGCGTACTGATTCCAGACTTCACATGCCACGCCGCTCGGCCCATGAAGCCGGGCGTTTGCCATTACAAAACCAATAAAACAGGTGCATTCAATGTCCGACCTCCCACAAGCGGGGCACGAAAGCCCGTACATTCCTGTCGGCCCGTTCAAGGTGCGATTGCCGTTCATTCACTACAAATTCGAGATGCCGGACTACCTTCAGGGGTTGCTGATGTGTGCGGTCGATCTGGCCGCCATCCCGTTGATGACCGAGCTGCTGGGCATGCCGTTTGAAGTGGCGCTGGCGGTGGTGATGCTCAACGGTCTGCTGTATCTCACGCATCACTTGCTAGGGGACCCGACCGTCCCGGGCTGGATCACCCCGGCTGTTCCACTGTTGATGGCCTACTGCGCGCTGTTCCCGATGGGGCCGGAGCGTGTCCATGCGTTGATTGCCTTTCAGCTGATGCTCGGGGTGTTCTCGATTGCGCTGGGGGCGACCGGCATGGCGAAGAAGGTGGTCGAATACGTGCCGCCGGCGATCAAGTCAGGGATCATCGTTGGCGCTGGGTTGAGTGCGGTGATTGCAGTGTTTCAGGTCGGCGGCAAGTTCAACGTACTGCCGTGGACCATCTCGATTGCGGTGGGCCTGGCGTTCTATTTGATCTTCTCCCAGCATTTCAACGAGCTGAAACAGCGCAACCGGTTTTGGTGGAACTTCGCCAAGCTCGGGATTTTGCCGATCATCCTGCTTGCCGTGGTGATTGCGCCGCTGTTCGGCGAGGCGCCATGGCCGACCATCCAGTGGGGCATCAGCAAGCCGGATTTCGCCGGGCTGTGGAGCAACTACACCGTGTTCGGTCTCGGCACGCCGCCGCTTTCGATGTTCATCTCGGCGCTGCCGACCATGCTGGCGGTGTACATCATCGTCTTTGGCGACGTGTTGAGCGCCAAATCCCTGCTCGATGAAGCGGAAAAAGTCCGCACCGACGAAGTGGTCGATTACAACCCGGACCGCGCGCACCTGATCTTCGGCGCGCGCAATGCGTTCATGAGCATCTTCGGACCGGACGTCGCCATGTGCGGCCCGAAATGGGCAGCGATGCTGGTGGTGGTGATCGAGCGCTTCAAGGGCGGGCCGAAGGCGATGAAATCGATTATCGGCGGCGTCGGCTCATTCCGTTGGGGCACCAACACCGGTTTGTTGTTGCTGCCAGTGGTGACGCTGGTGCAACCGATTCTGGGGGTGGCGCTGTCCTTGACGTTGCTGATCCAGGGTTATGTCAGTGTGCGACTCGGGATTCTCGAAGCGCGCAGTCAGCGTGACCTCGGCATCGCCGGTGTGATCGGCGCAGTGCTGGCGATCAAGGGCGCCAGCTGGGCTTTCGCCATTGGTGTGGTCCTGTGCCTGCTGATCTACGGCAAGAACTTCTTCAAGGGCGAGAACGACGGCACGTTCAGCAAGGATTTAAAGGCCGCAGATGCCAAGCCGGTGGTCAAGGCCAGGCGGGTAGAAGAAGAGGCGTTGGTTGATTGATCGACCGTTGGCACCTGAGCTGATGCCATCGCGAGTAAGCTCCCTCCCACATGTTCACCGTCCGCTGGCGGCAAAACTGTGGGAGGGAGCTTGCTCGCGATAGGTCGGTAGGTGCGCCGCATTCATCCGCCACTCAACCCCATTCCAATCCCTTGGAGTACAATGCGCGCCACCGTGATTTCGCTCAAAAAAGGTGCGTCATGCAGCCCTTCGTTATTGCTCCGTCGATTCTTTCCGCTGACTTCGCCCGTCTGGGCCAGGAAGTCGACAACGTCCTCGCCGCAGGCGCCGACAATGTCCATTTCGACGTTATGGACAACCACTACGTACCCAACCTGACCATCGGTCCGATGGTCTGTTCGGCGCTGCGTAAATACGGCATCACCGCACCCATCGACGTGCATTTGATGGTCAGTCCGGTGGACCGCGTGATCGGCGACTTCATCGAAGCCGGCGCCACCTACATCACCTTCCACCCGGAAGCGACCCAGCACATCGACCGCTCTTTGCAGCTGATCCGCGAAGGCGGGTGCAAGGCCGGGCTGGTGTTTAACCCGGCCACTCCGCTGAACCTGCTCGAATACGTCATGGACAAGGTCGACATGATCCTGCTCATGAGCGTCAACCCAGGCTTTGGCGGCCAGAAGTTCATCCCCGGCACCCTGAACAAGTTGCGTGAAGCCCGCGCGCTGATCGATGGCTCCGGTTACGACATCCGCCTGGAAATCGACGGCGGCGTCAACGTCAACAACATCCGGGAAATCGCTGCCGCTGGCGCCGATACGTTTGTAGCGGGTTCGGCTATCTTCAATGCGCCGGACTACAAAGAGGTCATCGATAAAATGCGAGCAGAACTGGCGTTATCCCGCGCATGAGTGGCTTCGAGCAGCTGTTCCCGGGTCGCCTGCCCAAACTGATCATGTTTGATCTGGATGGCACATTGGTCGACTCGGTGCCTGATCTGGCAGCGGCTGTGGACAAGACACTCACTGAGTTGGGGCGCCCTGCAGCTGGGGTCGAGCGGGTACGTGACTGGATCGGTAACGGAGTGCGCGTGCTGGTACGCCGCGCGCTTGCCAATGATATGGATCACTCCGGCGTGGATGAAGCGGCAACCGAGCACGCATTGGCGATCTTCATGGAGGCCTACAGCGAGAGCCATGGGCTGACCAAGGTTTACCCCGGCGTACGCGAAACCCTGAAGTGGCTGCAAAAGAAGGGCGTGGAAATGGCCCTGATCACCAACAAGCCCGAACGTTTTGTTGCGCCCTTGCTGGACGAGATGAAACTGGGGCGCTTCTTTCGCTGGATCGTCGGTGGCGACACACTGCCCCAGCAAAAGCCTGATCCGGCTGCGTTGTTTTTCGTGATGAAAATGGCCAATGCCCCGGGCTCGCAATCGCTGTTCGTGGGCGACTCACGCAACGACGTGCTGGCTGCCAGGGCGGCTGGTGTTGCCTGTGTGGCCTTGAGCTACGGCTACAACCACGGACGTCCGATTGCCGAAGAATCCCCGGCGCTGGTGATCGACGATTTGCGCAAGCTGATTCCCGGTTGGTCTGCCAGTTGCTTAGCGCCGGGCGCTGAGATAACGTTGCCCCACGTTCAATCCCCCTCCTTTAGAGATTCCATCGTGGTGGTCACTCGCAAGCTCTGGATGAAAGTCATGAAGGCCCTGGCCCGCTGGCGTTGGCGCGCCTGACTTGAATCTCGCCGCACGTTCGGCACGTTTGCACACCTGACCGTTTTACCCTCACACCACGAGGCTGCTCATGATCCGTGAAGAATTCCTGCGTTTGGCCGCTGAAGGCTACAACCGCATTCCGCTTGCCTACGAAACCCTGGCTGACTTCGACACCCCGCTGTCGATCTATCTGAAACTCGCCGACCAGCCGAACTCCTATTTGCTGGAGTCGGTGCAAGGCGGCGAAAAGTGGGGCCGTTACTCGATCATCGGCCTGCCGTGCCGCACCGTGATGCGTGCTCACGAACACCACATCAGCGTGACCCACGACGGCATTGAAATCGAAAGCCTGGAGTCCGAAGACCCATTGGCCTTCGTCGAAGAATTCAAGGCGCGCTATAACGTACCGACCATCCCCGGCCTGCCGCGCTTCAATGGCGGGCTGGTCGGTTACTTCGGTTACGACTGCGTGCGGTATGTGGAAAAACGCCTCGGCGCCTGCCCAAACCCTGACCCGCTGGGCGTGCCGGACATCCTGCTGATGGTGTCCGACGCCGTGGTGGTGTTCGACAACCTTGCCGGCAAGATGCACGCGATTGTGTTGGTCGATCCGGCGCAAACAGATGCCTACGAGGGTGGTCTGGCGCGGCTGGAAGCGCTGATGGAAAAGCTGCGTCAGCCCATCACACCCCGTCGAGGCCTGGACCTCACCCGCCCGCAAGCGGCTGATCCGGTTTTCCGGTCGAGCTTCACCCAGAACGATTACGAGAAAGCCGTCGACACAATCAAGGAATACATCCTGGCTGGCGACTGCATGCAAGTGGTGCCGTCGCAGCGCATGTCCATCGACTTCAAGGCCGCGCCGATTGATCTGTACCGGGCCCTGCGTTGCTTCAATCCGACGCCCTATATGTACTTCTTCAATTTCGGTGACTTCCACGTCGTCGGCAGCTCGCCGGAAGTGTTGGTGCGCGTCGAAGATAACCTGATCACCGTTCGCCCGATTGCCGGCACGCGTCCGCGCGGCGCAACCGAAGAAGCGGACTACGCGCTGGAAGTCGACCTGCTGTCGGACGACAAAGAAATCGCCGAACACCTGATGCTGATCGACCTGGGTCGCAACGACACCGGTCGCGTGTCGGAAATCGGATCGGTGAAGCTCACCGAGAAAATGGTCATCGAGCGTTATTCCAACGTGATGCACATCGTTTCCAACGTCACCGGCCAGCTGAAAACCGGGCTGACGGCGATGGACGCGCTGCGAGCGATTTTGCCGGCGGGTACGTTGTCGGGCGCGCCGAAGATTCGCGCGATGGAAATCATCGACGAGCTGGAGCCGGTCAAGCGCGGCGTCTACGGCGGAGCGGTGGGCTATCTGGCGTGGAACGGCAACATGGACACCGCGATTGCGATTCGCACGGCAGTGATCAAAGACGGCGAGCTGCACGTTCAGGCCGGTGGCGGCATCGTGGCAGATTCGGTGCCCGCGCTTGAGTGGGAAGAAACCCTCAACAAACGCCGCGCGATGTTCCGCGCGGTGGCGTTGGCCGAGCAGACGCCGGAAAGCTGACCTGTTCTTGATTTTCCTGTGGGAGAGAGCTTGCTCGCGGCGACTGACAGTCGCTAATTTCAAGCGAAATTAAGGCCGCTTCGCGAGCAAGCTCCTCCCACAGTATTCGTCAATTTCAGAAATCCAGACTCACCGCCAGATTGACGCCTTGCTGCGTCACATCATCATTCTTGCGCCAGTTGTACCCAGCACGCAGGGTCAAATCCTGCAGCAGGCGCTGACTTATCCCCAGGCTTGCGCGGTTCAAACTACGTTGCAGCTCATACCCCTCCAGATTGAAATCGATGCCCGGAACGCTGTTCAGCGCAATCGTCACGTCCTGCTGATCGTTATCGAACTCGCGCTCATGGGCAAACTCGCCGAACACCTGAGTGTTCGGTGTGACATCAAACTTACCCTGCAAACCCGCGCCCAAGCGTTTGGAGCGACGTGTCTGATCCTCGAACGACAACGCCGTCGACCGCGTGCCTCGCTCCGAATAGCCGTCTACATCGATGTGCGCGTAATCGGCGCTGATGAACGGCGACAGATGCCAGGGGCTACTGAGTTGTGCGATATCAAATCCGAGCCGCCCACTCACCGCCCAGAGATTGCCATCGGTATCTCCTTTCTCGGCGCCTTCGCTGACGCCCAGCGCGAACTTACGCTTGAGATTGTCGTAGTCCTGCTTGCCGCCGGAGGCTGCGAGGTCCGCCCACCAATGATTGGCTTGAAACTGCACAAAGGCGGTAGCGATGTAGCTGTTGAGTTTGTAGTCCGAATCCTTGGGGCCGGCTTCCAGGGTCTGCTGATAGGCGCCGGCCACCAGACCGGCGCGCCAGTCTTCGGCAAATCGATAGCTGCCGCCAACCGTGACGTTGTAGCCATGGCCATTGGCGTCGGCAGAATTGCTCTGCGCATCGAAGTCCATTTTCTGACCGCCGCCCGCGACGATGGCCCGCCATTCGCCAAGGTTCTGCCAGTTGCCCCAGTCCGCAAGCCACTGGCTGTGCAATTCATCTTGTTGCGCACGCAACGTGCCGGTGGCCATTTCGGGTAGCAGGGTGATTTCCCAAGGCGCCGACAGAATCGAGTAGCCGTAGTCAGCGATCAGCCGCTGGCCCGCGACCGTGGGGTGAACGCCGTCGTTGAACAGCAGCTTGGTGGGATCGGGCGTAGCGCTGTCGATCCCGAATGCCTGGTTCTGGTTACAACTGTTGCCGCTGAAACAGGTGCTCACCAGATTTTGATTGGCCGCGAGCCCGTAACGCGCAGGATCAGCCAGCACATCGCGAATCAGGCCAGGGACGTTGAGCGGGATAATTTCGGCGTCAATGCCACTGAGCCGTGCAATGAGCTGTTGATTGAACACGCCGCTGAGCAATGTGGAGGGCAATTGCAGCGGCGTGCCGAATACCGCTGGGGTCTGGCCGATATCCGGCAGCAGCCAGACCATGATGTAGCGCGCGCCAGCTTGCTGCAGCACCTGGGCGCCGTTGGCCAGATTGTTCGCTGCCGCCACTGCCTGGCCTGGGGTCAATACCCGACCTTGAAGGAAGTCGTTACCCCCGCCAGTCAGGTAATAGAGCGCGTTCGGGTCGGCCTTCAGATTGTTCGCAGCCAGATAACCTGGCTTTTCCCGAAACACGGTTTCAACGCCGGTACTGCTGTCGGTGTTAGCGACCAGGGACTGGGTCGTAATGGCCTCAAGGATCTGGTCGGTCCTGTCGCCACCCACCGCCCAGTTGTTACCGTCGGCCAGGCCGAGCGCCTGACGAACGGGGGATGTGGACGCAGCCAGGTCTCCAAGCGCAACGCCCAACATGCCGCCCAGCAACGTGGATGAATTCAGGCCATAGATTTCACCACTGCCGTTTTGATACGTAGGACCAGTCCGATTGGTGAAGCGAAGCGTCGCGCCTTGCGGACCGCCGGTATCGGGGAATTGCCCGGCGTCGGCGAGACTGTCGCCGAATACAATCATGGTTGAGTAGGGGGAGGAAGCTGCCACTGCTGAGGAACAGGCGAGCGTGAGCAAACAGGCCGCGAACGGCAATGACAGACGTTTGAGCATCGAGAATTCCTTTCTTTTTATGTTGAATCCGTACGACAAGGTAGCAGCCGCTTCCGGGGGCGCCAGTCGTCCCGTCCCTTGGGCAAAAGATTCTGTGCTGTATAAAAGGCGCCGAACTGCAACGCATCCGAGATGAAAATCAGCCAAATGCCCTGCGTAGCCTGCCATCCGGGCACTGCGATATTGCACGGTATGCGTCGGTACGCTACTGTGCCGCAACGTCCGAATGAGACCTCTCCTGTGTCTATTGTCAGCAAACTCTTGATGCGCGTTATCAAGGCTCACGCCCGCTGGCGTTGGCGCGCCTGACTATTTCCCTTCCGGCCATGCCGGACCTGTATTGATATGCCTTCTGAAATCTCCGGTTTGACCGCCTCGCCCGAAGACTCCGGCGACCGCAATGGCGGGCACATCTGCGAGCACAAAACGCACAAGGCATCGTTTGAAGTCAGACATTCAAAAGGTTGAGCACATATGCTGCTGATGATCGATAACTACGACTCTTTTACCTATAACGTCGTGCAGTACCTGGGCGAACTGGGCGCTGACGTTAAAGTGATCCGCAATGACGAATTGACCCTCGCCGAAATCGAAGCCCTGAACCCCGAGCGCATCGTCGTTTCCCCCGGCCCCTGCACCCCGAATGAAGCGGGTGTTTCGCTAGATGTCATCAAGCACTTTGCCGGCAAGCTCCCGGTACTCGGCGTCTGCCTCGGCCATCAGTCCATCGGCCAGGCATTCGGCGGTGATGTGGTTCGCGCTCGCCAGGTGATGCACGGTAAGACTAGCGACCTGATCCATGAAGACCAGGGCGTGTTCGAAGGCCTGAAGCATCCGCTGACCGTTACGCGTTATCACTCACTGGTGGTCAAGCGCGAAACCCTGCCCGACTGCCTGGAAATGACCGCCTGGACTCAGCTTGAAGACGGCTCGGTCGATGAGATCATGGGCCTGCGGCACAAGACGCTGAACGTCGAGGGCGTGCAATTTCATCCCGAGTCGATCCTTTCCGAGCAGGGCCATGAGCTGTTCGCCAACTTCCTCAAGCAAACCGGCGGCACCCGTCAGGGTTAAGGACACGCAGATGGCTATCGATATCAAAACCGCGCTGGGCCGGGTTGTTAATCAACTGGATCTGAGCACGGACGAAATGAGCGACGTCATGCGCGAAATCATGACTGGCCAATGCACCCAGGCGCAGATTGGCGCGTTCCTGATGGGCATGCGCATGAAGAGTGAAAGCATCGACGAAATCGTCGGCGCCGTTTCGGTCATGCGTGAGCTGGCTGACAAGGTTGAACTCAAAACCCTCGACGGCGTGGTCGACATCGTGGGCACCGGCGGCGATGGCGCCAATATCTTCAACGTCTCCACGGCTTCAGCATTCGTCATTGCAGCCGCCGGTTGCACCGTTGCCAAACACGGCAACCGGGCGGTTTCGGGCAAGAGCGGCAGCGCTGACTTGCTGGAAGCGGCCGGCGTGTATCTGAATCTGACTCCTGTGCAAGTAGCGCGCTGCATTGACAGCGTCGGCATCGGATTCATGTTTGCGCAATCCCATCACGGCGCCATGAAACATGCCGCTGGCCCCCGCAAAGAGCTGGGCCTGCGCACGCTGTTCAACATGCTCGGCCCGCTGACCAACCCCGCAGGCGTGAAACATCAGGTGGTCGGTGTGTTCAGCCAGGCACTTTGCCGCCCGCTGGCCGAAGTGCTGTTGCGCATGGGCAGCAAGCACGTGCTGGTCGTGCATTCCCAGGATGGCCTGGACGAATTCAGCCTGGCCGCGCCGACCTTCGTAGCCGAGCTTAAAAACGGTGAAGTGACCGAATACTGGGTCCAGCCTGAAGATTTGGGCATCAAGAGCCAAAGCCTGTTTGGTCTGGTGGTGGATAGCCCGGCGCAGTCGCTGGATTTGATTCGTGATGCCCTGGGTCGTCGTAAAACCGAAAACGGCCAGAAGGCGGCTGAAATGATTGTGCTAAATGCGGGCGCTGCGCTTTACGCCGCCGATCACGCGTATACGCTCAAAGAGGGCGTGGCCCTGGCGCACGATGCATTGCACACAGGGCTGGCTCGGGAAAAACTGGAAGAATTGGGTGCCTTTACCGCGGTATTCAAGCAGGAGAATGAAGGATGAGTGTCCCAACGGTTCTGGAAAAAATCCTGGCGCGCAAGGCAGAAGAAATCGCCGAGCGCCGCGCCCGTGTCAGTGTCTCCGACCTGCAAAGCCTGATTGCCATGGCTGACGCGCCTCGGGGCTTTGCCAAGGCGTTGATCGAGCAGGCCAAGCGCAAGCAGCCGGCGGTCATTGCTGAAATCAAAAAAGCTTCACCGAGCAAAGGCGTGATCCGGGAGCATTTTCAGCCTGCGCAGATCGCCAAGAGCTACGAGGCGGGCGGGGCGACCTGTTTGTCCGTGCTGACGGACATCGATTTTTTTCAGGGCGCTGACGCTTACTTGAAAGAGGCACGCTCGGCGTGTTCGCTGCCGGTTATCCGCAAGGACTTCATGATTGATCCTTATCAGATCATCGAGTCGCGCGCGTTGGGCGCCGACTGCATTCTGCTGATCGTTTCCGCTCTGGATGACGTGAAAATGGCCGAACTCGCTTCGGTGGCTAAAGAAGTCGGGCTGGACGTGCTGGTCGAAGTTCATGATGGCGAAGAGCTCGAACGCGCGCTCAAGACCCTGGACACGCCACTGGTCGGCGTCAACAACCGCAATCTGCACACCTTCGAAGTCAGCCTGGAAAACACCCTTGACTTGCTGCCGCGCATCCCCCGTGATCGCCTGGTGGTCACCGAGAGCGGCATTCTGAATCGTGCAGATGTCGAGTTGATGGAGATCAGCGACGTGTATGCGTTTCTGGTCGGCGAAACGTTCATGCGTGCCGAGCATCCGGGGGTTGAATTGCAGCGCTTGTTCTTCCCTGAGAAAGGCGTGCCGGTGAAATCCCAGTCGCTGGATTAAAGGCCCCGACCTTCTGTAGGAGCGAACTTGTTCGCGAAGCGTCTTGGCGGGTACGTACCTCTAATCGCTTCGCCAACAAGTTGGCTCCTACAGACGTACTCTGATGAGGAAAATCACCATGCCTGCCCAGATCATCGACATCTGCACCGAAGCTGGCCTCAAGGCCGAGCAGGATTTGCTGGCATCGGTCTGCGCAGGGGAGGCTGATTGGGGAGTCTTGTTCTGGCGTCCGAATGATCGGGCCTTGGTGATGCCACGCCGTCTTGGCCGTCTCGACGGATTTGTCGAAGCCAGTGAAACACTGTCCGAAATCGGTTGGCCGGTGCTGCTGCGTGAAAGCGGTGGTGAGCCGGTGCCGCAATCGCCGTCCACGGTGAACATCGCGCTGGTGTATGTGCAGCCCGCGTCGGATCCAGACAAAGACCGAATCGAAAACGCCTACCTGCGTTTGTGCCAGCCAATTCTGGATGCGCTGACGCAGCTTGGCGGTAGCGCCTCACTCGGCGAAGTCGATGGGGCTTTCTGTGACGGCCGATTCAACGTCAATCTGGATGGCCGCAAAATGGTCGGCACCGCGCAACGCTGGCGTCAGAGTCAGGGTGGGAAACGGCCTGTGGTGTTAGCCCATGGTGCGATGTTGCTGGATGATGAGCGCTTGGCGATGGTCAACGCCGTCAACCGCTTCAACGAGATGTGCGACCTGGAGCAACGTTGCCGTGCGCAAAGCCATATTGCTCTGCATGAGGTGTTCGAGGCGCCGGAGTTTCTAACCCGATTGAGCGACAGCTACGCTCTTCTGCTTCGTGGGCTGTCAGCGACGACTTAAGGCACTGGGTCAGCGCGTCCCGAATACCACCATCGTCTTTCCTCTTACGTGCACCAGGTTCTGTTCCTGCAGCGATTTCAGGACGCGTCCTACCATCTCCCGAGAGCAACCCACGATGCGTCCGATTTCCTGACGGGTAATCTTGATCTGCATGCCGTCCGGATGGGTCATCGCATCAGGTTGCTTGCACAGCTCCAGCAAGCTGCGAGCGACTCGCCCTGTCACATCGAGGAATGCCAGATCACCGACCTTTCGCGTGGTATTGCGCAAGCGTTCGGCCATTTGCCCGCCAATGGCGTACATCAGCTCAGGGTCATGCAGGCTCAGCTCGCGAAATTTGCTGTAGCTGATCTCGGCAATTTCGCACTCGATCTTGGCTCGAACCCAGGCACTGCGCTGGGGATCGCTACCGGGTGCCTGGAACAGTCCCAGTTCTCCAAAGAAGTCTCCGGTATTGAGGTAGGCGACGATCATCTCGCGGCCTTCGTTGTCCTCGATCAGTATCGTCACTGAGCCCTTGAGGATGAGGTAGAGCGAGTCGGAGTGCTCACCGGCAGCAATGATGGTGCTTTTGGCTGGGCATCGGCGCCTTTGCGCGTGGGGGACAAGCTTGTCGATCAATTTCGGTTTCGCTGTGAGGCTCACGGCAACCATGGCTGCATCCCGTAAAAAACTGCGCCCTGAGGCATTCTTATTGGTATCGGCAGTATTTCTGATTTACCGAAGCCCTACCGTAGGATTTCAGGGTTTTTTCGGATATTTCCTACGTTTTCGTCGCTGACCGACATTTCAGTCGCATCCAGCGTGTGCAAAGCCCTGTGCTAAGCTGGCCGCCTTTTTTCAGACAGTGGAGTGGTGGCGATGAAGGCACGCATCCAATGGGCGGGTGAAGCCATGTTTCTTGGCGAGTCCGGCAGCGGTCATGTGGTAGTGATGGACGGAGCGCCGGAAAGCGGCGGTCGTAATCTGGGCGCACGGCCAATGGAAATGGTGCTGATCGGACTCGGTGGATGCAGCAACTTCGACGTCGTCAGCATTTTGAAGAAAGCCCGTCAGCCCATCGAGAGCTGCGAAGCGTTTCTGGAAGCCGAACGCGCAACCGAGGACCCAAAGGTGTTCACCAAGATTCACCTGCATTTCGTGGTAAAGGGGCGTGGCTTGAAAGAGCCCCAGGTCAAACGTGCGATCGAGCTGTCCGCAGAAAAATACTGCTCGGCCTCGATCATGCTAGGTAACGCCGGCGTCGAAATCACCCACGATTACGAAATTATCGAGCTGGGCTGATCAGTAACGCGGAAAAAAGGCGCCCTTGAGGCGCCTTTTTTTTCGAGCATCGATCAGATTCGATAAGTGCTCTTGGTCATCACTTTGGCCAGGACGCTCATGCCAAACCTGACCGGCGCCGGAAAGCGGAACCCCCCAGCGTCCAGCGCGCTCTCGGCGTGCTGAGCTTCGTCGGCATGCATTTGTTCAAGAATCGCGCGGGACTTTTTGTCCTCGATGGGCAACTCCACCAAATGCTCATTCAGATGCTTACACACCTGATGTTCAGTAGCCGCCACAAACCCAAGGCTGACTTTGTCGCTGATCAATCCCGCCACGGCGCCAATTCCGAATGACATGCCGTAAAACAGCGGGTTCAACACGCTGGTGTGGCTGCCCAATTGGTGGATGCGCTGCTCACACCAGACCAGATGATCGACTTCTTCTTCAGCAGCGTGCTCCATTGCCTTTCGCACCTGCGGCAGCTTGGCGGTCAGCGCCTGGCCCTGATAGAGCGCCTGTGCACAGACTTCGCCGGTGTGATTGATCCGCATGAGCCCCGCGACGTGCTTGGTGTCGACGTCACTAAGCTTGGTATCAGGCTGGATAATGGCGGGGGAAGGACGATGAGCGTGGGCGCTGGACGGCAGCAGCGTTTTCATTGCTGCGTCGGCCTGCAACAGGAAGCGGTCGATAGGGGAGTAGTGACGTTCGGTAGCCATGGGCACCTCCGGATAAATCTTGGGGGCCAGTCTACCGCAATCGCGGGGGCAGAACTTTAGCGGTATTTGCTCGACGAGGCCGGTGATAGAGCCTCGTCGGCTGTAAGTCTTTGAAATGGCGACTCAGCCCGGCGGCCAGGTCATTTGACGTTTGCCCAGCACGTGCATGTGAATGTGATAAACGGTCTGGCCGCCTTTCTCGTTGGTGTTCATGGCAACGCGAAAACCATCTTCGCATCCCAGTTCCTTGGCCAGGCGTTGAGCGGTGAAGAGGATATGACCCAGCAGGGGTTTGTCTTCTTCGGTGACATCGTTGAGCGTGCGGATCGGTTTTTTCGGAATGACCAGAAAATGCACCGGCGCTTGGGGGGCGATGTCGTGAAAGGCCAGCACTTGGTCATCTTCGTAGATGATTTTCGCTGGAATCTCTCGGTTGATGATCTTGGTAAACAGAGTCTCCACAGCTTTTTGCTCCCTTTTCAGTGGCTGATGGTGCCCGAGTGTACTGAGCGCATCGAAATGCGCCCAGTCGTTTCTCGACGGTTCAGGGCGTGAGTCTGGACTTGATCAGTGAACCCCAGATTTTGCGGCTCATCCAGCGTGTACCGAATCTGGGAGCACGGGTGATGAGCTTGTTTCGCCAGCCCGGAATAATCACTGCCCGGTTCTTATCCAGTGCGCGCACGGTATACAGCGCGACCTCTTCGGCGGTCATGGTCTTGTCGCTGGTGAATCGGTCGGCTTCAAGCTGCGCTGTACGGAAAAAACCGGTCCGGGTCGGCCCTGGGCATAGCACGGAAATCTTCACGCCGGTCTTCTTCAGTTCTTCGCGCAGCCCCTCGGAAAAGTGCAGCACATAAGCTTTGCTGGCGGCATACGTGCTCATCCACGGCCCGGGGAGAAACGCGAGGGTGGATGCCACATTTAGGATCTGACCTCCGCCCTGAACGGCCATCAAATTACCTACAGTGTGGCAAAGACGCGTGAGGGCCAGAACGTTGAGGTCCAGCAGGTCTTGCTCCTGAGCCCATTCTTGAGCCAGAAAAGGCCCGCTGTTGCCAATGCCGGCGCAGTTGACCAGCAGATCGATCTTGCGCTCGCCGTCCTCCAGTTCCAGCAAAAAACCGGAGAGCCGCAGCGGCTCGCCCAGGTCGCAGGCGCGGATCAGTACCTCGACGCCAAAGCGCTGATTGAATTCCAGTGCGATGGTTTCGAGCAAATCGCGCTGGCGGGCCACCAGAATCAGGCTGCGACCCCGACGTGCCAGCGCTTCAGCCATTGCCAGGCCAATGCCGCTGGAGGCGCCTGTAATCAGGGCGTAACGGGTCATGCACTTCTCCAAAACAGGTATTGCGAGTATTCAGGCGACATCCTTGCCGCCAGGGTGTTATTGATCGTCTTCGTCGGAAGAGTCAGCAGCGCCGGAAGGATCTGTCGGCTGCACGGCGTCCGTGTCGTCATCGTAGGGTAATGTCTGTTCATATTCGCTGGTGGTTATCTCGACTTCATCTTGGAACGTCTGAAGCCCACCCATGAGCACACCGACAACAATAATGATCATCGCAGGCACCCACAGTGCTGCGAGAATCTTCACCCCTTTGCTGTTTGGCGGCTGAGGCGCGCCATATTGGTTGGGGCCGGTATTGCCCGGCACCGCCATCATCAGAAACGGAAATACGCTGCCCACGAATGGCACCAGATTAAGCAGCAGTAACCAGGCAGACCAACCGGCGTCGTGCAGTCGCTGTGAGCCTATTTGAATACTGACCACCAGAAATACGACAAAAGCCACGGCTCCGAACAGACCACCGGTGATCAGCGACATGCTCATGAGCGTCATGCACACGGCGAACATGATCAGGGCAACGAACATCAGCACCATGCTCCAGGCCAGGTAACGCAGGCGTCCGATGCGTCCTTGAACGGTAAAGACATTAAGTTCGCCGACTGCCGGCCAATCCTGAGTAACGGCCGAGCGCGGCGGGGCATAGGGGGAAGTGGCCGCTGGCTCGGAGGCCGGGCGTGGAGCCTGTGGCTCTTCTATCTCCTCAAGGCTCAGGGCGACGGGCGCTTCAGGCTCGATTCGCGCGTCGACTCCTGCGTCGTTCAAGGCTTTCAGGTACCGCTCGGCGTCGTCGTGGGTCAGGCCGCGCTTGACGGTCACAGGCCTGCCACCGAAAAGCCGCTCGATCGCCGCAACATCGGTTTTGAACAACTGGGCCAGGTTGAGCTTTGCGGTCTGGAGTTCTACCCCGTTGCGCAACGCGCCTTCGAAAACGATCTTGAAGTGTTCCGCCATACTCGGCTTCCTTGTCTGGGATTAACGACGCGGGCGTGCGCTCGGCATCAGAACGGCTTGACGACCACCAGAATGACGATTGCCAGCAATATCAGAACAGGTATTTCGTTGAACCAGCGATAGAACACGTGACTGCGCCCCTTCTCGCCGCGAGCGAAGCGTTTGACCTGTGCTCCGCAGACATGGTGATAGCCGATCAACAGGACCACCAGAGTCAGTTTGGCGTGCAGCCAGCCTTGGGACATGAAGCCAGGGGCCAGAATGACCAGCCAGATGCCGAAGATGAGGGTGGCGATCATCGCCGGCCCCATAATGCCCCGATACAGCTTGCGCTCCATGGTGCAGAACCGTTCACGACTGACGGCGTCTTCGCTCATGGAGTGGTACACGAATAGGCGGGGAAGGTAGAAAAGGGCTGCAAACCAGCAGACCATCGAGACAATGTGCAGCGCTTTAATCCACAGATAGAGCATTTTTTTGATTATCCAGGTTCACGGTAAGCCAAATAGTAGTGGCTTGAGCGCCCATACGTCACGTTCGCGGTTGTTCCCAAGGCGCTAGGCCCATATTATCGACGGCTTTCCAGTTGGATCGTAAAAGGGGCAGGTCATGGTCAAGGTCGGTATCGTCGGCGGCACGGGTTACACCGGCGTCGAGTTGCTGCGTCTTCTCGCGCAGCACCCAGAGGCGCAAGTGGTCGCAATCACCTCGCGCTCCGAGGCAGGCTTGCCTGTCGCCGACATGTACCCCAACCTGCGAGGCCACTACGACGGTCTGGCTTTCAGCGTGCCGGACGTAAAAGTCCTTGGTGCTTGCGACGTGGTGTTTTTCGCCACCCCGCACGGCGTTGCCCACGCACTGGCCGGTGAGTTGCTTGAGGCCGGTACTAAGGTCATCGACCTGTCGGCCGACTTCCGGTTGCAGGACCCGGTCGAATGGGCCAAGTGGTACAACCAACCCCATGGCGCGCCGGAGTTGCTCAATGAAGCGGTCTACGGCCTGCCGGAAGTCAATCGCGAAAAAATCCGTGGCGCACGCCTGATTGCTGTACCTGGTTGCTACCCGACCGCCGCTCAACTCGGTTTCCTGCCTCTGCTCGAAGCGGGCCTTGCTGATCCGACGCGCTTGATCGCTGACTGTAAGTCGGGTGTGAGCGGCGCCGGTCGTGGCTTGAACGTGGGTTCGTTGTTTGCCGAGGCCAGCGAAAGCTTCAAGGCCTACGCCGTCAAAGGCCATCGTCATCTGCCGGAAATCAGCCAGGGCCTGCGTCGCGCAGCCGGTGGCGATGTCGGGCTGACGTTCGTTCCACATCTGGTGCCGATGATTCGTGGCATTCACGCCACGTTGTATTCCACCGTTGTCGACAAGTCCGTTGATCTGCAGGCCCTTTTCGAGAAGCGTTATGCCAACGAGCCGTTTGTTGACGTAATGCCAGCGGGTAGCCATCCGGAAACCCGCAGCGTGCGTGGCGCGAACGTATGCCGCATTGCCGTGCATCGTCCGCAGGATGGTGATCTGGTGGTGGTGTTGTCGGTGATCGACAATCTGGTCAAGGGCGCCTCAGGCCAGGCGGTGCAGAACATGAATATCATGTTCGAGCTGAACGAGCGTCTTGGTCTGTCCCATGCGGGGATGTTGCCGTAGCGACGGCTGAACGCTTCAAGCTTCAAGCTGCAAGTTAAAAGCCGAGTGACTCTGGCGTTAACCTGCAGCTCATCGCTTGCAGCTTGCGGCTGCTTTCAGAATAGTTGACCAATTTTCTAGGAGAAGCGGATAATGCGCGTCACTACGCATTATGACGGCTTAACGCCGGGAGAAATTTAGCATGAGCGTCGAATCTTTCACGCCTACCGCTCTGGAATTCACCCACGGTGCCGCGCACAAGGTGAAAACCCTGGTCGATGAAGAGGGCAATGATCGCCTCAAACTACGTGTGTTCGTGACAGGCGGTGGCTGTTCTGGTTTTCAATACGGCTTTACGTTCGATGAAGATGTAGCGGACGATGACACCATTGTTGAGCGCGAAGGCGTCAGCTTGGTGGTCGATCCCATGAGCTTTCAGTATCTGGCGGGTGCTGAGGTGGATTATCAGGAAGGGCTGGAGGGGTCGCGTTTCATCATCAAGAACCCGAATGCGGCAACCACTTGTGGTTGCGGGTCTTCGTTCTCGATCTGATCGCCCCCCTGCTACAAACGAAAACGCCGCGCTATTGCGCGGCGTTTTGCTGAGTGCGGTTTTTACGCCGGGTAGATTGCGCCCAATACTCTCAGGCCTTTGGCGCCTGTCACGCTTGGGCGATTGGCAGGCACTCCCTCAAGCGCACAATGCGCCAACCAGGCAAATGCCATCGCTTCAACCCAGTCGGGATCGACACCGAATTCAGCGGTGCTGGTGACCTTGGTCTGTGGGAGCAGGGCGGCCAAGCGATCCATCAACGCCTTGTTGTGGGCGCCCCCACCACAGACAAGGAGTTCTTTGGTCTGGGCTTGGGCTGACTGGAGCGACTCGGTAATGCTCAACGCTGTCACTTCCAGCAACGTGGCTTGAACGTCTTCTGGCTTGAGGGTCGGCAGTTGGAATAGGTGATGGCGAACCCAGTTCAGGTTGAACACCTCGCGGCCAGTGCTCTTTGGCCCCCGGGTTTGGAAAAACTGATCACTGAGCAACGATTTCAGTAGGGCATCATCCACTTGTCCGCTGGCAGCCCATGCACCGTCTTTGTCGTAACTGTGGCCACGCTGGGCCTGAATCCAGGCATCGAGCAAAACGTTGCCTGGCCCGGAGTCGAATCCGGAAACCGGTTTATCGATTTCAATCAGGCTAAGGTTGCTGAAGCCGCCAATGTTCAGGACTGCGCGATAATCCTTGTTGTCATCAAAAAGCGCTTCGTGAAAGGCTGGCACCAATGGCGCGCCTTGACCACCCGCTGCGATATCACGCTTGCGGAAGTCGCTGACCACAGTGATGCCGGTCAATTCTGCGAGGAGTGCCGGGTTACCTATCTGCACGGTAAAGCCGCGCGCGGGCTCATGACGAATCGTTTGCCCGTGGCTGCCGACAGCGCGAATCTCGCCTGCGGAGACATTCTGTTGGTCCAGCAAGGCCAGGACGCCTTGAGCGGCCAGATGCACCCACTTCTGCTCTGCAATACCGGCTCGAGCCAACTCGTCCGGACCGCTGGCGCACAGGCCTAGCAGCTCAGCGCGAAGATCATCGGGCATGGGAATGTAGTAGGTGCCGAGCAAACGAGGTCGGTCATCCTGCTCTACAAGAGCGAAGTCAAGCCCATCAAGGCTGCTTCCAGACATTACACCTACATATAGAGTCATAGGTCAGCGCTTACTCGAGGCCAGCATGGTGGCCTTTTCCTGGTCCATGCGGGCCATCAAAGGTTGGCTCTCCTGCATGAACCGCTGTTTTTCGGATTTGGCGATAGGATCTGCCATTGGCAACTTCTGACCCAGGGGGTCAACGTGCACGCCGTTTACCTGAAATTCGTAATGTAGATGAGGACCTGTCGACAGACCGGTTGTTCCAATATAGCCGATGACTTGGCCTTGTCGGACGCTACTTCCGGTTTGCACCCCTTTGGCGAAGCCCTGCATGTGTCCATAAAGCGTGCGGTAGGTGTCGCCGTGCTGAATGATCACGGTGTTGCCGTAGCCACCGCGACGGCCAGCGAGCAAGACTTTGCCATCCCCGGTGGCCTTGATTGGCGTGCCGCGCGGCGCTGCATAGTCGACGCCCTTATGAGCGCGGATCTTGTTGAGGATCGGGTGCTTGCGGCCCATGGAAAACATCGAGCTGATGCGCGCGAAATCCACGGGCGTGCGAATGAATGCCTTGCGCATGCTGTTGCCGTCAGCGGTGTAGTAATTGGTGTTGCCTTGTTTGTTGGTATAGCGAACGGCGGTGTAGGTTTTGCCACGGTTGGTGAAGCGCGCTGACAGGATATTGCCGGTGCTGACGGTTTTGCCGTTGACGACTTTCTGTTCATAGATGACGTCAAACTCATCGCCCTTGCGAATGTCCTGCGCAAAGTCCACGTCGTAGCCGAAGATTTTCGCCATATCCATCGTCATGCTGTGGGACAGGCCGGCGCGTTGGGCAGACAAGGATAGCGAGCTGTTGATCACGCCATGAACGTAGGCGGTACGCACGTTGGGTTTACTGACGTCGCGGGTGAAGGTGTAACCCTTGTCCGTGCGGGAAAGGCTGATGCTTTCCATGTCGTTCAGCTTGCTGTGCAGTTGCTTGAGGTTGCCTTCAGGTGACAGCTCGAATTGCAGAATCTGGCCGTTCTTCAGCTGGCTGAATTGCTTGGCCTGCTTGTCGCTGGTCATGACCTCGTGAACGGAAGTCGCTGGCAAGCCCACTTTCGCGAATAGGGTTGAAAGCGTGTCGCCTTTGGAAACGACAACCTCTTTATGGGTGGCTACGGCAGCTTTCTGGGCAATAGGGGGGGCGGCTTTTGGCTTTTCGGGTTCTGTCGTTGCAGTTTCCTCGGGCTCGTCCGTTGCGTCTTCGATCTGAGCAAAAGGTGAAGACTGCGACGCTTCTGTGGCTTGAGGTTGTTCTTGAGCGTCTTGGTCTGAGTTGAATTGATCGACCGGTGTTTCGAGATCGAGGTTGATATTGGTTCGCTTTGCTTCCACATCACTGGACGGAAAGACCAGAAGAGCCAGGCTCAGCAGCGCTGCAATGCCACTCGCAGCCAGCAGATGGGTCTTCGGATAAAGCGGGGGCGCTTTAGGCGGGGTGTCGTTCATAGGTTATTTTTGACTTTAAATAGATGAAGAGATGAAATGGAAAAGATGATTGACATGATGAAGATGAAATAACTGTATAAAATATAACCAAAACCTGCTCGAGGCAACCCTGCGAATGGAACAGCTTCCGATTCGCCGTGGTTCTGTGGGCAGATCTTGTAATTGGGTGCTGATCTTGTATGGTTGCTCCCCTTTGAATTAAGGCATTGCGGGGCTTTTATGAAGTCGGTTGAAGAGCAGCTGGCGCTGATCAAGCGTGGCGCAGATGAACTCCTGGTCGAGGCCGAATTGGTCACCAAGCTTAAGCGTGGTCAGCCACTGCGCATCAAGGCTGGGTTCGATCCCACGGCTCCCGATCTTCATCTCGGTCATACCGTGCTTATTAATAAGCTGCGGCAATTCCAGGAGCTGGGGCATCAGGTTATCTTCCTGATTGGTGACTTCACCGGCATGATCGGTGATCCAAGCGGCAAGAGCGCAACCCGGCCTCCGCTGACCCGTGAACAGGTCCTGGATTATGCTGAGACTTACAAGGCTCAGGTATTCAAGATCCTCGACCCCGTCAAAACCGAGGTGGCGTTTAACTCTACCTGGATGGATCAACTGAGCCCTGCTGACTTCATTCGTTTGTCCTCTCAATACACTGTGGCGCGCATGCTTGAGCGTGATGACTTCGACAAGCGTTATAAGTCGAACCAGTCCATCGCAATCCATGAGTTCCTTTATCCGCTGGTTCAGGGGTACGACTCCGTTGCTTTGCGGGCGGATGTCGAGTTGGGTGGAACGGATCAGAAATTCAATCTATTGATGGGGCGTGAGCTTCAGCGTGCCTATGGTCAGGAAGCGCAATGCGTGCTGACCATGCCTTTGCTGGAAGGCTTGGATGGCGTGAAGAAGATGTCCAAGTCGTTGGGCAACTATGTAGGCATTCAGGAGGCGCCGGGCATTATGTACGGCAAGCTGGTCTCTATCCCTGATGCCTTGATGTGGCGATATTTTGAGTTACTCAGCTTCCGTTCCATGGAGGAGATTGCTGGCTTTAAAGCTGATTGCGAGGCGGGTGCGAATCCGCGAGACATCAAGATCAAGCTGGCTGAAGAAATCGTTGCCCGTTTCCATGGTGAGGAAGCAGCTGCTTCTGCCCATCGTGCGGCAGGTAATCGTATGAAAGATGGTGAGTTGCCCGATGATCTGCCTGAGATCACCTTGACTGCATCTGAAGATATGCCGATAGCAGCGGTCCTTAACAAGGCTGGGCTGGTCAAGAACTCTGCCGTTGCGCGTGATCTCCTGGCGTCGGGTAGTGTCCGTATAGATGGTGAAGTGGTTGATCGCGGGTTCGTGTTTAAGCAGGGCGCGACTCATGTATGTCAGGCGGGCAAGAAGGCGTTCGGGCGCATTACACTCGGCTTCGAAGAAAGTTCGAATTAAGGGGTTGACGCTCCTGAGGATCTGTCTATAATTCGCCCCACTTCCGGCGCAGACGAAACGGAAAACTTCTTGATAATCAAGTAGTTGGACGAAGTAAGCAGCAAGGAATGCTTCGGTTTGACAGTCAAATCGACAGCGGTGAA
>Ga0247734_1000190_pt1 | contig 56106 bp, 47 predicted proteins | sample UWRJL103311B2_FD_180933 | JGI IMG/M metagenome (GOLD analysis project Ga0247734, IMG submission 180933) | Plant litter microbial communities from Arlington Agricultural Research Station in Wisconsin, United States - UWRJ-L103-311B-2 | ecosystem: Environmental > Terrestrial > Plant litter >... | reverse complement strand
ACGCCACATCTTGCTCAATTTGATCACCAAGAAATATGTAGTCAATCGACAACAACTCTAGGGAGACATTAAAGAAAAATATTTTAGTCCGGGCCTCGGAGATGCGGCGATGGTCCGTATTTGCTGGTCTCAGGATTCCTCGACTTCAATGGAATCTGATAGTTTTGATCTCGAAGGTGATTGGGCCTGTCATCAATTTATCATTGTCTCTGAGTCGGTGTTTAATGAGATGCCTGATCGAGCGAGTTGGGAAAATATAAGCAGGAGCGTTTATAGCGCTTTAAATGACATTTGGAAAGGTGAGGATTTACCGTGCTGTGAGATTGAAGAAGATGAGATAAGTGAGGAAAACGAGGATGAGTATATACTAGTCTTGGGACCCCCTAAGGTGTTCACAATCTAGTTTAACGGTTTGTCGATGTTCGCATTTTTGGCTATAGCCAAAATAACATTTATTTTGCTAAAAACATAATAAATATATCTACGTAAGTTACTCTTCAAGAATGTATATCGTCTCTTTGAAGCCTCCGAGACAGGTGTAGTCGAATTTGAGTTTGCACTGAGCTGGTCCGAGCTTGAGTGGCTTGCATGGTTTAGCGAATAATTTTGAGCCTCAACTACCCTGCCTGCAAAAGCGATCTCAATGCTCTCGCCACTACAATCAGGCACCACAGCGAAGGAGAGAGGCCATTATAAGGGAGAAACTGCTGTGAGAGGGATGAGACACTCCATTGAGCATGGATAGCATCGTAAGACTTGCGTCACCGTAAAGGTAATTAGAAGCGATGCTGTGTAGCAATGGCATCCTTCATATTGACATCAAGACAACCCTGGGCGTGAGCAGTTCCAGCTGAACTAGGTGCTGCAGAAATGCTACATCATAATGCATTGCCCTCTTCCTTCCTAGCGGAAAGCCCAATTGTCAACCTATTATAAAGCATGTGTAGATCTTCCCTTTCGACAATGTAGCCGACGTATCTCGAAAAGGAAATCTTTAGGCTTCGCCATGCGTTATTGGCCCTCCTAACTGCTGTATATAGAGAAAGCTCCGAAATACTGAGATCCTAAGATACTGAGAATCTGCCTTGGTCAAAGCTATGCTTGCCTTGCCTGAGCTGAGTCTATCAACCAGGTGCAGTCACAAGCACCTAATGCGCAGGATTCAGCCACATATCATGCTTAATATCAAAACGTCTTCAGTGTTATACGGCTTAGGCTTATTTTTGAAACAAAGGGATATTTATTCCATGGGCGTGCGTATATGCCGCGTGTGCGTCTATCTAGCCAAACGATTATATATATTCTCGTCCTTCCCACCTCATCGCTGTTCACTTCATCATCATTTCATTACACTTCATTATCACTTCAATATCACTTCATTACTACTTCATCACTACTCCATTACCATTTCATTATCACTTCATCACTACCTCATCATCAAGTTTGTTCACCACACTTATCTAAAGTATTTGTCTCGGCATTGATACTATCTAAAATCCAAATTACTTAATCCCACTCTCAAAGATGTCTCATTTTGTTGCAGTAAACTCATCCGCAAAGCTGCCACAAGTGGATATGGCGACTCGCGCGATAGACCAGCAATCAGAAGACGATACAACAACTCCAGATGGCCCTATACCTTCAGACTGCTTTCAAGATTTAAAGGACCTTCAAAGTCTAGACGGCTTTGCAAATCTGGAGGTGGAGGAGGAATTTCCACGGCTGGAGGAGCTAATGGATCCAAAAAAACCCACGATATCATGTACAAACGCAAAGCCTTTAGAAGGATCTGCTACGATAGCCAAAGAAGTCGAATCAACAAGAAAAGAGTCACCTAAAAGTGAAGAGCTACAAGACTCGATAAAATCTCTAATAGACCAGAGGCCGAGGAGGCCAGGAGTAAATTATGTAACCACGAAAAAGCAACCAAGGACCGCATACCTGAAACCGCTACAAAAGCCAACCTTTTCGGAGAGAAATGGTAAGTAAGCCCGTCACGTTTTGAAACTCAAGCTAAATGAGGCCAAGATATAATTGTCATTGATACGGATGATGAGGATTATGTAACAACGGATTGCACAGCATCTCGACACGATAGTTTTTCTGATTCCTCAATAAGTTCAGAGACCAATTCTTACAGATCAGCTGAAGATAAAACTAAGGTTAAAAAAAAACGTACATTTGAAGAAGCTGGCCAAGTTACTCCAGGGGGTACTTGTTCTGAAGCACCTAGGCAGAATTCCACAAAGAGACGCAGGCGTCACTTCGAGGGCTTCAAAAACATTGGAAAAGGATGGGTACAGCCTGCGTTTGATCATATGAACAAGCTCGTGGAAATTCAGGAAGATCAAAAAAACCTGATAAAGACTCTTTTGGATATTGAAAGAGAGAGAGATATATTAGGTCAGCTATCAGCTACGAGTTTGAAGCAAAGCCAACGTTTTGAACTATGCAAAGAGTTGGACGATTTATATATAAGACGCAGCTTACTTTCTACTTAACTGGACAAGGCCTCCGAGAATATTATTCTGGAGGCAGGGAAGGTCGTGGGCAATCTTTAGACTGGATATGACGAATATATGGAGGCTACAAAGCGTATTGAGAAGCGTTCTTAACTTTATAGTTGTATATAATCGAATAAAAAGAGGATCTTATTAGAAAAATTCAGAAAGCAAGTTAAGTTAACTTTCTTGCCAAGTTAGATAATGTGAAATGGAGTTCAATTAGTGTTGATTTAAGGATTGTAGGCGCACTCTGTTTTTTGACATTGTTGTTATTCTATACAATTAGCTGGAAACCAAAAGCCTTTAAAAGGACTCACTTGTATATTATATGGTATTGTAGGCGGAGTATCTGAAGAAAAGGCACGGTCTACAAAGTCGAATTTTTTGTATACCCTTGATTTATATTCTTCATGATGGACCTTTGCTTTATGCTTGATAAGACCGGATGCCTTGCTAAATGTTTTATTGCACGGGATGCACTTCATCTTATTCAGAATGCTATTAAGCATCGAATGTGATTCGTCATTCGATGCTCGAATATGTCGATGTAGGTGGTCTGTGGTGGTGTAACGCTTCTTATAGGAAGGGCAGTTGAGTTTTACGGGTAGTAGCTCTTGGATGCTATTCGTGAGGTTCTGAACTGTTGACTCTAAAGCCAACAGTCTTGTTGCATATTCGCAATGGTCTATATTATAATACTTCTTGCTAACGTGTTAGTTTGTTGATTCTGGTGTAGATTGATATTTCCGCTTCTTATATGTAGAGGTTATCATTATTGCGATGGAATGTGATGTATATAATGAACCACACTTGCAAGGAGTAGGATTAGTATCAGGGATCACGGTGGTGAGTCTGAAAGTGGTAAAAAAGTGTCTGATTCTCTTCTACTAAGGTCTTGAAGACCTTATACCTAAGTTCTACTGTTGCTAAAGGAAGGTGCGTCGGACGTTGAGTCCGAACGCCAACGCCAAGGGCGTTCTGAGGACGTCGAGTCCTCACAATTAGGCGGGATGAAGGGCACGAAGTATGGCATCGCACGAGGTGATCAAGTAATGTATTGTGGGGTAATATTATACTAATAGTATTGTTGGTTTTACATAGTAGCCCTTACGTTGTACTTTACTGTTGGTTTTACATAGTAGCTATTGCGTCGTACTTCGTAGAACAAGTTTAGCGAGCTATTTATTGGATGATAATTAACCTAAGGTAAATACTAAACACACGGCCTCGCGCTTGGACCCGGCCCCTTTCATTAGGTTAACGTCCGGAGTGCATACGCTAGGATTTGCGTGGATATCCCAGGCAAACACGGATAGTACAGAGCCTCATTTTATGGCTACTATAGCTATTCAACTAGGCTACTATTTTCAATATAACAATATGTCTTCCTTTCTTTGTGAAATCATAACAGTATCCCAGTGACTAATACCTGTTACTCCGCTAGCTGGAAGCGGCCTTCGAAAACTGTTCTTTTTAAGTTTGCGTCTAATATAAAAACCTAGGCATTATGACATTTATGATATATCCACGGGGCAAATCATAAATGGGAGTTTGTGGTAACTGCACGCTCCCTTTTAAGGTTTTCCCGATGGATGTTTCAGCCTCTCGGATGCGCAGCGGACTCGGATGGAAGTTAGTATGAAGAATCTACTTGTGGGAGAGCTCTATAACTCCTTTAGCTAGGGTAGTAATGCATATCTTAGCAAGATGGATGTTGAGGTCAGCTTTCCTTCGGCGAATTTTTTTTTTTGCCGACTAGGCCTATGATCTAGACGCCTTGGCCAACCTTATGATCAAAGAGTTCCAAAACGAGATCTTTTCCCCTGGCTAGAGGTTGTTGATGGATGTCCGGAATATTCCTCTAGCTGTTGTTGTCAAGACAACTCAGCTTGCCGACTTAAGCATGGAAAACTAGCCTGACGGGCAAATTCAGACAGATCCTAATGCACGAGGCATCCTCGTGCCCCAGACCGCCATCAACTTCTTCAAAAATTCAAACTTGCCCATTAAGCTTACAGGCTCTATTAGTAGAGCCTCTGCCAATGCTATCATTTCCCTGGACTTTAAATTTGAGGATATGGGTATCGGAGGTCTGGATAAGGAGTTTTCCACTATTTTCCGAAGAGCCCTTTCTCGCGATTGCTGGATTTGTTGCCCAAAAAGAAAGAAAAGCTTCTCCTATCTGAAGCGATCTTCTGCCAGTACATTTATTAATGTGTAGGCAACTAAGTAAATGATAAAACCATGAGCAATATTTTCACTATGAACAGAGACCTAGGTCGATAAAACTGCCGTGCGATTTCAACTTTGTTTGAGGTGATAAAATGTTTATGCATCTATAGCTAGTTCAACCGTAATGGAAGCTGTCTGAGGGATAATCTCTTGACAATAATGGGCTGCAATTATACATTCTACATTGGTCTGGCTGGGAGCGAGCCACCAGCTTTGAAAAGTTCTTCTAATCATACACACCATTTCACCTCAATTGATGTTCACAATGGCACGAGCGGAACATAAAAAGTGAACATAGCTAAGGGAAAGATATGAGTACGTTATTCGCTCTTATATAACACCGGCCTGCAATGGACACGGAAATACGTGATTCGTAAACCCCTTCATTTTAGAGGATTTAGTCGGACAGCACACATACGTGTTGCCTCTTTTCTCTCTCCTTTGCTTAAAGAATTCTGAATTGCCGAGTAAACAGAGAATAAACAGAGTCTACGGGAAAACCCCCGAAAAGACGTGGTTTAAAATACGAGACTTTTCCATTACCTAGAGTGCGGCCACCATGGATGAGAGCTGTTAGGAAGGAAACCCCCTTTGTTATTTAGCTACCTATTCAATTATATATTGAAGTGTAGATGTCGATTTGAAATGTTCATCTGATAGAACAGTGGGAGAAAGTTGGAGCAAAATAGAACAAACTCAAGGAGCAAGTGTACAGACTAGTAGACATTGGCACTTGGTAAATAGTATGATGTATTAGCTTTCTTTATGCAAACCCCCCCCCCCCAGTTTCTTGGGATTGGGATAAACAAAAGTTACTAAATTTCTACACGAGCTTTTTATCGCTGTTTCCTTATCAGGAACTTTATTAAAAGGTACAAAGTCACGTGTGGGTACACCTACAAACTTGATGGCCACCATGTAAATGATTAACTCCGGCCGAACATAAAGAGATTGTGGCCTTGAGCCAATCTGTTTATAAGTGCTGATCAAAGCCATCCATAGATTGAGCCAAGCCTCCGTTTGACTCCGTATCAGGCGCCCCGACTCAAAATGGTAAGACGCTGGAATGTTCAGCCGCAAAGCTCAAGTTAGCGTGCACAAGAAACTCACTAATGACACTATCAACGCGTACACCATTAGGCTGTCATAAGAATGAGAAAAATAGAATAGCAAACTTACACTGATTCTCAAGTTCGCATTTTCGATTACAGCTTGCTCGTAACTAACACGACAACAATAAACAACTCCAACCTCAATATGACGACCGAATCCAAACGTTATACAGTATCTATAATAGGTGCTGGAGTTGCTGGTCCAGTGCTTGCGTTGACCATCCTCTCGAACCCAACCTTGAGGGCTCTTTAGTACGTAACTTTTGTGTGCACCTTTTCCGTAACGTTACTCAGACAGCTGTGGTATCGTGCTTTGTGCTTGATTTGTACTACAAGGCGTTTAAAATTACTGACATGAAGTTTCACAGTAGGCCAGTTCTTTACGAGAAGCAAGCTGAGCCCCAACCTTCACAAGGGACGTCTGTAGCTACCTATGCGGCTGGAGCTGCCGTTGCTTTGACTTCAAATGCACTGTTTCCACTCTATGAATTGGGACTAAAAGAAAGGTAAGCCAAAATTTAGGCTGCTAAATCGTGGGACTTCAACAACTATTATTGTGTCAGATCGTGTGACCTAAAGAACACTTGGCTTCTGAAATCTATAGTGGCAGTAGTAGTAGTAGTAGTAGTAGTAGTGATAATTGGTGAACTTGCTGTGTGTGTAAGTTGGTGGCATTTACTAATGTTCCTGTTAGGCTAGAGAGCATCAGTTGCGAGACAACCAGAATCCAAATATGGAGAGCGTGGAGATCAGGAGCTCACAAGTATTTCAACCGCGTAACGAATCCAGGATGGAAAGAAGATCTTGGGACGAATATGAGAGTTGTGGAGAGAAAGGACTTCCAGGCATTACTGCTTGAGAAAATTGAAGCCTCCGATGGTGAAGTAGTTTGGAACAAGAAGCTTCAGACTATCGAAGACTCAGAGGGTGATGGAAGTCTTAAGTTGGTGTTTGAGGATGGCGAGAAAGTCGTTACAGATCTTGTAGTTGGGGCTGAGGGTATCTGGTCAACGGTTCGTCGGTGTATCAACGAACGGAACCCGAAGGATGAGATCTCCAAAATCAAGCCGGAGGAGAGATGGAAGCCTGAGTTCTCATACTCAGAAGGTATTTACGGAGTGAGTACTAAGATGGGAGATGTGGAAACAGATCTCGGCGACACACACTGGATTCTCCTCGATTCCGGAACAGCCTCAACTTGGGCACTCCCAGACGGTAAACAATTCTGGACCATATCACTTCCTTCTCCAGCACCTCCCCTGCGTTCTTCTACAGAGAGACACCTCGCACAGGAGTACACTAGAGATGGTGCGCAAGTCAACACCGGCGGGTATTCCGCGGAGAGTACAGAGGCCATTCTGAAGGCACACGAGAATGTATGGCACCCTGTTTCTGGAACCTTTGGAGAAGTCTTCAGGAATTCGGAAAGGATTGTGAGGGCTGCCCTTTGGCATCGTGCATGGGAGGCCGAGGAAATCAGCGGGAGAAATATCGTGGCTATCGGTGATGCGGGGAGAGCAATGTTACCGACGAGTGGGCAAGGGGCATGTTTTGGCATCGAAGATGCTACTGTGCTTGCAAATGCCTTGCTAAACAACGCCCCAGACGTTCAAGAGGACGTGCAAGTTAGCTTTAAAAAAGCGATTGAGGAATATACCACTGCCAGGGTACCCAGAAGCAAGAGGATGACGAACCAGAGTTATTGGACGGGCTTGGTAACAATGGGAGAGAGGTGGTGGTGGAGGTGGTTGAGAGACTTTGCTAGTGCGTGGTTGCCAATGGGTGGTGATCCTAGAGCTGCAAAGGAACCGACCAAGGACCCCATGGGGTGGCTTCATGACGTGAGATATAAGGTTGAGGTCGCTCAGAAACCTTAGTGGTATAGTTGGCGGAATATATAACATAACAACATTACAAGTATATAATAAAGATTTGACCGTGTTAAGAGGCTGGCTTCTGCTCCTCTATTTTCAGTGGTTTGTATGTATCAAAACATCTGGAAAACAAGCTTGTCTGGTTATAAAAGTGCTCCCGAATTCCGTCACACATTAAGGTGTTCACAATGTTGGGTATCTTTTTTTATTAATCCACAAATATGTAGGGATCTTCGATTTAGCACTGGAGTGAAAGCGTTTTTGACCATCAAAGGGACACGAAAATAGCTCATAATTGAAGGCAATATATATCTCCCAACCATTTGATTCTTTTGTACATATGTGCTAGAGTTATTACAACTTCTTACCCTTAGGTATAGATAGTTGCAGCCAAACGCCAATCGCTAAATCACGCCTTTGATTCTAGTATACACCCCATTCATGATATCATTAGCCCATATGCACCGCATTCATTTAAATGCATCCTTAAGGAACCATCTACCTCTCATACGACTGTTAGACCGCTCCAGTCTCGCAATTTCGCCAAGCATGTACTTGAATTCAGCCGATTGTTGCGGAGTTTTGCACAGACGATTGAAGTGATTTACCAACATCTGACTAGGGACTGAGCCACCTTGACGAATAATAAACTCTCTAATCAGCTTAATGAAATCAATGCCAGTTTTTGGTGGTGGGCCAGCACTTTGATTATTGCTTGGGGTTCCCGATCGTGAGCTGCCAGTACTGTCACCAGAATTCAGACCTTGTCTGTTTGACAACCCAGCGAGAATATTAGCAGAGCTCGGTCCAGCAGCACGCCGATGGTTAATCGGTCTGCCTGTTGAGCCGAACTCGCCAGTCCAAGTTACTGTACCTGGCTCAACCTTCTTTGCAACTTCCCCTGCCTTAAGTAGAACTGCTGCAGCGCTGGCGGCAACAGCTTTTGCTTCACGCTCCAAATTGATTCGGTCTACCGAATATTTAGGCATACCGTTCATGATGTGGTCGTGCTCCAGGGCACTGTGTACACCAGATCCTGCGAAAATGCCTTCCATCAACCGGTCCTCTTCAGAAGGTTGATTTTCTGCTTCTTCGTCATGGAACTCTTCAACGCTGGCGATTCCGGTGATATTGTGTACTTCAGTATTATCATCACCTTGTTCGTTCTTGACTACAACTTCAACTGGTCCAATTCGTTCGCCAACCACGTCATGATCGCTAGCGGCCGAAGCCTTAGATTCTCTCGAAGAGAGAGAACTCTCCGAGACACCATTCGATTGCTGATTTGCGAATTGAACACGAGCCTCTTTGAAAATTTCACCAGTTTCAGTAATGCCATCCTCTGCTGCTCCGAGAGAGAACAAGTCATGTAAGTCCTTCATTTGGAATGTCTGCCGCTGCTTAGGGTCTTTTAGAATCTTGTTTGTCAAAAACTGTTTGAATATTTGCCGATGATAGATTTTCTCTTCAATAGTTCCTGCAGTCATCAGTCGATAAATTGTGACCTCCTTCTTCTGACCGAGACGCCAAGCTCGTTCACGTGCCTGAACATCTGTTGAAGGATTCCAATCCGGGTCAAAGATTATAACTCGGTTTGCGCCTGTGAGATTGACGCCGAGTCCGCCCACCTTGGTAGTTAGCAGGAAGACATGGAGGTCCGGGTCATTATTGAACCGATCTACTAGAGTTTGCCGGTCCTTCACATTAGTCTTGCCGTCCATACGGATGTAGTTGAATCCATCGAGGCCCTTCACATATTCTTCGATGATGTCCAGCATTTGCACGCCCTGACTGAACAGCAGTGTCTTGTGACCGAATCGCTTCCACATTGCTAGCAATGATTTCACAACCTGCATCTTGCCAGATTTATTTGGACTACCCCATTTGTAACCGGGCTTCGAAACCAAGGACTTCTCGAGAAGGTCTGGGTGGTTGCAAATCTTACGAAGGATGTCAATCCCAAAAAGACTGTTGCGTTGGCCTTTTGCGATTGCGTTCATCTCACCAGAAGCGAGGAAAGCTTCGTAGGCATCTCGCTGAGGTTTAGTAAGTTTGCAGAACAACACCTGTTCACTCTTCTTAGGCAAGTCTGAAGCCACGTCAACCTTCAGCCTCTGTAGAAGATATGGACTGATGGCTGACTTCAATGTCTCAGCGCATTTGGTAGCTGTCAGAATTTGAGAATTCGTAGCATTCGCGTAGCCACCGAGCTTGATTGGAACCTCGAAGCTGTACCGGAAATTGACCAGAGTGCCAAGTCTCATTGGAAATACAAAATCGAAAAGTGACCATAGCTCAATGAGGTTGTTTTGCATTGGAGTGCCAGACAAAATGACCCGATTAGCTGTGCGGAGCTCCTTACAGTTGATGGTGATAGCGGTATTGGGGTTTCTAATTTTGTGACCTTCGTCAAGGACGGCGTAGTCCCAGTCAACTGGAACGAGGATATCCGAGTAGGTCTGTAATCCAGCATATGTCGTAACAAGAACGTGGCCTTGGCTCACTACTCGATCGACTATCTTTTTGGCTGCTTTGCTGGACTTCGATGGCCTTCTCGCATTGCCGTACATCTCTTCGATCTCCTCTATACGGCCTTCGTTACTAACATTTAGCATACCAGTACCAGAACTGTGTAGAATTGATACCCGGAGAGGCGGCCACCACCTATGAAATTCATTGACCCATTGCCGAAGGACTGTAGCAGGAGCTACGACAATAATCGGCTTGGTGAGTTTCTTACTGTAATGTAGACCAGCTAAAAAAGATATCATCTGAATTGTCTTTCCAAGACCCATCTCATCGCCAATGATACCGCCAACTTGCTGGTTGTAGAGTTCTCCAAGCCACTGGACACCAGTTTTTTGGTAGTCAAAGAGGGCCGGGTAGATATCCCCGGGCAGCTTGATGCCGTTGTCAAAGTGATGATCAGGTGCATCTGGGCACGGTTTGTACCACTCATCCTCGTCCACATCCTCATCTTCCTCCAACGATTGTTGACCCTCTTGAACTTTACTATGTCTAGCCGCGCTTCTCTTCTCAACCCAATTCTTGAGTCTTGACTGGTACATTTGTTCATTACCGTCGTCAATACCAGCTAGATTGATAGTTTCTACAGCCTTGGACTTTTTGAGTGGTCTCTTGAGACTTGTGCTCTTGGTCATAATTTCGTCATCTTCTTCGTCATCTTCCAACTGGTCTGACTCTTCAACCGATAGGTCAGGGGAGTATGTATCAGCGGTCTCATCATCTGTGGATGGCTTCTGCACTCGACTACTCGAAGCTCCACTCTCAAGTTTTCTTCTCTTACGTTGCCGTAATCCAAATTCATTGCCCGATGTAATCGCCCCGATCTCTGGTACATCAGCAAAACCTGGTAGTCGTAGATTCTGATGAGATTTGGGTTCTGCTTTATCAGCACCTTGTAAATTATCCTCTGCCTCTGCCTCCTCTTCCGCATCCATGAGAGCCTCTGTAAGATCCCCATTGAATCCTTCAGGGCCCCGAACTGGCATTCGCGAAAACGGTGTGATTTTGCCGGTGCGAATGAGGAACTCTCGCTGCGTTTCGGTGGCGAGCCTGTTGTTTGCAGCTGTGGCTTCGTCTTCTCCAACTTGGTCGATAGCAACAGGTTCTTGATGGCGCTGCTCGACCCGCTGCTCGATATCCTTAATATCCTTTCTTAAAGCATTGATTTCGCCCTTGGTTTGTCTAACTTCGTCCCGGAACTTGATAAGTAGACGATCGCTAGCAGCAGTGTCCATGCGTTGGCGTTGAACGAGCAGCTGAGCCTCGAGTTTTTGGATGCTGTTATTAGCTTTCTCTATTCTTTTTCGGTCTCGTTCATCTTCTTGGTCGATCATAACCAAGTTGGCTTGGTGGGTGATTTCCCTCTCCAACTCATCCTGGTCGCGGACGTTTCCCGCCAACCCCAAGCCCTTCAAAGCGCTCGCCTCATCAGATGCCATAGTAGTGCTGTATATAGAGTCGTCGTCTTCTGCGTCTTCCATGACATGCGCTGTCTCAGGTTCGGCTGCTGCCTCGTTCGAAGGACTTTGGTTGGTGTCTGGAGAACCCAAGGGGGCGAGCTCGAGGGCGAGTTCTTTGGGTAAGTTAGAGGCCGCCATCCTGTCTGCGAATACCGAAGACGAATGAGCGAGTCATCGAACTTCGTGGCAGATGAGGGGTAAATTATTTGTGTCGAGGAAGAAGGAGCGTTGAAAAAGCAGGATTCAAAGTATTCAAAGGTTGTAATAATAATATTCTTCTTAGGCTGCCCTCGCGTCATGGATAAGACAGAGGCCCCGCCGAAGCCGACCTAGCCTTGCAGGCACACCAAGTCAATCAGCCTCGTCGATAGGACAGATACCAGGGACGACCGACGGCGCACTGTTGCCTCCTAGCGAGCCTAGAGCCTAGGATTAATTGGGCATTGCTTATGTAAGCCATCCTAGCATGAGATAATCCAGGCCCGTCAGGACTCAGGACAGGACAGCACAGCTAGCCGGGAGGAGACTATTTTGACATCTATATACATCTATATATATATATATTACAAGTACGACATTCGTCGTAATCGTATGTAAGACATTCTACTCTAATAACTCCCTCTCCGTCCGCCGTCGTACTGCTCCACCACCACTGCTCCATTGCTCCATCGCTCCGGCCCCTAGTCCCCATGGTAGTGTAGTGTAGTGTAGTGTAGTGTACATACTAACAGTATGGCAGGATGGCAGGATGGCTATATAGCATAGCATAGCATAGCATAGCTCCACTCTATGGCGATGGCGATGGAGATGGAGATGGAGATGGCGACTGTACGGAGACAATGTACTGTAACCAGGCAATAAAGATTGATGCGCTAGCCATCTGAAGTACGGAGGAGCAGTGTAAGCATTGACGGCACCGTTTCACACTTGTCCTCACCCTATGTACTTCGTATCCTCTCCTACCCTACCATACCATACACTACCCTGGTGTATATAATAGATCAGCTTGGGAATGGTCGTATTCCCATTCAAAGGCAAGATCTTGTACCAGCACCATAAAAAAGATGCCGAAGGCAGTGAGTGATGTATCTCATATTTGATGTTAGACTTGAGGTTCATATGTTACCATACAGTAACCGCCGGGGGGAGGTGAATATGAGGTAAAAGATTAGGCACAATGGTGATATATGTACATATATTCATTATATTATTATATACTGGTAAACACATACATACATGCATGTATAACATAACATGCATACAATCAAACCGCCGTGCTGCTCTCGCAATTATTGGTGATTGAGCGATGCACCGCTCTTTGTCATGTTTGCTCTCCATTTCTTGACTGACTGACTGACTGAATGACTGCTTGGATGCTTGGATACTTGGATGATGCTATTCCAATAGTTCTTCGTTCTCTCCCCAGCCCCCAATCAAACCCAATCTTTAATCAAGCTGTAACCCGCCTCATTGCCAAGCACCTCAGGTCGCAACTCTCTGCCTTAAACCTATTTCTCCCTCAGCACCACTAGCTAAATCTGCGAGCCTGCGACCGACTACTGCTACAGTACTCCTACTACGGTACGCGCTTAATCTGAGCGACGACACCCTAGAACTTTGTCTCCACGTCAACTTCCCCCCCTCTCCAAAACCATTATGCATCGTTGACAACAAAATTCACTTACCAACAGGCTATCTCTGCCTCCCCGTCGAGGTCATTCTTTTTCTGCGACGCGTTCTCGACTTGCTGGTGGCCCAGAGAACCTGGTATCTACATAAGCTCGCAACGCTTGTGTGCTCCCTTGGCTCCGCAACAAAAGTGCCAGCCCCAGGAGCTCCACGACACCTACTCGAGATATATCTTCCGCATCGCTATTCGCCATGGACCAATGGGGCGCCTATTCGGACTCTGCTGGAGCTTCTAGGCGGTACAACGGCAACGCTCAGACAAATCAACCACCGCCGCAGGCATCGCGCGACTACAACGGAGGCTCCCAATCCCAGCCTCCAGGCAGCTTTACTCACGATCAATATCAAGGCGGCATGGCCAGCTATCCTCAGTCGGTCACGGCATCGCCTATCTCTACCCCAAACATGAGGGATGGAAACGGTGATGTGAATATGGCTGATGCGGGAGATCCATATAACACAATGAAGTACCCGATGCGGCCTCACCATCAACAACACTTATCCAGCTCGCGGTTGGGTTCGCAGCATTCTCCAGGTGAGGCACCATCAGCTGCAGCTCAGCGATACTCTCCCATGGAAACGTTATCGCCAACGTCACCATACGGTGCATCGCAAGCCCAAAGTCAATATAGTGCACAGGTAGCTTCTCAACGTCAATCGCCTACGAGGCCGGGAAATTACCCATCTCCAAACTCTTACTACACGAGCCGTCAACAGCCCCAGCAACTTCCCCCCATTACGCCATACTCGTCAAATAACAATAACGAATCTTATCCGAATTCTGCGACAGTACAATTGAACGCTGTGTTTGGGAATGATCCAAAAGCTCCACGGAGACCCGGACAGCAAACTTTGGACGGCCCTCCTGGCAGGGGCCCTGTCCCCGAATTTTCCAAAGTTAGACAGATCACCGATCTTCGCCCAAAGATCAATGCTCAGCCTGCCTTTCGTCGGGCAAACCCAGAAGGTGGTTTTATAAGTGTAAGCCTGATGGTATCCAAAGTTCTGTCACGAAGCTAACTAAAAGACTAGCCTCTCCAAGCTCTCACAAGCCACTTGCCGTCAACATATAGAATTTGCAATCCAAGCTTCAAATACGAATCATCACGGAACCCTCGGAGAGTGCTCACAAAACCAAGCAAGGGAGTAAAGAATGATGGGTTTGATAACGAGGATAGTGACTACATACTATATGTAAATGACATTCTCGGGTCAGAGGAGACTGGTCATAAGTACGTGTCAAGGTTAACAAGTCTGAAATCACTGTGACGATGACTGCTAACATACTATTCAGGAACCGGTATCTTATCCTTGATGTGCTTGGCCAAGGCACCTTCGGGCAGGTTGTCAAGTGCCAGAACTTAAAGACACAGGAAGTGGTTGCTGTAAAGGTGGTCAAGAACAGAACAGCATACTTCAATCAAAGCATGATGGAAGTTTCGGTACTTGATTTAGTAAGAGATCCTTATCTATTGCCTTTGGATTACCTACTTACCAATTTCTAGCTCAACACAAAACTTGATAAGAACGATGATCACCATCTCCTTAGACTGAAAGACACCTTCATTCACAGGCAACATCTTTGTTTAGTATTTGAGCTACTAAGTGTGAATTTGTACGAACTGATTAAGCAAAACCAATTTCGGGGTTTGAGCACAACACTTGTCCGAGTATTTGCACAACAACTCTTAAATGGACTAAGTCTATTGAATAAAGCGCGCCTGATCCACTGCGATCTAAAGCCTGAAAACATTTTGCTCAAGAATCTTGAAAGTCCAATTATCAAAATTATTGATTTTGGATCAGCATGCGACGAACGGCAGACTGTATACACATACATCCAATCAAGATTCTATCGATCTCCCGAGGTCCTACTCGGACTCCCATACTCTTCAGCAATAGATATGTGGTCGCTCGGCTGCATTGTGGTGGAGTTATTCTTAGGGCTACCATTATTCCCTGGCTCCTCTGAATACAATCAAGTCTCACGGATAGTTGAAATGCTTGGAAACCCTCCAAACTGGATGCTGGAGATGGGGAAGCAGTCTGGAGAGTTCTTTGAGAAAAGACATGACGTGGATGACTTTGGAAGGCGCACTTATCACTTGAAGGGTATGGAGCAATATTCTCGTGAACACGGCACAAAGGAGCAGCCAAGCAAGAAGTATTTCCAAGCGACCACCCTACCAGAGATCATCCGTTCGTACGCTATGCCGCGGAAAAATATGAAACAGAGTGAGATAGATCGAGGTAAGAACAATTCTATTATATATTCAAGCGGCCAGTGGCTAATCCTCGTCCACAGAAATGAACAACCGTGTAGCGTTTATTGATTTCGTACGTGGTCTACTCAACATCAACCCATTGGAGAGATGGTCTCCTCAACAGGCAAAGATGCACCCTTTCATCACCCAGGCGAAGTACACTGGTCCATTCGTGCCTCCAATGAACCTAAAGTCAAGCTCTATCAACCGGTCGCCTGCACCTGGAACTCAGCAGCAGCAACAAGCTGAAGCCCTAAGCAAGCAGCGGGCACAGGCTGCTCAAGCTCAAGCTCACACAGCTCAGGCCCATACAGCTCAAGCCCACACAGCCCAAGCACATGCCACAGCTTCGAATCCATATGGCTCGCCCATGGCTCAATATCCACAGGCACCCCAATCTCAAGCACAACCCGCCCACAACTACAACAACATGTATGCGGGGACTTCGAACCACCAAGGAGCACCACCACCTTATCCAGCACAGCAACAGCAAGCGCCAGGGCCATATAATCAGATGGGCATGAATAATAACATACATCAACAGCCTCCAGCTCAAATGGCTCCCACCCAATATGCAGCAGGTCCATCGCAACCACAGCAAAGTCTTTATGCACAAGCAACGATGCGGTCGGGGCGTCAAAGAGCTTCGACTATGGAGGTACAGCAAGGTGGAATTCCTGCAACTATTCAAAGAGTTGCTAGCCACCTAGACCCAAGCCAACCTATTCGTTTGCAGCCAAGTCCTGCATACTATCCCCCACCCCCTGATGGAGTTGCAGATGGGAACCCTGGAAGTGCACGCAGAAGGGGCAGTAGGGCGGCACAAGGTGGTCAGGCTGGACCAAGAAATAATCAAAATTTTGTCCGCAATCTCGAGGATCGCACCCTTGAAGAAGGATTCATGGGTCAAAGCCAGTGGCATTGAGCGTTGTTTGCTCCTTCCTGCTCTACTTGGCTGGAAGTAGGCACCATGGCGCCGAATCAGAAATATACTCCATCTGACTAGCGCCGTTCAGGAATTGGGTATTTGCGTTAGCTACTAGTTTGGCATTTAAGCGAAAGCAAAACTACTAGCGGTGAACTTCAACGTTGGCGGACAAGATTGATCCGTCAAATACAAGCAAGTGAGGAAGCATGCCCCCTCTCAACATGTTTGATACTGGAGGACGGGGTTTCCTGTCGTTGGGACCGGAACGGCTTGAGAGGCACACGAAGGGGTTGTTGTTCATAAGACATAGGCGATAGCCAGGAGTTTACTTTGCTCATGTAATTTACAGATGCTGCATTGCACTTAGAATGAAAACACTTGAGCATCCACAGAACTCCACCTGCTGCAACCTTCTCAAATGTCTTTCATAACAACAGTACATGTAGATTATGCACCTCTAGATTTTTGGCTTATCGCAAAAGGAAGCCGGTCTCAGTCCAGTCGTCCCACATAAAATACAGTCCAAAGCCCACCTGTTCCTGCTCGTGGTCGGGTTTCACTGTGCAAGGTCTGCTTTCGAAAATCTGCTAGTATTCTAATATTCTTACAGGGTATATATAGGCTTAACGCGAGCTTCAGACCTGATGGACTGGTCTGTCCGAAAGTATGGCCCCGTATAGTTTCGCCGTCCAACACAGCGTTATGTGTGCGGTTTTTTTTAGTTCTTTCATTAATGTTCCTCCATATCTTCGGTTCTTTATCATAAATCGACAGTTGATGCACATTTGATGCACATTTGATGCTTGTAGCCGAATTCGCTTCAATTGTAACGACGACCACCTCCACGACCTCTATCCCCACCATGGCCACGTCCTCGCTTATTGATGAGACTGTCGCTGTAGAGATCGGGTTTGGCGCTATTTGTATCACGAACATCCTCGTCCATCCGGTCATCGAATCCATAAGAACCATCAACTATCTCAACCCTAGAATTATAGTCTCGTCTGAGGTCACGGCTCTGTTCTTGTGAATATCTGTCTGAGTTGCCATATGCCTGTCTAGTGCTGTTCAAACGAGGTCCGGTAGGGGCAGTTGCAGGGGCAGCGGATACCTGGTGAGGGAGTGTAGCTCTTGGGGCTGAACCACCTATTTTGTGATACACATGTAAGATGTTGCCGTCGGCCTATAGCTGTGTCAGTCACGGCAGACAAGTATATATATTTGGATTTGAACCTACGCTCTGGTTGTTGAAAGTATCAACTACATTATCAGCACCTTCCTTCGTCTCGAAGGTAATTTCAGCAATGACATTGGGCATCTCAGCTATAAGACGGCAGTTTAACGCTACTCCCCCAACCGGCGTCATGGCACTCTCGATATCTGCAGCAGTTGTCCCTTGTGCGAAATTCTTCGCCATGACTATATATGGGCCAGCGATGCCTCTAATGGAGAGTCCAGGTCTAGAAGGTGTCACGACATTGAATTGCCGGTTTAGGGCAGGAGACGAGGCTGAACCATGAATGGCAGAATGGAGCCGATTCGCTTGGTCTGGACGAAAGGACTTTCTGCTTGCGTTTCGGGGTAGAGATGCTGCTGGGTTGTTGTGCGAGTGAAGATCGTGCGTCCATTCAGCGTCCACATTGCCACCGACAGGTCGACTGCTCGGTAGTCTTGGATTTTTTCCTATAGGTCTGGTGGAGGTTGAGACGCTTCTCTGCATAACGTTAGTTATAGTTTCAGAAGACAGAGTGACTGTATGCACCTTTGCAATGCCATTGCCATTGCCGATTCTGCTAGCAAGCGATGGTCCGGCGCCAGGCTTGCGGTTTGCACTTCCAGCACCAGGTGCGCTCGATCTCCGTCCTTTGCCGAGTATCTTTTGAGCAAGAGCCTCATTCTTACGGCGCTGACGATCTATTGGAGTGTCAGAGACCTTTGATATCACCAGTAGAGATGCTTTTAAGCCGCGTCCTTACCTGCGTTGATCATCGCGTTGAAGTCATCAGCGGCTTTTGGCTTTCCTGGAGCCATGGTCGACTTGATGGTATGCTGAACTGTTAGTCAAAGATTCTGGTTAGTATTTTAAGTGAAGGACTAAGACAGTATCGTCTGCAAGAACAAGATGGACGTTTCTGTGTAGGTGAGAGATATATGATGGGTTGTGGAAGATTTGGACAGAGAAAGTATAATCACCAACGCGCGCGGTCTGAAGCGTGTTCAACTTTGCGAAAGGCTCGCCAACCAAACGGGTCCGTGCACGACCCCTTTTCTAGACGAGGCTGAGCTGGACTTCCTTTTATTCATATCCGAACATAAGGAAGACGACAAATTACGACCGGTAACACCCCAGAGAAAATTGAGGCTCATTGCGGTTTGGGTGTCATTGTGATTCTCCTGCAGCCTTGTTTTATGCGTCTTATTTCCTTGATCTTTATACTATCATCGTTCGCTTTACAAACAGGTATGTCCAGTTGACTTTTATACTACTTCTTCTGTAAGGTGAGCACCATAGTTTCAAGTATCCATGGATCTGAATTATTATTAAGAGGAGTACCAAATCTAGGCCCGTCAACTTCATAGTTATATATTCTTAAACTAAGTCTCCTACGGAACACTGAGTGATGATCTTACTTCCGAAGTCCCACGGGTTGCCATAGATGCATCTCCTAGTTTATTGTTTGGTTCCCAATAGAATAGAATAGGCTATCGATATTCCGAATGTCTCAGTTTTTTGTTATATTTGATTATCATGTTCCTTGGTCCTCATTCTTCTTTCTATTCAATTGTCGCAATGTACTTGTATAGTTTACCTATGTAGCATATTAAAGTTCGAAGCCACATTCCCAGCATCAGATGGAGGGCGTCGAGAAGGGTAAAATATGACGACCAGAGTCATGCATTCTTTCAAATCTCAATTTTATCTTCCAGTGTGAGATCCTTTGCTTTTGCCACAACGTATAGCACATTCGAAGTGTACAAATATGTGCAAGGTCGAGGTAAACCATCCAGATGGGTGGTGCTTGCCGATTGGACTGTCTTCTAAGATACTTCTTTCCCCCGGTGAATCATCATTAGTTGTTCCTCAATCCACATACTCATCCATTGATACGCACTTCTTGGAACGTCTTTTGGTAACTTGTGATCATTTGCTCCATATATGATTTTTACCAAAGACATGTCTTCTACGCCGCGGTCAATACGATGGGCTCCCCGCACTGTTCGTGGAACTGTGATATGCCAATCCGCGGGGTATAAGTCTTTACATCTGTGAGAGTAGTTCGATGCTAATTGGATATCAGTGGAACGGTTGGCGATTGCAGTATTAAGGTGGATTCCGAACTTGTACCTGCTCTACAGAGACGCAGATCCTTCAGCGAATTCTTCACAAATAAGAAGAAATTTGGCTTGAGAGAGAATGAGATCCCTCATGCTGAGACCTTCCAGTCCAGAAATTGGATAAGAAGCCAAGTGAAGAAGATAGTCACTCATTTATCGCCTTCGAAGAGACGAGAAGTGCGACACATGAAAAGTGAGGGTGCTATTGGGTCACTCTATAATTCTAATTTGGAACTGCCGGTGGAGGTATTGTTTCAACAATCCGCTCAGGTATATCTTTTTCACTTTGCTTAATTCACATGGTGGGTGTTGGCTTGCCATTTTGCTTACATTTGCCAGCAACCACCCTCTTATGCAGAAGACAGTTTTCATTATCCAATAAGAAGAGCAAAGCCGAAGCTTGATTGTGAACCAGTTTGCCGCGATGCAAAGGCCAATATGAAATACATGAGGGTAGTGAAGAAGCGACTTGAGGCTACACCAGGTACCGTTCAATGGCAAGACCGTATGCTTCAAATATCCAGGTCTCTAAGGAAGGAGAGACGGAATATATCAATCGTTAATACACAGCTGATCGAATGGATTCTAGAGGTATGTTTTAAATGATTTAATCACATACGTCTTGCTAAAAATGTGAGTAGGACTCCCTTCCTTTAAGAAGCCAAAATTCCGAGCTGGCTGAATACCCTCTGGTCGATGAATTTGACTTGTTATTCATGCCAGTTGACGTTGTGAGAAGTATCTTGCAGGAAGCTGACTTCTCCCCAGTGAGCTTTGGCAGCGGGAAATCTGAGGGCACTTTCTTTAACACACAGGACCCAATTGACGCAGAAGTACTAACACTAGATCTATTTTCTGACAAGCCCGGCGTCATAAACAGTTAGTGAAGATCACTTCCCGTGCCATACATTTTCTAACTCAATTAGTACTAGGTTCTAGAATCACAACTCCAAGTGTGACTGCAGAGCATGCATCTGACGATGATGATGATGAATATGATGCTAATGAGGTTGCGAAAAAATATGCTCGATGTCACCCAATCAAGTCTGAGGAATGTAAGCGGGAGGCTCCTGGAATCATCGTTATGGGTAGCCTTCCATACTACGCCGTTGACGAGAGCTCCTCGTCTGATGATAGCTCTAATGTCGGGTCGCTTGTTTTCCCGCTTCAGGACTCAGCTTCTGAAACCTATGACAAGTTTAGATTTGGTCACAATGCGCCATTTACAAAGCAAAGGTAGGTAAAAGTACAATCTGGCCTTCCAAGCTGCTCATTTCTTTCTAACCTCTTAAGCACCGGCTTGAGAAAAGTTTCCAAGAAAATATCGTTGGTCGACTTCTTCCAATCGCAGGGAATTTTGAAGACCGAGGCGACACTACAGAGCAGATCAAGCGCCCCAAGTAGGTGCTTGAACGACGAATTTTTCTTAAGTTTGTTGGCCGCTGACCAAGGGAAATATAGCAAAAAGACATGAGTCTTCGAAACTTGGTGAGTCCCATTCAATTGTTGAGATGTAGCCGGTTTATTTGGTTCACGAATGATTGACTTGAATAGTGGATGACACCAACCTCGTTACCAATCATAGAGAGGACAGCGAAGGCCCCAATATGCCCGGTGAACTCGTGGATCACCAAGAATTGTAAGCATATGTCGATCAGTATGCCATCTAGAAGTTAACGAACCACCCAGCCTCAGAAGATTTAGTACTGCATCCACCGAAGTTGACCTCGACTTTGGTGAGCCATTGGAGAAATTCGGAGGCACAAGTTGTGGACAGTCCATATGCAACATCAGGTGCGGGAGACATGGAAAGGAAGACACAACTCTGGAGCCTATTTCCCAAAAGCCCGTGGTAGCTTACCTATGAAGTGGTGTCTTCAACTGACACCCAAATAATACTGATGCAAACATGTGAGAATCCATGAGCGATTGATGAGTTCAGAGTGAGCCTTGTAATTAGTTGAAGCATTGTATTAGGTTGGAGTGCGATATGGAGTTACGGACCAAGAACAGCATTAATATTACGACGTAATTGTATTAAAGGGACTTATTGGTCAGAAAAATCAATAATGCTTATGATCCAGCCTAGAGTTCAGGCAACACTGAAAATTTCATTATCATACCACTGAGCAACGTGGATTCATATTTTATACCGTAGTTCCACAACGACCCCGGAATATGAAACGGAATTAAAGAGTAGAGCTTACCGTCTTATATCATTGGGGATATCAAGAAGCCTTGGAACTCCTATCATTAATCTCACGGGAGTATTCTACTTGGTGGAAAAGAGGGGAATTGAGTTACATCGATATGGACAAGCCCTTTTCAACCTCTCAGAACCACCCACCTTGACAAATGGACTGATTTGGAAACTCTCTTCAAAATGCTTTTCATTGTGAACAACCGACCGGAGAAACAGCCCCCAGTCATTCACCTTAACTCTATTACATTGTGCCATGAATTCTTTTGTTACAAACAGAAGTACTTACCTCTAACGATTCGACAATTACAGCACTTGAAATAAGTTGATTACAAAATTTTTGTGTACAGGTTGTGAATTTTTGAGTGTAATTTACATGAGATTCTCCCACGGGGGGTTGATACTATACAGGCCAGTTCATCTCCCAGGCAATTATTATATATTTGTTGTGTCTGGCCCAATGCTAGACCACTTCATACGTTAGCTGAAAGTGCAGCATTTTGAATCTAACGCCACCCCTCTATAATACACAACTTTACGTTGGTCACATAATCGGTTCCGGAACACTGAAATGTCCTTTGGAAGCTTTATTTTCGTCTTCTGAAAACCCAACAATGATCTATCGATTTCTGACTAAGCCAGTTTCCTTCTAGCTTTGATGGTTGGGTGCTCGGTGGTGAATATACTGAGCTACGCGTCTCTATATTATCGGAATATGAGCATATGGTTTGCCGCCACAGCCGATTACGTCCACGCTACATATTTGACCGCTACGGGCATGTGTATCGAGATTACATAGCCGCAAAGGTTACCATTTCTGGTGGAGATGGTGAAGGCGGCGGAATCGATGCTGTTGCAATCTTAGGAGCATCAACTTTGTTGACTGCAACGGATCCAGCGGATTTTGGTGCATACCGTGAAACGAGCTGCGTCAGTATAGCTTTCTTACCTGCAAGCTCCGGATGCAGTGTCTGGGGCACAAGAGATTGGTGTATGAGAATATCGATGGCACTAATCATTCTCCGAGTCAATGCTATAACTGCTTCCTGAATGGAAGGGTCTTGAGGCTTGAATCTTTTTGACCGTTCCTTTGTAGGCGCAGGATCGCCATAACCAAGCAATGAGCGAAGGTTGGTGAAGTGAGGATGAAGACGGTCGAGGGCTCTAAGTATTTGTTTTCCTTGGGCGGCTTTTGCTGTAACGACGGCCGCAGCATCCTGGGTCTTTGACCAATTGCCACCAGCCTCTGAGGAAACAGCTACGTCGAGGTAGGTTTCACAAACTCTCACATCCGGCACGCCCATAGTTTGCTGCATATAATCGAGAATCTTCCCTGCATTGGCGAAAGCATTATGATTCTTTTTGTCCCGCTGACAGCAAGATATGGCGATTCTGAAAGTACTATGGTCCATATCCTTCAGGGGCATCAAGCCAAGCAATTCTATAGTTTCTGAACTCGATCTAGCTGCTCTGAGTATGCGTAAATATGCAAGGAAATTTTCCCTATCTGGAATTATCCTGAAGTCATTCGTTATGATATTCCAGTATTTAGTGGCTGGTCCTTTCACTATAGCACCTTGTTCCCGGCGTGAGTTCAAGAGCGCCATAAGGACGAGTGAGAGTGTATTCCGTCCGGGTTTGGCGTAGAACCCGGATCGTGGGACAGAATCAACTGAGGGGACATTCTTGAATGTTTCGATTTGAGACATACTTTCTACATCACTTCCTTCTGGTGACATAACATTTGTGAGCGGCGCTGTGATCTGGGATTGGTCAACATCCTTTAGTGGAATGGGATCAACATCTTCAGTGCGTAGAGGTCTAATTTGGCGAGGGATATTCATGGTTTGTTCGATCATGTGGAAGACATCATCTTTGTCCTGTGCCTCACCAACAGCTAATAAGCGACCCATGGCACATACCAACTCTTCATCGATCCATAAGTTGCCCTTGGCCCAACGTTTGGTCAATTCTTGCCAAATATATCGCCCACTCAAAATAGCTTTTCTTGCATTTATTCGCTTTTGCATAGGGGTTAGAGAATCCCGCAGAGTTATCACAGCATCCATTCGAAGCGCGTTGAGAATAGTGGTGTATGTTAATGTGTCTGGCGAGCCAGGGCCGTGATCCGGCATTTCTGCCGCAATAGTAACCATAGAATTCATATCTCCAGCACGAGCACACATTTTCAGTACTGCATTTACATGTATGGTGCTCGGCTTGATCTTTGAGTTTTCTAGAAGCATCGCTCGATATATTGATATCACCTTTTCGAGTGCGTGAGACGTGTCTTTGTGTTCTGCGCATCCTCGGAACAATATTGTGTAGGTATGGCCGTCAGGAAACTGAGCACGCTTCTTCATCTGTGAACGATATTAGATTTGTTTAATTGACGAAAAGACAGAAAGAGGTACCTCATTGTAAATCTTGATTGCAGCATTCATTTTCCCCTTACTTAATGTATAGTCTATCAAATGGTTCCAGCTGACGACACACTGCAAGGTTTTACTTGCAGAACGCACAACTTCCAGGGTGGTATCGAAGTCATCACTCCTGAGTGACTTTCGGACAAAATCGGCCAACTTCACAGGGTCCTTAAGATACTGAAGATGTTTTCGAACCACGAAACCAGTATCGGGAGCTGCTTTGGCTGGCTTGTTTTGTGCTTTGCCAATTGGACGGGTCCCTCTGGAGTCTAACCATTCCTGTCGCTTATCTGGTTGCTTCCTGGCGATCGCTTTCTCGTAAGCGGTCGCGGTACCTGAATTGCTATAAGGTGAAGTGGTTCGTTGCTGGGCATAGAATCTCTTGCTGTGAGGGCTTATAGCGAAAGATGTGCTGGACCTGGCAGAGAAGTAGACAGTTGAGGGCGGCGGAATGGTTACTGCATCTCCAACAAGTGTTTGCAGGGTTCGCTTCATGCATGAACTGCAAGTCAACATCGTTAGAAGTATATACAGTGTTTTAAAGAGTGTTTATGAAGCTAGAAATTTGCATCATTCACTGTCGATAACATCAACAGACAAGATAATTTTTGACCCGTTTGGGTATGGGTAAAAAATAAAATGGATCGCCAAGACCGCGGTATTACTCCGTAAGTGGTTTTCTATTGTCACACCCCTATAATTCAATTTTGACACACTTGAGGAAATATACTTAAGCTAACTCTGTAGACATTTATGTATCTGGGTATACATATGGAGGACAATTTAAAGATACATTCTCTATATCTCTCCTCTCTAGTTTTTTTCGTTGTGGCGGGATAATTGCTGGTTTCATATGATATCGGATGGAGAGGTTTTGCTGTACCTATTAATGATGGATACCTGCACACGCGTTTCTTTACTTCATGCACATACAGGGGATCGCGTTCAACGCGTCGAGTTTCCGCTCAACTTTCAACCTCAAATAGAAGTACCTCCATACCTCCATACCGCGTCCATCACTCTACTTCAGAAAGAGAAAACACACATTCTACTCAATCATACCTCTTACTCTAAATCGTCTTTTAATTACAGAGTATGTTGTAATAAAAAGGCCTAAATTCACCAAAATGTCGAAAGCTGCAAATGCTCGTTCAAAGTTCGCCGAGTTACGTGCCCTTCGAGAATCCGGCAAGAAACGTCTCGACACTTACCAAGTACAACAAGAGGAAGACTTGTATGAAGAAGTAGATGAGGATGGGTACAAAAAGGTCGTGCGTGATCGACTCAACCAGGACGACTTCGTTATAGACGATAATGGTGAAGGATATGCAGATGATGGACGAGAAGAATGGGATAGGAGGCCTGGATATGACTCGGAAAGTGAAGAAGAGCTGCCAGCTAGAGGTAAAACTGGCAAAGCAGGTAAGTGATACACAATGATAGCAATTGAAAGCATGGTCTAACAATTCTGCCAGCCAAAAAGCAGCGTGATGATGATAAAGCGAAAAAGGAGTCAATGGATAAGGGCATAAGTAACTACTTCACCAAAGGACCAGTAGCAGTTCAGCCTAAATCAAAGGTATGCATATCAAAGCATAGCAGGTTCCGATGACTAACTACTCTTAGCCAGTGAAAACGAAGGCGGATGACGATTTTCTGGCAGATTTATTAGGTGAAGTTGACACAAATGTTCCCCGGCCAACCTCACATACTTCCAAACCAAAGGAGAAGCGGAGGACTAGGGCACTATCTCCTTCAATCGATACTTATAAGTCTCATGCATCAAAACGAACAAAGCTTGTCGACGGCCGAACTCTTGCTACACCCACGATTGGCCAAAATTACGGAGATGATGATTTCATGGATGATATGGATGACAACGCCATACCCATGAGCGACCCTGCACCTTCGTCACCTGTAGCCAAAGCAGTGGAGAGGAAGTCCAATGCCAACATTAAGGCAGAAGATGAGGATGAAGAAGACATGATGGAGGTAGCACAGGCCGATGGCATTGCAATTGCCCGTGTCAACGTGTCTGGAATTCGACCCGTACCAAAAGCAAAGAAGGCAGAACCTTATCCTTCGCCAGCAAGCTCGTCTCCTGTAAGACCAGCAACTCATGCTGTTGACGCAGCTGCTTGGAACGACGTTACCCAGAGATTAAATGTCGTAAACAGTAGCCAGTCGACTGAGTCATATAGCTCCGGCAAGCTCGATTATACTGACGCTATCGAGGAAGACGGTAGTCTGAGAATGTTCTGGACAGATTATACTGAAGTGAACGGTAGCCTGTGTCTCTTTGGAAAGGTTCAGGATAAAAAGTCAAAGCGATTCGTCAGTTGTTTCATCAAGATCGACAACATTCTGAGGAAATTGTTCTTTCTTCCAAGGGAACACCGTCAGAGAAATGGACAAGATACTAGCGAGGAGGTTGATATGAAAGATGTGTATGAAGAGGTTGATGAGTTAATGGGAAAGATGAGGGTTGGTATGCATAAAATCAAGCCGTGTACACGGAAGTACGCCTTCGAACTTCCGGGGATCCCCAAAGAAGGGGATTACCTGAAGCTGCTCTACCCATATTCGAGTAAGTTTTCCGTACTCACATCTAACTTTGCTAACAATTCAGAACCTCAACTTCAATCCGACCACCACACCGGATCCACATTCTCTCACGTTTTCGGCTCGAATACACCCCTCTTCGAGCAATTTGTACTGTGGAAGAATATCATGGGCCCTTGCTGGTTGACTATCGAAGGTGCCGACTTTGGCGTAATAAAAAACTCTTCTCACTGTAAACTTGAGGTTCAAGTTTCTAAGCCAAACCTCATTTCTCCAATGAGTGGAGCTGATAATATCGACGCGCCGCCTTTGACCATCATGAGCATAGCCTTACGGACTGTCCTGAACGTTAAAGACAACAAACAAGAGATCCTTGCGATCAGCGCACGAACTTACCGGAATATCTCACTTACTGAGACAACACCAGCCGAAAACCTACCTTGCGAAACGTTCACTGTGATGCGACCTGCAGGATCTCAATTTCCGATCGGCTTTGACGGTTTGGCAAAGGCTCGTAAAGGCCTTGTCAAGCTTGTCAAACAGGAATCAGAACTTCTACAATTCTTTTTGGCAAAGCTCAATGTTGTTGATCCGGACGTTCTTGTCGGTCACCAGTTGGAAGGAGTCGACTTTAGCATCCTATTGAACCGGCTTCAGGCGAAGAAAACCAGACAGTGGTCACAGATCGGTCGTCTAAGACGTAGCGACTGGCCAAACTCCATGGGGAAAATGGGAGGGAACTTCTTTGCTGAGCGAGCATTACTTTCAGGACGACTTCTGTGCGACTTGGCCAATGACTGCGGGAAGTCTACGATGACCAAATGCACATCTTGGAGTCTCACCGAGATGTGTAGTCTCTATCTTTCAAAGACCATTCGACGTGATGTCGATAATGATGTAGCGTTGAAGACGTGGGCGTCAACGAGTGAGGGTTTGATGGACTATGTCAGTCACTGTGAAGCCGACACCTTTTTCATCGCGGCTTTAGCCTTGAAAGTCCAGATGTTGCCGTTGTCAAAGGTTCTTACCAACATTGCCGGGAACTCGTGGGCAAGAACGCTAACAGGTACTCGCGCTGAGCGTAATGAGTATATTTTACTGCACAAGTTTCATCAAAATAAATACATATGTCCCGACAAAGCTGTGTATAGGGGCAAACAACAAATCGAAGATGAAAACCTTGAGGACGAGGCTGGGGATACCAAGAAAAAAGACAAATATAAAGGTGGCCTTGTTTTTGAGCCTGAGAAAGGCTTGTATGACAAGTTCGTCTTGGTGATGGATTTCAACTCCTTGTACCCAAGTATCATCCAAGAGTTCAACATTTGCTTTACAACTGTAGACCGAACAAAGCTTTCCGACGATGAGGACAGAGTCCCTGAGGTACCAGGAAGCGACCAAGATCTGGGAATATTACCAACACTCATTGCTACTCTAGTCAGCCAGCGTCGGCAGGTTAAGAGTCTTATGAAGGACAAAACTGCAACTGTGGAGCAGCTCGCAACATGGGATATCAAGCAGCTGGCTCTAAAACTAACTGCCAATTCTATGTACGGTTGTTTGGGTTACACAAAATCTCGGTTTTATGCTAGGCCACTGGCCGTTCTCACAACTTACAAAGGTCGTGAGATTCTCCGTAGCACTAAAGAGCTGGCAGAAAGCAATTCGCTTCAGGTCATCTATGGAGATACCGACTCTGTCATGATTAACGCCAATGTAGACAATATTGAAGATGCCCTGAAGGTTGGAAATGAATTCAAGCGAGCAGTCAATGAACGCTATAAGCTTTTGGAAATTGACATCGACAATGTATTCAGGCGTATTTTGCTCCAGGCTAAAAAGAAATATGCTGCTATCAACCTCGTACAGATCGATGGTGTATACACGGACCAGATGGAGGTTAAAGGTCTTGATATGAAGCGCAGAGAATACTGCAATCTTTCAAAGGAGGTTTCTTCGCAGCTTCTGAATGATATCCTCTCGGGCGATGAGTCTGAAGTAGTCATTGCCCGTATACATGAATACCTTGGCCAAATTGCGCAGAAGATGCGTGAAGGCAGTATCCCAAATCAAAAGTATACTATATACACGAAGCTAGGAAAATCGCCAAAGGATTATCCAAATGCTGATAGCATGCCACAAGTTCAAGTTGCACTCCGAGAGATGTCGCGTGGGAAGACGGTTCGAAAAGATGATGTTATTGCATACATTGTTACCGGGGATGGAAAAAACTCCTCGGAGGGTCCAGCAAAACGATCATATACGCCTCAAGACTTAGCAAAGGCCGATTCGGGCCTTACCCCAGATGTGGAGTGGTATTTGTACAAGCAAATATTTCCTCCTGTGGAACGTTTATGTGCTAATATCTCGGGCACTGATACTGTACGCCTCGCCGACTGCCTTGGTCTTGATGTCCGCAAGTATAGTATCAATAACAATACATCGGGTGGCTCTGCCGAGGCCGAGATCCACCCTCTTGAGAGTCAGATAGATGATGAAGTCCGATTCAAAGATGCAGTGCGGCTGAACCTGCGGTGCCGGGCCTGCAAATCACTCGTTAATTTCAATGGACTTCTAGGCAGTATCGAAACTTGCACGCCTACTGGTATCACGTGTAGCTGCGGGCATTCCCTGTCGACCTTGTCTGTCATGATGCAACTCGAACACCAAATACGGCAACAAACTTGCAAATATTATGAAGCTTGGCTCGTCTGTGATGATCAAGCCTGTGGCAACCGTACGAGACAGATGAGTGTTTATGGAACCAGATGCTTAGGACCAAACGGGCATGCCCATGGGTGTATGGGCAGGATGCACTACGAGTATACAGAGAAGATGATATACAATCAACTCCTGTACTTTTCAACATTATTTGATGTTGAAAAAGCGAAGAACAACGCCACAGCGAGTGAGAAAGGTAATTTTATATCCAGTATGCACTGCACATAAAAGCTAATTGTTTTCCAGAGCGTGTATTGGCACTCGCAGAACATAATCGGGAAAGGTTTGGAACATTGAAGGGGGTGGTTAGTAAATATCTGGATAAGTGTGGACGACAATGGGTTGCAATGGATAGTCTTTTTGGGAAACTAGGATTCAACTCATGATTCCAGTATTAATTGTACATGGCATGGCGTTAGGCTATTATGTTTGGTTGGCGTTTGTAGGATATCATGAATGTATATGCTCTCCAGAAGAATCAAAACACCATCCTTGTAGCTTGAGGCATATTTTAGGCTTGCTGTTTCAGCAGCATAGATGATTTTTTAGAGGATATTTAACGAGCTTTACCGGCTGTGCTCTAGTCTCAGGTAACTAGCTTGTCGAGCTTATCTTATAACACGAGTACATAGTCTCTGAAGCTTATTGTGCGTTGGGATACTATTTTTAAAAGTATAGCAGCTGGAGTCTGAGGAAAATGAGATAGATTATCAATCTACATTCCAAACTGTGAAGTTCTAATCTCCGTGCCGAGTCCCTTATTTGTTTCATACCGTCAATTATTATAAGCTCGAGCTGCTGTATCAGTGAATTGTCGTTAAGTTTATTAATATGGCATTGCTTAAATAAGTTAGCGGACGCCAAGTTGTCGAAGCGGCCGCTTTAGCCGCTCCCGCTTCTTCCCCTCCAAATTTGGAGGGGGAGAAATATCAAAAAATATAACTTTGAATTTATCTGAATCTCAACCACAAGTCACCACACGAACAAACCGCCAAGATGGTGAACATCACGGAAAAAATCAAGGACATTGAGGAGGAGATGAAAGTGAGTCAAATTTCTATGGCGATGGCCCATCATTTGAACGAGATTGAAGGAGCTAGAAAGATGTCTTGGAAGTCGAGTTAACCTCCGAAAGCGTGACGAAGGCTTCCAAAACAATTCTCTTAACTTGCTCCCGAGAAGACCAACTCAGAACCCCAAAACCGAAATACGAGTCTAGCTAACGTTTTGATAGAAAACCCAAAAAGTCAGCTCACTATCTCACTCCAAGGTAATTTGGCTGACTTGCGTCATAGAATAAAGCCACAGGTAATGAATGACAAACAAATCGCCCAATGCATCTTGAACGTTATGAAGGAAGCCGATTTTCGTTGGTTTAGAGCCTTAAAATGGTTAAGTTTCGGCATAAACTTCTAAATCTCTCTACGCATTCCTCGACCATGAGCTATTTTAAGGTCTTGGAATAGCACAGCAGAATATGAAATTGAGATTTACCTTACGATGTTCTACCTCCACGCTGATTTCCAAGAAGTTTTTAATATATGTAGCAAAACTGACATGTGCTTTAGAATATCATTTAGGTTTACTGAAAGGGTAAGTACAGGTCCCTTGAGATATCGGATAGACTCAATTTAACAACTTCAGAAAACTTGCTCGTTATCGTGCACAGCTTCTTGAGCCTGGTCCAGGAGCAGGTTCTGCGGGAGGGCCCGGGTTTGATGTTCAAAAATCTGGCGATGCACGTATAGCACTTGTCGGTTTCCCTTCTGTAGGAAAGTCTACTTTCCTCTCCAAAATAACCAAGACAAAATCCGAAGTTGCAGCCTACTCATTCACCACATTAACGGCAATTCCCGGAGTCTTGGAGTACGGCGGAGCCGAGATTCAGATATTAGATTTGCCCGGAATCATCGAGGGAGCTGCTGAGGGAAAGGGACGAGGAAGACAGGTCATTAGTGCGGCGAAGACCAGTGATCTCATTCTCATGATTCTAGATGCTACCAAGAAGGCTGAGCAAAGAGCATTGTTAGAGGCCGAGTTAGAGGCTGTTGGAATAAGATTAAATTGCGAACCGCCGTACGTATCCCTTTGAACCGGCTGAGCATAGCAACTGACCACCTAGAAACATATATTTGAAGCCAAAGACAGCTGGGGGTATGAAGATCACGTTTCAGAACCCGCCAAAGAACATTGACCAAAAGATGGTGTACAACATTCTCCGTGACTACAAGATACTGAACTGCGAGGTTCTAGTTCGGGATGAAAATGTCACCGTCGATGACTTCATCGATGTCATTATGAAAGACCACCGGAAATACATCAAATGTCTTTACGTTTATAACAAAATCGATAGCGTATCTCTAGATTTTCTAGATAAGTTGGCGCGTGAAGATCAAACAGTGGTAATGAGTTGCGAACTAGATCTAGGAATTCAAGATGTGGTGGAAAGATGCTGGAAGGAACTAAATTTGATGCGGATATACACAAAGCGGAAAGGCATCGATCCCGATTTCAGCGAGGCATTAATCGTGAGGAGCAAAAGCACTATTGAGGATGTTTGCGATCAGATTCATAGGAGTTTGAAGGATACATTCAAATATGCATTAGTATGGGGTGCCAGTGCAAGACATGTACCGCAAAGGGTGGGGTTGGGACATACAGTAGCAGATGAGGACGTTGTGAGCATCGTATCGAATTGTAAGCTTTCCTTCTCTCATGGTTATATCCTGAATTGGTGGGAAATTCTCTACAAGTTCCTCATATTTTCAAACTTTGTATCTGGAACAATGGCTAATTATTTATTTTCGTGGGTAGGGAGAGCATAGACGATTCATGGCGGTCACGGTGGATATATTCGTGGAAATTGCACGCATGACAGAAATTCAATGGAGTTAGGCGCCAAGCAAATAAATCACATATTATCATTGATTGCAAACAACAGACCTCATAGATGCCTTCAATTCCAGTCTTGAAAAGGATGTCATAATAATAGCATTAAAAGGGAGCTCCTTCCATTCCTGCTATGCCCATCAGAAGAACTCCGTGTAAACCCCATGCCATTTTATCTCCAAACCATCATTATACCCAATGCCCTATCGAGTTGTGATTTAACGATATCTCCATGCCTGGGTTTTGTGTTACAAAAACTTTTGTGGTTGGTGAATGGTAGAAAAGAAGTCGTGAAAAAACGATTGTATTGCGCCATGTCATACTGTTCTATTATTAGGATATGTGCCATTGGGAAGGGAGTAAGGGGAATCTTACAGATTATCCTACACCTACTACTCAGTTCTCCCATCACCCGATAGTTCTCTTCTGCTCATTACTAGGAATTTGATCACCGAACATCGAACCTCCATTTCCGAGATTCTTAGAGGACGCCTTTGCGAACAGTGACTTAGGCTTTGCCCTACATCCTTATTAGCATCTCAATTCCTCCAAGAAGCATTGGAGGAGTATACATACTTGCCAACTTGTTTGTTTCGGTAGGCACTGAGTTTCTGGGTGCAAGGACTCATGATATTATCCGAAGGCGAGACGTAAGATTGTTTGCCCCTACACGATATTAGTCTTCTGGCCGTGAATACTTTGTTAAAGAGGGGAGAGATGACTTACTGTCCTTCATCAAGCTTCGATTGTAAGACCTGACGATGATACTCCATGCTCTTGACTTCAGCTTTGCCAACTTGGGGCTGCTGCGCAGCGGTCGTGGCATTGACATCCTTATCTGCAAGCACGTTGGAAGACATTGTGATGAATTTTATTTGTATGGTTGGTATTTAATGAGTAGGTTTAGATTGTGAGTACTGTGTGATGGAGCTTGCGATTGTGCGGTTTGTGGGTGGTTTTGTAGCTGAGGATTGTGTAGATGGAGTCTTTGTTGACGATGTTCCGGAAATAATTATGGGGCATGGCAACCGTGGGGCAACGGACATTTTTAGCGTGAAACCCCTGAGTTTATCACGACAACGGAAGATCCGAGGCCGAATGGATTTTGGAAAACGTTATGTGAGTCATTGATGGTGGATATCTTGTGGGGTGTTTCCCTGGGGATTCCGTCCTCTGTTTCCAGATCATTGCTGTCTCCAGTCTGAAGCCAATGAGTATTCTGCCAAGAATCCAATTGCAGGAAGCATGTCAGATCTGTATAAGTTTGCTGACTTGAGCTGCGACCATTTGAGTATTGCGTTCGGGATCGAGGTAGTAGACTCGTCTCGTATTCGAGATACCACAATCTTTGGTTGCTTGAAACTTGCAGCGTATTGTGAATACTTGCGGGACTTCTTCGTTCCCATTTCTTCCCAGAGTTTGGAATATACTACATCTAAAATCGCCTCATTGATTAAGAAATCTATATGTGTTACAAAATATCACTTAGTTTATGCTTGGCCCATCGAACCCACCCACTCAAAGATCAGATATTCATCAGTTCATGCATTTTATTTAAAGATTACAAACGACAACTTATTTTATAGTCTATAGCTTAGACCGGGACTTGATTTGTCCTCCCAGCTGACTGTCCTGGGCATTGATACCATAGTATTCAAACAACTGCCTCGAAGCCTTTTCTTGGTTTTGAATCACTGCAGTAACAGCAGCACCTCTCTTGTTTTCATTTCGTCCCATCTGTTGCAAATGAACCTCATCAGGTCCATCAGCTAATCTCAGTTGTCGAATATTTGCCCACATGCTTGCCAAAGGAGTATCCTGGCAAACACCGGCACCACCAAATGCCTGAACAGCACGATCAATAACGGTAAGTGCCATTGTTGGCACGAGAATCTTTGCCTCTGCGATTTCCTTCAGCGCCGTCTTGGCTCCACCGTTATCGATTTGAATAGCGGCATTCAGGACGATGAGACGGGAAGCATCAATTTCAAGACGTGATTTGGCGACCCATTCGAGGATCACACCTTGCTCTTTCAGCTGCTTTCCAAAGGGCTTCTTTGCTGGGTCGTTGATGCGCATGAGCATCCAGTCAAGAGCTCTCTCAGCCTGACATAGGTTAGGCATTGTATATCGGGAAGAATGTGTTTACTCACGGCACCAATTGAGCGCATAGCATGATGGATACGTCCAGGGCCAAGACGACCCTGGATAATCTCAAATCCACGACCAGGTCCAAGAACTATATTGCTCACCGGAACACGGACGTTCTTGAAAGTCAAGTGACCATGTCCATGAGGAGCATCATCATAACCATAAACAGATAACATTCGATTAATGGTGATACCGGGAGTGTTGGCTGGAACCAAGACGACGGATTGTTGCCTGTAAACATCCTTGTTTCCAGGATCACTCTTTGCCATAACAATGTAGATTTTGCATCTTGGGTCACCGGCACCACTGGACCACCATTTCTAGTAGATATTAGTCTAAGAAATTACTTGAGAAGGTGAGAGAGCTTACGTCGCCGTTCAACACCCACTCGTTCCCGTCTCTCACCATCGAAAGTTTAATATTGGTGGCATCTGAAGAAGCAATATCCGGCTCAGTCATCAAGAAGGCCGAGCGGATCTCTCCAGCCATCAACGGAGTCAACCATTGCTTTTTCTGTTCGTCATTACCGTATTTTGCCAAAACCTCCATATTGCCCGTATCCGGTGCTGCACAATTGCACGCCTCAGAAGCTACTCTTGACTTTCCCAGGTGTTCTGCCATTAATCCGTACTCGAGATTTGTAAATCCTGGGGACTCTTTGTAGTGGCCCTTTGGCAGAAACATGTTCCATAGTCCTAACTTCTGTGCCTCGATCTTAAGATCATCAACAATCTTAGGGTGGTGGTCCCAGCGACCTGCGCCTTCGCCAATTTGTGCTGCGAATACTGCGTCGGCACTGAAAGGAGTCAATGTTGGCTACCAAAGGTTTGCCAAAGAGGGGGCAGGACTCACGGAATACATCTTTCTTCAACGAACTTGGCTACAATATCGAGAGTTTTCTTTGCATTCTCGCTAACTCTATTCTCAGCCTTGAAGAAGTTAGCAGAGTATCTAGAAAAGTGGTGAAGAGTGAGGAGTAGCTTACGATGATGGGAATCTTGCTAGACATCTTTCCAGGTAGCTTTCAATGGGATGAAGGGATAAATGCAAGATTGGAATATCGATCAACAAAACAACAGAATTTCAGGGGAATCTGGAGGTGAAAGCGATGGTTGCAGAGTTATTTATATATAAGGGCTGCGGAGTAGAAGTAGTGTCATGATACGACTTTGTAGTAGCTCGTCCCCAGGATTTCTCCACAACCGCCTTGTCTCGGCTGCTTGATTGAAAGAAACCGAGGTTCGATGGTCCACCAATGAAGCGACACTTGATGGGGATGAACACTTATGTAATCCAGAGCTAAGAACAAGACGAGGTGGAAAGACGCGCTCATATACAATACCTTCCCACAATTAAAGACTCGGTGAGATAAAAATTTACCGAGGCCGGATTATTGATTCACTGTTAGCTTTCTGCCGTAATTCGGAAATGGTTTGTGTATCCTAGACCGTTAAACTACCCACAGATTTTACCTAAATGAATGATAGTTGATCAATTATCAACACTGTCACTATGTGGAGGATAATATACATCTTTGGCTCGTGAATCGCTTCTCTTCATTTGATATCTAAAATGCTCAACCGAGTCATCATATACTGCAAGCCTAACCCAACGCCATCATAAACTGGATAGATCTAGCAGATCTAGCTCTTCGAGTCTATCCATAGACTCATATTGCTCTCTTTTGAGATTATTGCAACGGCCTTTTTTCAGTACTGCAACCACCTCCACCGAGACTCAGCAAAGACTTCAATCCGCAAAATAATCCGCTCTCCGCTTCCCGTTCCCTTTCGTACCATTTTTGAAATGTTTTTTGCTTGTCAGTAGCTTCACATCGTTTGGGTCTACATCCTTTTCTAGAGCCAACATCGTCTTTTGTTTTCGGCCCGATAGTTGCTTTCCACTAGCAGTGCCTTGAGCTGAATATTTGTGGTTGAAGGGCATTCTCAAATGCGCAGAGTTGCCTTGACCTTGAGCAAAGAAAGCACCATCAAGTTTCTGGGACTTGGGACCCTGCATGGTGGACATCATGTCGGAATCAGCCATTGATGCTCCATCATCTAGGGATGAGTTCATTGCAGCTAATGCGAGTCGTCTCTTCTCTGGAAGATGTCCTTCATCATAAAGTTCACGATTGAACTCAATAGGATCCATATCGTCCAATGGAGGTGGCTGGCAAAAGAGAAGCTTGCCCTTAACATAATCTTTTAAGATATATCTCGCTGCTCTCGACTCATCCGGCTGCCCTTGACCAGTTCGTGTAAAACCTCTGGCTCGGGCGTATGCTGATAATAACTCCTCGGCTGTAGGGATTCCAGTTCCCCCTTCCTCAATCGGCCTGGTGACGATCTTCATACCATAAACAGCTTCTAAAAAGAACTGGGGAATTCGAGATGCCACAAGTCCAGCAGGTCCGGTAAACTCTCTAAGCTGATCAATAGGCAAAATTCCATTGCACACAAGATCTGCTTTGGTTGTTGCAAAATTGGGGAACACGAGACCAGGGCAATCAACCAACAAAACCTTTTCACTGAGCTGAATTGTCTGGAAATGCTTCGTCTTTCCGGGTGTAGAAGAAACTGACACCTTCTTTGCACCAATCAAGGCGTTGATTGTCGAAGACTTTCCAACATTGGGATAACCTACTAAGCCAATTTGGGTTCTTCTAGGTTTGTCGGGGTCCGCATCTTACTGAATTAGCAGTGTCTCTGTATTAATAGAAGGGGGTTTTGTATACCTTCGTTATCTGGTGCATGTTCCAAAAATAGCGCCTCCAGTTCATCGACAGTCAAAATCCTTGTCCTCTCATCCTCGATTTCTTCATCTTCATCATCCTCGTCCTCGGATTCTTTGTCTCTACTATCCAAATGCAGTTTTGATGTATTTTGGGACAAGTCCCCCTCATCATCTTCTGAATCAGACGATTCTGCCATGTCTCGGGCTTCATTCAGCTCTTTGGCTAAACTCGCCGAGAAAAACTTGTACTTGATTTCCGCCGCTTCGAAATAGTCTGCCCAAGTCTCCCGTTGTTCAACAGTTAACATATCTGCCTTGTTGACCAACAGCAGATTCTCTTTCCTTGCGCCAACATGCTTGACATATCGCTCCAAATCTTCGGAGCGAAATAAAAGAGGATTTCTTGCGTCAACGATTTGTACCACCAAGTCAGACCTCTCAAGAACTCTCCATAGTTGCCGCCAGACCTCCAGATTACGTTCAAAAGGAGTCATTAACAAGTCGTTGTTCTCTTGGAGCTCGGCCAACCCTCTTCTCCACTCAAGCATGCTTTCTCTTTCCATTCGATCGAGTTGTTCCGGGGTAGTGGTCGAGTCCCATTGTGGTCTTCTAGGAACTGTGAGCCTATCCTTGTGTGCCTTTTGTTTTCCTACTGCTGCCCGTTCCTCCGCCGCTGATAAAAGGTAGGGGTTCTTCTGATCCGTATGAATGATCTTGACGTTGCTCATCTTCTCAGCCGTAAAGTCGGTACCAGCTAGCTCTGCAGTCGCCAAAAACTCATCAAGGGCAGCTTGTTCAGTGACTGATCTCATCTTCACCCACCCCGCCTCCTTCCGCTCGTTGGTGACATACTATAGAAGGTCAGCGTGGGAATGAGCATTCTGACAACAAACTCACAGTTTCTCCCGTATCCTTTGCGACTCTGTGAATTCCCGCTGTTGTGACCTTCTTCCGGTCTGCTCCTTTACCCTTTCCAAACCGATCATTCATCAAGCTTGACACAGATAAGCGTTTGCATACTTGCAGTTTCAACAAACATACCTGTTCCCCAGACCAACCGCATTCTTTGACTTTGCTAAAACCATTCTGAGCAGCTTTTGAGATTTTACTGGTGTGTTGTTCGTCCCTTGGGATTTGTGGTCTTCGAAATTACACAATACCAGTATGCGTGGGATTATTGATCATGAATATGTTAAAGCAAGACAAACCTTCATGTAGAATTTTTGGAGGGGCGAAGAGAGCCCCGCGATTATGTAAGCTAACAGTAACAGGGGTTGCGAGATAGATGAACCTTAGTCATATGTAAGTACGAATTTTATATAGAGATTTTCTAAAGTCGAAATACAATATATGCTAAAGAGAAAGAGACCACAGATATTAGGGGGAGGTAATTCCACATCTCGAACTAGTGATATCTTATGACAAAGTGTTTTGTTGGAATGGGTTGGAATGGAAAGCTGTCTAATAAGTTAGAGACATCCCTATAGTCGTCTCCCCACCACCAAGTGACGGACCCCTCCATTTCCCATCTTTTTATTTTTCCACCCAAAAAAAAAGTGTTCGTCAAGGCAAACCCCTCCACCCAGTCTCACACACAGAGAACAAACGAACAACTCCCCGAACTCTGTAGTAAATTCAGCCAGTATGGCGCCAAGAAGATGGATCGATAAGAAGGATGCGCAGCATTTCACAGTGGTACATCGACCCCAGAATGATCCTCGAATTCACGATGATTCTGCTCCGGCCGTTGTACTCAATCCCACCACCATACCGAACTCCAACAAAGTCAAGAAACTGGACGATCTAGCCTCGGAGCTTGGCTCAGAAGCCCAAGAGGTGAGAGAAAATGAAGGAGAGGCTGCAAACCACGGAATCTATTATGACGATACCGAATATGATTATATGCAACATATGAGAGGCTTGGGAGAAGCCCCCGGATCATATTGGGTATCTGCTGCAGATAAACAAAAAGGAAAGGGCAAAGCGAAACAATCTTTAGAGGATGCTCTACGTGAAGTTACTATCAAAGAGAAACCTGAGGACTTATTTGACGAGGAAATCTTACCATCGAAGAATCTGCGAAAAGTGACCTATCAGGCGCAGCAAGATGTCCCAGATGCATTGGCCGGTTTCCAACCGGATATGGATCCAAGAATAAGGGAAGTTCTGATCGCTTTGGAAGACGATGCATATGTGGATGACGAGGAGGATATTTTTGGAGAACTCGCAAAGGATCGCGATGAAATCGACGAGGACGAGTTTGAACAAGGATTCTGGGAAGATGAAGATGAAGGGTGGGAGTCAGATGGCACTGCAAAACCTACTAAGGAATACAAAGACGCCCCCGTACTTTCAGGTGTTCATTTCAGGGATGATGAACGAGAAGACCATGGAGATGGTGCTTGGATGGAGGAATTCAGCAAATTCAAGTCTGAGTCAAAATCAAAGAGTACACCCAAGGCTCAAGCACCCTCACAATCGGAGATGCAATCCTCGATGATGACAACCACAACAAATGGTGGCAGAAGAAAGAAGCGGAAGGGTGCATTGACAAATGCATCATCTTACTCTATGACATCTTCTTCAATGTTCCGAACTGAAGGTCTTTCTACTCTAGACGCAAGATTTGAGAAACTGGAAGAGCAGTACAACGAAGATATGGATGACATGATCTCAGTTTCTGCTGCTTCTTCAACTACGAGTGTAACCGGACCACAAAGAGCAGACTTCGACAACATACTAGATGATTTCTTAGGCAGCTATTCAATGAGCGGCAAGAAAAATGTCAAAAAGGGGAAATACCAGACTGGCATGGAGCAGCTTGATGAGGTCAGACAAGGATTAGGTCCAGCGCGTTTACGCTCGCGGCAAGCTTAATACCCATATCGCAAACATCATTTTATATGCGGCGTTGTGGAGATACAAAAATTGGAACATAGGATGGATATGCCTGGGAACATATGGCGTTTTTAATCATATTCGAGGAGCGTATAGGATTCTGCGCTGCTATACATCTTGCATAGATGAGTATTTATCTTAATTCATGCTTGCTTTAAACTCTACCCTATTATTGATACTTTCTATTATGCATGTTGCTACTCCCTAATAATTTTGGCAACATATTCAAGGGCTCGTGAGAAAATGAGCTGCCATCTCCACTGCACACCTAGATACCTACCAATTACCAGCAGTGGCTGAGACTGATTGGACCATGAGTGTCAAGCACTCTGATATAGTTAGAAACATTTACCCAACTCCTTTTAGATCATCGGAATTTAACTTCATTTACGTCTCAAAGCTCTTTTCACCATCAGCGATCCTAAAACCACATCCTTCTATTTTTGGTATTGTTCCTACTCTTTTTCTTCTCAACATGCCGTCCAGTTTCAACAATTTCTTGGTTTTCTTTAAAGCACTGTATACTGTTCTCCTACCTTAGGACGATCTCACCAAATCAATTCTTTTCGTTTGAACGCTGGCTGCCTGTTTCTCAAGCCAAATTAGTATCTTTCTCAGGCTTGATTGCCTGAGATCGATGGCACAGCCAAACATATTGCTCAGGCTAAACACTAGGTTAAGCAAGGGGAAATATTGGACCTCATGAGTATGAAGCAAAGCTTGAGGCTTGATTATTGCCCCAGGTTTGACAACGTTATTATTGAAACGAGACTTTAGATTCTCATATGAAACTCACAACGGCTGAAACCTATTGTCTACTGATTGACGCCCTCACCTCTGTCAAAGAAACCTTATTTGTCGCAGTTTTCCAATGTCTCTACATTATTGACTTTAAATTTGCGCAACCTTTTCCCATCCATCAAGTCATTTCGTTTTTTGAGCAAAAGGCTAGTCCATAGAGCAGTAACATTATGAGCTTATAGGCGCCATATCGTTAATATACATTGGTATAGTTGTAGGTTCCTTCCACTAAGAGTTCCTTAACGAAGATCATATTGTTTATATTAAGTTTATTGAGCCACTCATTAATTGGTTCCTATCAGCATACACAGTATAGATCGCAGACAGACATTCGAGGCTCCCTGATATCTATAAATATTGAATTGATATTACACTGGATAAACACATGTGTGATAGAGCATGGTATTAGTTGGATCCCCTTCCATGGTACCCAAAAAATCATCGAAACTGCACCTTAGAGCCATTTATGTTAAGCAATTATGCATTGTCTAACTTCCCAAAACTGCAGATTTCATGGCACTTAGTTACGTCTGGGCTGGCCTAAATCAGCTTCGACTTCTTGAAGAGAATTTCAAAGAGTTGACTCGGCCGATAGGTCTCGGAGACTATGCTGTTAATGTTTAGAAAACGATACTTGACATTCAATTTTGTTCAAGAGTTCGGTGAAAGATATCTGTTGGTTGATGCCTTGCGTATTATTCAGGATAATCCAGCAGGTCTCCAAGCCCAGATCGAAAACATGAACATAGTATATGGCAAACTAACAACTGTTGCTGCTGCTGGTTCTAATCCGAATGCTGGGCTACCTGGCTCTGCAGTCCGTCCTAGGAAGCTTCTAGACATTTGTGTTGTGGTTGACGATGTGCACCTAATTGCTGCACTCCCATCTTTTACGAGTTCTATTTATGACTCTGTGTGGGAGAGCGCGGCTGGACAATGTAAGAGAAGATACTCCCAAGGAGGCTTCTCATATTTACTGAGCATCAGATCTTATATCACTGCAATAGTGTCACCTGGTCGGAAGACCCAATCTGGAAATGTAAAGATCCATACTATGAACTACAAGTAGGGCTCGGTACACGACGCCCCCATTTAGTCACATGCTCTCTTCCCCATCATAGCACCAAAGGAATACAAAGGTACTACCTACTACCGCGGGTAAATATCTCGAGCTTCCAAAAATCAAGCTCCCAAATACAACTGGTTCCCAGCCCACACGTCTTCTTAGATTCTGGACTTGGTATTCCAGATTGCAAGTTGGCCGGCCATGAGCCGCAAAGTAATCATGCCGATTTCTCGCGAAATGTAATGTAAAGTAAGAGTATCAGCGGCACCTTAATTTTTTACTAAAGGTGCATCGTATAGATCAACGGGGGGAATGTTTTGTGTTCACGTTTATATGGGTAACATACCTAAGAAATACATCTGGTTGTGTTCAAAACGAAATTGATTGTAGCTTGAGAAGGATACTATCTCAGACAGCGTATTCTTAATAATATTATGTCCGCTGGAGTATTCGATCAGGGGGTTTGTCTCCAGCATTAAAGTACAAAATGGAAATAAAGGCCGGACCTCGTATGAAGGTCGTTCCAACTCTGATATATCAATCCGATATGAATCAAGGTAAGAAATCTCAATGGACCGGTTCTACTATCTTTCGGGATTTGAGTTCGATATCTAGAGGTTAGAGAAAATGAGGCTCAATTCGTACATACAGGCATCCCAGCCATACCAAGCCACGAAGAATTTTGGGCGGTGTATAGATATTGGCAGTAAACGCCAAAATAGTCATAGTCCGGTCGCGACAATGACAACAGAGAAGACAGTAACGACAATAGAATATATTGAAGGGAATTCACTTCCTGACCCACTCGAATCAATTTATATATCCAGGGCCTTTGCCCTCCCGTCTTCATCATGAACTTTCCTCAACACCACTACAATGGCGTCCAGCGGACAGCGCAATGCGCCTAGGTCCTACCAAGGAACGAACAATCGCAATACCAGTTATCAAGGAGCTTCAGACTCCTTTGTTGGTTCTTCGGGCCCGTCGAAGATCCTATATGAGAAGACAAATACATGGCATTCCTCCGCATATCGAGCTCGCCTTCAAACCCATCCTATCAGAAAGAATCAATTCGTGAAGCACACACAAACCCCCAATTATATTTGCGGCGCTGCGACACGAGAACCCAGCTCTCCCATTCTCCAAGCAGCTCAGTTTCCCCAAAAGCGCAGCCTAGATTCTATTTTAGACGAAATCATTGCTGAACGTGCCTTCAAGGACAGGATCGAGGAGCAGGGCAGGGTTGACGCCATATTAGACACACAACCCCCCAGTTATATTCGCGCCACTGCGACACGAGAACCCAGCTCTCCCATTCTGCAAGCAGCTCAGCTTCCCCAAAAGTACAATCTGGATTCTATTTTAGACGAAATCATTGCTGAAAGTGCCTTCAAGGACAGGATCGAGGAGCAGGGCATGGTTGACGCCATATTAGCAGAAACAGATCCTTCCTTCCCCAAAATGCCTCCCACAAATCCATTCATAAGCTCTTCCGGCAGCGGTCTCTTTGGAGCTCCCTCTCAACCAGTGGCTTCATCAAACCCATTTGCATTAGCTTCAACGCCTGCAACGAACACTAGAACCGGTGGATTTGGCGCCCCATCTCAACCAGCAGACACATTTAAGCCTAGCAATAATAACCCTTTCGGCAAGCCCTCTGTTTTTACTACCTCGACCAATAGAATCGAGGCTCCTGCGACAAGTGCGATCTCGAATCCGTTCAAAAGCTTTTCGGGAACCACCCAAGCCACACAAAATGGAACGCCAAATGGGATCTCACCCTTTGGTGCTCCATCGACACAGCCCACAACTTCATTTGGCGGATCTTCAACCACTGTACCTCACAATAAAGCCACACCTGCCACATTTGCTACGTTCAGCGCCCCTAGAACTATCATCCCTTCAAAAAGCACTACCTCTGCAGCGTCTTTTAACCTCTCAAACATAGCACCAAAAACCAAGCCCTTAGAAACTGCCTCTACATCATCTTTGCTAGCAGCTAAAATCAACCAACACCTCAAGAAGGACAATGTTGTTGCGCCACAATGGCCCAAATCTCCTGGTGATCCGAACCAAAAAGGCGCCATGGAGACTCTCTGGCACTCGTTCAAAGCCTATCGAAGCAAGGTTCGGGCAACCCTTATTCGGGCAGGTCTAGTCGATGATCCTGATATACCAAAGAAACTGAGCGAGGCAATTGACTTCAAGGGTACTTGTGAAGATATGTGCCCTGAGTTCGAACAAATCACCCGAATAATGGAATCTGATGTTCGGGCACCGGAAAAAGAAGTTGGCCCAAACGGCTCCATGATACCATGCCGTACTAAGATGGTAAAAGCTTTGGCTAGGTCAGCTGCCGGGCAAGATGCTCCTCTCCCCATGGATATCAGATCCCCTGCAGCTTTAAGACGAACTGTCGATTATCTTTTTGACACTGTTCTCGGTGACGAAGAAGGCAAACTCCCTTTAGTGCATGGTTATCTTTGGGACAGAACTCGTGCTGTAAGGCGAGACTTTGTGTTCCACTCCTCAAGAAGTCCCTCAGAGCTCATGGATCAAGTGTACTGTCTGGAGCGAATTACTAGATTTCATGTGACTTCTCTACATCTGATGTCAGATTCAAAGAATGAGGGCCATCTTTTCGACGAACAACAAGAAGGCGAGCAATTAAGCAAGTCTCTTCTATCTCTTATCCATGCATACGAGGATTGTCAAGCAAAAGGAGTATCATGTGAAAACGAAGCGGAGTTCCGAGCCTATTATCTTCTCTACAACGCTGAGGAACCTAACATCCTAGAGATGGCTCAGGATTGGGGCTGGAAGTTCTGGGGAGAATCAGAGGTGGTTAAACTTGCTATTAGTTTTGTCGAAACGTTACAAAACACTTGGGATAAACATGGCCCTCTAAATCCACGATCAGCCACCGAGCTTGCTCAAAATGGGTTTTCTCGATTCTTTGCCATAGTCAGAGATGAATGTGTTTCCTACACGATGGCGTGTTTCGCAGAGAATTACTTCAACAAAGTCCGAGAGGCCGCGTTGTTCACGATTTATGAGTCCTACCGATCACTTGGACCCGCAACTAAAGATTGGTCACCCGCGAAACTGAACCAGTATCTTTGCTTTGACAAGGAGCAAGACGTTATCGAATATGTGGAAAGTTGTGGTCTACATTTCGATCAGTCAGAGGGCCAACTGTATTTGGCAATTGGACCACCCGGGACTTTTTCTAGCCCTTCGTTACTGAAGCATGCTTACTCTAACTCCCTGGTTGAGCGGAAAAGAGGTGCTCATTCTTTGCTAAACGTCATCAATACCACAGTCTATGAGGATCCTAAAGACTTCAACCATGTTACAGAGACGGTGGATATCGACCTCAACGATTTCGCAGCAGACAATAAAGCCACCTCAAATCACATTGCATTTGGGCACACACCAAACGTTCCAGAACCATCAATTTTTGCAAATGCCCCTGTCTCAGCGCCTCCTCTTCATCCCTTCTTCTCCGCCCCTATCTCTACTATTCAGCCATCTCCGTTTACATCAAAGCCACCGACACAGGCCACGACCACATCGCAGTCTCCTCTTCTTCAATCCGCACCTCCCTTCCAGGCGATACCTACGTCTCAACCCCAGCTATTTCCGCCTGCTCATCTCCCACAGGCACAACCTACATCTCAGACCCCTCCTTTTAAGCCTGTTTCTCCTATGGGACCTACGACTATTGCCCAAGTCCCTGCTCAAGCACAAACCACTGCACGGTCTCAAACAACTATATCACAAGTTACAACCCCCCCTGCAGCTCAGATTCAAGAAACAACGACATATCTGTCAAATACCAAGAATGACCAAAAGGACCCAGAACCCACACTTCCAGCACCGAACAAAAATGGCACTAAGGAGACTCTGTTCGCTCCACATGCACAGACACATTCGCCACTTAAGCCGGCAGCTCCGCAAACGATGATACCGTCGGCTGTTCAGGTTCAACAACAGATACCAAAGGCTATCTCGTTTCCCCAAAGCACTGAGGCTCCTGAAAAAACACCCAAGTTTACAGGTCCATCGGCCCAAGATATTCGCAGTTCTCAGCTTGATGGCGTTGCCAATTGGTATGTTCTTGGTCGTGAAGGAATTATAGACCAGATCACCGCAAAATGGGTTGCACAAGCGGCGAGAGAGGCATGCTTGGAGTTCATGAAAGAGAGAGCTGATCAAGCCGAGCAAAAGAGGAAGGAGGATGTACAACGGGAAGCTGATGACTTCAGATACCGTTTCCTTGCGAACAAGTTCTGTAGAAGGTGGCGCACGACAACTCGAGATAATTACCTGAGGCGGAGAGCAAGATTTGCACGCAAGGCTCGAGAAGAGATGGCGAGGAATTCACATGCAGCCAAGATTGCTAAGGCGGCCAATCTTGTAGAAGACTTTAAAGCCTCCACTACCAAGTCCCGACGTCCCAGCCTCGAGAGTCTGCTTGATCGGACTGGTGTTTTGGATGGCGTTCATAATTCGGAGGAGGAGATTCGAGCAATTGTACGCGATGAAATTCGATCAAATGTACAGAAGAAGCAACAACAGCAAACCCACCTCAGACGATCAAAACCCGAACGTCCTACCAAAGGTCCAAGTAGCAAGTCGCCTATTGGCAAGAAAGCAAGTATCGCAAAGCGAGGGGAAGCTAATGACCCGCTTCGACGCTCGCTGTTCTCAGATCCATCATATCTGAGTGGCGAGTCAAGGACCCTCCATATGAAGGGCAATTACAATGTCTTAGATGATACTCGCCAACCTTACAATGGCGTGCAGACGGATTATTTCCGTCTTAAGGCTAGAGGGATCAAAACTATGCCGGACGGTCGGCCATTGGCAACTTCTGTAGCTCGAATGTTGCAGCAGAAGCGATCTTTGGAGAGTTTGACTGGACAAGAATTAATGGAGAAGAGAAGGAGCTCATTAAACTCCTCAACTTCGGAGGTCGAAAGTGCAGTGGCACAGGCGAGAGCGAAGTTATCTGGAGGAGAGAAAAAGAGAAAAAGTACTATGGATGCCGAGGATGAAGAGCTTTTTGCTCGAGCAAAGCGAGTCAGAGAGGAAATGGAGGCAGATAGTGAGTGGTATCGAAGTGAGACCAAAAGATTGTCATCAAGTTGCGAGCATTCCACCCCGGTGTTTGTATAATCATGTATATAAAAAGCGTAGCATATGCAAAGGAGTTTGGGGGAGATCACATTGACATGGCGTTTCAAGATACCCGATTAGTGGCATGGTATATAGAAAACTAAAATGAAAGGAACGCGTAATGATATCATGTATGCTTCAGACCATTGGTGTGACGATCTTGGAAGTACTGTAGGGAGTAGCTTGATAATTGATAGATGCGGTAGATGGCGTGCTGTTCCTGAGACAGAATTCAAAGAGGCGATGGGACGCAGATAGCCAGAAAGGAAAGAGAAAAAGGAAAAACAAAGTGAAGTATAGACATCATGAAGGAGTTAGGTAGACCCGATGATAACTGACATTACAACAAGCTATGACATAGTCAACCTTGCGTGACCTGTAGGTGGTGGCTATCAATTTTGATCTCTAGATTGGGAAACTCTATAGACTGTACGAGATCGGAGACCAAACGTGGAAACTTATGGATGCATGTGGAGAAATTCAGGGGGGCCTCAGTGTTTAATAAAGTAGTCTTTTTGATTTTATTTAATAACGGATCCATAGTAGAGTCTTGTGGAACAGAAGACATAGTTAAGTTGACATAGTGAAAATATTGGTATATTTGATCATGGAATGTTCATCGGCTACACTTATATGCAGTACTACGAAAATGTTCTACTTCTGCTCATGGGATGGCAAGCGAAATCTACAGAGGCAAGAAACATTTTAAGTTTTTAGTGTATCATGAGGAATGACACAATCAATTATTCCTACAAAAGCGCCTTTTTGCCCCAGCCGAAGCTACACAACAAACGCCGATAAATGAAATATGCACAAAGTCCAAACATAGTTCAGGCAGCTTTAGTCGCTATCACTATCCTCGACCTTCGTTCCTGATTTCTTTGCCTTTTTCTCCTTTTTCTCCTTCTTCTTGCGCTTGCGTTCGGCCTTCTCTTCAGCGGTCTCACCTTCATGACGCTTACGCTTCTTGCCTGCATCATCACCAGCACTGATCATAGATACGTCGACATCGACATCAGCAGATACATCTTCTTTTTCTGCTTCCTCCGCGGAAGTGATCTGAGCAACTGGTGCAGCAGTTGTACCGTCTTCTGCTGGAGCATTGAAATCTTTGTACTCCTCTACCCATTTAGCCGGAGTTGCTTCGTTCGGACGGCCATATTTATCAAGCTTGCCTTCCGACTTCATCTTCTTCTTCTCAACAGCAGTGTTTCCAAGTCCCCATCGCTTAGGGTAAAGATCACGCTCCATGATGCACCGCTTAACCTTGGCTGCGGTTCCGTGATCACAGGATGCAAGTTCTACTGTCGACATTTGTGCAATGGCCAAAGCAATAGCTTCGCCCTTGGTTGTAATAAGAACAATTTCCTCATGAACCTCAATACCTTTCTCTGCATATGTGTGAGCATTTTAATCTCGCGAACACAGGGATCATAACTTACCATATCGAAGCACACCTGGAAGCATGAGCTTAGCACCATAACAAACTGCGTTGACTGCGCTGTCCTTGACGACGATTCTTTTGTAGGAAACGAGGAGGGTTTCGAGCGGTGCAATAACTTTTCTCAGATACGATTCGTCCAAGTTATTGTCGTGTAACCACTGAGCGTCAAGAACATCGTGAAGGGTGACCATATTCTTTTGCTCATCCATAGCACCACTTCTAACTCGGCGCAGCTCTTGCATGTGTGCACCAACACCCAACATCAATCCCATATGAACGCAAAGAGTACGGATATAAGTTCCTGCTTCACAGCTGACCCAGAATACACCCAAGTGTCTGTCATTATCAAACTCATAAACCTTGCTCTCGTGAATTGTTCGGATACGCAATTGGCGCTTAACAGCGGAGATCAAAGGTGGTCGTTGGAAAAGAGCACCAGTCAAAGTCTCTAAAGCTCGCGCGAACTGTGCTTCACCTCCTGGAATCTTGTCATGTAGCCTGATGACGCATACATACTCCTTTCCGGCTCCTTGTTGTGACTTTACAAGTCTGGTAGCGCGATCAATGCAGACAATCAAACACCCAGTAACCTTGGGATCCAAAGTACCACTGTGGCCAGTCTTCTCAACTCTGCGTTTTGGTATTAGTAACTATATAGCTTGACTTGTCGACCGAACCTTACCTTAGAATACGCTTCACCCATGCGACCACTTCGTGACTGGAGGGGTTGGAGGGCTTGTCGAGATTGATCACTCCAGAACTGATATATGATTTGAGATCTCGCGAAAGAGGAGGGCATCCGGTAGGTATCGGGGTGAAATGCGAGGTTCTAACAAGTACTGTTGAGGATTAGCTGAATATTCTGCAACTCTGGTCTGGAATGGGACGCACAGTTGTTGTAGTTCTTGAGGAGCAGCGGCCATTCGCTGGTATCAACCGGAGGAGCCACAGCCTCTGGCTTGATGGTGAATTGATCACTCTTTACTAATGCCATCTTGGAAATTGGCGTGCGAGCAGCGTTTTTCTTGTCGTTGCTGTTCGTGATGGTAGCTTTCCTGCCAATTGTGGAAGTCTCGAAACTAATTTTTTTTGGTGCCAAGCTAACGCCTCGCCGCTCTGGGGTACCTTACTGATCACGTGCGAAGGTCCTTTCAACACAATCTACATAGAGTAAAATTTTAAACCAATGGAAAGCAGCCATCTACAGATCAAAGCCCAGCGAAACATCAAATAGAAGCTTAGATCATAACTGAAATTTCCTTGAATAAAGGGGGGGAAATGTTAACAATTGTGTTAATTTTAGAAAGTTATAATTGCTAGCTAATTTGTTCACTGTCTTAAAAGACGTACAATTAACCGAGTTATAAAATGATAATATCTCTTTAATAAAAGCGCAATCTATTGAAAATCAGAAGCACTATTATGAATAAATTTTAATAATCGCTCTAATCTTAAGAGAGGAGTTCATTACCACAACGTCTAGATCGAATATGGTTGGAATACCTAAGGTTTATATATATCACGTGATATCGGTGACTGGCTTCTCAACCGCCCCTTACTTCCGGCTCCGGCTCGGCAGCAGCACTATCCGGTTACTCGGGTAGGCCAGTATCAACTTCCGCCATACTTGATAGCACTTCCCCAATTTTGAGCGACTGGAGTAACTGGGAATGGTATTATGAATCTAATTCAGAACGCCGTTACAGTGAGAACAGTGAAGTCCAGGGTGGTTATGAATTCCAGTATAGAGACCCCAAGGTTTCAAAAGGGAAAGGGATAAAAGAGTTTGGAAGAAGGTAGTACCTTAGATTTTGCAACTCATTTGGACTTCCATCCCTTTATCGAGGACTGATCTATGCCTTGAGGAGCTTCCCGCACAGCCAGTGACTGGCGAAAATAGTTGGCAAACTACCTTCCGTGCATGTATGTCAACCTTACTGAACATTTATACTAAAACTAAACAACACTATAGTAGTCGATATCGAACCTAATAAAATTAGGGTGACAGAGTGTGAAATACTTCCAAAACGCGGGGAAGAAGTGCAAGTGCTCCTACGAACTGAACGTTCAGGCGTTAGCAACTATAATCCAGAAAACCCCAGTGAACCTCCAACGGCTCTGTGTTTCCACTATCATTGCTTCATTCTTTTTGTGCGGCTGTACCCAAATCGTTATTTTCCGCAGCTATTTCAATATTCCCAAATTCATTTAATATGACCGTCATGTTGGAAAGACATCTTTAAGGAAACAGCCAACCTAGGCGGGCTTAAGCGCAGGCGTAATATATACGACGGTTTGTAACTCGGTGTAACTCATACCTCTGCTGATGTTCTATCTAGAAAACTGCCTTGAATTGCTGAGGTGGACAAACTCACCAATTAAATCACAAATCCAGGTGCCGAAGGTCAAATCTAGGATATTTGATACAGACAGGACTCAAGAAAATTATGATTTGTCAATTCATTTCAACGACCAGTCTTCCTTATGAAATACAGACAATGATATATGATCAAGTTCAGGATCTAGCGGGGGCGACGATTGCTTTTCCCCCTCAAGAATCCGCAGGTTATTAGAGATTCACCAAAAGTCCTACGAAATAAAGATTGGATTCACTCTAGGGTGGTATCTTGCTGGAGAGACTCAGCAGTTGCTTGAAGACACCTACCTGAAACATATTACCACAAGCGAGCAGCCTATAGAGGGGGTATATATCCGAAAGAAAGTGCAAGAAGTAAGGTTTGCTGTTGGACGAAAAGGATTAGGTGCAATTTGTCTTGTTGGGGAAGATTGGAGTTCAGATTGGGTTGGTAGGATTCCCAAGTGTGTCTGGTATGGGGCAATAATGGATTCAATGGTGGTCTTCCACTTCAATGTTAGTAAACTTTCAAAGCATCCACGCTGGAACTAACACCAAACAAGGGAATCTGCTTCAGTGAAATATCTAGCGCCAATTTCAAGAGTGCTAGAGTCTTATGGGATCAACTAGAAGCACTCGACGTCATGCAGGGCCTTTTACCCCAGTTGAGCCCCCCTCACACTCTAACTATCTCCTCGATCCTATTTCTTCGATATATCAGGCTTTGTTTCAAGGAGCAGTATATCAGAGCCATTACAGTGTATATCTATAGAGGAGCGACACCTGGGATTGAGACTCACTTTGAGAATTTCTCAGAACTCTTTGGGTCACGAAAGAATATTGGTATTCATTTTGTTTTACAAGCTAAAGAGAGAATTGCTTATATCTTGATAAGAGTTTATCAACCCCTGGGTATCGTCGGATTCTTGTTGTTAGTAAATCAAGCTTGTGGTGTGTTGAGTATTAATCTGTGCTATAGATTTACACTACCATGGGAAGATGTCGCCAATTTGGATTCCACAGTGAAAATGTGAAGGAGTGGCTATATGTACCGAAGAGTAGTATTATCTCTACCATCTTCTATATAAATCCCTATGTGACCGGTAGTTTTATCCCAGCCTTTGGTGTCATCGGAACTGGGCCTGAGGACATCACCAGAGGCATTGCCATTGCCTCCTAGAAGTATAAAAGCAAGCCAAAGACGTGACCAGGTTTTCTCTTCCCTGAAATTCGAGGACTACAAACAAATTTCAGTCTATAAAGTAGAGGAGCAATATATAGGCTTGATGATTCATTTTCTTGACGGCACAACAGATATGATTGGCAACTGCATTCCCACTGCACAGTGCCTTTCTATTTACTGTAGCGGAGATTCGGAAATCGACACAATCGGCTTCGAGGCAACAAATGGAATAATTACAAACATTGCCGTTTATTCACATAAACGATGCAGTGACTTATACAACATAACTTTTAGGATAGGAGACGTATGCCCTGCCTTAACTAAAAAACGAAATACCCTCTAAATTAACTTTTTTTTCACAGACTATTGCATGGTGGTATTCCGAGAAAAAGAACGATATCCAGCGATGGGGGGAATGAATCGCGGGAGGTTTCAGTTTGCCATCAGATAGTGACTAGCTTTCCGCGTTTGTGTATCCTCGTCATTGTGGGTTCTTTGGTTTTTCATGAACTATTCTGCGTTTCCTTACTTGTGGGATATGAAAGTTATTTAAGCACTTAACTTCCAAGGTGGTAAAGCGTATAGGCGCCCGTGATCTTCAGTACAACCTTTTTCAATCTAATTTTTTTTAAGGTCCTGTCTCACACAGCTTAAATTACTAGAAACTGATGGTGTTACATGATGCAGTGATCCGATAATAGGAATTCACGTGGCATGTAGGATGTTGCGTTTTTTTGGTCATCTTGCGCATGGAATTTGTAGCGCTCACAATATTCACACTCTTATCCGTTCTGAAATTTGTGTTTGGTTACCTAGCATCAACTATAGCAACTAGTATAGCATCATAGGATGATCTGTTTTATGTCAAGAGCCAAGGGAAGGGACCTCCTTCCTGTATAATAGCTAGCACCACACACTACATCTAAATAAATGTTTGGAGATATGATGGTTCAGATGTTACTTCTATAACTTGAGAATAATATAAGGTGATATTGTCTCTAATTCACTAGCATGCAAATATGTTAAGCAACATGATCATCCAGCTCTAGTTCAAATCAAGCAAGTCTCCAAACTACCTTCACTATCACTATATTATGTATGCATGTATGCATGCATGTGTTTATGTATGTATGCGTTTATTATCCCTTCAACAACGCTCACTCTTCTCTCGGATATCCGGCGATATGCAAAGGCCAAATGATACTCCTGGGCCTCTCCTTTCTACTCCAATCCATACACCCATAACCACTTTCCGCCGTTCGCGGACCGAGGTCTGTAAGGCTGAGTAACTCATGGGAGACCCTTTACCAGCCGGAGCTTAGGAAGCAGGTTTACCAATTGCCTCGTGCAGGTACGACTCGGGCTGCAGCCTTCCTGTAAACCCCATGGACTTTCACGGAGTACCAGGACAATGGACCCTGGCATAATGCATAAGCATGGGCACTCGAGGTACTTAGTAGTATATAATAAGAAGAGACTCACGTCGTCCCATACGGTTAGTCCATTATCTCCGTAACGGCGGCGGACTTAGCTGGACTTACGTTAAGTTATATCCCATGAGGCTGGTACGGCGATGCTGCCATATGGCCTATTATTATACTAGCCTCAAAGAAGTGAGCTTCGCAATAGTAGTGGATACCCATGAGCAATAAATTACGGGAGGAAATCAGATATTTGAAAATAATACCGCATGTATGTTAGTCTCGCGTTTGGAGATCCACGGTTGGAATGGCTCTTGGGTACGTATAGCATGTGCGCGCAATACTTATCTCAAAGCTGCCCCAAGTCCGAATCCCGTGAGCACCTACAGTAGGACTAAAAGAAATCAGGATTGCAATGAGATATAATTCCCTCATCTACAGTCTAGGCTCTTGGGATCGAATACCAGCAAGAAACGGGTTGAGATGCCGTCCCGGTTATCTCTTGAGTTCGTGATCGAGAGGCCCCCAACTTCCGGAACCTCGGAACTTCTGAGAGATATTGGTTGGTACTAGTTAGATTAATATTATGGAAGAGTAAGAATGTTAGCCCCGTCCCAATCCCGTGCGGGACATTTAATATTATTATGGGCCATGAGTTCCGCGAGTTCCATGAATGCCCTTGTGACTGTTCATACGGAAAATATCGCGACTTCTTCAAGGGTGGAGATGCTTGCGTGGGGACAAACGGCGCGGTACCTTACTCCGTACAGTACAGTATGTCAGGAACCCACAGAGGACTTTCGGGACTATATTTCGCCCGATAACCGAAAGTCCGACCCCCGTCCCGTCGTTCCCCAAAACGGAAAATGGTAAATCTGCATTAAAATAAAATAAAATAAAATAAAATAAAAGACTAAATTGTGTCCGAGAACGCGATTTACTTTGTCTGGGGGGTTTCGCATGACGAAGTAGCCTAAGCTGCTGAGCTAATACTGCGATTAAAGAAAGTGGAAAGTCTGCCTGACATCAATATTCCTTCAAGATCCATGCGGCCCCAGATTTAGGACAACAGCAAACGACGGGATTCCTCTGAAGGAGCATGTGACTTTTGGGAAGGATTGTGGGGGAAATCCTGAAGGACGACCATGATGTGTTCATCTCGAGGTTCGGATGGAGTCAGGATGTGAGATATTAGAAATTCAGGATTTGTTGCTGGGGGAAGCATGAAGTTCATGGAGAGTCGTTCGTGGCCAGGGGACTGAAATCTAAATCGAGTCTCCAGATCACCGCGGCTTATGGAAGTGCTTGCAAGGTTCGATATAAGATCTTAAATCGAAGGAAGGAATGGATGTTATGATTATTCAGATTTTCATTAGTAACATCTAAATCGCATCCGGATGCTTTGCATTAGATATACAGAATGCCCTTACGTTGTTTCTGATAAACACCACGTGACCATACACCCCCTTGAGCTTAGCCGAGCGAGCCCCTTGGTCTCAGTCTCACTCACTCACATTTCTCCTTTTGGGATAGATCACAGGTTCAGGTTGAGTAGGTAGCACCATCTCACGGGGACTCCTCTTTCAGGCACGAGTTGTGTAGAATCTCCATCACGATGCACGACATGTCCTCTGGTGACTTATGCACTTCCCACTGCAATCCCACTGGAAACACACACTAGAAGGAGCCTGACCGTTCATTCAGCCAAGGCCAACCAGCACCGGTTCACATCACTCACCGTGCAACTTCGAAACACGCTCACGAGAAGAATGCCCCTCTGTCGTACATACATACAAGTAGCTAGCTACTTACTTATTAAGACCTAAGACCTAAGACCCCAAGGCCCGCGACCCAACAGTTTTAACTAAACCATCACCGCCCATTCTCAAATCATGGCAAATCATCCGCATATCAACAGAGTCATCGCCCACCAATCAGCCACATCTCCGCCTACACCAGAAGAGTCAGACAGACGGGCAGCAAGCCAACCAGGCCGCAAAGTTCCCTCACCGTGCCAGGCTCAGAAGTCAGGGCCGCCCTTCACATGCAGGCAGGCATCCCCGTCGCCGATTACCCCAATGCAGCACTTGAGCAGGCCAAAGGGTCAACGCCCACTGGTGCCCAAAAACGTGGCAGTGGTATGGAT